>Ga0302205_10000270_pt1 | contig 23339 bp, 17 predicted proteins | sample II_Fen_E1_3_FD_194582 | JGI IMG/M metagenome (GOLD analysis project Ga0302205, IMG submission 194582) | Peat permafrost microbial communities from Stordalen Mire near Abisko, Sweden - II_Fen_E1_3 | ecosystem: Environmental > Terrestrial > Soil > Wetlands > Permafrost | place: Sweden: Abisko...
GAGAGTAGGAGGCCGCCTTTTTTTATCAGCCCCCCGTAAGGATTTATTTTCTTACGGGGGGCTTTTCTGTGTTCGGGTTTGTGCTTTCTTTCTTCTGCTATCCTTGGACACTGTCTGATATCAATACTCTCACTCGAATATTCTCTCAAAATTACTGGTATAAATCACAATAATACCGTTTTGTTCTATCTAATTACACTGAAAATTGCTAAAAAAGTACTAAATCGTAGTTTTTTTGGCAAAAAAAGTGATAATTTCTTTGCGCTGTTATAATAAATGACTAACTTTGCATTGCATTTTAAGATAAAAAGATTATGATATACAATTCAGAGCTACATCAGATTATTATTAACCGACTTCAACGAGTGGCCGGAAGTGATGATTTGTGCTTTTAATAATGATATGTAAAATATATAGAGCCTTTCTCACTTCCATGTGTGAAAGGCTTTTTGATTATAATATAAAAGATTTAAATATAAAATAAAATGAGCGAAAGATTATTCATTTTTGATACTACACTTCGTGATGGAGAGCAGGTTCCTGGTTGCCAGTTGAATACAGTTGAAAAGATTCAAGTAGCAAAGCAGTTAGAGGTTCTTGGAGTAGATATTATCGAAGCTGGATTCCCTATTTCCAGCCCTGGCGATTTTAATTCTGTGATTGAAATTTCCAAAGCAGTAACGTGGCCCACAATTTGTGCATTGACACGAGCCGTTGAGAAAGATATAGATGTTGCTGCAGATTCCCTAAAATATGCTAAGCATAAACGTATTCACACCGGTATCGGCACTAGCGATTCACATATTAAATATAAGTTTAATAGCAATCGTGAAGAAATAATCGAACGTGCTGTAGCTGCCGTGAAATATGCAAAAAAATATGTAGAAGATGTTGAATTCTATGCAGAGGATGCTGGACGGACAGATAATGAATATCTTGCTCGTGTGGTTGAAGCAGTCATCAAGGCTGGTGCTACAGTTGTAAATATTCCTGATACTACAGGATATTGTCTTCCCGATGAGTATGCTGCTAAAATTAAATATCTGAAAGAGCATGTTGATAATATAGATAAAGCAATAATTTCAACACACTGTCATAATGATTTAGGAATGGCAACAGCAAATACTCTTGGCGGTGTACTTCATGGCGCGCGCCAAGTAGAAGTAACAATCAATGGTATTGGTGAGCGGGCTGGTAATACTTCTTTGGAAGAAATTGCAATGATATTGAAATGTCATAAAGGTATTGGTATTGATACAAATATAAATACTACAAAGATTTATCCCACCAGTCGTATGGTTAGCAGCTTGATGAACATGCCAGTTCAAGCAAATAAAGCTGTTGTGGGCAGAAACGCATTCGCTCACTCTAGTGGTATTCATCAGGATGGCGTGTTGAAAAATGTTCAGACTTATGAGATTATGGATCCTCGTGACGTAGGCTTGGATGAAAACTCAATAGTATTGACTGCTCGTAGCGGTCGTGCTGCATTAAAATATCGTTTGAGTGTACTAGGTATTAAGGTCGAGGATGAAGACAAAGTGGATAAAATATATGCAGCCTTCCTTAAAATTGCTGATCAGAAGAAAGAGGTTAATGATGATGATATATTGATGCTTGCTGGTTCAGATAGAGCTGAAGCACATTCTGTAAATTTAGATTATCTGCAAGTTACTACAGGAAAAGGTGTTCGTAGCGTCGCTAGCATCGGACTTGATATTGCAGGGCAGAATTTTGAAGCAGCAGCCTCAGGTAATGGTCCTGTGGATGCCGCAATCAAGGCCTTGAAATATATAATAAAGAAACAGATGACACTCAAGGAGTTTACAATACAAGCTATTAGTAAAGGTAGTGATGATGTGGGTAAAGTTCACATGCAGGTAGAGTATGACGGAAATGTCTACTATGGCTTTGGTGCAAACACAGATATCGTAACCGCTTCAATTGAAGCATATATTGATTGTATAAATAAATTTAGAATAAAGTAATGAACACATTATTTGATAAAATCTGGGATAAACACGTCGTACAGATCGTGGACGCAGGTCCCACACAGTTGTATATCGATCGCCTTTATTGTCATGAGGTGACATCACCTCAGGCTTTTGACGGCATGCGTAGTCGAGGATTGAAGTGCTTTCGGCCTGAGCATATATATTGTATGCCCGATCATAATACACCTACTCATGATCAGGATAAGCCTATAGAGGATCTCATTTCAAAAAAGCAAGTTGACACATTAGAAAGAAATGCCTACGATTTTGGTCTTACACATTTTGGTATGATGAATCCTAAAAATGGGATTATTCATGTCGTTGGTCCCGAACGAGGCCTTTCTCTTCCAGGAATGACTCTCGTATGTGGTGATTCTCATACATCAACTCATGGAGCAATGGGGGCTGTCGCTTTCGGTATAGGTACTAGCGAAGTCGAGATGGTTCTTGCGTCTCAGTGCATATTACAGCAGAAGCCGAAATCCATGCGTATTAGCATAAATGGTACATTAGAGAATGGTGTTACTGCAAAAGATGTTGCATTGTATATAATGTCAAAGATGACAACTAGTGGTGCCACAGGTTATTTTGTTGAGTATTCTGGAAGTGTAGTGCGCAATCTTTCGATGGAAGGACGCCTTACATTATGTAATCTCTCAATAGAGATGGGTGCACGTGGAGGATTTATTGCTCCAGACGAAATTACATTTAATTATCTTAAAGGCCGCGAATATGCCCCTAAGGATGCTGATTGGGACAAGGCAATGGAATATTGGAATACACTGAAAAGCGGTGATGATGCTGTTTTTGATAAGGAAATCAACTTTGATGCAAAGAATATTGAGCCAATGGTCACTTATGGTACCAACCCTGGTATGGGCATGGGAATAACGAATAATATACCCTTTCTTGAAACTGTTCCAGCAAATGGTCAGGTGTCATTTAAGAAATCTCTTGATTATATGGGATTTGTCCCAGGGGAGAAACTTCTAGGGAAAAAGGTAGACTATGTCTTCTGTGGCAGTTGTACAAATGGACGTATTGAAGATTTCCGTGCTTTTGCTTCAATAGTAAAAGGCCGAAAAAAAGTTGACGATATTACATGTTGGCTTGTTCCTGGTAGTTGGATGGTAGATAAACAGATACGAGAAGAGGGACTTGATCAGATATTTGAAGCATCTGGTTTCGAAATTCGTCAGCCAGGTTGTTCTGCTTGCCTTGCAATGAATGACGATAAGATACCTGCAGGTAAATATGCCGTATCAACAAGTAATAGAAATTTTGAGGGACGTCAAGGACCAGGTGCCCGCACTATTTTAGTTAGTCCCTTGGTAGCAGCAGCTGCTGCCGTTACGGGTGTGATAACTGATCCAAGGATATTAATGTAAGAACATCATGAAACAAAAATTTAATGTAATAACAAGCACTTGTGTTCCACTCCCTTTAGAAAATGTGGACACAGACCAGATAATTCCAGCACGTTTTTTGAAGGCTACCGACAAAGAAGGTTTTGGCGATAACCTATTCAGAGACTGGCGTTATGATAAGCAAGGTAATCCAATAAAAGACTTTGTTCTTAACGACCCTAAATATGGAGGTCAGATTCTCGTTGCAGGAAAAAATTTCGGTAGTGGGAGCAGTCGTGAACATGCTGCGTGGGCTATCGCAGGATATGGTTTCAGAGTAGTAGTGAGCAGCTTTTTTGCTGATATACATAAAAATAATGAACTAAATAACTTTGTACTTCCTGTAGTCGTGAGCGAAGAATTCCTTTCCGAGCTATTCAAAAGTATAAAAGAAAATCCTAATATGGAAGTGGAAGTAGATCTTCCGAATCAGATGATAACCAACAGAGAATTATGCAAAAGTGAACATTTTGAAATTAATGGGTATAAGAAACTCTGTCTGATTAATGGTCTTGATGATATTGATTATCTGATACACAGTAAGGATAAAATAGAAGAATGGGAGAAGAAAAGCAGCAAGTAAAGATGTATAAGCGGAAGCCCGTTTTCGTAGAGATAATGGATACTACTCTGCGTGATGGTGAGCAAACTAGCGGTGTATCATTTCTTCCTCATGAGAAACTGATGATAGCCCGGATGCTATTACAGGACCTCAATATCGACCGCATAGAGGTGGCTTCGGCACGTGTATCTGAAGGAGAGAAAGATGCCGTCAAGATGATTTGTCGTTACGCCGAACATAACAATATGCTTGAAAGAGTAGAAGTCCTTGGCTTTGTTGACGGCAAAGTGTCGCTTGATTGGATTAATGACTGTGGATGTAAAAACATTAATCTTCTATGCAAAGGTTCATTGAAACACTGTACAAAGCAATTACATAAAACTCCAGAAGAACATATAGAAGATGTCAAGGCTAGCCTTGATTATGCCGCTGAACTTGGTATTGGGATCAATCTATATTTGGAGGATTGGAGTAGTGGTATGAAAGATTCACCTGATTATGTATTCCAGCTTATGGACGCCCTTGTCGATACTGGTATAAAGCGTTTCATGTTGCCAGATACACTAGGCATATTGAATCCACTGCAGGTAATAGAATATTTCCGAAAAATGCTAAAGCATTATCCTGATACACATTTTGATTTCCATCCTCATAACGACTACGATTTAGCCGTGAGTAATGCTTTGGCTGCAGTGTTGAGTGGAGCAAAAGGGTTGCATGTAACAGTCAATGGACTTGGAGAACGTTCAGGCAATGCACCTATTGCCAGTGTGCAGGTTATACTTAAGGATCAGTTTAATGCACATACTAATATTGATGAGAGTCGTCTCAATGCAATTAGTCGTCTTGTTGAAAGTTATTCTGGCATAGCAGTACCACCAAATCAACCTATAGTTGGTGACAGTGTATTTACTCAGGTGGCAGGTGTACATGCTGACGGTGATAATAAAAATAACCTTTATTGTAATGATTTGTTGCCAGAACGTTTCGGTCGTAAACGCGAGTATGCTCTCGGAAAGAATAGTGGAAAGGCTAATATTGCTCGTAATCTGCAAGAGTTGGGATTGGAACTTACTCCAGAACAAACCAAGAAAGTAACACAACGAATTATTGAACTTGGTGACAAGAAGGAGATTGTGACCCAAGAAGACTTGCCATATATCGTCAGTGATGTGCTAAAACATACAGCCCCAGACGATAAGGTAAAGTTGCTCAGCTATATGGTTACAACAGCTTATGGGTTGAAGCCTTTGGCTAGTATTAAAATTGAAATTGATGGTGTGGAATATGAAGAGAGTAGTACAGGTGACGGACAATATGATGCATTTGTTCGCGCTCTTCGTAAAATATATAAAGGAACGTTGGATCGAAAGTTTCCAATGTTAACCAATTATTTGGTTGGTATCCCTCCTGGTGGTCGTACAGACGCTTTCGTTCAAACGGTGATAACATGGCGTCATGATGACAAAATGATTAAGACTAGAGGGCTGGATGCTGATCAGACAGAAGCTGCTATAAAGGCTACAATAAAAATGCTCAATTTAATTGAGGAAGATAGAAAATAAATTTATAAAAGATATTAAAATGAAATTTAAATTAGCAGTGCTTCCGGGCGATGGTATAGGACCTGAGATCATGGAGCAAGGTGTAGCCGTCATGAAGGCGGTATGCGAAAAGTACGGGCATTCCGTCGATTGTAAATATGCTATATGTGGAGCTGATGCCATAGAGAAGGTTGGAAACCCTTTTCCTGATAGTACGTTCCAGATATGTAAAGATTCCGATGCTGTATTGTTTGCTGCTGTCGGAGATCCCCGATTTGATAATGATCCTACGGCAAAGGTTCGCCCAGAACAGGGATTGTTAGCGATGCGTAAGAAACTAGGGCTTTTCGCAAATATTCGACCTGTTCAGACTTTCAAATGTCTTGTACATAAATCACCGTTACGATCAGAACTCGTTGATGGTGCTGATTTCGTGTGTATTCGTGAACTTACAGGAGGTATGTACTTTGGTGAGAAATATCAGGACAATGATAAGGCTTATGATACCAATTATTATACACGTTCAGAAATTGAGCGTATACTTAAAGTTGGATTCGAATATGCAATGAAGCGCCACAAACATCTTACTGTCGTAGATAAGGCAAATGTCCTTGCATCAAGTCGTTTATGGCGTCAGATTGCAAAAGAAATGGAACCGCAGTATCCTGATGTTAAGACAGATTATATGTTTGTCGATAATGCATCTATGCGTATGATCTTAGAACCTAAGTTTTTTGATGTTATGGTAACTGAGAATACTTTTGGAGATATACTTACCGACGAAGGTTCTTGTATCTCAGGATCTATGGGTCTTCTTCCGTCAGCATCCACAGGTGATAGTACTCCTGTGTTTGAACCAATCCACGGCTCATGGCCGCAAGCAAAAGGTCAAAATATAGCTAATCCACTCGCTCAGATACTTTCTGTTGCTATGCTTTTTGAATATTTTAATCTTAAAGAAGAAGGTTCGCTTATACGTAAGGCTGTGGATGCGTCACTCAATTCAAATGTACGCACTCCGGAAATACAGATTGAAGGTGGAGCCAAATATGGTACTAAAGAGGTTGGATCATGGGTCGTTGATTATATTAAGAAAGCTTGAAAAAAATAATTATTATAGTTATGTTGCTGTTTTTCGCTCTTGGCATTAGTGCCCAAGGTGCAAAACAGTGGCGTGATTCATTAGAGGTCTTAAGCAAAGCTTTAGGCCTTAATCCGTCGTCTACGGATTTGTGCCTTAAAAAAGCTGCTGTAGAAATAGAATTAGGACAATACGAATATGCAATTGAAGAATATTCAGCAGTATTGAAGAAAGATCCACGTAATTTAGCTGCGCTCTTTTATCGAGCTTTTTCGAATGAAAAGTTGAACCGTTACAAGTTTGCACGTTCTGATTATGAAGACTTTTTGCGTATAGCACCTATAAATTTTGAGGCTCGTTTGGGTTTGGCTCTAGTCAATCAGAGTGACAAGCATTTCACTGAGGCATTTGATCAGATTAATCTGTTAATAGAACAGTACCCAGATAGTGCTGTCGCTTATGCTGTGCGTGCAGGTATAGAGAAGGAGAGAGGTGCGATGGACTCCGCTATTTTTGACTGGACTGAAGCTATAAAAAGAGATAATAAAAATGCAGATTATTATATCTCTCGTTCTGACCTTTTTTTGATAATAGGCAAACGCGATGATGCCCGTCGTGATATTAATCTTGCGATAAAACTCGGAGCTAATCGTTCGGCTTTACGGAACATGTTACAGCGTTGCAAATAAAGATAAATAAAATTGCTAAGACATTCAGAACAACATTTCATCGTTTTTATTTCTATTAACTTCGTTTTTGTACAAAGTTAAGACTTTTTTCGTAAATATGTGAATATATATTTTGTCAATTGAAATAAAATTCAGAATTTTGTAGTCATTTCGGAAATATAATTTTTTAATTAAGTATGGCAAAGTATAATTTGACAGAGAAAAAGGAAAAAGAAGCTGCTTACAGAAATCTAGTAAGCCCAAAGTTAATGGATGAGTATAAGGAGAAAATTCTTGAAATCATTCTTATTCAGAAGAAGTATAAAGATAAAGATTATTCAGCAAAAAAACTTGCAGAGGATCTTGGTACTAATACCAGATATATCTCAGCGGTTGTAAATGTTCGTTTCCATACTAACTATACATCTTTTGTTAATAAATTTCGTATTGATGAAGCAATGACGTTACTTGTGGACAAACGTTATCGTGATCTTAATATGGAAGAGATTAGTAGTATGGTGGGTTTTGCTAACCGTCAATCTTTCTACGCATCTTTTTATAAGATAAAGAACATGACTCCACGTGAGTATAGAATTAATCATCTAGCTCAGCATCCAACATTGGTACACCCTGAGGTAAAACGAGGACGTAGAAAAAAGAATGACAAGTAAGATGGGTTTATCAGAGTTTAATTACAATGATGAACGGTTTGCTGATATTCAATTATTACGATATTGTCTAAATGGTTTTGAGAAACTAACTTTAAAACAGAAAATACTGGTTTATTATCTTTCGGAAGCCACTTTAGCAGGCCGTGATATTACTTTTGATCAGTTCGGTAAATACAACCTCAGCATACGCAAGATGCTTGAGGTTGTATTTATCCATTTTAAAGGTGACCGTTTCTCTGAAGAGTTCAAGGCTCTTGAAGAATATCTTAAGCGTGTATGGTTCTCAAATGGAATTTATCATCATTATGGTTGTGAGAAGTTTGTTCCTGATTTTAATGCAGATTATTTAAAAGATGTGCTAACGTCAGTTGAGAAATACGGTCTTCCTTTTTCTGAAGGTCAGAATCTGGAGGATTTCTGCAATGAAATTTTTCCTATTATCTTTGATCCAGAAAAATTAAAAAAACGTGTTAACAAGTCGGATGGTGAAGATTTAGTCATAACATCGGCTTGCAACTTCTATGAAGGTGTTACTCAGAATGAGGTTGAGAGATATTATGGAAAGTTCAAAGATATTAAAGATGAAGAACCGCCAATGTATGGGCTTAACTCTCGTCTTATTAAGAGTGAAAATAAAATCTCGGAGCAAGTGTGGATGTATGATGGTCTATATGGAAAATCGATAAAACTTATTGTCTATTGGTTGGAAAAGGCGGCTACTGTCGCGGAGAATGAACAACAGAAAAATGAAATCGATTTGCTTATAAAATATTATCATACAGGAGATTTGCACGATTTTGATAAATATTCAATCCAGTGGGTGCGATCCATTGATGGTCAGATTGATTTCATAAATGGCTTTATCGAGGTTTATGGAGATCCCCTTGCCTTAAAAGGTTCATGGGAGGGAATTGTGGAATATAAGGATTTGGAGGCAACAAAGCGCACTCAGATGATAAGTGGTAATGCTCAATGGTTTGAAGATCACTCACCGATTGATCCTCGTTTTCGAAAATCTTGCGTTAAAGGTGTTACTGCAAATGTGGTTTGTGCAGCCATGCTTGGAGGAGATGAATATCCGTCGACAGCTATAGGAATAAACCTGCCAAATGCAGACTGGATTCGCACTCGTTATGGCAGCAAGAGTGTGACGATAGGAAATCTCACTGATGCATACAATAAAGGTGCTCATGGAAATGGGTTCAAGGAGGAATTTGTGATAGATGATGTTACATGTCGTATGATAGATAAATATGGAGATTTATGTGACGATTTGCATACTGATCTTCATGAATGTTTAGGACATGGCAGTGGACAAATGCTTTCAGGTGTAGATCAAGATACTCTCAAGGCTTATGGTAACACTATTGAGGAGGCACGTGCTGATCTTTTCGGCTTGTATTATATTGCAGACTATAAAATGTTTGAACTCGGTCTTGTTCCTGATTGCGAGGCATATAAGTCGCAGTATTATTCATATATGATGAATGGTCTTATGACTCAGTTGGTACGTATTAAGCCTGGTCATGATATAGAAGAGGCCCACATGCGTAATAGGGCATTGATTGCTAACTGGTGTTTTGAAAAAGGCAAATATGATAAAGTTATCGAACTTGTGAAACGTGATGGTAAGACATATCTGCGAATTAATGATTATGTAAAATTGCGAGATCTTATAGCAACCTTACTTGCTGAAATTCAACGTATAAAGAGTGAAGGTGATTTTTCTGCTGCACGTGTGATTGTTGAGAGCTATGCGGTCAGGGTAGATAATAAACTGCATATTGAAATATTGGAGAGATATAAGCATTTGAATCTTGCTCCATATAAAGGCTTTATCAATCCTGTGATGACACCAGTTGTGGACTCAGAAAACAATATCATAGATATCAATGTGGATTACACTGAGAGCTACCAGCACCAAATGTTGCGTTATAGCAAGGATTATGCAACTTTAATTTAATTATTAAATGAAAGAGGAAGTAGAACAACAACTCAGGGAGATAAAACAGAGGTTCCGTCTTATTATGAATGGTGTTGTTTCAAAGTCAATGCGTGACAAAGGGGTTGAATATAAGATTAACTGGGGGGTGTCTCTCCCACATTTAAAAGATATGGCTTCCGAAATAGGAAAGAGCTATAATCTTGCGATAGTCTTATGGAAAGAAGATATTCGTGAATGTAAGATACTGGCTACGTTATTGATGCCTGCAGACAAGATGCTGCCAGAGATAGTCGACATTTGGATTGAGCAGACAGTGTCGCAGGAAATGGCGGAGATAGCATCATTTTATCTCTACCAGCATTTACCTTTTGCTTCTTCTAAAGCATTCGAATGGATGGCGCGTTCTAAAGAAATACCACAGATATGTGCTTATCAAGTACTGGCACGATTGTATATGCATGGAATGATACTTGATGAACAACACGAGAATGAGTACCTTGATCATGTGTATATAGCTTTGCAGTGTGAATATACATCGGTTCGACATGCTGCATTTACAAGTGTGCAAAAGTTTGTAACACTTGGTGAAATATACGAGGAGCATGCAAAAAGTGCGCTTAAATCGATTAATTTGCAACTTTTTTGACATGGTTCCTGTTTATTATGAATAAAAAGTTGTAATTTTGTGCGATTTCTTTGTAATAGGAAAAAATGAACGACAAGATTAGAGCATCAGTCAGAGAAATACTGACCCAGTATCTCGAGTTAAATAACCATCGTAAAACCCCTGAGCGATATGCTATCTTAGATGCCGTTTATGGGATTAAAGGTCTTTTTCCTTTGGAGACTTTAGGCGAAAAACTTATGTCGGAATCAAAATTTCTAGTAAGCCGTGCAACTTTATACAACACCCTGAGACTATTTATAGAGCTGCGTCTCGTAGTTCGCCACAAGTTTCTTAAGACAACCATGTATGAAGCCTGTTATGAGAAGAACAACGCTTGCCATCAGGTGTGTACCGTCTGTGGTAAGGTCACAGAGATTTCTGTACCTGCAATAACAAGGACGGTCGATGAGGCTCATCTGAAACGTTTCCACAAAGATGGTTATTCGTTATACATATATGGAATATGTAGCAGTTGCGCAGCAAGCATAACGAGAAGAATGAACTTGGAAAAGAAACAAAAAAATAAAAAAAATGAAAAGTAAAGTTGATGTACTTCTTGGTCTGCAGTGGGGCGATGAAGGTAAAGGAAAGGTGGTAGATGTTTTAACCCCTAAATACGATGTCGTGGCACGTTTTCAGGGAGGACCTAATGCCGGTCATACTCTGGAGTTTGAGGGACAGAAATATGTGCTTCGTAGCATTCCTTCAGGTATATTTCAGGGCGATAAGGTGAATATAATCGGTAATGGCGTTGTGCTTGCCCCTGATTTGTTTATGGAAGAGGCTAAAGTTCTCGAATCAAGTGGTCATGAATTGAAGAGTCGTCTCCATATCAGTAAGAAAGCGCATTTAATAATGCCTACTCATCGAGTGCTTGATGCTGCTTACGAGGCTGCAAAGGGAAAGAGTAAAGTGGGAACAACAGGTAAGGGAATCGGACCGACGTACACAGATAAAGTATCGCGTAATGGACTGCGTGTGGGAGATATTTTAGAAAACTTTGCTGAGAAATATGCTACTGCAAAAGAACGACACGATAAGATTCTTAAGTCACTCAATTTTGAATATGATATCACTGAGGTGGAGAAAAAATGGATGGAGGGCATTGAATACCTTCGTCAATTCCCGATAGTTGATTCAGAACACGAAATTAATAATTTGCTTAAGAGCGGTAAAAGCGTACTTTGTGAAGGGGCACAGGGTACAATGCTTGATGTCGACTTCGGATCATATCCTTTTGTTACTAGTTCTAATACTATTTGCGCAGGAGCATGTACTGGTCTCGGGATCGGCCCTAACAAAATAGGGAATGTATATGGAATTATGAAGGCATACTGTACACGTGTTGGAGCAGGACCATTCCCTACAGAGCTGTTTGATTCCACAGGGACAAAGATTAGAGACTTAGGTCATGAATATGGCGCTGTTACTGGCCGTGAACGACGTTGTGGTTGGATAGACCTCGTTGCGCTGCGTTATTCTATAATGGTGAATGGAGTTACAGAACTGATCATGATGAAGAGCGATGTCCTTGATGGTTTTGATACAATCAAAGCCTGTGTAGCTTATAAGCAGTATGGTCAGCAGATTGATTATTTTCCTTATGATATTAACGAGGGTATTGAACCTGTTTATCAAGAACTGTCAGGCTGGGAAACTGATATGACAAAATTTACAGAAGAGAGTCAATTCCCTCAAGCTTTCAATGAATATATCAAGTTTCTTGAAGTACAACTAGAGACACCAATTAAGATTATTTCTATAGGGCCTGATCGTGAACAAACAATTGTGAGAAAGTAAAAGATGAACAAACCGAGTATTCCAAAAGGAACGCGCGACTTCTCTCCTGTAGAGATGGCGAAGCGAAACTATATATTTGACACAATACGCTCTGTATATGCTCTTTACGGATTCCAACAGATAGAAACCCCAGCGATGGAAACTCTGCAAACCTTGCTTGGTAAATATGGTGAAGAGGGTGATAAGCTGCTTTTTAAAGTTCTCAATAGCGGTGATTACCTCAACGGTATAACCGATAAGGAGATCGTCGAACATAATATCCTGAAGCTTGCTTCACGTCTTTGTGAGAAGGGTCTTCGTTACGACCTCACGGTTCCATTTGCCCGTTTCGTAGTGATGCACCGTGATGAACTACAGTTGCCTTTCAAACGTTATCAGATTCAGCCGGTGTGGCGTGCTGACCGTCCTCAGAAAGGTCGCTACCGTGAATTTTATCAGTGTGATGCCGATGTTGTGGGTAGTAACTCGCTCCTCAACGAGGTTGAATTGATGCAGATTATTGACACTGTATTCAACTGTTTCGGCGTGCGCGTGCAGATAAAAATCAATAATAGGAAGATTCTTGCAGGCATTGCTGAAGTAATCGGAGCTGTCGAAAAAATTGTGGAAATTACCGTTGCTATTGACAAACTTGATAAAATAGGTATTGAAAATGTGAATGCCGAACTTGCTGCCGACGGCCTCAGTGTCGATGCTATTGAGAAGTTGCAGCCTATAATTACTCTTAGCGGTACGAATGACCAAAAGCTCGATATCATTAGTGGTGTTTTGAAAGAGAGTGAAATCGGGCAGAAGGGTGTGGAAGAGACTAAGTTTATCCTTGATACGCTTAAGAACTGCGGGCTTAAGAACGAGATGCAACTCGACCTTACGCTTGCACGCGGACTGAATTATTACACTGGTGCAATATTCGAGGTGAAAGCTCTTGATACAGAGATGGGAAGTATTACAGGAGGAGGACGCTACGATAATCTCACGGGCATTTTCGGTATGCCAGGTCTTAGCGGTGTTGGTATTTCTTTTGGTGCTGATCGCATATTCGATGTGCTCAATGCTCTCGACCTATATCCAAAGGAAGCCGTCAATGGTACTAAGTTGCTTTTTATCAATTTTGGAGAGAAAGAGACTGCTTATTGTCTGCCAATTATCAAGAAGACGCGTGAGGCCGGAGTTCGCAGTGAGATGTATCCTGATAGTGTGAAGATGAAGAAACAGATGATTTATGCTAATGCCAAGAATATACCTTTCGTAGCCCTCGCCGGCGAGAGTGAGATTAATGAGGGTAAGATTACCCTTAAAAATATGATAACCGGTGAACAGAAGATGGTGACAACTGAGGAACTCATCGAGATGGTTAAGTGAAATTATTTACAATGAAATCAAGATCTATTTATATTCTTGTCTCATTATTATGTGTAATGGTTTTGTCTGCATTCAAGTCAGACAAGACCATTACTGTTTTTATGATAGGCGACAGCACGATGGCAAATAAACCATTTAATAATGGCAATCTTGAGCGTGGGTGGGGAATGGTATTAAGCGGATTCTTTACTGAAAACGTTAAAGTCGATAACCATGCCCTCAATGGCCGTTCGTCAAAAAGCTTTATTGACGAGGGGCATTGGCAGGATGTTATTGATAAGGTACGACCAGGTGATTACGTCTTCATACAGTTCGGACATAATGACGAGAAGCCAAAAGCTGACCGTCATACTGATCCTGGCACAACATTCGATGCCAATCTCCGTCGTTTCTGTCAAGAGACTATAGCAAAAGGTGGTCATCCTGTGCTTTTTAATAGCATTGTCCGTCGGAATTTTTATGACAACAAAAATGCAGTCACAGATGATGATATCCATAAAGATAAGCAGCCTGATGTCGTGGAGCATGATTCGCTCATCGATGCTCACGGAGCGTATCTTTATTCCCCTCGTAATGTTGCTGCAGAACTCGGAGTTCCATTTATTGATGCTAATAAAATCACTCACGATCTGGTACAGAGAATGGGGGCTGAGAATTCCAAGAGACTCTATATGTGGGTGGAGCCAGGTGTATCTTCCGCATGTCCGAAGGGGCGTCAGGATAATACCCATCTAAATATATCGGGTGCACGCAAAGTGGCCGGTCTGATTATTGACGAAGTGGCCAAGAAAATTCCTTCATTAGGTAAATATGTGCGTCATTATGACCTTGTAGTGGCTAAGGATGGTAGCGGTGATTATTTCGATGTACAGCAGGCTGTAAATTCTGTTGCCGATGGAGTAAGTACAACGATAATGGTGCGTAGTGGTAGCTATCCGCAGCCTGTTGTTTCTAAAAATAAAAGAATTAAATTCATACTTCTTTCAGACGTTAAATATACAGACCTCAGTAACAAGTAGTCAAATTATTCATAATAAACATAAAAAGTGCATTTGATAGATGTCAAATGCACTTTTTTTGTTGTATCTTTGCTTGTTAAATAATTAAGATTTAAAAAGAAATTTACAATATTTAAAATATATGATACTCGACAATATTAATAATAAGTGGCACAGTGCCTTGATGTGTATGGCATCTATAATGCGTCCACTTGATTTATATGAATTGCGTGATATATTTAATAAAATACCTCAATACAGGTATAACGACGTTTATCTATTTGTAAAAGAGATGCGTAACAATAGTGTGCTGAAAATTGAAGATACAAATACCAGTTATACTGGTATTTATTCCATCGCTCCACAGTATATATGCAGTCTGCTTAAAAATATTTCTGACAGCGATTTCTTGATATACCAATCGTTCGAATTAAAACAGATAAACGTCAAAGACTTTGTTGCTACGTTACGTGATTATGTGTTAAAGCGCAAGTACGCCTCTTCTGTATTCGACGAGTCTGAATATGTATCCTTACGCTTTGCCTTGATAAGTGACGTGTTAAGATATCTGAGAAGAGATGATAAATTTCTGAATTTCTTCACAAATATGTCTGCAGATATGTTAATACCGATGTTTGAAGAAGATACAGTTTCTCTCGTAAATCTTGCCCCTGTGCACAAAAGAGATTATTTCGAAAAAATTTATTTTAATAATGATAAACTTGACGAGAATATTCGTAATTATTGTTTCGATAAATTTCTTGTATATTATGATTTTCTCACAACTGGAAATATTGTAGAGTGTGTGCCAAAAGCTTCCAATTCTTTTTATGGTCATCTACTTCTTGCTATATCATTTGTGTATAAAGGAGAATATAAAGATGCTCTTAATTTATTTCAATCGTTATTAAAATTGGAATCTGATTCAATTCTCAAAGACGCATTTGCAAGTTTTATTTATATTCATGCCCTTATTTCTGATAATAGTGCATCGTCATTACGACGTTTGAAAGCGCTTAATAACAACCGTAAGATAAAGGATCACATTAATTTCATTCCTGCGTTGATGATGATTCAAATTGCTTTAACGGGAAAGTGTCATGATTTGTATATATATGAAATGATTTCTTCTGATAATAAGATGCTTAAGATTCTGGGTGCTCTTGTTATTCAGCATTATGGTATTGAGATTCCGGATAAGTCATGGGTGAATAAGATAGAGAAAATGGTAGCCGCTTCGGATTATACAGTTATGAAACTTGAATATTCACAAGACTTCCCTTCATTGCAAAATCAGTCTGATCAGTTTCGTGAACTAACGGGTCTTCATCCTCTGCTGCCACCTTATAGAGAAACAGAGATGTGGGAGCATATTATCGACTCTATGATGACTATGGCATACGATACATCGTCATCTTCTCTATCAAAGGATAAAGAGGAGATTAGTCGCATTTCGTATCTTATTAATTCTTATTTTAATATTACTCCCCGTCTGCAGAAGTCTAAAGATGGAGGAGTCACATGGAGTAAAGGCCGTAACATTGCAATGACTAAGTTTAAGGAAGGTCTTCCTGAGATGAGCGATTTCGACTTGAGGATGATTGCCCATGTGAAGATATTGGAACGTAGTTGGAACGGCGCCGTCACTTATGGAATCTTTGGCGAGAGAGCGGTGACTGAACTTATCGGCAGCCAGGTAGTTTTCATGGAGGAGAACCCTAGTCTTAGAATAGATATTTCCGAAGAGAAACCGCAGTTGATAGTAACAAAGACTTCTTCTGGATATATTGTAATGAATAACGTTTGCAAAGGAGAATTAACAAAGCAGAATTTTGTGCGTATCGATACCCCTCAGGCATATAAGGTTATAAGGATTAATAACCATCAACGTGATATATTCAACAACTTTAATAGATTGAAGGAATTTCCTATTGAAGCGAAAGGTAAACTAACACAGCTACTTACGCTTCTCAGCAAGGATGTGATAGTGCTTTCTGATCTTCTTAAAGGATCGGAAAATATTGACCGTGTGGATGGTAATTCTCTCATAACCGTTCAGTTGCGTCCCATGGGTGATATAATAATGGCACAGCTATATGTAAAGCCGCTTGATAAAGGCACAGTCTATTGCTCTCCCGCTAAAGGTATGGAATATATTGCCACGAGCATAAATGGGAATTCTGTGCAGGTGGTACGTAATCTCATTCGAGAGAAAACAAATCTGGATGTTGTACTTTCGTTTATGTCTGAATTTGAAGAGAGTGAAGGAAATAATAAATGGAATCTTAATACTGTTGAATGTCTTCTGCTTCTCGACAAGTTACGCGATATGAATAATTACTGTTGTGTTGAATGGCCCGAAGGGGTAAAGTTTAAGGTTTCTCACCATGTTATCAAACCAGACAATCTCCATCTGTCAGTTAGCGGGATGGGACAATGGTTTGAAGTCAACGGCGAGGTAAGACTCTCAGACAAGACCATTATTCGTATAGCAGACATCTTACAGAAGCTCCATGAAGGTAATGGTAACTTTATACGTCTTGACGGTGATGAGTATATTGCACTCACCGAACAGATGCGTCGTCAGCTGATAATGCTGGATCGTCTTGCTGATACTAACAAAAAAAACATGCGTCTGTCGTCATTCAATGTCTCATTCCTTGAAGATCTCAAAGGAGCAGGAGTTGATATGAAGTCGGACGAAACATATAACAATCTTATAAAGCGTATATCTGATTCTGAAAATAAGGTTTATAACGTGCCAAATAATATTCAGGCCGATCTGCGTTCTTATCAGAGAGACGGATATGTATGGATGGCACAGTTAGCAGAGTGGGGGGCTGGCGCTTGTCTTGCAGACGATATGGGTCTGGGTAAGACTCTTCAGGCTATTACACTCATGCTCTCGAGGGCAAAGATTGGCACATCACTTGTCGTTGCTCCTACTTCGCTGTTAATCAACTGGCAGGAAGAGATAAGAAAGTTTGCTCCTGAACTGAATACATTCATCTTAAATAATGCGGGTGAAGATCGAAAAAAAATAATAGACGAATCATCAGCTTATGATATTATAATCACCACCTATGGACTCCTCATAACAGAAGAAAAACTGATATGTTCGCGTACCTGGAATATGATAGTGCTCGACGAAGCTCATACGATAAAAAATCGTGAGACAAAGATGTCGAAGGCTGCAATGAATTTACGTGGTGACTTTAGACTATTGCTTACTGGCACACCTCTTCAGAACCACCTGAGTGAAATTTGGAATCTGTTTCAGTTTGCCAATCCAGGATTGTTGGGGACATTCACACAGTTTACTGACCGTTTTATCAATCCGATTGAGAAAAATAGAGATAAGGAACGGCAAAAGCTTCTTAACCGTGTGATATCCCCCTTCATACTTCGACGCACTAAGTCGGAAGTACTCACCGAACTTCCGGAGAAAACTGAGGTTACACTGAATGTTGAATTAAGTCATGAGGAGTGGGCTCTCTATGAAAGCATACGTCGTCAGGCCTTAATGAACATGGAGGATAGTGGTGCCTCGGCGGTTCAGGCTTTAGCCGAGATTACCCGTCTGCGTCAGGCTGCATGCCACCCTGCTCTTGTTGATAAGTCTCTTGACATCCCGTCGTCAAAATCAGAGGCTTTTATGAATATTGTTGACGATCTTATATCCAATCATCACCGGGCATTGGTGTTCAGCCAGTTTACATCCCATCTCGATCTCATACGTCGGGAACTCGATGACGCAGATATAAATTATCTTTATCTCGATGGTAGTGTGGGTTTTGCTAGGCGCATAGAACTTGTAGCTGATTTTCAGAAGGGAGATATGCCCTTATTCTTAATTAGTCTAAAGGCTGGCGGTCTCGGACTCAATCTTACTGCTGCAGATTATATTATACACCTTGACCCATGGTGGAATCCCGCTATTGAGGATCAAGCTTCCGATCGTGCATACCGTATTGGTCAGAAACGTCCTGTTACGGTATATCGTCTAATAGCCAAAAATACTATCGAAGAAAAAATTATAGATTTACATAATACGAAGAAAGATCTTGCTAATGCTCTCCTCGAAGGTAGTGATATGACGCAGAAGATGACACGCGACGAACTCCTTTTGATGCTTAAAGATGAATTGTAGTGGCATCAGAAGTTTACTGAGCAATCCTTCCTTTATATAATCATCCGTAACTTGCAGATACACAATGAAACATAAAAAACGTTTGTGTAAAAGATAAAATGTCACTGTAAAATTATCCGAAAAATTTCATTTTGTGATGAAAGTTTTGAGTGTTTTTTGAATAACATTACTCAATTTGTTATATCTTTGCAATCGATTTAGTTATTCAAAACAGAAAACTTTTGAAATCTAATAAGTATGATATGTTCACAAAACGGAAAACTTTTTTAAAATAAACTATGGGAAAGTTTTCCAAAAAGAAAATTTGTAAAGCGTAAATATATATAATTCAATATGGATAAACAATATTTCAGTATCACCAAGAGGGATGGCCAAATGGATAGATTTTCTCTTGATAAAATCATGAACGCAATAATAAAAGCGTTTAACTCCGTCAAAGAACCGATAGATTTAAGCAGTCTCAGCAAGGTTCTTAGCCATCTTGATATCCATGAAGGTGTCACTGTTGAAGATATTCAAAATCAGGTTGAGGAGTCGTTGATGCAAGAAAGTTACTATAAAGTAGCTAAGGCTTTCATGCTTTATCGTCAGCGTCATACAGAAGACCGTGAGGTTATGGATAAGATGCAGTTTTTAGTAGAATATTGTGAAGCGTCCAATGCTGCTTCTGGCAGTAAATTTGATGCTAATGCCAATGTTGAACATAAGAATATTGCCACATTAATTGGTGAACTGCCTAAGTCAAACTTCATTCGTCTTAACCGCCGTCTGCTTTGTGATCGTATAAAAAAGATGTATGGTAAGGAACTTTCTGAAAAATATATAGATCTGCTTACACACCATTTTATATATAAGAACGACGAGACGAGTCTTGCCAATTATTGTGCAAGTGTTACAATGTATCCATGGCTTATCAGCGGTACGACTGCTATAGGCGGCAACTCTTCTCGTCCTACAAATCTCAAGTCGTTTTGCGGTGGTTTTGTAAATATGGTGTTTATGGTTTCCAGTATGCTTAGTGGTGCATGTGCCACTCCTGAATTTTTGATGTACCTTAATTATTTTATCGAATTGGAGTATGGTAAGGATTATTTTGAGCATGCAGATAAGGTAGTTGATCTCTCTCTTAAACAGCGTACGGTCGATAAAATGATTACAGACTGTTTTGAACAGATTGTCTATAGTATCAACCAGCCTACCGGTGCGCGTAATTATCAGGCTGTGTTTTGGAATATCTCTTATTACGATAAGTATTATTTCGAAAGTCTGTTTGGAAATTTCGTATTTCCTGATGGGAATAAGCCTAATTGGGAAGGGCTTAACTGGCTGCAGAAACGATTTATGAAATGGTTTAATCAAGAACGTACCAAGGCGGTACTCACATTCCCTGTAGAAACAATGGCTCTGCTCACCGAAAACAATGATACAAAAGATAAGGAGTATGGTGATTTTACCGCTGAGATGTATTCTGAAGGTCATTCGTTTTTCACGTATATGAGCGATAATGCTGACTCACTGAGTAGTTGTTGTCGTCTGCGTAATGAGATACAAGACAACGGTTTCAGTTATACGTTAGGTGCAGGTGGCGTATCTACAGGATCAAAAAGTGTGCTGACTGTCAATCTCAACCGTTGTATCCAATATGCTGTTAACAATAAAATAGATTATAAGGAATATCTTAGTGATATTATCGACCTTGTACACAAGGTTCAGATGGCTTATAATGAGAATCTGAAGGTTCTCCATGAGAAAGGAATGTTACCACTCTTTGATGCCGGCTATATTAATATGAGTCGTCAATACTTAACCATTGGAGTTAATGGTCTTGTTGAAGCTGCTGAATTTATGGGGCTGAAAATAAACGATAATCCTGATTATCTAAAATTCGTTCAGACTGTATTGGGGCTCATTGAAAAATATAACAAGCAGTATCGTACTAAAGATCTGCTGTTCAATTGTGAAATGATTCCTGCCGAAAATGTAGGTGTGAAACATGCAAAATGGGATCGGGAGGATGGATATTTCGTTCCGCGTGATTGTTATAATAGTTACTTCTATGTAGTAGAGGACGATTCACTTAATATCATAGATAAGTTCAAACTCCATGGTTATCCATACATACAACATCTCACAGGAGGAAGTGCTCTTCATATGAATCTGGAAGAACATCTGTCTAAGATTCAATACCGTCATTTGCTCAAGGTTGCAGCGAAAGAAGGATGCAACTATTTTACTTTTAATATACCTAACACAATTTGTAATGACTGTGGCCATATAGACAAACGTTATCTCAAAGAGTGCCCTCACTGCCATAGCAAAAATGTGGATTATATGACTCGCATCATTGGATATCTGAAACGTGTCTCCAATTTCTCGAAAGCTCGTCAAGAAGAGTCTCATCGCCGCTATTATAACAAGTCCGAAATTGTTGAAAAGGTTGAGGCTTAATTTGTAAAATATATTTGTAAAATGCTTAAATATGTAAATACGGGTGTCGTCTTTCAGGAAATACCAGACGAAGTCACTTTATCAATAAACCTTTCCAATTGTCCTAATCAATGTCCTGGTTGTCATAGCAAGTACCTTTGGCAGGATATTGGCGAAATTCTTACTACAGAAGTCATAGACAGTTTTGTACGTGAATATTGTGGCGATATTACCTGTATCTGTTTTATGGGTGGTGACAATGCTCCTAGTGATGTGGTAAATTTAGCTGAATATATTCACATAAAATATCCAAAAATAAAAGTTGGATGGTATAGTGGTCGTCAACATGTACCTTCTGTAATCAATAAAATGGTGTTCGACTACATAAAGGTAGGTCCATATATCCAGCATCTCGGATGTCTCAAAGAATGCACCACTAATCAGCGTCTATATAAGCGTGGTGCCACTGGGTCCGATTTTAGTGATATCACATCACGTTTTTGGAGAGTGCCTGTATGAATATAATTCCTAAGATTGCGATAATCGACCCCAACACCTTGGCTGTGTTGGGGTTGAAAGGTATATTGGAGAATATGATGTCGAATGTCTATGTAAGTACTTACGGCAGTTTTTCTGAATTCATTTCTGATACCCCAGATTATTTCTTCCATTATTTTGTGGCTACTCAAATTGTGATGGAACATACTCAATTTTTTCTCGAGCGCATTCATAAGACATTTGTACTTACCACTTCTGTGAATGTGGGTACACAACTTCAGCGTTTTCATACTCTATGTGTTAATCAGCCAGAGCCGTTGCTTCTTAAGTCGTTGCTTCAATTAGAGCAGAGTGCTCACCGTCATGGTAATCATTTCCCAACCGATGTGCAGGAGCCTCCACAACCAGAGCAACTCTCTCCGCGTGAAATCGAGGTGTTGCAACTTATAGTACAAGGGCTGATGAATAAAGAAATTGCCGACCGTCTCAATATAGGTCTCTCTACTGTTATAACTCATCGAAAGAACATAATCGAAAAATTGGGTATGAAGAGCGTTGGAGCTCTCACCATTTATGCTGTGATGAACGGATATGTAGATGTTGATCGTATATAACATTTGTCAATTTTTTTTGGTGAATATTATCTATGAAAACCATGCCTTACATGTTTTTCTATATATAAGAATCTTCCTACATTCTTTTAGCTATGCGAAATGTGACGAAACTCATTGAGATAGAGATGAATTTAGCGGTAAATTCATCTCTATCTCAATGAGTTTCGTCAAGTGGATGTATGTAGAACAGGCGTAAGCTCATATCTTTTCTCTTTTATCACTATGAGTCTTCATTTTTACGTCAATCATACATGATTTTAGGATGATCAGATTGATTCATAGCTCTTTAATCCATTTTAAAGGTACATCCTGCCTACATCCACCCTACATGATTTAACAATGATAAGGTTTGATGTATGAAACATGTAGAATCACCAATCGCCATACATACTATAATGCATTATAATTATGATCGTTATGAAAGAACATGAAGGATACAAAATTTTGACTGAACCATAGAGAACAAGATCAAGTGCCATATCTCATCCCTCTAGAAAAAGGTGTGTTATAGCAGTAAACCTATTTCTGACACACCTTGATTATTTATAAAATATTATTGCTTCTATATTACTAATTACGAGTTCATTATATAGCAACAATCAATGATAATACTTATTTCACAACATACAGTCTAACATAATTTGGGCTGAACTCCCAAATGAATTCAGCCCTTTATTTTCCTATGTTCATCCGATATCAACAATTTTTTTATTTCACTTGATAAAGAGTAACCATTGAATTAAGTCCACTCTTAACGGGTTCCCATTGATCATAAGTGGTATTTTTATAGTTTAGATCGACAATATTTATATCATTGAACTTACGCCATTTAATACCTTTCCTATCCATTGCTGCAATGCGGTTGGCAGGGAGGTTGGTGACATCAATACGTATCGTATTCTTTCCTGGATTTATCGTGTTGTTACAGTCTAGGATAAATGGTACACACCAA
>Ga0302205_10000273_pt1 | contig 23187 bp, 17 predicted proteins | sample II_Fen_E1_3_FD_194582 | JGI IMG/M metagenome (GOLD analysis project Ga0302205, IMG submission 194582) | Peat permafrost microbial communities from Stordalen Mire near Abisko, Sweden - II_Fen_E1_3 | ecosystem: Environmental > Terrestrial > Soil > Wetlands > Permafrost | place: Sweden: Abisko...
TGTAGCGGTCTTTCTTTCCTTTGGCTTGGGTGACGCGGATTTGCATGCGTTTGGAGTCTATATCGTTCTTTTTTAGGGCGATGGCTTCGCTGACGCGGAGGCCGGCGGAGTAGATGGTGGTGAGGATGGCGCGGTGTTTGAGGTTGGTTGGGGCGGTGAGGATGAGTTGGACTTCGTCTTGGCTGAGGACGATGGGGAGGGATTTTTCGGTGCGGGGGCGGTCGACGAGGTAGATTTTGCGTTGGCTGCCCAGGACGCGTTCATAGTAAAATTTTATCGCATTGATTGATTGGTTTTGGTAACTGATGGAGACTTTGCGTTCGGATACGAGGTGGCGGAGGAAGGCGATGATTTGGTGTTCGTCGATCCGGGAGATGTCGAAGCGGTGGTAGTAGTTGATGAATTCTTCGAATAGGCTGGTGTAGGTTTGGATGGTGTGGGGGCTGTAGCGCAATTCTTGGAGCTTTTCGATGAAGCTTTCGGGGCAAGTGCGGTAGTTGGGGATGTCGTAGGGCGTGACGCGGGCGGCTTTGGTGTCGTCGGTGGGGTCTTCTTCGTATTGGAAATCAAGGCTTTGGGAGTGGGCGGCGGCTTTGAGTTGGAGTTTGATGCCTTCGCTGAAGGGGGTGGACCACCATTTGTTTTTGGGGTCCCAGCGGGTGTATGGGATGGTTTTGAGGGTGGCGGTGAGGAGTTCGTTGTAGGCGAAGAGGACGCGGAGGCGGTTGTTGCGGGTTTTGATGACCAGGAGGGTTTCTTTTTGGAGGGTGCGGACGCCGGAGTTGGGATCGGTGAAATCGTAGGTGGGTTGTTGGATAACGGAATTTAGGCGGGAGCCGAAGTAGTTGAGGATGATGTCGAGGTTGCTTTTGTGGTGGGGTATGATCCAGGCATGGATGCCTGGGTTCCAGATGGCGTAGCGGAAAGTGAGGACGAATTGGACGTCGGTGTCGTTTTTGGGCATGCGAAGAATGAGGCGGCGGGCGGCGACTTCGAGGGTAATGGTGTTGCGGGAGGTCGGGGTTGGAAGATATGCTGGAAATTTTGTTGTTGATGGTGTTTGAGGGTTGGCTAAAAGATTGAATTCATTTGTATTTTTTTGATTGATTGTAAGTTGCTCTTTGAAATGCGTTTGTGGGTCTTCAGGAATGAATGGTGGAAAGGGATTTTCCAGCAGGGGTTGATTGGTGGCGATAGATTTGTTTAAAATTGGAGCGTTGACTGCTGGGTGCGGGGTGTTGACAAGGGGTGTTGGTTTTATAAATGATGAGGTTTTGACTGGTTGGGGTGATGAGGTTTCGGATGAAATGGTTTGAGGAGACGGTGGTTGATGAGAAGCTGTCGGCTCTTTTTGGAGTACCTGAGCTTGAGGGGACTTGGTTGCTTGTGCTTGCACAGGATTTAGGACTAAATTATCTGTTGATTTGTTAATATGGTTTGAATCCTGTTGTGAAATTTGGATCGGTTTGGTAATTAAAGCCGGTATTCTGTCGTCCGGTTGGATGGAATCGGTTTTGATGAAATCGTCGGAAGGAAAAAGTGCTTTTAATTGGGCATAAGCTGGTTTGGTGAAGGGGATGTGCCAGGAATTCAAGGTACGGCTCCATGTTGCACCTTTTATTTGCTTGATGTTTAGGATGTTGATGCTAGTGTAAGGGATATTGACAAGCAGTCTTTCGGCATCCCGATGAGTGATTTTGGAGATGTGTATTTGCATAATAGATTGCGATTATAGAACGAAAAACGAGTAATAGACGAAGTTTTTTAGATTCAAGAACAGAGATTTCCAAAAGGTTGTTAATGGAATTTCAATTGCAAATATCGTAATTTAATTCATATTTATATACTTATATTTAATATTTAATTTATGCTCATTATATAATTTAGTACTGTTTTTATATAATCGCAAGACCTTAACGTTTGTTTTTTAACCCTGCGCTCAACTACCAGTGGAAAGAGACCGCTCGGAAAGCGAACGCTCGGAAAGCATCGTACCCGAAGTCGACATCGACGGACGGGTGCAGAGAACACTATGAGTCCGGCAAAACAATTTGTAAAGGCTCGAAGAGACTAGCAAATCGTGCCGGAGTCGAGCGTTCACCAGCCCGGACTAGTGGAGACGAAGGGTATGATGCTGAACGAAGGGAGCGAGACTCATTAAACCGAAGGGCATTAAAGAAATGAAACGAGCAATAATCATTAAACCGTGGCGGATTTACTTAAGGCAATAAGATTGTAACTCATTGCAATTCTGTGGTTTTTAATCTTATGATAGTGCAACGATCAGACAGCTGGAAGGAAACAATAGTGTGAAAGATGTAACTCTTATGCGAAAATGTGTAATGCAAAGGGGGTTTAAGAGCCTCACCTTTGCCGGGTAAGAAATGGTCAACATAAAACAAACTAAAATGAAAGCAATTAAATTTCTTGTATTGGGTGTGATTATGGCTATTGCCGGAACAGCGCAAGGTCAAATATCTGTTAATGTACATCTTGGAACAGCACCTGCATGGGGCCCGCGTGGATATGACGATGCGCGTTACTACTATTTACCGGATGTGGAAGCGTATTATGATGTGAATACGTCCATGTTCATTTACATCTCGGGTAATACTTGGATACGTAGAAGTTATTTGCCGAGTCGTTACCGGGGTTATGATTTGTATCATGGACGCAAGGTGGTGATGAACAATTACCATGGCAACACACCATACTACAATCACAACGTATATAGAGCTAAATATGGCAGACCTATTCAGCATGCTCCGCAACAAAACTCAGGTTACCGGAATGGTGGAAATAGGGATCAAAGATCTTTTGTGAATAGCAGAAACGAAAGGAACCACAATAATGTCGGAAACGGTAGGAATGGTGGAAACAATAGGAATGTTGGTAATAACAGAAATGGCGGTAACGACAGAAATGGTGGTAACAAGGGAAACGGGAATTCAGGAAACAAGGGTCATAACAAGTGAAGCCTAAAAATCATTAAAAAAGAATTGAAATGAAACATACTATAAAAATAGGGTTATTGGTCTTATTGACCGGATTCATGATGGTTGGTGTTCAGAGCTGCAGTCAGTACGAGGACAATACAAGCATTAGTTTGGTGTCTAAAACGGAACGTCTTTCCAAAGTTTGGAAGGTGGAAAACTATAAAGTGGACAGTGTGGATTTGACATCTTTGATGGCTTCTTATACAGAAACATTTACTAAGGATGGTGCGTATAGTTTTCAGTGGGCTATTTTGGGTGGAACGGCAACATGGGCGTTTCAGAATGGTAATGCTGATATAAAGATTACGAATGTAAACAATGTAACATCTAGAACATTGACCATTTTAAAACTGGAAGATGGTGCCCTTTGGTATTATTATATGGAGGGTGGTTCCAGAAGGGAATTTCACATGATTCCTCAATAAGGTCAATTATTTAGGTTGATAATAAAGATCATGAAATCGAAAATACTGTTCGCAGCGTTTGCAGTGGCAACTGTTGTCTTCCTCGGAAGTTGTTCGAAGGATGATTTGATTTCGAACGTTGATAATCCAAATGGTATTCCTTCACAAAGTACGGTTCAGGCCAAGGTGGATCTTGGCGGAACTGCTGATTTTGCGCTTCTGGCGGGTTCAGCCATAACAAGTACTGGGGCTACAAAAGTTACGGGTAATATGGGCTTAAGTCCTGGAACGTCCATTGGGGGGTTTCCTCCTGGAATTTTGGTGGGAACGACGGAAATCAATACCAATCTGGCCATTCAAGGGAAACTGGATTTGATGGCTGCTTATAATGATGCAGCGGGTCGTACGACAAGCGATATTGTGACTTTGTCGGGTAATATTGGTGGTTTGACGCTGACTCCTGGGCTGTATAAAACAACTTCTTCGCTGGCAATTTCGTCGGGTGATGTGACGTTTGATGCGCAAGGAAATTCAAGTTCGGTGTTTATCATTCAGATTGCTTCGGCGTTGACGACGACTTCGGGCCGTAAGGTCTTTTTGAAAGGGGGAGCGTTGGCTTCCAACATTTATTGGGAAGTAGGAAGTTCAGTGACGTTGGGTACGACTTCGGTTATGAAGGGTACGATTTTGGCCATGCAGTCCATTACGTTTAATACGGGAGCGACGCTGGACGGTAGAGCTTTGGCAAGAACGGGGGGTATTGTGTTGGCTGGCAATACGATTGTGAAACATTAAGCTTTGTTTAAGGAAAACATGTGAATTATGTAACTTATTTTCTGGGTTTTGCAATTTTTAAGACTACATAAGGGTGTACCTTCACAAAAATTTCATTAATACCAAAGGAATTTGAAGTTATACATCAAGTATATGGTAAGCGCCCGCTGTAAAGCGGTGGTGAAGGACGAGTTGAAAAAGCTCGGCCTTCATTTCATTGTAGTCGATTTGGGTGAGGTAGAGATTATGGAAACGCTTTCTATGGAAGATTGGGTAGAGTTGAAGACGGTGCTTTTGCGTGACGGGCTGGAATTGATGGACGACAAGAGGGCTATTTTGATTGAGCAGATCAAGAATGTCATTATTGAAATGGTGCATCATTCGAATGAGTTGATCAAGGTGAATTTCTCGGACTATCTGAGTGAGAAATTAAAGCATGATTATACGTATATGGCCAATTTGTTTTCGGAAGTGCAGGGTTCGACCATCGAGCATTTCATCATCAGTCACAAGATTGAGCGGATCAAGGAGTTAATTATTTATGATGAGCTGAATATCACGGAGATAGCTTGGAAAATGAACTACAGCAGTGTGGCGCATCTGTCCAATCAGTTTAAGAAAATGACGGGGCTTTCGCCTTCGCACTTTAAGAAACTGAAGGACAAACGGAGAAGTCAGATTGAAGACATTGAATAAAACAGATCGAATAATGACGCATATCGCGAATCTTTCAGAACAGGATTTAGCCATTGAGCTACGTACAGCCAATTCGGAACTTGCTTTTCAAAATGATGAGAAGGAGAAGCGGGCGGCGGAATTGCTCATTGCCAATAAAGAGCTTCTTTATCAGAGCAAGGAGAAGCAAAATCGTGCTGACGAATTGATCATTGCCAATAAGGAGCTCTTATTTCAAAATGGAGAAAAAGAAAACCGTGCGGCGGAATTGATCATTGCCAATAAGGAGCTGGTATTTCAAAATGAAGAAAAGGAAAACCGTGCAGCAGAATTGATCATAGCCAATAAGGAGCTGATTTTTCAAAATGAAGAAAAGGAAAACCGTGCGGCGGAATTAATTATTGCCAACAAGGAGTTGGTTTATCAGAAAGAAGAGAAAGGGAAGCGGGCTGCGGAATTGATTCTGGCTAACAAAGAATTGCTTTTTCAAAACAAGGAAAAAGAAAAAAGGAAAACAGAGAATAAAGAACTGGAGGCGTTAAGCTATTCGCTTCGATTGGCTTCGCAATATGCCAGGAGCTTGATTGAAGCGAGTTTGGACCCTTTGTTCACGATCAATCCGGATGGTAAGATTACGGATATGAACAATGCCTCGGTCAATATTACGGGCGTTTCGCGTGAAACGTTGATTGGAAGTGATTTCTTCGATTATTTTACAGAGCCACAAAAGGCGCGGGAGGTTTATCAGGAGGTCTTTGCCAAGGGTTTTGTGGCTGATTATCCATTGACGATGAGGGACGGAAAACTGACTGATGTGTTGTTCAATGGGTCGGTGTATACGGATGAAAATGGGCATGTGCTGGGTGCTGTGGTGGTTGCGCGCGACATTACGGAGCAAAAGCGTATTGCCACGGCGTTGAACGAAGCCATCGTGTTTGCTGAAATGGCTACTGAAATTGCGCAGGAGGCTAAGAGCAAGGCGGAAAGTGCCACGTTGACTGCCGAGAATGCGGTAAAAGCCAAGCAGCAGTTTCTGTCGAACATGAGTCATGAAATTCGTACACCTATGAATGCCATCATCGGATTCACCAAGGTGTTGTTGAAAACAGAATTGTCGGCCAAGCAAAAGGAATACCTGACGGCCATCAAGTTGAGTGGAGATGCACTAATCGTGCTCATCAACGATATTTTGGATTTGGCCAAGGTGGATGCAGGGAAAATGACGTTCGAACAGGTGCCGTTCAAATTATCGGTATCCATTGCTGCGATGCTGCATCTGTTTGAGTCGAAGATATGGGAAAAAAACTTGTTGCTTATTAAGGAATACGACAAACGGATTCCGGAAGTCTTGTTGGGTGACCCGGTGCGGTTGCATCAGATTATTTTGAATTTGGTGAGCAATGCGGTGAAGTTTACGTCAAAAGGAAACATTACGGTGAGTGTTCGGATGTTGAGTGAGGATGAGGAACAAGTCACTGTCGAATTTGCTGTATCCGATACGGGTATAGGAATTCCAACCTCCAAAATTGAAAAGATATTTGACAATTTCCAACAGGCATCGAGTGGAACTTCCAGGTTGTATGGCGGTACCGGATTGGGACTGGCCATTGTTAAACAGTTAGTTGAGCCACAGGGTGGCAAGGTGTTGGTAACCAGTGAGGAAAATAAGGGTTCTACGTTTAGTTTCACATTGAGTTTCAAGAAAACAATGGAGGTTGCAACCATTGTTATTGATAGCGTTCAGCCGGATGTGAAGTTGAAAAACATCAACATTTTGGTGGTGGAGGACATTCCACTCAATCAATTATTGATGAAAACGTTGTTGGACGATTTTGGTTTCGGAAGGGATATTGCTGCCAATGGTAAAATCGCCATTGAGAAAATGGAAACCAACAACTATGATTTGATATTGATGGACTTGCAGATGCCGGAAATGAACGGTTTCGAAGCGACCGATTATATACGTAATGAAATGCATTCCAACGTTCCCATCATTGCGTTGACTGCCGATGTGACAACGGTTGATTTGGAAAAATGCAAATATGTGGGCATGAACGATTACATTTCGAAACCGGTGGATGAACGGTTGCTGTACAGCAAAATCGTAGGTCTGGTCAAAAAGACTTCTCCAGTGACGTTTCCGGAATTGAAAGAAAAGATGACTGTCAATACAAAGAAAGTACGGTGCATCGATCTGGGCTATTTGAAAACAAGGACCAAATCGAATCCGAAATTGATGATGGAAATGATCATGCTCTATCTGGAACAGACTCCACCGCTGATTTCGGCCATGAATATGGGTTTTGCGAATAAGGATTGGATTTCGTTGCATGCGGCTTTGCACAAAATGATTCCATCTTTTTCGATCGTGGGTTTAAGCAGCGATTATGTGACCAAGGCTAAAAAGGTGCAGGAATTTTCGGACAACCAACTGCAACTGACTGAGGTTCAAAATATTGTTGCTGAAATTTCGAGTGTGTGCGAGCAATCTTGTCGGGAATTGGAAGTGGAACTGAACAGAATTAAAAAAGAGAATAAATGAAAACGAAGAAACTGAAACTCTTTTTGGTGGATGATGATGTGGTCTTTCTAAAACTGCTGGAAATCGAATTTTTAGAACAAAAAGAATTCGTTGTGGAGACCTTTAGCACTGGTGAACTTTGTCTGGATCACTTATCCAACAACCCGGATGTCATTATATTGGATTATCAGTTGGATGGCGTTGAAAAAACGGCTATGAACGGCATTCAGACGCTTGATCAGATTAAAGCTGTAAATCCGGACATGCCTGTAGTGATGCTTTCGTCACAGGATAAAATAGAGGTGGCCGTTGACTGCATGCACCACCATGCATTGGATTATGTCGTCAAGAGTGAAACGGCCTTTTTGCGGTTGCAAAAAATCATTAACGTCCTTTCCAAATATACAAAAATGGAGAAGGAACTGAATTGGTACATGGAACGGATGTAGGTAAGGGGTTCAATGTGTGAAAGGTGTAAGTCTTTCCACGAAATGTGTAATGGTTTGAGTTAGCAAAGGCTGACCTTTGTCTGGTGGAAATAACTCCATCTTTAAACTCAAAACTATGAAAATGACAAAGCTACTCACGACCTTTTTAATCATCTTGGTTGTGCTATTTGCGGGGTGCAAAAAAGATGATTACGTTGAAAAAATTGGAGTTTGCTTTAGGGTGATCGCTACGGATCCTATTGATGCTGCACGCTCCGTGCCTTATGACAAAATTGTTACTGCCACCTTTAGCTCTAAGGCGGATCCGGCAACGATTGACGAAACCACTTTTACGCTTCAACAAGGAACGACGGCAATTACCGGAAGTGTTTCTTACACAGACTCCACAGCAACGTTCACACCGGATGTGGCACTGCTTCCTTTAACTGTCTATACGGGAACCATCAACTATTTGGCAAAGAGTTCCTGGGGTAACCAGATGTCGGCAAATCATGTATGGACATTTACAACCATGCCTGAAGTTTCCATTGTTTCCAGCCCTCTATTAGGAGGTACGGTAACAGGTGGTGGCGCTTATGCTGAAGGAGCAACAGTAACCGTTACGGCAACGCCTCTTGCGGGTTATGTTTTTGTCAATTGGACAGAAAACGGAACATTCGTTTCATTTAGTCCTTCTTTAAAGGCAAATCGTGCAAATGCACCAAGCGAAGTTTCGGCCATCTCGAGCTACCAGTTTACGATGGCTGCCGCCAACAGAACGTTGACCGCCAATTTTTCATTGAAAGCAGTTTATACATTGAGTGTGACGGCTTTGCATGGTTCAATCGAAAAATATCCGAATCAGTCAACTTTTGAAGATGGAACATCGGTTGAATTAACCGCCATTCCGAGTTCGGGTTACGCGTTTGATTCGTGGAGCGGTGATGCTTCTGGATCTGCCAATCCGATGGACGTGACCATGAATTCAAACAAGGACATCACGGCCAACTTTACTTCCTTAACGGGTGGAACGGGCACAGGACCAGGAATGATTGACCTTGGTGGTGCCGCATTGTACACGGTTTTATCCAAAACTGGCATTTCAACAACGGGTGTTACATCCATTCAGGGCAATATCGGTGTCAGTCCGAATGCTGCTGTCGGACTCACAGGTTTTGGTTTGATTATGGATGCCAGCAATGTGTTTTCAAAATCAAATCCTTCAAGTTTGGTTTCAGGTAAAGTTTATGCCTCGAATTATGCTGCTCCGACTCCTGCCAACATTTCGAAAGCAGTGAGCGATATGGAAACGGCCTTTACGACAGCAAACGGTAAAACGACTTCTGTCATCACCGAATTGGGTGCTGGCGACATTACGGGCATGACGTTGGCTCCGGGACTCTATAAATGGGGAACAGGACTATTGATTTCAGCCAGTGGTGTAACGCTTTCAGGAACCGCCAACGATACTTGGGTGTTCCAAATTGGTCAAGGAATGACTGTTGCCGATGGTGCACACATCATTCTGGCTGGTGGAGCTAAAGCTAAAAACATTTACTGGATAACTGCCTCCGACGCAGTCATAGGTTCGACCGTGCATTTTAACGGTAACATATTGAGTCAAACCTTGATTTCGGTCAATACGGGCTCAACGGTAACCGGTAGGTTGCTTGGCCAGACTGCTGTGACGTTTAATGCAGCTACTGTTATACTCCCATAAATCAATTCAAAAAAACATACTTAAAATGAAATCAATTAAATTTTACTGTTTGGCTCTGTGCGCTGTTGCCTTATTGGGGCTTCAAACTCCGGTCAAGGCTCAGGCGCAGACTCAGGAAGATACCGTTCAATACACGAAACCTTCGTGGTACTTTGGTGTGGCCGGTGGTGGAAACTTCAATTTCTACCGTGGTACCACACAAGAACTGAAAGCTGGTCGTATTGTTCCGAAAGCTTTTCATGATGGCAATGGTGTAGGTCTTTTTATCGCACCGCTTATTGAATATCGTCCGGCTAACTCGCAATGGGGCGTGATGCTTCAGGCTGGTTACGACAACCGCAGTGGTGCCTGGGATCGTGTAACGACTCCTTGCAACCGCCCGGCCGATTTGTCCACCAACTTGAGTTATTGGACTGTTGAACCGAGTTTGCGTTTCGCACCGTTCAAAAAGAATTTCTATCTGTATGCTGGTCCGCGTTTTGCATTCAACAGTGCAAAAGCCTACACCTATCATATGGGTCTGAATCCAGCTGTGGTTGGTCAAATGCCGGCTGCCGTTGAAAAGGACGACTTCACCGCTGTTCGTTCGAGCCTGATTTCGATGCAGGTGGGCGCAGGACTGGATATTCCGCTTTCATCACAAAGCCATCGGACTCAGTGGGTTCTGGCACCGTTCGTTTCGTTTCAGCCCTATTTTGGACAGGATCCCCGGACAATTGAAAGTATGAACATCACGACCTTGCGTGTTGGTGCTGCCCTTAAATTGGGTCGCGGACACCGCATCGTAAGACCTGTTGAAGATGTTGTCATTGTTCCTGTAGCTGTAGTCGCCTTGCCAGAAATCACCTTCATCGTGAATTCTCCCAAGAATGTTGCTGACGTCAGTACGGTAAACGAAACCTATCCGTTGCGCAACTACATATTCTTCGATTTGGGCTCTTCTGAAATACCAAGCAGATACGTCCTTCTTAAAAAGGATCAGGTTGTTACTTTCAAAGAAGATGACTTGAGGATGAAAACGCCCGACAATGGTTCAGGCCGTTCGAATCGTCAGATGGAAGTGTATTATAATGTGTTGAACATTTTGGGTAACCGTATGTCCAGTGATCCTTCTTCTACTGTCTTGTTGGTGGGTTCTTCCCTGGAAGGTGATCAGGATGGTCTGGCAATGGCTGGATCGGTAAAAACCTATTTGGTAACGGTATTTGATATTGCTCCGGAGAGAATCACCATTCAAGGACGTATCCGCCCAGTGCTGGCTTCAGGCAATAAGAATTCAACCAATGATGTTGTTTTGTTGAACGAAGGTGACCGTCGTGTTTCTATCGAAAGCAACTCACCGTCTTTATTGAAAGAGTTCAGAAGTGAACAAAGTGTTGTTTTGGTTGCGCCGTTGAACAGTTATGTGACCTTTAGCGTAGGTAAGAATTACAAGGATTTGGAATCTTGGTCGTTGGTTCTCACCGATGATAACGGTATGGTTCAGAACTTTGGGCCTTTTACGCAAGAAAGTGTGAGCTTGTCCGGTAATGCTTTGTTGGGGAATCAACGTAAGGGAAACTTTAAAGTACAGTTGATTGCAACGACGAAATCGAACGTGGTGATTGAAAAGAAGACAAACATACATGTAACGCAGTGGATGTCCTCCAACGAAACGGATGGTAACCGATTCAGCATCATCTACGGATTCAATAAATCGGAAGCGCTGCCCATGTACCGCACGTACTTGTTGGATGTGGTCGTTCCTAAGATTCCGATGAACGGAACAGTGGTTATCCAGGGTTATACGGATGCCATCGGTGAAGAAGGATACAACCAGAAGCTTTCTTTGGCTCGTGCCAACGATGTTCAAAGAATTCTGCAAGAAGGTTTGGACAAGGCTGGTCGTACGGATGTGAAGTTTGTAACCAGCGGTATGGGTGAAGATGCCAAGACGGCTCAGTTCAAGAACAAGTATCCGGAAGAACGGTTCTATAACCGTACGGTCATCATTGATCTGGAACAGAAATAATCGGTTTGAGAGTTAATAAAGGCAGAGGCTTCCACGGGAGTCTCTGCTTTTTTATGTGTGAATTTTGCAAGTCTTCTACCAGATTGTGTAATATTTCACATTGCGCATGTTTCTACCTTTGATAGTGTTGGGAAAAGACTTTCTCAATGCATAAAGCCAGTTTATATGAAAACAAAATTACTACTTGCAATGACAGCGGTGTTGCTGTTTCTGATACCGAACGGAATGTTCGGGAAAACCATTGATTTGGGAACTGCTGCCGATTTTGCAGTATTTTCAACCAATGGTTCAGTCAGTAACACAGGTATTTCACAAGTTACCGGTAACGTAGGTACCAACAATGGTTCCAGTACGGCGTTCGGGAATGTGAACGGTGTGATGCACGATCAGGATGGAGCCAGCGCTCAGGCTGCAGCCGACTTACAAATAGCGTACAATCAGTTGAAGAATGCCATACCCGACTATTTTCCTGCTTCTTTGTTGGGAAACGGTGTGACATTGACGGCCGGAACATATGCCATTGAAGGTGCATCAACCTTGAATTTGGATTTGATACTGGATGCAAAAGATGATCCCAATGCAACGTTCATCTTTCAGATCAGTGGTTCGTTCTCTGCCAATGCTGAATCCAAAATCATTTTGAAAAATGGTGCTTTGGCTTGTAATGTCTTTTGGAAAATTGAAGGATTGGTCAGCATGGCCCCAGGTGTTGCCATGAAGGGTTCCGTTATTGCCAACAATGCAGCCATCATTCTGACAACACGGGATACCATCGAAGGCAGGGTTCTGTCGACAACTGGTGCCATCACTATAGACGGGGTGTTGGTTTATACGCCGACAGGTTGTGGAAGTCCTTATTTGACAGGTCCGAAGGCTCCGAATTTGAAGAGTACTTCCAGCTTTACCTTGTTCTCCGCTGATGGTCCGGTTTATAATTCTGGAATCTCTAACATATTGGGTAGTGTTGGAACCAACGTTGGTTTGACGACTGGCTTCGATTCTCTTTTAGTGAGCGGAACCATTCACCCGATTCCTGATCTGGTCACTGCCAAATGTGCAGCCGATTTACTGGAGGTGTACAATTACCTGAATGTATTGCCCTACGAAATTGAACTGCTGTATCCGGCCCAATTTGGGCGGAACCTGGTGCTGACTCCGCATACTTATAGTATGAAAGCGGCTGCCGTCTTTACCGATTCTTTGTACCTGAATGCTCAGGGCAATCCGGATGCCGTATTTGTCATCAAAATTGACGGCGCATTGACCACGAGCACCTATTCGAAAGTACTTTTGATTAACGGTGCACAGGCAAAAAATGTCTATTGGAAGATCGAAGGTGCCGTGAGCATCAACAATTATTCTGTTTTCTGTGGGACAATAATTTGCAACAATGGGGCTTTGGGTGCCATCAATACGGGTGTCATTCTGAATGGCCGTGCATTGACGACGACTGGTGCTTTGACTTCAACTGCCATTACGAGCATTATGCCTCCGGAAAATATGCCAATGGCACTTGAGTCTGTTGCATTTGCTTCGGATGCCGTGACCATCGTACCGAATCCGATTGATGCATCGACAACAATCGTGCTGAATGTTTCCGGGAAGTATTCCTTGAGGGTTTACAATGTTTTGGGGCAGGAAGTTCTCTCCTCACGCTTGACAGAACAAAGCACTTCGCTGGAAACCAGAGCTTTTCAAAAAGGAATTTACTTTTATAAAGTCACCAATAACGAAAAATTGGTTCAAACAGGAAAACTTATTTCAAATCAATAACCAACATACATTCACTTAATAGAATCGATTATGAATACGACAGAACTCAACGGAAAATGGGAACAACAGAAGGGCAAACTGAAACAGAAATTTGCCATGCTCACAGACAATGACCTTTTATTTGCCGAAGGCAAGAAGGAAGAAATGTTTGGCAGATTACAGACCAAATTGGGAAAAACCAAAGAAGAGCTTCATAAAATCATCGCAGGACTCTAAAAGACTGTCAACGATTTATTTAGATTTCCACTCCTGAGCCTGAAACCACGAATGTGATTTCAGGCTTTTTTATAATAAAAGGGGGCTGTTCAGCAGATTTTGATGATGGGAATTCCGATAAGCATGGCTACTTTTTCGAGGGTGTTTGCTTGGTGGCCGATTCCGATGGCGCAATGGTGTGAGGGGCCGGCTTTGGACCATTTGTTGATGAAGTCGCGGGCGGAAATTGGGAAGCGGTAGCGACTGTTGGTGTTGCCTATTTGAAAGGTGGGACCTTCTACGGATTCGCCTTCGGCCACCAAAAGGGCGATGCCGTCTTTTGTTTCGAGGACGGAAAGCAGGGTGACGGGGCCATTTTTCACTTTCATCTGGATGGAGAGGCCCTTGCCGGGTTTGCCGTGGTAGATGGGCAGAGGCACGAGTTTAACCTTGTTTTCGGAAAGGGCGAAATGGGCGGGGCCGTCGTGACCGAGCATGACAATATCGTCGTTGAAGTCCATGGCGTAGAATTCGGAAAAGGAACCGCCTGCACCAAGAAGGGACATAATTTTCATAGCCTGGACGTTTTTGACTTCGCATTCGCCTGCAATGGGGATGTTCTTGCCGGTGAGCAGGGTATTGCCGGCGATGACGGAGGCAGCTATATTTTCGTAGTCGTTGCCAGCAAAGCCTTCGTAATAATAGGCCATGGAGCCAAGTTGATGGGCTGCGACGAGTTTGTCGAGGGCAATAGAAGTACGGGCGGCGCGTTCGATTTCGTCCGTGTCACATTCTTTGACGACATCAAAAGTAGTGTCGAATTCGTGCAGTTTGGCTTTTAGTTCTTGGTCGGTGACGGTATCGCGGTGCGCTTTAAGTTCACACATTTCAACAATTTCAATATGGGTGCCAAAGGTGGCGGAATGCTGTTTAAGGTCGGAATAGACATCGAGCATGCCGCAATAATAATGGCCTAGGACGCCCATGCGGTTGTCGCGCATGCCTCGGACGACTTTGGCGGCGTCGATCCAGGCTTTGATTTCATTCCAAACGTAGGGTTCCTGCATATAGCCGCTGACGATGTCGTACTGGATGCCGGCGCGGTTGAATACGCTGGATATTTCGGGTACCGAACAGGCTTGGCAGTGGGCCAGCCATTCGCCTGTCATCTTGCCGCGGTCACCCATGGCGTTGATTTTTTCGTAATCGACTGCGGCGACGGGTTGGATGTTGAGTTGGATGATGGGGGTTTTGATGCGTTGGGCGATGGGCAGCACGGTGGAAGACAAGGCGTACGTGGAAATGAAGAGGAAGGTGACTTCCACATCGGCTTTACGGAGCAAGTCTGCAGCGGCTGTTGCTTTGCTCGGATTATCGACCATGCCGGCATCAACGACTTCAGCCCCGAGTTTTTCCATCTCGGACTTGATGTGAGCTTGATAACTCATGAGGCGGTCGAGGAGACCGTCGAACTGGGCCCAATACGTGTCGAGGCCTATTCCGAAAAGACCTACTTTGATGGTGTTTTTCATACGATTATTTTTACTTCAAAATGATAACTACCGGATCCGATTTGGAAGCCGGCTTTGACTTGATCTATTTTTATGAAACGGTTGCCTTTGGTTTTAAAAGTAAGTTTTCCTGATACTTTGTTGACCTGTATGGACTGCGAGGAGTGAATATTGCCTGAATTCCAAAATTCGGGCGAAGTTGCTTCTAAAAGTGCCTGCGAAGAACTTATTTTAATTTTAAAATGTATCTTCTTCGTCTTTTTTGTAAATGGCTGAATTGACCATCCATAGGTACTTTGAAGTGTGTTTTTAGCATCTATTACTGATGGGCTTTTTACCCTAATTGCGAATGGTTGCAAATTTTTTGTTAATATATTTACTTCGCAAAAAGGCAGGGCAAATAGCACCAAAAACAATGTTGCAAGAAGCTTTTTTAGGGTGTTGAAAGAAGGTGGTAGGAGGTTATTCATAGCCGTCTGATTTTACAGATTCGGAAGCTTGGTCCAGCTTTTTTGCAGGTAGTTTTTGTCGGCATCGATGACGATGAGCACCTTGTCGTTGCCTGGAAGATTACCACCCTCGGGTTGGTAAGTCACCGTTCCGCATGGGCTTGGCATGATTTCGATGAACTTCAGGTTGCCGGTAGCTGGATCGAACCACCAAAGATTTTTGGGTTCGAGGGAAATCGCATCGAGGTTGATTTTGATTTCACGGCCAGTGTAATCGTAAATCATGCCGTAACCCGGACCTTTGGTGGCAATGAGATGGTCGTATTGTTGACCGTTCTCCCCTGCAATGAGTGAAGGAGCAGGAACGCCTTGGGTAAAGGGCAATGTCGTCATCAGCGCCTTGAGGTATTTCAACTGGCCGTAACCGGGCAGGTTCAGGGCTTCGTACCAAGGCTTGTCCGCAAAGTAGGCCGGAGTGATGCCGGGGGTGTAAAACTGCATGACTGAATTGTTGCCGTAGGTATGGCCAAAGGATCCGGAGAACACGGACCAATAGGCGTAACGACGGACGTCCTGTGCTTTCCAGCGTGGTTCGGCAGCGTCGTGCAGACCGGCGGGAATGTCTTCGTAACTGGGTTCACCGTCCAGAACGGGTTTGGGATTGGCCAGAGCATAGGCTTGTTCGACGTAGCGCCAGTTGTCTTCCTCGGTGTTCAGCTCCTGCAGCAGTTCGCCGTCGCCGCTGCGTTGGCCGTAGCGGCGGTGACCGCTCTGGAACATATCGAAATCGAGCCATGCTTCGTTGTGGAACCACAGCGCAGAACTGGTGCGGCCACGCGGATGGTAGGTCATTAGGTGGTTCTTATCAATGCCTCGTATGGTTTTTGCCAAAGCCTGCCAAACTTCTGTTTTCTTGTCGCCTCGGGTATCACCGCCGATGATCCAGACGATGTTGGGTTTGTCTTTGTAGCGGTTGGCCAGGAAGGTTCCGTACTTCACGGCATCGGGTTCAGTCAGTTGACCTGCATTCACAACACCGCCCCAGACACAGACCATGGCCACGTAGATGCCCCGTTTGGCAGCGGCTTGGACCAAGTAATCGACATGGTCCCAATAGCCGTATTCAGGCGATATGCCGACTTTGCTGAAATCGAAACCGTTGGGCAGTGCGGATTTGCCATAGACATTGAAGTAAGGTATTTCGTGCAGGATGGAGACTTGCACAACGTTGAATCCTTTGTTCTTGAGCGTGGTCAAGTAGAAATCCATGCCTTCGCGGCTGAGCCGGGAGGAGGCTAGCCAGCCAGTGTCGCCCAACCAGAAAAACGGCGTGCCGTTTTCATGCTGCAGAAAGCGGTGGTTGGCAGTGACCTGGAGTTTGCCGTTCTCCCAAGGAGCTTTTTGGGCTGAAATGGTGAAAGACAGCATAAGCAGGAAGAAAAGGACGCGTTTCATAGCTTTAGATTTTACGGGTCAGAACAAGAGTTTCACCGACTGCCATTTTGAGGTCGTAAAGTTGGGTTTGTGGCAAAATGACAGGTTTTAGCTGTGCTTTTTCGGAAATAAGGGGTTTGGGCGTTTCGGGTACATGGTAAAAGGGGTTGGAATTGTCACCCTTGGCCGGTTTCAGCCCTTTTCCGACCAGTTCGACCGCAGAACGGATGCGACATAGCCCGCCGAGCAGAGACTTAATCTTGAGCGTTTCTACGCGGTTGTCTTTCCAAGTGATGTCGAATTCGAAACCTCCCCTAGCCTTCAGGCCTTTGACGGAACCGTTTTTCCAAACCGATGGCAAGGCAGGCAGGACAAAGATGAAGCCATCCTGGCTTTGAAGGAGCATTTCGGCAATGCCGGCAGTGCAGCCGAAATTGCCGTCGATCTGGAAGGGCGGGTGGGCGCAGAACATGTTCGGGTAGGTGCCGCCTTTTTTGGGTTCAGCAGCGACAAGATCGAGTTGGTTTTGGAGGATTTTGTAGGCGTGATTGCCGTCCAGCAGGCGGGCCCAGAAGCAGAGGCGCCAGGCCATGGCCCAACCGGTGGATATGTCGCCGCGATAAATCAGGGAGGTGCGGGCGGCATCGAAGAGTTCGGGGGTGCGGTAGGGTGAAATTTGGTTACCGGGATAGAGGCCGAATAGGTGGGAGACATGGCGGTGGGTGTCTTTGGGGTCGTCCCAGTCTTGGAGCCACTCTTGAAGCTGGCTGTATTGGCCTACTTGCATGGGAGGCATCTGAGCCAGGGTGTTGCGCAGGGTGTCTGCGAAGGCTTTGGAACTGGTGTTGAGCAGGCCTTTGATACCTCCGTTCAGTATATCGTTGGCGGCCAGGACGTTGGAGAACAGATCGAAAACGATTTGGTTGTCCATCGTACAGCCGGCCACGTTCGAAGCGTTTCCGCCGGTAGCTTTGGGGTTGTTTTCGGGGGAGCTGCCAGGGCAAACGACGAGCCAGCCGTGGCTGGGTTCCTTCACTAAGAAATCGACGAAGAAGCGGGCGGCTTCGAGCATGATGGGGAAGTTGTCCTGGAGGAATTGCTTGTCGCCGGTGAACTGGTAATGCTCCCAAAGGTGTCTGGAGAGCCAGGCACCGCCCATCGGCCACATGCCAGACTGGGCGCGGTCCACGCCGCCGGTGATGCGCCAGATGTCGGTGTTGTGATGGGTCACCCAACCACGGGCTCCGTACATGATTCGGGCGGATTCACGGCCGGTAACGGACAGGTCTTTGATCATGCTGAATAAGGGTTGGCTCATTTCACTGAGGTTGGTCACTTCGGAAGGCCAGTAATTCATCTCGGTGTTGATGTTTACCGTGTACTTGCTATCCCAGGCAGGTAGAATTTGCTCATTCCAGAGGCCTTGTAGGGTTGCAGGCTGTCCGCCAGGCTCGGAGCAGGAAATGAGGAGGTAGCGGCCGAACTGGAAATAGAGGGCAGCCAGGGCGGGGTCGCTGACTTTGGCAAAATCGCGAATGCGCTGGTCGGTGGGCTTCTGCGCCTGAGGGGTCGTGCCCAGGTCGAGGGTGACGCGGTTGAAGAGTTTTTGGTACTCGGTCGTGTGCCTCAATTTAAGTTTGTCGGACTCCTTGCCGTAGGCGCGGTTCAAGATGCGGCTGCATTTGGCGACTTCGTCCCCGGAGATGTCCTGATAGTTCACAAAGTTGGTGGCCATCGAAATGTAGATGGTGGCCTCATCGGCTTTATCGATGGAAAGGACGCCGTCCTTGACTGTGCAACGGCCGTTTTTCAAGAGGGGTTTCACCTGCGTCATAAAGCGCACTTTTCCGGTTTGACGTTCGTGGGTTTCGGTGATTCCGGTCAAAACAAGCATGCCTTCGGTGTCGTAAATGCGGTATTTTTGGTGTGGCGTACTCATGGAGAGGTTGCAGGTGATACTCTTTGGTTTACTGGCCTTTAGATGTACGACGAGGATAGAATCACTAAGCGAGGAGTAGTATTCGCGGATATAAGTCACGCCTTTGAGCGTGTATTTGACGGAAGCGACCGCTGTGTTGAGGTTCAAGTCACGGGTGTAGCCCGAGTAGCCGTTTTGGTTGGGAAAACTGAGGTACAAATCGCCCATGGTTTGGTAGGGCATTCCGAAATTCGTCTGTGACATAATCTTTTCCGTGGCCATGTTCATGGCTTCCAGATTCTTGTTGGCAAAGATCAGTTCGCGGACTTTGGGCAGGGCGGCCAAGGCTTCGGGATTGGAATTGTTGTTGGGCGAACCGGCCCAGACGGTACCTTCGTTCAGTTGCAAGCGATCTACGGCTGGTCCACCGAAAATCATGGCGGCCAGGGTACCGTTGCCGATGGGCAGGGCGGAATTCCAATCTGCTGCCGGCTTATCGTACCAGAGTCGAAGGTTTTGCTGAGCGTTTGTAAGGGTTGCCAGGCAGGCAAAAAGGAGGATCAGGGGCGTGCGAAGTCGGTTCATTGGTTGTTTATCAATATTTTTTTGAGGGTTTCCAAGTCGTGGACGGCGTTTCTCGGGAAGGTTTCGCCGTTGGGTCCGAAGACGTAGAGGGCTTCTTTCTTTTCGATGGTGATTTTGGATTCGTCAAAGCCACCGTCCGGTTTTTTCAGGTTCAAGTGTTTGGCCAAAAAGGCGTAACAGGCTTGACGCTTGCTGGGACCGTAATCATGGCCTTCGTCCGGGAAATGGGCGTTTTCGACCAGGCTTTCCTTTCCGTAGAAGGCAAAGGTACGGCGGATGAAGGGAAATTCCAAAGTGGGCACGGCGGCGGTCCAGTCCTTGCCGTCTGAAATGACCAATAGGGGACGCGGGGCTGTCATGGCGGCGATTTCAGCATTGTTGGTTCCGCCGCAGCAAAGGTGCACGGGCAGGCCGCTTTCGCAGGGACAGCCGCCGGAGAACCAGGAGGAGGTCATCACGACGGGGATGCTGCAAGTGATGCGGTCGTCAATGGCGGTGACGAGCATGGTCTGGCTGCCCCCACCCGATGCGCCGGTGATGGCGACTCGCATTGGATCGGCTTGTTTGAGGCTGGTTAGGTAGTCGATCCACCGGATGGCGTTGAGCGTTTGGATGGTTTGTGCGATGCTGCTGCGGTGCCACTCATACTTGAACTGGAGCATGGATTCGCCCCAGCCAAAGAGGTTGTAGCTCACGGCAATGGCGCCCATCTTGGCCATCATGGCCAGGCGGTACTGCATGTCGGGGCGGTAGCGTTCATCGAAGAAGTGGCCGCAGGGGTTGATGACGACGGGGCAGTTCTTGGCTTTGATCGGTTTATAGACTGAACCCATGGTGTATACGCCTGGGAGGACTTCGAGGGCAACGTTTTCGACCGTGTAGCCATCGAAGTCGCGTTTGTTGGTGATGATGGGCTTACTGCCGGTGGGCTTGGGCATGGGGTTCAGGCCGACGGCAACTTTCAGCGCCGTTTTGAGCTGCTGTTTGCGGGCTTCCCAACTGGGCAGGTCGGTGTACAGGGTCTGGAGGTAATCGAGAAACTCCTTGCCTCCGGCTTCGTCACGTCGGGCATAGTCGAAGGTTTTGATTTTATAGAGGCCCTCGAGTTCCTTGACGAAAATAAGGTCGAAGGGATTGAGCACGTTGGTGAGGCTTTGTTCCAAACTCCAGGGGCGACGTCGCCAATCGGCATACTTCAGCATTTTGCCTTCCACGAGGTCGGCGGGGATTTTGAGTTGAACCTTGAACTGCGTTTGGATGTCCAGCAGGACATCGTTCAAAGGACGTTGATACGCACTGTCTGAATTCTGGCTCGAGGCCAGCGGGGTTTGCGCTTGGAGGTGCAAACAGAGTGGTAATAATATTAAAAGCATCTTTTTCATTTATAGTATTTTAGACACTTTTATTTAAAGTATTACTATAGCATTTGGTTGTAAATCGTCTCCTTTCAAGACGGGCATTTCGCTGCCGATGACCACGCCTTCGAAACGCATTTCCACGAAAGGCAGGTATTGGTCGAAATCGTCGGTGAAGCTGAGTACGGCGCCCGATTCGAGGTCGAGGGTGATGTTGCTCTTGAGTTCGATGGGGCCGGTCAGATAGGTGCCAGCGGGGAAAAAGAGCGTGCCACCACCCTGCTGGGCGAGTTCAGCTATGGTATTGGAAATAACGGCTGTGTTCAGGGTTTTACCGTCGGCAACGGCTCCTGCATCTTGCAGGTTTACAGTCTTGGCTGAAATCGATAATTGAAGGCCTGCGAAAAGTACGGACAGGATGAGGCGCATTATTTATTCGTTTGAATCGTTAATAGTGTCTTCCCAAGTTGGCCAGGGATAACTGCCGGGTTTGAGTGTGAGAAACAGGTTGGGTTTGCCCACAATGGCCATCCGGACGATGCCGGGGCTGAATTCGTGCATAGGCGTCAGCATGGTCCATCCATTCTTTTCAAGCAGCGTGAAGGTGGTGGCACCGCCTTCCAACAACAGTTCGCCGACCGCGCATTGTTCCAGCATGCGGATGACGACTTCGGCCAGTCGGTTGCGAAGCGCGCGGGCATGCCCGGGGAAAGTCACTTTTCGGTGTCCCTGAGAGACAATCATCTGGCCAGTTCGGCCCCAGAATTCGGCTTGGTTGTCGGCCCATTCGTTGAGATGCTCTTCGGTAATGACTTCCTGCAAAAGCTCTTCGGGGAATTCAGCGACAGCCAATCCTTTCTTTTTGGAGCTGAGCAGGTATTTTTCACTTCGGGTATGTTTGCTGCCGCAGACCATCAGAAATCGGCCTTGCAATGGATTTGCGGTTTGGATTTGCGGTTTGGGGATCAGGTCGTGAACCACTTCCAGCCAAACGGCGAAAAAGGCGGCGCTCCCTGCATGGAGTATGGCAGGATTGTTTTTGAAAACCGATTTCTTCAGATCTTCCTCTGATTGACAATTCGGTACATGGATGCCCTTTTTAAGCGGCAGGGAGGCACCGGTATATATTTTGCGGGAGGTATGGTTGCCATTCCGCTCCATCAGCAGGCCTTCGACTGAAGAAGTCCAAGATGGAAATTCAGAATCACGACTGAAATCGGTTTCGTGCAGCTCCACACCGTCGATGTAATACCGGCCATCAACAATGCAGCGGCCAATGGAGGGATTGGAGGGCTGGAGCACTGCCTCATCGAAACCCAGAACGGTCATCCATTCGTCCAGTTCATCGACCACAAAGCCGCGAAGGACGGAATCGGTTTTCTTGAAAACACTGCCCGAAGGGGCTGCTCCGATGGCTTCTGCCAGCTCCCGGTGGAGCATGCGGGCCTCCTGAGCGCTCATGGAGCGGCTATCGGTGGCAATGACACGCGCTTGTGTCGTCGCGGTGGGGAGTTTATTGATCCCGAACGAAACGGTAATTCCGCAGCGTAGGCAAACACCTGCAATTTCAGCAGCTCCGGTAATATCATCGGCCAATATGGTCATCATTTCCTTCATTTGCACATTCGTCATTTAACGTTTGATGGTTTGAATTCGATTTAAGCCGGAAAGTAGTTGCAGGCTTCCGTCATTAACCGTTACCAATGTACCGTTCACTGTGGTGGAGGACACGTTGAAAGGCAGCACGACCGTAGCCGTGGTATTGACGGGAACCTGAACCGTCAGGTCAAATTGGCTTCCGGTCAATTTCCAGTCCACCTGAATGGTTCCGTAAAGTGTCTTATGCGTGGCAGAAACCGAGGTCAAGTCACCCACCGGTGTCGGCTTCACAAAGAAATGCTGATAGCCCGGCTTTTCGGGATCATATTGGATACCCGCCAACGATTTATAAAACCATTCGTCAATCTGACCCATCATGAAATGGTTCCAGGAGGAGCCACGGCGTGGATCCCACTGTTCGGTCAGGGTTGTGACGCCGAACTGGAGCTGGAAGCCGTAGCCTGGAACATCGTAGTGGTTGGTCATCAGGTACATGACGTCACTCTTGTCGTTGTCGGCCAAGGTCTGAAACAAGTAGCGGTTTCCTACATCACCCGTGGTCAGGCGGTTACCGTGCAGTTTAATGTCGGCAAGCAGGTTGTTCAGTACAGCCTCCTTGTTTTCGGGCGCCACCAATCCCATATAGAGCGAAACAGCGTTGCAGAACTGGCTGGCTGAACCGTATTGTTTGGTATCCGCGTGGTAGAACTTGGGGTTGTAGGCTTGTTTCACAAATTGCATCAGATTGGAATATTTTGTTGCATCCTCTTGATTGCCAAGCAATTTGGCAGAACGCACCAGATAATCGATGGCATAGTAATAATGGGCGGTCGCCGAAA
>Ga0302205_10000274_pt1 | contig 23086 bp, 2 predicted proteins | sample II_Fen_E1_3_FD_194582 | JGI IMG/M metagenome (GOLD analysis project Ga0302205, IMG submission 194582) | Peat permafrost microbial communities from Stordalen Mire near Abisko, Sweden - II_Fen_E1_3 | ecosystem: Environmental > Terrestrial > Soil > Wetlands > Permafrost | place: Sweden: Abisko...
TGACACAGTTTAAGGTGTGTCCACCACAGTTTACTGTTCAACATATTGCCGGATTGAATGGTGCTCCGGTAGATAAGACGGTTGTATATCATTCGGTAAGTACAACCTTGTCAGGAGCAGCCCGTTGTTGGATTACTCAAAATCTGGGTGCAGACAATATAGCCACTTCACTTACTGATGGTACCGAACCGTCAGCTGGTTGGTACTGGCAGTTTAATAGGATTCAAGGATATAAGCATGATGGAACAACCCGTACGCCTTCAACCTGGGTTAGTGCTTTTAATGAAAATAGTAATTGGTTAGCGGCCAATGATCCTTGTAATTTGTTACTTGGAGGTGGCTGGAGAATTCCGACTACTGTAGAATGGACTAATGCCATAGGTGCGCCACAAAATTGGAAAAATGCTTCCGACGCTTATAATTCAATTCTTAAATTGCATGATGCAGGTTTTTTACTCTTCGGAGCTCTTGTCGGTAGGGCGACCGGAACAGTGCAAGGTGATCACTGGGCGTCAACTCAAATCAATAATACGGATGCATATTTTACTTATTTCGCATCAGCTAGTTTTTCAATACCTGGTACTGATGCCAATTCTAAATCTAAATACGGATTTACGCTACGTTGTCTGAGAGATACGCTTGTGATCTCTGTACCGTCAGTAGGCCCTGTTGCTTTCTCTACTATGACTTCGACTTCCACGGATGTCTCTACTACGGTAACTCCCGACGGTGGTGCTCCGGTAACAGAACGTGGTTTCTGCTGGAATACCACCGGTAATCCGAGTATCTCCGATAGTAAGTTGACCAGTGGAGTTGGTGTCGGTAGCTTTACAGCTACGATTGGTAGTTTGGTGCAAGGTCCTACTTACTATGTAAAAGCCTATGCTATCAATAAAATCGGCATAGCCTATGGGGCTGTCAATAGTTTTAAAATTTGCCCACCGGTATTTGCAGTTCAGCATATTGCGGGCATTGATGGTGCTCCGGTTAGTAAAAGTGTAGTTTATCATTCAGTAAGCAGTACGTTGTCGGGCAAAGCGGTTTGTTGGATTACCCAGAATCTGGGAGCCGATAGTATAGCAACAGCAGCAACCGATGCAACTGAAAAATCAGCCGGCTGGTACTGGCAGTTTAACCGGATTCAGGGATATAAACACGATGGAACGACCCGTATACCAGCAACTTCATGGGTTACGGCTATTGATGAAATCAGTAATTGGAAATTGGCAAATGATCCTTGCAACCGTTTGCTGGGTTCTGGTTGGCGTATTCCAACCTCTATCGAGTGGACCAATGTGAGTGGAGTACCTCAGAGTTGGTCAAACAATACTGATAATTCAGCTTTGAAGCTTCATAATGCCGGTTATTTAGCTTATAATACAGGAAGTTTGGTAAATAGAGGCGTGCAGGGAAATTATATGAGTGCTACTCAATCTGCTAGTACAACAGTTTCCGAGTTTTATCTTATCAATGGGAGTGGTAACGTTGTTGTAAGTGATAAAGCCTATGGCTTTTCTGTCCGCTGTTTACGCGATACGATTGTTATTGCTGCACCATCAGTCGGTCAGGTAGTGGTTGATGCTTCCTCTCTGACCGGTACTTCGGCGGGTGTTTCTGCTGCAGTGGGTTCCGATGGGGGAGCGCCGGTAAGTGCCAGAGGGTTCTGTTGGAATCTGACAGGTAATCCAACCCTGAGCGATAATCATATTACAGATGCCGCTATCGGGACAGGAAACTTTGGCGGCACGATTACCGGATTAACCGTAGGACCGAAATATTATATCCGCGCTTATGCCACCAACAGTGCCGGTACGGCCTATAGCGAAGGTACCGGATTTAATGCTGTGTTAACTACTATTTGTCCCGATACATTTAATATCCAGCATACTGTTGGGGTAAGAGGTGCTCCTGCAACGAAGGCTGTTACCTATCATGCTGTAGGAACTTATTTGTCCGGTGCTGCCCGTTGCTGGATTACACAAAATCTGGGAGCCGATCATCCTGCAAGTTCTGCTACCGATGCCACCGAAGCATCAGGAGGTTGGTATTTCCAATTCAATCGTTCGTTGGGCTATAAACACGATGGTACTACCCGTACGCCTGTAGCATGGGTTACTTCTATTAGCGAGGCCAGTGATTGGACGCTTATTAATGACCCTTGCAACATTATGTTGGGAACTGACTGGCGTTTGCCAACTAGTACAGAATGGAGCAACGCAGATGGAGCACCTCAAAATTGGGCAACGTCTACAGATTCATATAATTCCGTTTTGAAACTTCATAATGACGGATTTTTGATTTATAATACAGGTGTTTTGTCTGGGCGTGGTACTGGTCAGGGAAACTTTTGGAGCAGTACGGGATCTGGGGCGACAACAGCTTACGATCTTCAAATATATCCTACTGGAAGTGTTATTTATAGTCACGATAAAGCCTATGGGTTCACCGTTCGTTGCTTGCGCGATGCACTTGTGAAAATGCCTCCACTCTTAAACAATGTTGTTATTCCTACTGCTACTATGACCGACAGCACAGCACAAGGTACCGCCATTATATTGCAAGACGGAGGCTCAACCATTACGGAGCGTGGACTTTGCTGGAATACCACCGGAATTCCGACTATAACCGATCATAAAGTTATTTACAGTGCCTCGGATATGACGTATACTAGTCTGATGACCGGGCTTACTGTCGGTGTTACTTATTATGTAAGGGGCTATGCTATTAATAAGACAGGAGTTGGCTACAGCCCGATAGTGACCAGTTTTAAAAAATGTAATCCGGTTACTACTGTTCACGTAGCAGGCTTTAATGGTGTTCCGGTTTCAAAATCGGTAACCTATGGTACGGTGGCTACCAACTTGTCGGGGAAACTGATGTGCTGGATAACGCAGAATCTGGGTGCCGATCAGCAGGCAACCGTTCTGACTGATGGTACTGAAGCGTCTGCGGGCTGGTACTGGCAGTTTAACCGGATTCAGGGATATAAACACGATGGAACAACCCGTACACCGGCAACAGCTTGGGTTGCTATCAATGAAACAAGTAACTGGATTCCTACAAATGATCCATGCGTTCGGCTTCTTGGTTCTGGTTGGCGTATCCCAACTTCAGCCGAATGGCTGAATGTCTATGGAGCACCGCAAAACTGGACAAATAATGCTAATGCTTTTAATTCGGTATTGAAATTGCATAACGGTGGCTATCTGAATTATAGTTCAAGTTCTTTAGCTGGACGTGGAATCCAGCAAGGAGATTATTGGAGTAGTACTACGAGTAGTGCCACTAATGGTTTTGATTTTTATAATGTAGGAGCTGTTTTATCTGCTGATACCAAGTCATATGGATTCTCTCTACGCTGTTTGCGTGACACGCTTGTTCTTTCCGCACCTTCAGTAAGTGATGTTACTTTTACTGCAATGACTTCCACTTCGGCTGATGTTTCGGCAGCTGTTACTCCCGATGGTGGTTCTCCGGTAACGGAACGTGGCTTTTGTTGGAATACAACAGGAGTTCCGACAACGGCTGATAACGTCGTTAGAAGTGGATTAGGACTTGGAACTTTTACAGGCACCATTGCGGGTGGTTTAGTACAAGGACCTACCTATTATGTTCGGGCTTATGCTATCAATAAAACTGGTATAAGCTACAGCACAGTCAATAGCTTTAGAATATGTCCGGCTGCATTTACCGTTCAGCATATTGCCGGCATCGATGGTGCTCCGGTTTCTAAAGTTGTCACGTATCATTCGGCGAGTAGTACGCTGTCGGGCAAAGCAGTTTGTTGGATTACGCAGAATCTGGGTGCTGATCAACAGCCAACAGCCTTAACTGATGCCACCGAGGCATCTGCTGGTTGGTATTGGCAGTTTAACCGCATTCAGGGATTTAAACACGATGGAACAACCCGCACTCCGGCTTTGTCCTGGATTGCTATTGATGAAACCAGTGACTGGCTATCAGCTAATGACCCATGTACTCGGCTTCTTGGCTCAGGTTGGCGTATTCCGACTTCAACAGAGTATAGCAATGTAATAACCAATGGTGGTGTACCATATAGTAGTCCATTGAAACTTCACAACAGTGGTTATTTGGGTGCTGGTGGCGTATTAAGCGGCCGCGGAACACAGGGGAATTATTGGAGTACTACGAGTACGAGTACTACGAATGCTTATGAGCTTTATAATGGCGGAATTATATTAGTGAATGATAATAAGCTGATCGGTTTTCCTGTTCGTTGTTTGAGAGATGCGATCGTTATTGCTCCACCGTCAGTAGGACAAGTGACGGTTGATGCTTCCTCTATGACTGGTACTTCGGCTGGTGTTTCTGCTGCAGTGGGTTCCGATGGAGGAGCCCCGGTAAGTGCGAGAGGTTTCTGTTGGAATCTGACCGGTAATCCAACCTTGAGTGATAATCACATTACGGATGCTGCTATCGGGACAGGCAACTTTGCCGGTATCATTACCGGTTTGACCTATGGTCCGAAATATTATATCCGGGCTTATGCCACCAATACGGCTGGTACGGCTTACAGCGAAGGTACCGGATTTAATGCTGTGCTAACCGATATTTGTCCGGACACATTTAATATCCAACATACCGTTGGGGTCAGAGGTGCTCCGGTAACCAAGGCGGTAACCTATCACGCTGTTCAAACCGGTTTATCCGGTGCTTCCCGTTGCTGGATTACACAAAATCTGGGGGCCGATCATCCTGCTACTTCTGCTGCAGATGCTACCGATGCTTCGGGCGGATGGTTTTTCCAATTCAATCGTTCGTTAGGGTATGCACAGGTTGGCACTACCCATACGCCTACAGCCTTTGCTTTTTCTATTAGTGAGAATAGTGACTGGACACTTATCAACGATCCTTGTAATATTATGTTGGGAGCTGATTGGCGTTTACCAACGAGTACAGAATGGACTAATGTAGATGGAGCACCGCAAAACTGGACAACTTATACAGATGCTTATAATTCTGTTTTAAAACTACATGATGCTGGTGATATTGACATCACTGCAGGGGTCACAGGTCATGGTGGTCAGGGGGATTACTGGAGTAGTACTAGTGCTAGTGCAAATGCTGCTTATGATTTACAATTTTGGAGTGGAAAAAGTGTTGTACAGGCTGATTATAAGGCTTATGGGTTTCCTGTTCGTTGTTTGCGCGATGCACTTGCAAAAGTTCCCCCGACTTTGGGCGCTGTTGTTGTTCCTACGGCTACTATGACTGACAGTACTGCACAAGGTACTGCCACTATTTTGCAAAACGGAGGTTTAGCCATTACAGAGCGGGGACTTTGCTGGAATAGTACCGGAATTCCGACCATAACCGATCATAAGGTTATTTATAGTGCCTCGGATATGACGTATACCAGCCTGATGACCGGGCTTACTGCTGGTGTTACCTATTATGTAAGAGCCTATGCCATGAATAATATTGGAATAGGGTACAGTTCTACAGTGACCAGTTTTAAAAAATGTAATCCTGTTAGCACTGTTCACGTAGCTGGTTTTAATGGAGCTCCGGTTTCAAAATCGGTAAGCTATGGTACGGTGGCTACCAACATATCAGGAAAACTGATGTGTTGGACTACGCAGAACTTAGGGGCTGATCAACAAGCCACTTCGGCTACTGATGCTACCGATGTATCTGCAGGTTGGTATTGGCAGTTTAACCGTGTTCAGGGTTATCAATACACAACTGCCCGAATTCCAGGAACCTGGGTTAGTCCCATTAATGAAAACAGCGATTGGGTACTGGCAAATGATCCATGTAATTTATTACTGGGAAATGGGTGGAGAATTCCGACGAATACCGAATGGACTAATGCTAAAGGTGCACCACAAAACTGGGCGAATACTTACGACGCCTACAATTCAGTACTAAAAATACATAACGGCGGCTTTTTGGGCAATGGCGGCATCCTTTATTCCCGATCTGTACAAACAAATTACTGGTCGTCAACACAGGTTAATAGTACGGATGCGTATTGTATATATACCACTTTGTCTTCTCTCGGAATAGCTGGCGTTGATGCCAATTCCAAATCTAAATATGCATTTGCACTACGTTGTCTGAGAGATTCAATTGTTGTCAGCAAGCCTTCAGTCAGCGATGTAACTATAACCGGGAAATCAAAAACGGCAGTGACAGCTGCTGCTGCTACATTAGATAATGGTGCTCCGGTTACAGCCAGAGGTTTCTACTGGAATACAACGGGTAATCCTACTGTGGCTGATCATGTGGCTTTGGAGGGTAATAATATAGGAGCATTTTCCGATAGTATTACAGGTATGACAGAAAACACTACCTATTATATCCGGGCTTATGCTACAAATAAAGTAGGCACTAGCTATGGTGCTGTTAATAGTTTTAGAGTTTGTCCGGCTTCATTTACAGTTCCGCACGTTGCCGGATTTAATGGTGCTCCGGTATCTAAAACGGTTACGTATAATTCGGTGAGCAGTGCACTTTCAGGTAAAGCAGTTTGTTGGATTACTCAAAATTTGGGTGCTGATCAACAAGCCATTTCGGCTACCGATGCTACTGAGCCGTCTGCGGGTTGGTATTGGCAGTTTAACCGTGTTCAGGGATATAAACATGATGGTACGACCCGTACGCCTGCAACTTCATGGATTACGGCTATTAGTGAAACCAGTGATTGGTTGCCGGCCAACGATCCTTGTAACTTGTTACTGGGTGCCGGCTGGCGTATTCCTACCGCTACTGAATGGACAAATGTCAACAACAACGCGGGTTTGAAAAACTATAACGATGCATATAGTTCGGTACTAAAAATGCACGCAGGAGGTGATATTTTAGCTACCTCAGGGGCGATGGAACTAAAAGCTTCTCAGGGAACTTTCTGGAGTAGTTCTGCATCAAGTGCCGCAAATGCAACCTTCTTCTATTTCCAAAGTTCGGCATCTGCTATGACTTCTATTTATAGCAAATCTTACGGGCTAACCTTACGTTGTCTACGCGATGCACTTGTTCTTTCTGCCCCTTCGGTGAGCGATGTTACTTTTGCTAATATGACTTCCACTTCTGCTGATGTTTCGGCAGCTGTTACTCCCGATGGTGGTTCTCCGGTAACAGAACGGGGCTTTTGTTGGAATACAGCGGGAACTCCAACAACGGCCGATAATATTGTTAGTGCAGGACTGGGAGTTGGAGCTTATACAGGTACCATTGCGGGTGGTTTGGTACAAGGTCCTACTTATTATGTCCGGGCTTATGCTACAAATAAAATAGGTACTACCTATGGCTCAGTCAATAGTTTTAGAGTTTGTCCGCCTGCATTTACCGTTCAGCATATTGCCGGCATCGATGGTGCTCCGGTATCTAAAGTTGTTACGTATCATTCGGTGAGTAGTACGCTGTCGGGCAAAGCAGTTTGTTGGATTACGCAGAACCTGGGTGCCGATCAACAGGCAACAGCCTTAACAGACGCTACTGAGGTGTCTGCGGGTTGGTATTGGCAGTTTAACCGCATTCAGGGATTTAAACACGATGGAACAACCCGCACTCCGGCTTTATCCTGGATTGCTATTGATGAAACCAGCGACTGGCTACCGGCTAATGATCCATGTACTCGACTTCTTGGCTCAGGTTGGCGTATTCCGACTTCAACAGAGTATAGCAATGTAATAACCAATGGTGGTGTTCCATATAGTAGTCCATTGAAACTTCATAATAGTGGTTTTTTGGATTGGAGTACGGCAACTTTGATCGCTCGTGGAACGCAAGGAAATTATTATACTAGTACCAGCGTGGGGACCACTACTGCTTATAATTTTAAATTTAATAGTCCATTGCCTTTCTTGCCGAATGAGGCTAAAACGTATGGTTTCACTTTGCGCTGTTTGAGAGACGCAATCGTTATTGCTCTACCATCAGTAGGACAGGTGACGGTTGATGCTTCCTCTATGACAGGTACTTCGGCGGGTGTTTCTGCATCAGTGGGTTCCGATGGAGGAGCTCCGGTAAACGCCAGAGGTTTTTGTTGGAATCTGACGGGCAATCCAACGCTGAGTGATAATCATATTACGGATGCCGCTATCGGGACAGGAAACTTTGCCGGTACCATTACCGGCTTAACCGAAGGACCAAAATATTATATACGGGCTTATGCCACCAACAGTGCCGGTACAGCCTATAGCGAAGGTACCGGATTTAATGCTGTGTTGACTACTATTTGTCCTGATACATTTAATATTCAGCATACCATTGGGGTAAGAGGCGCTCCGACTACCAAGGCGGTTACCTATCATGCTGTAGGAACTTATTTGTCCGGTGCTGCCCGTTGCTGGATTACCCAAAATCTGGGAGCCGATCATCCTGCAACTTCCGTAACCGATGCCACCGAAGCATCAGCAGGTTGGTATTTCCAGTTTAATCGTTCGTTGGGCTATAAACACGATGGTACTACCCGTACGCCGGTAGCATGGATTAGTGCAATAACTGAAACTAGTGACTGGACACTTATTAATGACCCTTGTAATATCATGCTGGGAACCGATTGGCGTATACCAACTTCGACTGAATATACGAATGTGATAAACAATGGAGGTATTCCATTTACGAGTCCGTTGAAACTTCATAATAGTGGTTATTTGGCTTGGGATACGGGAGGGGCGTTGAGCTTTAGAGGAGTACGAGGATATTATTGGAGTACTACAAGTACAAGCACTACAGTTGCTTTTGACCTTTATAATGTAGGAAATATTATACAGTCTGATAATAAAGCCAATGGGTTTGCATTGCGCTGCTTGAGAAACGCACTTGTAAAAATGCCTCCGAGTCTGGGAAGTGTTGTTGTTCCTACGGCTACGATGACCGACAGTACGGCACAAGGCACTGCCACTATTTTGCAAGACGGAGGTTCAGCTATTACGGAGCGGGGACTTTGCTGGAATACCACAGGAATTCCGACGATAGCTGATCATAAGATTATTTACAGTGCCTCGGATATGACCTATACCAGTCTGATGACCGGGCTTACTGCCGGTGTTACTTATTATCTAAGAGCTTATGCTGTTAATAAGATCGGATTATCGTACAGTCCTACAGTGACCAGTTTTAAAAAATGTAATCCGGTTAGCGCTATTCACGTAGCAGGTTTAAATGGTGCTCCGGTTTCAAAAACGGTAACTTATGGTACAGTGGCTACCAATATATCAGGAAAACTGATGTGTTGGACTACGCAAAATCTGGGCGCCGACCATCAGGCTGTTTCGGCTGGTGATGCTACCGAACCGTCTTTGGGTTGGCTTTGGCAGTTTAATCGAATTCAGGGTTATCAATATACAACAAGTCTTTATCCTGCTACCTGGGGTGGCGCTATTAATGAAACCAGCGATTGGGTGTCATCCAATGATCCTTGTAATTTGTTACTGGGGAGTGGGTGGAGAATTCCGACTTATGTAGAATGGACGAATGCTGTAGGGGCTCCGCAAAACTGGGCTAACTTAACCAATACTTATAATTCCATATTGAAATTGCATGGTGGTGGATTTTTGCTCAATGGAGCAATGACTCAGAGAGGAGGTACCGGTGAATTTTGGACCAGTACGCAAACCAGTGCTACTAATGGTGGCAATTTAGGTTACAACACTACTGTATGTTATATGCAAAACAATGCAAAATCAACCTATGGATTTTCTTTGCGCTGTATTCGGGATTCTGTTCTTGTATCCAAACCTGCTGTAAGCAATGTGACTATAACCGAAAAATCCAAAACTTCTGTAATTGCTACTGCTGCTGTTGCAGTAGACAATGGATCTCCGGTTACTGCCAGAGGTTTATGCTGGAACACAACAGGTAATCCTACTACGACTGATCATATGATTTCGGAGGGCAATAATACAGGAGCCTTTACTGATAGTATTACAGGTTTGGCAGAAGGTGTTACCTATTATATACGGGCGTATGCAACAAATCGTATCGGAACAGCTTATAGTTCTACAGTAATGCAGTTTAAGGTCTGTCCACCGGTATTTACCGTTCAGCATATCGAAGGCATTGATGGAGCACCGGTTTCCAAAACAGTAACATATCATTCGGTAAGTAGTACTATCAGTGGTAAAGCGGTTTGTTGGATTACGCAGAATTTGGGTGCTGACAGCATAGCAACTGCAGCAACCGATGCGACTGAAAAATCAGCTGGTTGGTACTGGCAATTTAACCGTGTTCAGGGTTTTCAATACACAACGGTTCGTTATCCATCTCCATGGGTAAGTGCCATCAATGAGAGTAGTAACTGGATCCCGGCTAACGACCCATGCGTCTTGCTGCTTGGAACCGGATGGCGCATTCCTATCAACTCGGAATGGACAGCTGCTAAGGGTACTCCACAAAATTGGGCAAACTGTAACGATGCTTATAATTCGATACTCAAACTCCATAATGCCGGATATTTGAATAGTAGCGCTATTGTAAACCGAAGTGTACAAGGAGATCATTGGTCGTCAACACAAATCAATAATACGGATGGGTATTATACAAGTTATACTTCATCTGGTTTTGGAATAGCTGGCGTTGATGCCAATTCTAAATCTAAGTATGCATTCTCGCTGCGATGCCTTCGGGATACAGTAGTGATGAGCTCACCAACAGTTCGTAATGTTACTTTATCTGACATAACTTCATCATCCGCCGGTGTTTCGGCTATTGTAACTCCCGATGGTGGTTCTCCGGTAACAGAGCGTGGTTTCTGTTGGAATATAACGGGTAATCCAACCGTAGCTGACAATAAGATTATTGACGGCTCTGCTGGGACAGGAGCATTCTCCGCAATCCTGAGCGGATTGGCTCCAGCTACCAATTACTATGTGTGTGCCTATGCTACCAATAATATAGGAACTGCATACAGTCCTGTTGTTAAAAGCTTCATGACTAACCCACCACTGACAGTTAGCAGTATTATGCCGCCAACGGGACCGACTGCGGGTGGAACAAATGTGACGATTACGGGGACGAATTTCATTTTGCCAAATTCAGGAGGGGATGCTGGTTGGGCAGCCGTGAGTGGGAAAACGCTACCAGGTACACTTTTTGGTTCGCAGCTGGCTGTTATTGGGGATAAAATATATCTTTTTGGTGGTTACAATGGTGGTGGATATGTGAATGTAATTTATTCTGCACCTGTTTCAGATCCGACAACATGGAGTAACACAGGCAAGACTTTGCCTGGAAATTTATGTTGGTCAAATCTAATTCGGGTTGCTGATAAGCTCTATCTTTTTGGTGGTAACAATGGTGTGGCAGTGAATACTATCTATTCGGCTTCGGTCTCTGACCCGACAACATGGACAAATACCGGCAAGACTATGCCGGTCGCAACCCATGCAAGTCAGATTTACACCATCGGAGATTACGTGTACCTATTTGGCGGATATAGCACATCTCTGCTTAGTTCAATTTATAAGGCACCTGTTTCTGACCCAACTAGTTGGACAAATACAGGAAAAACTTTGCCATCAGGTTTATATATAGGGGCAGTTTCTGTTATCGGAGATCATGTTTATATTTTTGGTGGAAGTACCGGATCATATACAAACATAATTTATAGTGCACCAGTTTCAGATCCAACTACATGGATAAATACTGGTAAAACTTTGCCAGGCGCGTTAGGTCTTTCTCAAATAGTAACAGTTGGTGATTTTAATTATTTGCTTGGTGGGTCTAACGGAAGTGTGAGTACAAGTGTAATTTATGAATCACCTGTTTCTGATCCGACAAACTGGACGGTTGCCAGTGGTGCCTTGCCAGCTGCTCTATATGGATCACAAGTTGCAGTAATTGATGATTTTGTATATTTGTTTGGTGGCTTTAATACTGCTACAACCAACACCATCTACCGTGCACCTCTGACACATAACCGTCCCAATGCCTACAACAGAGCCTGGCTGACCAACTGGAGAACGATTGCAACTGATCAATCCAATGTTACGATTGGTGGAAATCAAGCCGCATATATCAATTTTGCCAGTTCTACTTCTATCACTGCTGACACTCCGCCTCACCCCGTAGGTGCAACTGATGTGGTTGTTACTAATTACGATGGGCAATCTGCAACATTGACTAATGGATTTACCTATTTGCCACCGACGATTTCTTCAATTTCTCCGGACAATGGGCCGACTGGGGGTGGAACGACTGTGACGATCACAGGGGCAAATTTTGTCGGCAGTGTTGGTACAGGCTCGGATGGTCCAATAACGATTAATGCAAACAAAGATATCAATACTGATGCGATTGCCACCGGTAGAACTTGTGCCGATGCTGTTAATTATTCTGTTACGGCATTAACGGCAAATACGGCAACGCTTTCTACTGCACCTGCAGGAGGCTGTCTTGCGCCAGGTGACGAAATATTGCTTATTAATCAGCAAGGAACCAATACAAATTATGCCAACGTTGGCAATTATGAAACGTTGAGAATCCAATCAATATCTTCAAATGTTGTTACATTTACGACCAATAAAACGAAATATTACGGAAACAATACAACTGACGATACGAACATAGGTATTGCAACATCAAATCAGCGCGTAATGCTTCAGAGAGTTCCAAACTATACGGATGTAACCGTTAACCTTGGTATGACCCTGACTGCTGATGCCTGGGATGGAACAAAGGGTGGTGTACTTTATTTTAAAGCCAGTGGAGTGGTGACCAATAACGGCACGATTAGCATGAGTGGGAAAGGATATCGGGCAGGATCCGGTTGCAATGGAAATTGCAGCGGACGACGCGGTGAATCATGTCCGGGTTATCTTAATGACCAGACTATTCAGGGATATTATGGTGCTGGTGGCGGCGGAAGGTATTGGAGCGGCGGTGGAGATGAAGGAGATGGCGGCGGTGGCGGAAGTTATGGATCTGCCGGCCTGGCTGGCGCTGGTGCTTATGGCGGCTATGCCGGTTCTGTTTATGGCATACAAGATCTTTCAACAGCCTATTTGGGCTCTGGTGGTGGTGGCGGCGGTGGCAATACCGATGCCTATGTAGGAAACGGTGGTCCAGGCGGTCTGGGCGGTGGTCTTATTATGCTCGCTGCTGGCAAGTTTTTAAATGGAGGATCAATCAGTTCATGCGGCAATAATGGTGCAAATGCATATGATCCGGGCGATGGAGAGCCTGGCAGCGGCGGGGGCGGTTCCGGCGGTTCCATCTTGTTTAATGTTACCAATTCCAGCTTAGGTTCTAATTTGGTTTTGGCTAATGGTGGTGCTGGTGGAGTTGTGAGTGCTCCAGGTGGAGCTGGCGGTGCCGGTCGCATTGCAATGCTTTACAGAAACAGGATTTCAGGATCAGCTGTACCTGCTGCCTATTCCCAGCAAATTCCCGGAGGTACAACTATTCCTGTCTCGTTTGGTGGCACTGTAGTGTATGGAACTGTGATTAATTCGACAACTATTGTTGTTAACGCCCCAGCCCACACTGTTGGCGCAGCTGATGTGATTGTTACTAACTGTGACGGACAATCTGCAACGGTCTCTAATGGCTATACATATAATGTGCCGCCAACAGTCAGCAGTATAACACCAACATCTCTGCAAAGAACCGGTGGAGGCACAGTGACGATTTCAGGATCTGCTTTTTTGGGCACTCCGACAGTGAAAATTGGAGGGACAGACGCAACTTCGGTAAGCAGAATCGATGCTAACACCTTGACTGTAGTTGTGCCTGCTCATGCTGTGGGGACTTTTGACGTGGTTGTGACTAACCCCGACTCACAATCAGCCACACTTGCGAATGCTTTTACGTTTACAGAACTGCTACCGACAGTTTCTTCAATTTCTCCGAATAATGGATCAGCTGCGGGTGGAACAAGTGTGACGATTACAGGGACGAATTTCATTCTGCCAAATTCAGGAGGGGACGCTGGTTGGACGACCGTGAGTGGAAAGACGCTGCCAGCTGCACTTTTTGGTTCGCAGCAGGCTGTTATTGGGGATAAAATCTATCTTTTTGGTGGTCACAATGGTAGTGCATATGTTAATGCTATTTATTTTGCACCAGTTTCAGATCCGACAACATGGAGTAATACAGGCAAGAGTTTGCCTGTAAATTTATGTTGGTCAAACCTAATTAGGGTTGCTGATAAGCTCTATCTTTTTGGTGGTAACAATGGCGCTTCAATGAATACTATCTATTCGGCTTCGGTTTCTGACCCGACAACATGGATAAATACAGGTAAGACTCTGCCGGTCGCTACCCATGCAAGTCAGATTTTTACTATAGGAGATTATCTGTACCTGTTTGGCGGATATAGCACGTCGCTACTTAGTTCAATTTACAGGGCACCTGTTTCTGATCCAACTAATTGGACAAATACCGGAAAGACATTGCCTTCGGGTTCATATACAGGAGCAGTTTCTGTTATCGGAGATCATGTTTATATCTTTGGCGGAAATACAGGATCGTATACAAACATAATTTATAGTGCACTGGTTTCAGATCCAACTACATGGACAAATACTGGTAAAACTTTGCCAGGTGCATCGGGCCTTTCTCAAATAATAACGGTCGGCAATTTTAATTATCTTCTTGGTGGATATAACGGAAGTGCGGGCATAAGTGTAATTTATAAATCACCTGTTTCAGATCCTACAACCTGGACGATTGCCAGTGGTGCCTTACCAGCTGTTCTATATGGATCACAAGTTGTAGTAATCGATGATTTTGTATATTTATTTGGTGGCTTTAATAGCGCATCATCCAGTGCCATCTACCGTGCACCTCTAACTCATAACCGCCCCAATGTCTACAATAAATTCTGGATGACCAACTGGAGAACGATTGCAACTGATCAATCCAATGTGACAATTGGTGGAAATCAAGCTACAAACATCAATTTTGTCAGCCCAACTTCCATCACTGCCGCCACTCCAGCCCATACTGCCAGTGCAACAGATGTGGTTGTTACTAACTACGATGGACAATCTGCAACGTTCACTAGTGGCTATACGTATTGGTAAACTCAACAAACTTTGTTCTCCGGAGTTGGATGTAGCGGGGGCGGAATTGATTATGGTGGGGTAGGAGTGATGCTTCTATAACTGCTACTTCAGCGTGTGTAAAAATATTCTGATGCAAACTAAGGAAAAAAGGTTGCAACCTATTGAGAAAAGTTAGTGAACTATTGGGAAAAGTTAGCAACCTAAGGAAAAAAGGTTGCAAACTATTGGAAAAGGTTAGTGAACTATTGGGGAAAGTTAGCAACCTAAGGAAAAAAGGTTGCAACCTATTGAGAAAAGTTAGTGAACTATTGAAAAAGGTTAGTGAACTATTGAGAAAAGTTTGCAACCTAAGGAAAAAAGGTTGCAAACTATTGGAAAAAGTTAGTGAACTATTGAGAAAAGTTAGCAACCTAAGAAAAAAAGGTTGCAACCTATTGAGAAAAGTTAGTGAACTATTGAGAAAAGTTAGCAACCTAAGAAAAAAAGGTTGCAACCTATTGAGAAAAGTTAGTGAACTATTGGGAAAAGTTTGCAACCTAAGGAAAAAAGGTTGCAACCTATTGAGAAAAGTTAGTGAACTATTGGGAAAAGTTAGCAACCTAAGGAAACTCTGCATATGCATAAGAATGTTCTGCACATGCATAAGGAAACTCTGCACATGCATAAGAATATTCTGCACATGCATAAAGAAACTCTGCATATGCATAAGAATGTTCTGCGCATGCATAAGGAAACTCTGCATATGCATAAGAATGTTCTGCACATGCATAAGAAAACTCTGCATATGCATAAGAATATTTTGCACATGCATAAGGAAGCTCTGCACATGCATAACGAAACTCTGCATATGCACAAGAATGTTCTGCACATGCATAAGGAAACTCTGCATATGCAGAAGAATATCCTGCATCAACACTTGGAAACTCTGCATATGCAGAAGAATATCTTGCATCAACACTAGAAAGTTCTGCATATGCAGGAAAATATCATTCGGGATTCTTTAGATCCCATGATATTGCCATTTAAACAACTCAATCCGTCCTTTTATAGTCAGTATCTCAGCGTACGTGCCGTTATTTGTCATCCGGGTACTCATACAGGTAAGGAAGAGGATTATAAAGATACTCCCACTGAAAATTCTAAATGATACAATATAACTTAGCCTGAGAAAGTCCTCGAATTAATTGATTCGAGTATTTTTTTATCTACTACCGGATGCTTTTATTTGTTTGTATTTTGCATTACGCTCTTTGTAGTATAAATTATAGGGATTTGGCAGGCTGTTTAAGTTTATAGTGTTAGTTTCAATCTGTTTTGTCTGGAATATTCAGATCTTACTTAATTAATGCCATTTTATTCCGTCTGTAGCTTGACGGTATTAGTTTTTTTTATATATTCGGTTCGCAATTTGAGGAATTGTCATATTGTTAATTGTGCATTTACTTGCATTGTATAATTTGCCACATCTTTTTGTAACCGAATTTTGATGAAGCTATATCGTATTATTTTAGTTGTATTTGTTTTTTTTGCAGGCTGGTTAAGTCCGGTTGTAAGTCAGAATCATTTTAGGGTTATCGGAGGTATTCCTCATTTCCCTGTTATGGAACCTGGTTCTATATCATCGCCTGAACATGGTATGATCATATTTAGCGATACAGAACAAAAGCCGTTGATCTATACGAATAATGGATGGGAAACATTATGTACCCTGAACCTGACAGATGCTTCTATAGATGAATTTTTTACAGTCAAAAATGGCATTCCATTCCTTCCTTCTCTATCCTTGGTTCCCGAACATCCCAAAGCCGGATCTGTCTATTATTCTGTTGTAAATAAAGCTATGATGATTTACAACGGAACAGCTTGGTTTAAGATGCCTCAAATGAAATCCGGAGCTTTTACGTCTGATGATGGGTTTGCTTCGGGACCGGATATTAGTACTTATAAGCTTCCGATTGCAAATACTCCTCCCAATATTCTCAGTATCTCGAAAGGAGCTTTTTATATCAATGCTTTAAGTCGGTCTATCAAATATTTTGACGGTACACAATGGAAAGATATTAGTTGTCAGGCTATAGTGACCACAGCACCTATTACTAGTCAAACAGGGTATGAAGCAACTTCAGGTGGCGAAGTTCTAACCAATGGGTCTTCGGATGTTTCTCAGGTCGGAATTTGCTGGAGCCCGTTTCCGGAGCCGGACACCTTGCTGGTGACAAAAACAAGGTTAACCACTGCTGGTGATGGCATTGGCTCTTTTGTGAGTCAAATGACCGATCTTTTACCCAAAACTAAATATTATGTAAGGGCATATGCTGTGAATCAGGAAGGAATTGTATATGGGCAAGATGTAATATTTACAACGCCTGTGGCTCTTCCTACTATCATTACCTTGCCTACAGATAGTGTAAGCAGTACCCGGGTTATTAGCGGTGGTAATATATTTGCTGACGGAGGATCGCCAATAACGCACCGGGGAATTATATGGAGTAAACAAGGAGATCCGCTGGACGACCAGTCTCATAATATTACCGATGATGGATCGGGGGTTGGTAAATTTCCAAGTACCTTAATGAACTTATTGGGCAGTACAACTTATTATATTAGAGCGTATGCTGTAAATAGTGCGGGAAAAGCGTATGGAAATCTTATTGTATTTACAACCAAACCTCCGGTTGTACCAAGAATGAGTTCGTTTATTTCGATATCCGGCATTACTGGTAACAGTACTTCGACCTCTTCTATGATTATAGATAACGGAGGAGATCCGGTTATTGAGCGTGGAGTTTGTATAAGTACCGACAGGCTAACTTATCAGTATATTCCTTCTTCAACTGTTACTCCAACTGATATTGGCAATTTTAAAAATGATTTGTCCGGTTTGGTTTCCGGAACGGTATATTATGTAAAAGCATACGCCAAAAATGCTATTGGTATAGGCTATAGTAGCGAAACCAGCTTTAGCACGTCGTCTTCAATAAATATGACCACAGTTCCTCCGTCGGATATAAGCAATAAGGCTGCTACGAGTGGAGGTATTATTATTGATGCGGGTGTGACTAATATTACGGCAAAAGGTATTTGTTGGGATACTATACCAAATCCGGTTATTACCCTCAGTACAAAAACATCTGTGCCTATCGTAAATGATGGAACGGATAATTTTTCCAGTAATCTGACCGGATTAAAAGCGGGAATTAAATATTATGTAAGAGCATATGCTGTTAATGCTAATGGAATTTCTTATGGCAATCTTGATAGTTTAGTCACTCTTACTGTTCCCTCTATCAGTACCGTCAATATATCTTCTATTGTCAACAATACGGCTACTAGTGGAGGAATTGTTGTAGCGGACGGAGGCAGTCCTGTAACTTCAAGAGGACTCTGCTGGAGTCAGAATCATAATCCAACGATTTATTCGTCAAGCACTCCTTGCGGCAGTGGATTAGGACTTTTTGGCGGAAAGGTCACCGGCCTGACTGCAAATATAACTTATTATGTAAGAGCTTACGCAACCAATGCAATTGGAACGGCTTATGGAGAAGAAAAGTCTGTTATGATTATTCCCGGTGTCACTGGCGTTCTTGTTGTTACTACTTCTGATATAAGCGACATTACTTATAGTAGTGCTAAGGGGGGAGGTAATGTTACAGATGACGGAGGAGCGGAAGTCACAAAACGGGGAGTCCTTTGGAGCTATGCCGGAGATCCTCTACAGGATGTCAATGCCGGATCTACAGATAGTGGAACCGGGAATGGAGAGTTTAGTTCCCTGCTAAAACAGTTGTTGGGGAGTAAAACTTATTATGTAAGAGCATATGCTACTAATGATTATGGTACCGCTTATGGCGATATTGTGGAATTTACGACTCAACCACCTGTGTTGCCTAAGCTGACGAAACCTACGTTTAATAAAGCTGATCTCACGAATAACACCGCTATCGGTTCTTTTGAAATAACAGAAAATGGAGGAGCGCCCATCACAACGCGTGGAATTGCTTATAGTACTGATAATGCAAATTTTCTCTACGCTAATACAACAAATACCAATCTTTCTGATATCGGAAACTTTCTTACGTCTTTGACTGGTCTCACTAAAGCAACTGTGTATTATGCCAAAGCTTTTGCAATAAATTCGGTGGGAATAGCATTCAGTGATGCTGTCACATTTCGTACTAATTCTATCCCCGAACTGACAACTGCAGCGCATGGAGATGTTACAATAACATCTGTCACTAGTGGTGGTGATGTTACTTTCAATGGAAATGATCTGATCAAGGCAAAAGGTGTTTGTTGGAGTACATTTCCTAATCCGATATACAATCTGCCCACCCGAACATCCGAAGCGTTGGATGGTACTGATCTTGGCTCTTTCGTTAGTTCGTTATCCGGACTTACCCCCGGTACGAAATATTATATTCGGGCTTATGCGGTTAATAGTTATGGGGTTGGTTATGGCAATCAGGATAGTATAATAACCATGCCGCATGCGGCTCCTTTGTTAACTACTATAGCTCCTTCTGTGATAACCGGAACTTCAGCAAATAGTGGTGGAAATATTTCATATGCCGGAGAATCTCCTGTGACAGCTTGTGGCATTTGCTGGAGCATTTTTCCGAATCCGACCATCGCTCTTCTGACAAAAACATCAGAGATAGTCAGTGGAATAGGCTCTTTTACAAGTGTGCTGACGACTCTGACGCCCAATACAAAATACTATGTAAGAGCTTATGCACGAAATAACCTGGGTATTTCTTACGGAAATTCAGACAGCCTGCTAACTGCAACTTTACCTTCGGGGATTACTACTGCACGGCCTTCGGAAATAACCAAATCATCTGCTACATGTGGAGGTGAGGTAACCAATGATGGACGAACCCCTATCACCATACGTGGCGTTTGTTGGGGAACTTCTCCTAATCCGACAGTTTATAACAATTCCGCTACTGGCGGATCGGGAACCGGCATTTTTGCCTGTAATGCAACAAACTTGTTGGCTTCTACTAAATACTATATTCGTGCCTATGCCACCAATGATGTCGGAACTGTTTACGGAAATTTGGACAGTTTAGTGACCGGACCTCCGTCAATACCTATAGTAAGTACAACGATGGTGAACAATATTGCCGGAGTGTCTGCCATGGGTAATGGTAATGTTCTGGAAAATGGAGGTGCTCCCGTAACCGAAAGAGGCATTTGTTGGAATAATACAGGCAATCCTTCTATCTCTGATAACTATGTACAATCAGGAAGTGGTAACGGAGCCTTTTCCGGAAACATTACAGGGCTGACTCCGATATCTACGTATTATATACGGGCTTACGCGGTAAACAGTATCGGTATTGCTTATGGAAATGAAGTTTCGTTCGCTACCTTTACAAATGCGTCGGTTGTTACAGCACCTGTTACTACATATACCAATGTTTCGGCAGTAGGAGGGGGGCAGATAACAAGCGATGGAGGCACTCCTGTTACAACCAGTGGTATCTGCTGGAATATTACAGGAAATCCAACGATCTCAGATGCTCATACCACAGGAAATACAGGTATTGGAGACTTCATTCACAATATGGAGGATTTAAAGGCTAGTACCAAATATTATGTAAGAGCATATGCCATTAATAATGCGGGCATAACTTATGGAAATATGCAGACATTTACTACCGGAGATCCTACGATTCCACTGCTGGTAACCAGCACAGCAACGGTTAATCCAAGCGGAAAATCAGCTTTGTGTGGAGGTACTATATCCAGCAATGGTGGCGATGAGATAAAAACTGTAGGTGTGGTTTGGTGTACGGTTTCTGGTTTTAAACCCGATACGGTGGTAACCAACAGAGTAACTCAGATTGGAAATGGAAGCTTTTCTGTGACTCTCCCCAATTTGGCTCTTGGAGTAACTTACTATGTTAAAGCTTTTGCAACAAATAAAGCCGGTACTGCATATGCTCTCAATGAAGTGATTTTTACTAATTATAACTTTCCAGAGGTGACGACTTTACCGGTGTCGAACATCGCAACTACGACTGCTGATGCTTCAGGAAATATTAGCTCAAATGGCGGTACAGATGTATCAGTCAGTGGTGTCTGCTGGAGCACCGGAACAAACCCCACAACCGATGATAACAAAACGGAGAACAATACCGGAATAGGAACTTTTATCAGCTCTGTTACCGATCTGTTAGGGAGTACCCAATATTATGTAAGAGCCTATGCAACAAATAGTGTTGGAACGGCGTATGGTGCTGTAGTAAGTTTTACAACCAAACCTCCTGTGCTCCCGACGATCGTAACGCAGGCTGTATCGGTAAATTCTGCTACTGCAGCAGTTTCAGGCGGAAATATTACTGATAATGGAGGAGCTTTGGTTACCACCCGCGGTATATTTTGGTGTACTCAGGCCAATTTCAATACTGATACGATCCTGGTGAATAAAACTGCGGAAACTGGTTATTTTAAGGGCTCTTTTATTTCCAAAATGACCGGTTTGAAGCCTAATACAGTTTACTATGTAAAAGCTTATGCTGTGAATAGTCAGGGTATGGCTTTTGGAGAAGAAGTCAGCTTCAAAACGCCTTACAAACCGTCTGTTTTTACAAAAGCAGGTATCTCGAACGGACCTACCAAGGCTACTACCGGTGGAGATATTACTGACAGTGGTAATGCAGATATCAGCGATCGTGGTGTTGTGTACAGTACTATGCCCGGATTTATCCCTGACACCGTGTTAGTCAGAATCACTCACGATGGGGGTGGGGATGGTAGTTTTGCTTCTAAGTTAAGTGGGCTGAAGGGAAATGCCACATATTATGTCACTGCTTTTGCAACAAATATAGCCGGCACGAGCTACGGAAATCTGATTAGCTTTATTACTGATCCGCCAACTCTACCTACTGTAACCACTGTTGATGCTTCTGATATAAACGGTACTTATGTTACAGGAGGAGGCGATATTTCAGAAGACGGAGGAGAAACAGTAACCACTCGTGGTTTAGTCTGGTCTACGGTATCCGGATTCCGTGCAGATACTGTAGCTATTAATAAAACGGCAGCGGTAGGATACGGTAAAGGTTCATTTTCAGCTTCTATCAATAGGCTGAGACAGGGTGTGACTTACTATTTCAGGGCTTATGCTGTGAATAGTGTAGGAACTGCTTATGGAAAAGAGTTGAGCTTTACAACATTTAATCTGCCAACGCTTACGACAATGAATACTCTGCCTGCTTCTGATGCTAAATCAGCCTCTTCAGGTGGTACCATCATCGATGATGGTGGAACACCTATTATTGATCAGGGAGTCTGTTGGAGTCTTTTCTCTAACCCTACGGTTTCTTTACCTACAAAAACATCCGGTGATGCCGGAGACGGAAAGAACTTCTATAGTAATATAGTTGGCCTTAATCCAATTACAAAATATTATGTGAAAGCATACGCGGTGAACAACCAGGGAACAGCCTACGGTAATGAACAGACTTTTACTACTCCTCCGGCTAAACCGACAATAACGACAAATATTGTTGTGCCAATATCCCAATCCTCTATTGTCACCGGTGGAAAAATAGTTACCGACGGAGGTGCTGCTGTTACAAGCCGTGGACTTGTATGGAGTACCAATCCGAACTTTAATCCGGACACGGTATCGGTTAATAAAGTAGTGAATGCAAGTAATAGCAATAATTTTACTTCTACAGTGATCGGACTCAAAACAAGTATCGCTTATTACATCCGGGCATATGCTGTCAATTCCGCCGGCACAGGGTATGGGAACCAGGTAACATTTACCCTGTTCCCAACAGCCCCTTTGCTTAATACCGTCGATGTATTACAGGTTGGAGGAGCTTCTGCTAACAGTGGTGGTGCTATAACGAGTGATGGTGGTGCTGAAATAACTCAAAAAGGTATTTGCTGGGCTACCCATACAAACCCAACGATTGATGATGTGTACACAATTAACGGATCAGGAACAGATAATTTCTCTGCTGCGTTAACCGGTCTTAAGCCAAATACTCTGTATTATGTAAGAGCTTATGCTATCAACAAAATCGGTGTGGCATACGGTGTTGAGAAAACAATATTGACAAATGCGCTTCCTACTCTGTTGGCAACAGTAC
>Ga0302205_10000276_pt1 | contig 23031 bp, 17 predicted proteins | sample II_Fen_E1_3_FD_194582 | JGI IMG/M metagenome (GOLD analysis project Ga0302205, IMG submission 194582) | Peat permafrost microbial communities from Stordalen Mire near Abisko, Sweden - II_Fen_E1_3 | ecosystem: Environmental > Terrestrial > Soil > Wetlands > Permafrost | place: Sweden: Abisko...
CGGCAATTTATCAAAAAGGTTAAGAATGTAATAAGTAAAATCTTCGGGTGTATTGAAAGCGAAGCTGTTTATCAGCAGAAGTCCTCCATTGGCAATGACCACAATATCCATGATAGTATTCCTGACATAGATATATACACAGTTTTTATTCTGTAGTTTGATATGTTCAGAAAGAAAATAACTCAGGTGATGTTCGATACTGGCATCCGGGAATAACTGAGTTAAGGCCTGTTGTACCGTTTTCGGTATGGAAAAGACATTGACGGTATCCCATTTTGGAATCCGGTTGAGCATAATCTGATCGGTTTTAACCGGCTTGTGTTGAAAATGAAGCAGATCGGCAGCTTCTTCGGGTTTAAAAACAGGTGCCGGTATAAAAGTATAGGTGTTGGATTCGCAGATTAATCGAACTGTACGATAATTAAGCAACGTTTCCGGGGTCAACAGTTTAATGACTTCATCGGAAGAAAGGGCAAATAAGGTTTTGGAAACTTTTTTCGAAGACAGAAGTTCGCCTGTTTCATCAACTACCGATATGCTAAATCCTTCTCCACTAATCCTGATGGATAAGAGGTATTGTCTGATCGTTGTTGAATCAATGGGCTGTTCCATGCTGATTTTACCTGAATTTAAAGGATTGAAGGACATAAAAAGGGTTGTTTACCCTGGCAATTCTGCAAATTTAGAAAAGAAAATTCAATACTGACACATACAGAGCCATTTTTATGAGATTTTCTTTAGATCAGGAAGATACTTTTTGTTCTTTTTTAAACAGGGATTTGAAACATTTAAAGATTGTGTCGTATCTTTGCAGAGAGAATTGACGAAGGACTAAGGATAAATGTCAAAAGACAAAGACTTTCCTCTTTCAATCAGTTTTTTCTTTTTCAAAAGAATAAGATATGAATCCAACCAATATATTATCGTTTCGACTACAATACAGCAATCTGTTACGCCTGTATCCAGCCTTGTTTACCTACGAGGAACGGAAGGAATTGAGGGCCATCATTAAGATGTACTACGCTCATTTTCCTTCGGAAGGGGAAGCTCCCGGACGCTCTATTTCAGATAAGATGCAGATTGTCCAGATTATCCTGGAAGAGATAGGCCTTGGAAAAGCGGCTGTATTGAGTGTGCTCTTTCATGAATTGGTCGAAAATAAACAACTAAGCGTTAACGAGATTGAAACTAAGTTCAATACCCAGGTATCTTCAATCGTTCAGGGCATGCTGCGGGTGAGAGAGCTGTATGAACGTAATGCATCCCTTGAGACAGAGAATTTCAGAAAGCTATTCCTGACTTTTGCCGAGGATGTCAGGGTTATCCTGATCATTATTGCCGAGCACCTGCAAATTATGCGTACGCTGGAGATGTTTCCGGAAGAGAGCCGGCAGAACATAGCCCGTGAAACTTCGTTTTTGTATGCTCCTTTGGCACATCGTATGGGCCTGTATGCCGTAAAAACCGAATTAGAGGATTTGTCCTTAAAACATACAAACCGGGAAATTTACCATGAGATTGCAAAGAAACTGAATGAGACAAAACGATCGCGCGATCAGTTTATCTCAGAATTCATTGCTCCGTTAAAAGAAAAACTGAACGAGTTGGGATTTAAGTTTGAAATAAAGGGGCGTACCAAGTCCATTCATTCTATTTATACCAAGATCAAGAAGCAAAATACCATTTTTGAGAATATCTACGACCTGTTTGCTATTCGTATCATTTTTGATGTGCCTGTTGAAAAGGAAAAAGCAGCATGTTGGCAGGCTTACTCAATTGTGGCAGATATGTACCAACCGAATCCGAAACGATTGCGTGACTGGTTGTCCATTCCGAAAACGAATGGGTACGAAAGCCTTCATACCACCGTATTAGGACCTGAAGGACGATGGGTGGAGGTTCAGATACGTACCGTGAGAATGGATGAAGTGGCTGAAAAGGGATTGGCGGCACACTGGAAGTATAAAGGGATTAAGAGTGATTCGGGTATGGATGAGTGGTTGAAGAGTATCCGTGAGATTCTTGAAAACCCGGAATTGAATGCTGTTGACTTCATGGACGAATTCAAGCTTAACCTCTACGACAAGGAAGTCTTTGTTTTTACCCCAAACGGTGACTTGCATAAGCTGCCAAAAGGGGCTACCGCTCTTGATTTTGCTTTTTCCATACATTCTGCACTGGGCAGTAAGTGTGTAGGGGCAAAGGTGAACGGGAAAAATATGACCATCAAGTATGTGCTGAATAACGGTGATCAGGTGGAAGTACTTACTTCACCCACCCAAAAGCCTAATCCGGCATGGCTGCATATAGTGACCACCTCAAAGGCCAAGACGAAGATCCGCCAGGCTTTGAAGGAAGTCGAATACAAGGATGCTGAAATGGGCCGGGAGACTATTATCCGACGTTTTAAAAACTGGAAAATAGAGTTGGATGATGGCAAATTATCCCGGTTGGCTAAGAAGAAAGGTTATAAAACCGTCAGTGACTTTTATCAGGAGATTGCGCATGAAAAACTGGATATGCATGTGGTTCGCGATGCCTACCTGGACCTGGATAAGCCCACCGTTACTGAATTCTCTGATTTAAGAAAAGCAGATTCGTTCTCAAAAGAAATACTTACCCCTGATACTTCCGGAAAAGATGATGTCCTGGTTATTGGTGAAAACCTCAAAGGAGTTGATTTCAGGCTGGCTAAATGCTGTAACCCGATCTATGGGGATGATGTTTTTGGGTTTGTTTCAGTGATCGGGGGGATTAAGATACACAAGACTGATTGTCCCAATGCTCCCCAGATGATAGCCCGTTTTGGTTATCGTATCGTGAAAGCCCGCTGGTCCGGTAAATCAGTCGGTTCGCAATACCCGATTACCTTGCGTATCGTAGGACTCGATGATATCGGCATTGTTACCAATATTACCTCTTTGATTTCCAAAGAGAAAAATATATCTTTGCGCTCCATATCCATTGATTCCAATGCCGGACTCTTTACCGGCAACCTGACAATCATGGTGACTGATACCCATGAATTGGAAGGAATCGTAAAAAAGATACGGGTTGTAAAAGGAGTGAAGAGCATCTCCAGATCTTGAAGCTACGCCGATATTATTTCATGATATCGGCAAAAATCATATCATGAATAGTAAATAACCAAATAGTAAAATAACATTATGTTTTCAGGAATAATAGAGGAAGCTGCCCCGGTAGTTGCGCTTAGAAAAGATAGGGGAAATCTCCACGTTACCATGTCCTGCTCGTTTGCAGATGAACTTACCATTGACCAGAGCGTAGCACATAACGGCGTTTGCCTGACGGTGGTTTCAAAAACGAAAGAAACCTATACGGTAACCGCTATCAGTGAGACATTAAGCTGTACGAACCTGGGACAATTACACCCGGGTGCCAAGGTGAACCTTGAACGGAGCATGATCATGAATGGCCGCCTGGATGGACATATTGTACAGGGACATGTCGATCAGACTGCTGTCTGTACGGAAATAAAGGAAGCCGAAGGCAGTTGGTATTATACCTTCGAATATCCTTTTGATAAAGAAATGGCTAAGCGGGGTTATATGACCGTAGACAAAGGCTCGGTAACTGTGAACGGAGTTAGCCTGACAGTTTGTAATCCTACTGACAACTCTTTTCAAGTGGCTATTATACCCTATACCCATGAACACACAAATTTTCACCAAATAGAAGTTGGCACCACTGTGAACCTGGAATTTGATATTATTGGGAAATATGTGAGTAGAATGATGTCCATTTAACGATTAAACCACTTTTTCAGCCTAAGCTTAAACTATAATCCTCCTATTTTGTTACTAATTCGATGATATAGCTTAATAAATATGCAAACACTGAGAAAACAGATAAAAGAATCATTTTTTAATCCCATACTTCATTTGTTACCACTACTGATTTTTTTAGTAGTGGATGACTTTCTTGGTATGAGTATGGGTTGGAAGATATCTTTCCCCATTGCTTTGGGTCTTTTGATATATGTCTATTTTATATACCACCGTATATTTACTTGGCATTTAATATTTACCGCTTTATATCTTGTTGTCGGTTTACTCGCAGGTCTGGAAACTTTAATGCCCCTTCAACTTGTAAACGATTCATTGATTTATGAAGTTGTAGTCCTGACGAGTTTGTTAACCCTAATCGTTTTTCGAAGGCAAATCCAGAAGGGAATATCCGGAATTATTTCATTCCTGATACCTATGACCAACAATTTTAATGAACTGTACCGTGTTATTTGGGTATTATTCGGTGTCCTGGTCTTTTATGTTGCTGCCTTTCTGTTTATTGATGCAACTGTAAAAAATAGCATACCATACCTTCAGTTCCTGCAATTTCTTTATGTTGGGGTCTTAGTATTTATTTCGCTTTATGAAGTGCTCAGGGTGCAAATCATTCGCTCTAAGCTGCTAAAAGAAGAGTGGTGGCCCATAGTTAGTACTCAGGGCAAAATTATTGGAAGTATTCAACATTTGACCAGCCTGAATGATGAAAAAAAATATTTGCATCCGGTAGTTCATGTACTGTTGATTGACCGCGGAATGGTACTCCTGAAAAAAAGGCTTGCTGATGATCCTGAATCACCAGATATGTGGGACTCATCAATTTCCAATCATGTGAAGATGGGTGAAACCATAGAAAAGTGTGTTGAACGTTCGGCAGAAGAAAAATATGGACTGAATAATTTCAGGTTTATGTATTTGTCGAACTATACCGTGGAAGGTGAAACAGAAAAGCAATATGCCTTTTTGTTTGTGAGTTGCCTGCAGACTGAATATAAGTTGAACCCTATCACCCTGGATCAGACCAAGTGGTGGACTCAACGGCAGATTGAAGATAATTTGAAGGATGGGATTTTCTCCGAAAACTTCAAGCTGGAATTTGATTTGTTGGAACGCAGTGGATTGCTTGAATCAGGAAAATGCGAATGTCACTGCAGAATGAGGGATGTGATTTATCAACAAACCAGTGCAGTCACGAAGTCGGAGCTAAATTAAAATAAACACCCTGATCGAATTTAAGGCCACTAAGTCAACCAGCTGAAGAATGAATGATTTGCAAAAGAGTCACAAACCCATTGGAAATAGATTCTTGAAGAAGCGATAAAAGAATTCACGGGGAATGCTTTTATCGCTTCTTTTTGATTCCCATAAATACAAATTCAACTATGCTGGTTTTATTCTTTTCGAACTCAGAACTGATATTTTGCCGGATATAAGGAACTTCCAGCCCTTTGATAGCATAAAAGATAATGATGGATGAAAGTTCAACATCCATACGCTTGAAAATGTTTTTTTCAATGCCTTCAGAAACAATAGCGCGTATAAGACCTAATTCCTGGACATCTATCTTCCGTCGTTTACGCTCTACTTCAAATATATCTCTGAAAAAGTCAGCACGCAGTGATCCATTCCTGTTTACAGCATACCTTACGGCATCCAGGTGAGTTAGAATGTGGTTCTTAAGTTTCTCATCAGGCTCGGTTTTTTCAACTGATACTACTTTTAATCTTTCTAATATCTGATCAAGTTCCTTGTCAATCACAGCCTTGTATATTTCTTCTTTGTTATTGAAATATGTATACAGTGTACGGCGGCCTTTTTTAGATGCTTCTGCAATGTCATTCATGGTAACATCCTTCTTGCCACTGGCAGCAAATAACTGGCGGGCAACTTCAATAAGCATTTTTTTTGTGTTCGACATATAGTTTGATATTTACGCTTTCAACAAGCTTAGTTTGGCAAAGATAGCAGTTTGTTTAGAAATCTGCAATTTAATAAAGTAAGGTTTTTAAAGTATAATGAAAAAAAGGTCTAACTGTACCTTTCTTCTTGCGAAATGTGTTTTACAATGGGATAAAGATAAAGAATCAGTCCTGATAAGCAGCTTTACATTCATCCTTTTTGACTCGTTTTAATCTATGGATGCCTCTGACTGTCCAGACCACCAGAATAGCCAGTATGAATCTGGGCGCAATTATCCAACCCGCCGGGACGCCAATAGCAACAAACAACAAGGTGTCTTCGAGCAGGGAATGATTTATTGCAATATGATAATTCAGTAGGTTGGCACTCTTTGGGGTGATTGACCTGTTCTCCACTTCTTCGATCATAACGGCTGAACCATATCCCAACCCTAAGGTCTGGGCAACAAACCACAGAAATGAACTATCGTTTGAGAGGCCCATCGATCGCATCAGGGGAGAGAATGCTTTTGATATGATATTCAGTATGTTGAACTCTTTCAGGATGCTTTGAAGTATCATTAAGCCGGTTATAATCAAGGCTATTTTCAACGATAAATACCCTGCACCGGTTATCCACCTGAGTAACATATTTGTCAGACCGGTGAATTCAATGCTTTTTTGAGCCAAATGGGTTGATCCGATATGTTCGGGTAATAGCAGGTTGAGTAAAAAAGCTCCCAGTATGGATGTGGATAACCTGAGGATAAACATGATTAGGGCTGATGATCCTGTCTTGCGTTGGACAGCACACTCTACAAACAGATTATGCGAAATCAGGCACATCAGTGCCAGGATCGTAATTTCACGCATATCCATGGGAAGGGTAGCTATAATGGCTATCGGACCGTAAAGGGGAACAAAGATGCTGGTTATAAATACGACTGCCGATTCACCGGGCAGGCCAAGGAGTGAAAAGGCCGGGGAAAGGATTATGGCAATCTGCGCAATGGCTCCCCAGTATTGAAGAAAACTTACAATTAGACTAATGGGTAATATGATTTTCAGCAGCCACCAAATGGTCTTGCCTGCTTTGGGAAGTGCTGATTTAGAGCTGGTAAAAAGTCTTTTTGAAAATGTGTTCATTCTGTGGGGTATATAAAACAAGAAAGGTTGTCTCACGACAACCCAATCTTTTAGTTAACCTTAAATCTAATACCATGAAAAACACATTGCAAATGTAATGCTATATTTTATGTTGTACAACATATTTGGCAACTTATTTCACTGCATTAGTATTATTTAACTATCTGTTGATTGGGTTCAACTATAAAGTGTCTTTTTTTAGGTAAAAAACGACTTTAGAAACTCACTTTACCCGAATCCAGGTCTGTGATCGTCCTATCCAACCGTTTTTATCAAGCGATCCGCGGACATTTAATTTCTCATTTCCACTCTCAAGGCTGATATTGCATTTGTACACCTTACCACTTTTTGGATCAAGGATAGTCCCGCCACTCAGCTTTCCGTCCCTTTCAACTAAGTTATTGATAATTACCATTCCTAAAATGGGTTTGTTTTTATTGGCTGGCGGACATTCTGTGCAAAGTTTTTCGGAATCTTTAAACATCTTCTCGATCTTGCCGTAATACTCTCCGTTTGTTGCCTTGTAAATGGAGACAATGGACTTGGCACTCCCATCTTTATCATCGATAGTTTTCCATTTTCCTACTATTTTATCTGCCTGGGCATTACCGGTTACACTGAACGCAATCAACAATGCAAAAGTGAAAAGTATTTGTTTCATATAATTTCTGTTTAAAAGTTGTACAAAGATATTTATTATTTGCACAATAGCAAGAAAAGTGTGCAAATAATAATCAGGTAATCATGAATTAGTCATGAATGTCAATTGATAGTTACTTTTTAGGGTCTTTTTACTTACTTTTGTGTCTTAAAAAATAACTTATGAGAACAACAGTCATTACCGATAAAAAAGAAATTGAAGATATCATCACTCACTGTGATGTCTGCTTTGTAGGGATTCTTGAATCGGATGGATCACCTTATGTGATCCCTATGAATTTTGGATATGCAGCCGGTGAAATAATATTGCATTCAGGACCGGAGGGGAAACATCTCAGTTTATTAACCCTCGATAATCGGGTCTGTGTTACCTTTTGCAGTGAACGCAAGCTTGTGTACCAACATCCGGATGTAGCTTGCAGTTATAGCATGAACTCCAAAAGTGTCCTTTGTAAAGGCCGCGTAACCTTTATAGAGGATTTAGCCGAAAAGGAAGCTGCTATGAACCTGACTATGAAAAATTATACCGACCGTACTACTTTCAAGTTTTCAAAACCTGCTCTGGTCAATGTAAAAGTATGGCGCGTTACTGTGGACGAGATGACCGCAAAAGCCTTTGGACAGAACTTTAAATAAACCCGGTTATTTCTGCCGGGAATGATTTGTTGACACTCCCTGTAATTACAGCCCTGTTTAATCCCTGTGAAACTCGATAAGCTGCTTCTTTAACAGGCTGTCCAGTCTGTAAATGTCATCCCTGAACTGGATCTTGCCTTGGAAATTAATAAAACAGGTTTGATAATCCATCACAATCGGAATATAAGAACTTAGTTCCAGTTTCTTTATTCTCATGCTCCTGGGATTGCTTTTCAACATGGCTTTCCCGGTATTGCTGAGCACATTTAAATCGATGGAATACCTTACTTTATCTTTCAGGAGCTCATTCTTTTCAATTTGAGCCTTATATTCAGGTTTCAAATCCGGAAAACAGAAATTGAGTAATTCGAGTGGCTTCTCAACCCGTACACACCCATGGCTGAGAGCCCTGTAATGATGCTTAAAAGCTCCCTTAGAATTGGTATCGTGCAAATAAACACTGAAGGGATTCTCAAAGTTAAATTTGATTCGTCCCAATGAGTTGGCACTACCCGAATCCTGTACCATTTTATAGGGTTGATGGTTTATGGTTACTTTAGTCCAGTCAACCGTGGAAGGGTCTATTTCTACTCCTCCAAGGTAAACCCGAATGTGGTTTCGTTCGAAATAGGATTTATCTTTCCTGGCAAGGTGTGCAATTTCTTTGATGATAATGCTGTTTGGTACTGTCCATGTGGGATTTATCACCAGCTCGAAGATTTTACTCTGTAACAAGGGGGTCATGTTTTTGGGTCTTCCTACAACGACTTTCATTGATAAGGCTACTGTATCGTTCTTAAATGCTTTTAGTGTCATATCTGCCACATTGACACGAATATATTTTTTTCCAAGTGAGATTACCGGAATCCATCTCAAACGTTCCAGATTCACATCTATCTTTGTCATGTATTCGGAAAATGGCATGTTCAAGGCGTTTATGGTGCTATTCCCTATTTCTTCGTCAATCAGTAAGCCTGTTTTTATCCGAAATATATTCAGTGCTTTAAGCAGTTTGCGATTGAAGATCCGATAATTAGTCCGATACATTGGATCGTACTTCAGTGTCCCGGTAATCATTAACCGCCTAGCTATAAGTGGTACTAAGAAATGGGTATCCCCCAATTTTAAAGTTTGTTTCTCATCCAACAAGGGAATAGGGGCAAAGGTGGAATCAATAAATCTTCTGTAATTATCTTTTTCAGCCTGAAGGGATAAGTACGGTTTTGTTTTTGGTTGTATGCGCGATAAAAACCATAATAAATGAGTGCCCTGCGCTTCAAAACAGGCATTTACAAAGCTGGAATCTGCCTGTTGGATGGATTTGTGGTAAGCCTCAAAAATACCCGGATTAATAAAACCATATTTCAATCCGGCACAGTATTGCACGTATAAGTTGGAAATCCCGGTTTCTAATTTTGCAAGTTGCAGATAGGTAAGCTTTTTATTTTTAAGCTCATTGCACTGTAGAATGATTTCAGTATATTTAAATTGTTCCGGCCTCAATCCATGGACTTCCACCTGTGAAATGAAATGAAGCAGGGTGTCTATCTTATCTGTGTTGATAGGCAATTCAATCCAAATGACTTGAAAGTTGTTTCGTTCATACCAGTGCTTGATGTACATTGACCTGGAATCCGGATTCGCATCGTTCCCGGTTAGTTCCGATCTTATGGCTGATTCTAATTTCCGAACATCCAGGCTTTGATAATCAGGTAAGGAATCGTATAACTGAAATTGATCCGAAGCATTGCTTTGGATGGGTACTGTAAGCAGAAAAACAAGAAGGAGAAAATAATTCAACTGTTTCATTTTTGGGAATCGACGTGGGTCTGTTTTTTTTTGATATCAGTCATTTCCACCCGGTTAGGATCTGTTTTCTGATAGAAATTGAATTTATAATTAATAATAATTAAAATCAATATGAGTTGTTCTGCAAAAATAGGTTTTATTGGTTATATTTAAACCCTTTTCAAACGTTTTTTGGCATAGCAATTGAAATAACAACATTAGACAATTGAAAAATCAGACTAAATCTATTGAAATGAACAATTTAGTAGTTCCCCGTCTTTCCTAAATAATAATAATTTTACAACCTGTGCCAAAATGGCAGCACAACACCGATTTTATAATGAGCAACCCTTTCGATAATTTATTTTCAGATGACATGTTAGGTGCTACGGATATGTTTCCTATCATTTCACTTGATGAACGCACTTCCGACTTAAGTATTAATTCAGGAGATGTACTTCCCATCCTTCCGCTGCGAAACATGGTTTTATATCCCGGCGTCCTGCTGCCGGTTACAGTAGCCCGGTCGAAGTCATTGAAACTCGTACGTGCAGCCAACGAAAATGATATGTTGATTGGGGTGTGTTCGCAGATTGACAAGAAATTGGATGATCCGACCATCGAACAGCTCTTCCCCATGGGAACTGTTGCCAGCGTAGTGCGAATCCTGGAAATGCCAGATAATACTACTACCGTTATCCTGGAAGGAAAACGCAGGTTCCACTTAGGCGAAATCGAGACTGTCAAGCCTTATATGAAGGCCAAAGTGAATCTGGTAGAGGATATCATTCCCGATCCTACTGATGAAATGTTTTTAGCGCTGGTATCCTCCATCAAGGATTTAGCCATCAATATCATCAACGATTCAGGGGCTATGTCTCCCGAAATGGCTTTTGCTATCCGGAACATTGAAAACCCGATTTTCCTGATCAATTATGTATGTGTGAATTTTGGCCTGAACGTCAAGGAAAAGCAACGCCTGCTGGAGATCGATGAAGTCATCGAACGCGGGTATCAGTTGCTGGAATTACTGAACAAGGAATCCCAGTTGCTTGAAATTAAAATGTCTATCCAAAACAAGGCTAAGGAAGGAATCGACCAACAACAACGGGAGTATTTCCTGCAGCAACAAATGAAAACGATCCAGAATGAACTGGGTGGTGGCTCCCCCGAACAGGATGTTGCAGATTTCAGGGTTCGTGCCAAAGAAAAGAAATGGAATGATGCTACTTCAAAGATCTTTGATAAAGAAATGAAGAAACTGGAACGGATGAGCCAACACTCTCCCGATTATTCCACACAACTGAATTATATCGAAACCATGCTCGATTTGCCATGGAATGAATTTACAAAGGATAATTTCAACCTGAAGAATGCCCAGAAAGTATTAAACAAGGACCATTTCGGTATGGATACTGTCAAGGACCGTATCCTCGAACATTTGGCCGTACTCAAACTCAAGGGGGATATGAAATCACCGATCATTTGTTTATATGGCCCTCCGGGAGTTGGAAAAACATCCCTGGGTAAATCCATTGCAACAGCACTGAACCGGAAATATGTACGTGTTTCGTTGGGCGGATTGCACGATGAAGCTGAAATACGCGGACATCGCCGTACCTATATCGGTGCCTTGCCCGGACGTATCATGCAGAACATTCAAAAGGCTAATTCTGCCAATCCGGTGTTTGTTCTCGATGAGATTGATAAAATAACTACCGATTATAAAGGCGATCCTTCCTCGGCTTTGCTCGAAGTGCTCGACCCGGAACAAAATACTGCTTTCCACGATAATTACCTGGATGTGGACTTCGATTTATCGAAGGTGCTTTTTATTGCTACTGCCAATAACCTCAGCACCATTCCCCGTGCCCTGCTCGATCGTATGGAATTGATTGAAGTAAGCGGCTATACCCAGGAAGAGAAAGTGGAAATTGCACGCCGTCACCTGATTAACAAGGAACTTGAAAACCATGGCTTGACCGACTCTGATTTTATATTGAACAAGGTTGTCCTGAATCAGTTGATTGAATCGTATACCCGTGAATCGGGAGTCCGTGAACTGGATAGACAAATTGCAGGCTTAATGCGTAAGGTTGCAAAACATGTGGCAACCAATGAAAAATACAATATAGAACTTACCCTTGATGACTTAAAAAAGTACCTGGGTGCCTCGCGTTATAGCAGGGATAAATACCAGGGTAACGATTATACCGGCGTGGTTACCGGATTAGCCTGGACGCAGGTAGGTGGCGAAATACTGTATATTGAATCCAGTTTAAGCAAAAGTAAAGCTCCGCACCTTACCCTGACCGGGAACCTGGGGGAAGTCATGAAGGAATCGGCTATATTGGCCCTGGAATATATCAAGTCCCATGCCGATAATTTAGGCATCGACAGCCAGCTTTTCGAAGAATGGAATGTTCATATCCATGTTCCTGAAGGGGCAATTCCCAAGGATGGTCCTTCTGCCGGAGTTACCATGACGACTGCCCTGGTCTCCGCCTTTACAAAACGGAAAGTAAGAAAGAATCTGGCTATGACCGGTGAGATCACCCTGCGTGGGAAAGTACTTCCGGTTGGTGGGATAAAAGAGAAGATACTTGCTGCCAAACGTGCAGGAATAACCGAAATTGTCCTGTGTGCCGATAACCAGAAAGATATTGATGAAATCAAACCGGTTTATCTGAAAGGATTGACTTTCCATTATGTCGATGATATCATGGAAGTCATCGATTATGCCCTTTTAAAATAATAGAGCTCAAGCAGAAATGTATATAAGGGATTAAATGTTTCACTTTTAATGTGAAATATTTAATCCCTTTTTTATGGTACAATGTTTCAATTGATCGAACATCAATAACGATAATTATCAAGGTTTTAAAATACAATTCAATGCTCACTGATTAATAATGATTTATAATCAGGTGAATCATATTTATGTGGTTCTGTTTCAGTTTTTACATTTAAAACCCTTCCGATAAACCGGAATGTACCATATTTCTTTGTTCAACCTTAGTAGCCGGATTATATTCCCTAAACAGTACCTTATTTTTTGTCTGATTGATACATTTACTGATTTTATCAAAGAATAAGGTTTAATATTGAGTGTCTGCCTTGCTATTAAGGTTTAAAAAACAGAAATAAGGTTTTCCAAAGAATAACTCCTTTTACTGCTTTATAAACAACGATATATATGTTTAACACTAGTTTTTGTTTTTATCTAAATTAAAAACGTTAATTTTGCAGTTCTATTCGGTTGAGGTCTGTATCCATGACCCGAACCGGTTTTATAATTCTTAACACGCTGAGTATTTATCAATTAATAACTAAATGAAAAAGCTAAACATTATTGTATCAATTGCCTTGCTGGCCTTGGTATTTTCATCCTGCAAATCCATGCAAATAGAAAAACCTAACGAATCATATTTGCCTTCCAACCTTTCGCCGGCTCTGTCCGAACTGCCTTTGCAGGTTGAACTGGATGTCAAGAAACTGGAAACTGCCATCAATAAAAAAATGACCGGTGTAATCTACGAAGGAACTAAGATCTCCGGCAAGGACCTGGCTGTAAAGGTGACGAAAGTACAGAACTTCACCTTTAGCATCAACAATAACGTCATTGAATATCGTGTCCCTCTGAAAGTCTGGACCCGCTTTGCCTGGCAGGTAGAGAAATTTGGGTATGTTGTAGGCGATCATTACGAAGCCACCGGAAGTATCGCGCTGACCTATAAAACCACCATTAGCTTGGATAAAAACTGGAAACTCGTTTCCAAAACAACTTCTTCTGGTTATCAATGGATTGAGACTCCAAAACTGAACGTAGTGGGCGCCACAGTACCGGTAACCCCTATTGCTAACCTGGCACTCTCGCAATGCGATAAACTGATTTCCGCCCAGATTGATAAGACCCTGGCCGAATCCATCGATATGAAGAAATATATCTCGCAAGCGTGGACCGAAGTACAAAAGCCTATCCAGGTAAATGCAGCCAATAACCTGTGGATTCGCATTACGCCAAAAGATCTGTATGTGGCTCCATTTACTACCAGCGGTACTAAACTGAACCTGGCCATAGCACTGTATGCCCAGATTGAATCGTTCATGGGAGCTCAACCTTCCACCAATGCTTCAACCCCTGTTCCCGCCTTTAAATTTGTCAACCATCCTGCCCAACAGTTCAACCTGAACATTGGTGCTGATGTTACCTTTGACAAGATTACCGAAATGGCTAAAAAGGAGCTGGTAAACAAAACCTTTACCGAAGGAGGCAAGACTGTTATCATTACCGGTCTGTCTATCTTTGGAAGCGCAGGAAAAGCCATGTTTGTAGCCGATGTAGACGGATCTTATAAAGGGCGCATCTACTTCACCGGAAACCTGGTTTACAATCCCACCAAACTGGCAGTCGAAATTACAGAACCTGAGTTTGATGTAAAAACCAAAAGTGCCCTGGTAAAGTCAGCCAATTGGTTAATGCATGGTATGATCCTGAAGAAAATTGCCCCCTATCTCACTTATCCTGTAAAAGCGGATATTGATAAAATGAAAACCGAAGTCAACCAACTGATTGCTAACTATCCTATTTATAGCGGTGTTACCCTGGGCGGTAAACTAAACAGCTTTAACGTTACCAGCCTCAGCCTGGTGCCCGGTGCTGTCCGCATTCAGGCTAACGTAAAAGGAAATGTGGCATTAAAAGTACAGGATTTGAAACTGTAATTTTTTTTTTAAGATACATTCTACTCAACAATCCCCTGCAAGTGCAATACTCGCAGGGGATTGTTGTTTTAGGTGTCTCTAATCCTGAATCATTCGAATTAGGCCAATTCCTTTTTTAATCCTTTTAAGAATGGACTAAAGCCCAATCCGAATGAACACCATTCCAAATTGTTCTCAATTATTTATTCTCAATTTAATTGACTCCGACTTTTACCGGATAAAGTGAATTGAATAGATGTATAGGCTTTAATCCAAATGCCTGTTTGTATGAACCGAATCCTCTATTTTTTTTGACTTCCAGGACAGTTCATTCAAGCCATCTGTTCATCAGGTGGAAATATTCTCTGAATTTGCAGGTTGGAGGGATTTCACCCTGAAATTTCAATTCTTTTCCTTAATAACCAGTTACCGGAGTCCAGTCTTCAACTGTTCGGGGTTCAGTGAGGGTTTAGTGAGGGCTCAAAGGGAGTTCAGTGAGGGTTTAGTTAGGTATACCTCATTGAACTCTCAATGAACTCCCTTTGAACCCTTTTTGAGATATCTCTATACAGTGAATAGATGGCGTTTAAATGCCAGGAAGGTAGTGAAATAAACAAGTATTTTTAGTAAAAACCGGTGATTAAAGACTCTTTTTCTGATCCGTTGAGCAGATTATATGCATGTCCGGAGCAAACTTATAAACCATATCCTGTCATTACTAGGTTGTGAAAACAAAAAAAATTGTACTTTTGTGCTTTGTAGGTACTATCGGATCATTTGAATACCGAAAAACATCCCACCGAATTTAATTTTTTAATTATGATACTAAACTATATCTGGATTGGCTTTTTACTGATTGCATTTGTTGTGGCATGTGTACAAACGGTATTCTTTGGCAATTCTCAGATCTTTTCGGAAATCATGACGGCGGCATTTGGATCGGCCAAGTCGGGATTTGAGATCTCGCTGGGATTAACCGGAGCGTTGTCCCTTTGGTTAGGGGTGATGAAAATCGGGGAGCGGGGAGGAGTCCTTGAGCGGTTGTCGCGGGTGGTAGCTCCATTCTTTGTCAGGATATTTCCGGAAATACCCAAAGGTCACCCGGCCACTACGAGCATATTTATGAACTTATCGGCCACTATGCTTGGCCTCGACAATGCGGCGACCCCTATGGGACTGAAAGCGATGAAAGAACTACAGGAGCTGAACACGGATAAAGAATCGGCTTCGAATTCGATGATTTTGTTTTTGGTGTTGAATACAGCAGGCTTGACGCTTATCCCGATCAGTATCATGGTGTACCGTGCCCAAATGGGTGCTGTAAATCCAGCCGACATATTTATCCCCATCTTATTAGCTACTTTTATTGCTTTTATCACCGGATTAATCAGTGTAGCCATTGTGCAGAAAATCAATTTGTTCAACAAAGTGGTGGTAGGTACTTTAGGGGGTCTGCTGGCTTTGATTGTTGGCATTATTTATTTTTTAAGCGGGTTGCCCAAAGATCAAATCGCTAAATATTCGAGTTTTGCAGCCAATTTCATTCTTTTCTCCATTATAGTGTCGTTCATCGTCATGGCCTTGAAGAAGAAAGTCAATGTGTACGATTCGTTTATTGAAGGAGCAAAAGAAGGATTCCATGTGGCCATCGGAATTATTCCTTATCTGATCGCTATCCTGGTAGCTATCGGGATGTTTCAGGCTTCGGGAGCCTTGACATTCCTGGTAGATGCTATACGCTGGCTCGTTGGGCTTACAGGGATCAATACCGAATTTGTGGATGCATTGCCGACAGCCTTTATGAAGCCTTTAAGCGGCAGTGGCTCGCGTGGAATGATGCTACAGACCATGCGGTTGCACGGAGCCGATTCATTCGTAGGCCGTCTGTCGAGTATCATACAAGGATCGACCGACACCACCTTTTATATCGTAGCGGTATACTTTGGTTCGGTAGGGATCAAAAACACCAGGTATGCCATTGTCTGTGGATTGATAGCCGATCTGGCAGGAATCACAGCTGCTATCCTGCTGGGGTATTTGTTTTTTCATTAAACCCGGACAGGGGAGTATTCCACATTAAAAATAGTTACTATGATACAGTATATTGCCGAAGGAGTAGAGCTTCCTGTTATTCAAAAACAGAAGATGAACCGTTGGATCAAAGAAACTGCATTGGCCTACGGTAAAAAAACTGCCGATATTTCGTATGTTTTTTGTACGGACCAACGGATGCTGGAAGTAAACAATCAATTTTTAAAGCATGATTATTACACTGATATTATAACTTTCGATTATACCGAAGGCTTAATCATTTCAGGGGATATATTTATCAGCGTGGAAACGGTGGCGAATAATGCCACCGAGTTTGGGGTTAGTTTTGAAGCAGAAATAAAACGCATCATGATTCATGGCATCCTGCATTTATGCGGACAGGACGATAAAACCCCGGAATTGCGGCAGGAGATGACCAGAAAGGAGAATTTAGCACTCGAAATGTATGCTGAATAGCGTCATTTTAAGCAAATTTATCAATCCGGAAACTCGAGTTACTACTAACTCACTAATTTTGCAATTTAATGTTAAATAAAGGCCTGAGTTAAAGGGCAATTTATCATCATTAAAAGATTATCACTACTTTTGTTGCAAGAAAATGCTACAATAGATAAAATTAAATCACTAAAAACACGTTGTAAGTCTAATTAATTCTACTCATCGAAATAGTATTAAAATGAAACTAATTAGATTTTTATTTTTAAGTGTTTTTGGCTTGATTTCTATCTCACTTTCGGCTCAGGAGGAATACCGGGCAGAAATAGGGATAAATGCAGGAGGATCGTATTATTTAGGAGAAGGCAACAGCACTCTTTTCGCAAATATGCAACCGGCTTTCAGTGTATTTTTGCGGTATCGGTTTGATCCGCGTTTTGCAGCAAGAATTGAATTGACAGGAGCCACAGTGGCAGGTGCTGGTTTTACAAAGAATCCGGTTTGGGCAACAGATTTCTGTGGTGAATTCAATTTCTTTGATTTTGAAAAGAATCAATACAAGCGTTTCAGTAAAACTTTTACACCCTATATATTTACGGGATTGGGGATGATGACTGCAGTGTATAAAGGACAAATATCACCGGAATTGAGTATTCCTTTTGGAGTGGGGATGAAAGTGAAAATATCGAATCGTTGGAATTTTAATGTTCAATGGTCGAATCGATTGATGTTTGCCGATAATTTAGAAGGCACCACTGCTCCAGGCGCTTCGGATTCATTTAATAATCCGAAATCATTAAATGGGAGCAATATTTTAAATAACGATTTACTATCGAGCTTTACCGTTGGTATAAGTTTTGATTTTTGGAAAAAAGAATGTGACTGTCAGAATACTTCGGTGAGGAAAGCGAGTCACAAATACATTAAAAATTCAAAATAAGAATGACGTCCATCAAAGAGAAGTTAGATAGTACCCGTTTACCCAAGCACATAGCCATCATCATGGATGGAAACGGACGCTGGGCAAAAGAACGAGGCTATGATCGGATTTTCGGACATCAGAATGGGGTAACATCCGTGCGTGAGACCACAGAGGCAGCCGCCGAGATAGGGATTGAATACTTAACCCTTTACGCTTTTTCAACAGAAAACTGGAGCAGGCCCCGGACGGAAGTAGATGCCTTGATGGAATTATTAATAGATACCATCGAAAAAGAAACTCCCACCCTGGATAAAAATAATGTACGATTAATGGCCATAGGCGATTTAAGCAGATTACCCGGCAATGCAGGGGAGAAACTGCAACGTTGTATAGCCCAAACATCCAAGAATACCGGTTTGTCGTTGGTACTGGCATTGAGTTATTCCTCGAGATGGGAAATTACCTATGCGTTGAAGAACATTTGTTCTGAAGTACAGGCAGGAGAATACAGTATCGATGATATTAACGACGAATTGATAAGCAATCATTTAACTACAAAATCAATTCCCGACCCGGACTTACTGATCAGAACCAGCGGCGAGGAGCGTATCAGTAATTTCCTGCTTTGGCAGATAGCCTATTCGGAATTGTATTTTACAAAAACACATTGGCCTGCATTCCGTAAAGAAAATTTTTATCAAGCAATCTATGAATTTCAACAACGAGAACGTCGCTTTGGCAAATAATCCGACCAAACCCACAATCCCAGACACTTCAAAATATATTATGCACTACAAAACGTTTTTCTCTTTTACCTTGTTGTTCCTGTTTTGTCAACTATTAGCAGCACAAACCCCTTTGGTAAAAGACACTACCAGCTTGCCAGTAATTGAATATAGCATTTCCACCCCGAAATATGAGATTGCCGCCATCACCGTTACCGGAGCCGGTAATTATGAAGATTTTGTACTGATCGGTTTTTCCGGATTAGCAGTAGGGGATGTTATCAACGTGCCGGGAGATGCTATCACCAATGCTGTAAAAAGGTTTTGGAAGCAAGGACTTTTTTCGGATGTGAAGATATTGGCTACTAAAATCAAGGATGGCAAAGTGTGGCTGAATATTGCGTTGAAAGAAAGACCCAGGGTCTCGGAAGTAAACTATATCGGATTAAAAAAATCAGAAATTGAAGATCTTGAAATCAAGGTTGGTATTGTAAAAGGGAATCAGATCACCCCGAACATTTCGGATAGGGCAAAAAAATTCATTAGCAAATACCTCGAGGAAAAAGGATTCTTAAATGTAGTCGTTAATGTCTATCAACGGAATGACCCAAAGAAAGCCGGTTTTGTGATTGTAGATGTCAACGTAGATAAAAAGCTTAAAACAAAGATACACAAGCTGGTTTATAGCGGGAATGTGGCACTGACCCATACTCAGATCAACAAGGCTATGAAAAAGACCAATGACCATAATTGGCGAAATTTCTTCCGTACCAAGAAGTTTGTACGGGAAGAATATGAAAAAGATAAAATTGCATTAATTGACAAATACAACGAAATCGGGTACCGTGATGCATTTATTGTATCGGACAGTGTGGTTCCCTTCGACACAAAGAGCGTAAACGTATTTATTAAGGTCAGTGAAGGCAAAAAATACTATTATAGGAATATAAAATGGATTGGGAATACGATTTATCCTTATGATTACCTGAACACCGTTTTGGGAGTAAAAAAAGGAGATATATACAATCATAAAAATTTAACGGCAAGACTTCAGACCGATGATGATGCTGTCAGCAAGTTATATCAGAACCGGGGATATTTATTCTTTAACGTTGAACCCGTAGAAGTCAATATTGATAATGATTCCATCGACTTTGAGATGCGTATTTATGAAGGGAAGCCAGCCACGATCAATGAAATTGGGATCAAAGGGAATACCCGGGTGTATGAGCACGTTATCCGCCGGGAATTACGTACCAAACCCGGACAACTCTACAGCCAGGAAGATATTATGCGTTCATTGCGTGAACTTGCACAAATGGGACACTTTGATCCTGAAAAGATCAAACCGGATATTTTACCTGATCCGGAGAACGGGACAGTGGATATTAATTATGAACTGGAAACAAAAGGAAGCGACCAGATCGAATTTTCAGCCGGTTGGGGATCAACAGGGGTTGTTGGAAGTATCGGTTTAAAGTTCAGTAACTTTGCCATTCAAAATCTATTCAGGCCTGAAACCTACCGGATCGTACCTCAGGGCGAGGGACAGACGCTGACTATTAACGGAAGGACGAACGGACAATCGTATTCCTCGGTCAGTTTATCGTTCCTGGAACCATGGTTAGGCGGAAAACGTCCTAATTCATTGTCTTCTTCGATTTATTACTCTACACAATCGGATGTAAGTAGCCGGTATGCAGCCAATTCAGCCAATTATATCAATTCGCTGGCCAGCAATTACGGATATGGTAACAGTAGTAGCAGTTACAGCACCTTGTATCAAAGTGAAATAGATCCTAACAAATATATGCGTACTATTGGTGCTTCATTGGGTTATGGCAAGCGGTTAAGCTGGCCGGATGATTATTTTGTCTTCCAGGGAGAATTGTCCTATCAGTTGTTTATGCTTAAGAACTGGTTATACCTGCCTCCATTGACTGATGGCAATTATAATAACTTCAGTGTGAATTTGACCTTGAGCCGCAGTTCGATTGACAACCCAATTTATACCAGGTCGGGATCGGCCTTCTCACTGGGATTAAAGATCACACCACCGTATTCGTTATTTAACGGAAAAGACTATTCGGATGTCAACATGACGAATGCCGAACGTTACAAATTCCTGGAATATCACAAATGGACATTCAGCGGAAAAACATTTACTCCGATAACTCCTGACAACAAACTGGTATTAATGGGCAGGGCTATGTTCTCATACCTTGGGGAATACAACAAAAATGCACGTTCACCTTTCGAAACCTTTAATATGGGTGGTGACGGAATGTCAAGTTACACCAGTTACGGTACCGATTACATAGCCATGCGTGGGTATACCAGTGGAGCATTAACGCCTTATGATTCGAAGATCGGTGCCAACGTGGGTTATTTATACAACAAATTCACCATGGAACTTCGTTATCCATTATCGTTGGAACAATCGGCTACTATTTACGCATTAACATTCGTAGAAGCAGGTAACTGTTTCAACAAGATGTCCGATTACAATCCATTCGACCTGAAACGTTCGGCCGGTGTAGGTGTTCGTATATTCTTACCGATGTTTGGTATGATGGGTATCGACTGGGGTTATGGCTTTGATAAAGTAAGCGGAACCAAAAGCGGAAGCCAATTCCACTTTGTGTTAGGACAGGAATTATAGAACCGGGAGTGTTATTGAAAATTAGTTAGATTTAAAAAAACACTTCAGTATGATTCAATTAATTTTTTGGCAAAGTATTTGTAATAAGTTTATCACTTATCAAAGAAGTTTTAACCTTTAAAAAAATAGAAATGAAAAAATTAATTATTGCGCTCTGTTTCTTAGTTGGTATTACATTTGCGGGAAATGCGCAAAAGTTTGCGATGGTAGATATGGAATATATTATGAAAAATATACCTTCGTATGAAACGGCGAATGACCAATTAAACCAGGTATCCAAAAAATGGCAGTCGGACATAGATGTCCAGATGCAGGAGGTACAGAAAATGTACAAAAACTATCAAACGGAGCTTGTTTTTCTCTCGGAGGACATGAAAACAAAACGCGAAGAAGAAATTGTTGCAAAAGAAAAAGCGGTACAGGAATTAAAACGCAGTTACTTTGGACCAGAAGGTGAATTGTTTAAAAAGCGTCAAAGCTTAATGAAACCTATTCAGGATGAGGTATATACAGCGATCCAGGAAATAAGCAAAGAGAAAGATCTGGAGCTTGTTTTTGATAAAAGCTCGGCAATGAGCGTTATTTTCACTTCACCAAAACTGGATATCAGTGATACAGTGCTCCAAAAATTGGGATATTCAAAATAATTTTATAAATTTGCAACCCGTTTAAACCAAATAATAACTCAAAATAAACAAAACATGTTCAAAAAAATTGCATTAGTATTACTTTGCGCACTTCCATTTAGCTTAATGGCGCAAGAAGTTAAGTTAGGCCACGTAAATTCTCAAGAGATTCTGACACTTATGCCGGAACGTGCTGTCATTGAGAAAAAAATTAATGATTTACAAACTCAATGGGAAAAAGAATTAGTAAAAATGCGGGAAGAGTATTACGCTAAAGTAAAAGAATTCCAGGAAAAACAAGCCACAATGCCGGAAAGCATTAAATCAGCACGTCAAAGTGAAATCGCAGAAATCGAACAACGTATTTCTACTTTTAACCAAACAGCAAGTGCCGATCTGCAAAAGAAACAACAAGAGTTATTTACTCCAGTGATTGAAAAAGTAAAAAAAGCAATCAACGAAGTAGGTTCAGAAAACAACTACCTTTACATTTTTGATTTAAGTACACAAGGAATCATTTACCAATCGCCAAAATCGAATGATGTGACTCCATTGGTTAAGAAAAAACTTGCTTTGAAGTAAGATATTTACTTCGACAAAAAAAAGACTTTAATGGGCTTACCCGTTAAAGTCTTTTTTTTTGTTTTATTCATTAAAGTGTAGAGTTACGAAGTGATATCTCAGTTGAAAAGGTGTTTGAAAACAACAACAGGATCATAGAGTATCATTCTTGGGCCTGAGAGTTGCATTACTTTGCGTATTTCGACGCGCATGTCTTTTTGGTAACAATGTGCCGGACAGTATCTACAAGCTTTCTTATCGTCTTTAAAACGGCAATTATCCAGCTTTAGGAAAGCATATTGCTTTAAAGTTTCACATTCAGGGCATAAATCATCCGAAGGCATGTGTTTCTTACGACAGTATAAGCGAATCATGCGATAAACGCTTTGCTTTTCGGATTCAATCTTACC
>Ga0302205_10000279_pt1 | contig 22884 bp, 13 predicted proteins | sample II_Fen_E1_3_FD_194582 | JGI IMG/M metagenome (GOLD analysis project Ga0302205, IMG submission 194582) | Peat permafrost microbial communities from Stordalen Mire near Abisko, Sweden - II_Fen_E1_3 | ecosystem: Environmental > Terrestrial > Soil > Wetlands > Permafrost | place: Sweden: Abisko...
TGCAAGATCCGGATCACGGATGCAGGCAATGCCTCAATTTCAGCCACCAGCGAAACGTTCAAGGTTGTGAAGACCGATGAGATCGGCGGCCCCTACCTCTACGACAAGAACACGCTCTTGCTGCTGCATTTCGACAACGACCTGAACAACCGAAGCACCCTGGTCCCAAATGCTGTCGGAAGTCTTTCTGCCATCACCAACGAAGCCTCGACCGTGGCCAACATGGGCAACAGCTTCAAAACTGGAACGCTCTTGTCGGTGCCGCATCACGCCAACCTGAACCTGACCGGCGACTGGACCATCGAAGCCTGGGTGAAACTGACCTCCTACAATCCGAACGCCTGGATGTACCTGTTCTGGAAACCAGGCGACAGCGATGCCTATCAATCGAATTATTCGCTGGAAGTGAACCCGTGGTGGGGCAATGTGTTCTACGGCTACTATTTTTCGGCCTTCAACAACAGAATCGGCGTCACAAACTCAAGTCCGACCTTGAACGAATGGTACCATGTAGCTTACACGCGCAACACCAAAACCAAGCTGATTCAAGTCATCGTCCGCGATAAAAACCGGAACGTGGTTTCACTGACCGAGACGAGCTTCACCCCGACAGAAACCTACCTGAACAGCAAGGACCTTCAGATTGGTACAGGCTTGAGCGGTTACATCGATGAAGTTCGAATCAGCAACATTGTCCGGCCTTATATTCGAACCGGTGTAGAGGATGTGAAACAAGAAAATGCATTCATTGTCTATCCCAATCCGTCCTCCGGAATGGTTCAGTTGAAAACATCATTCAGCACCTGTAAAATTCGGATAGTGAACACATTAGGCCAATTAAAATATGAAAAAGAGGTGCTGCAGAACGAAATCCTCGATTTGTCCGGACTCCAAAAAGGACTTTATTTTATTCAGTTGAATGATGGGAGCAAAACAGGTACGGAAAAACTGATTTTGAAGTGATTTTTTTTTAAAAATCATGTACAAATTGCCAAAGAATCCACTACCTTTAGACCATAACTCATTTGTTTCGCAGCCTCAGAAGGCACTCATTGTCAGGATTTAGATTTTCTCAGCTACCTAAAATTACAGCGCTATGAATAGAACATGGTCTATTTTGCTATGGCTTGTTGGAGAGGCCATACTTATTGCGGCTTTCATGAACTTTGGCCAAAATGACCAACAGAGTCATTTGATTCTCAACTTAATTGTTTCAACCATCATTTTGACGGTTATCGTAGTAAGCTCTTTTGGCAAAAATGAGCGTTCTGCCAAAAAGGGTGTCGGAAAAGGCATGAGGTGGTTTTTTACGCTGACCTACGCCTTTCTGGCCATCGGTGCGATGCTTTATTTTGGATTTGCCAACCCGGTCGATGTGCTCACTCAAATCATTATCCAATTGATTATTCTATCGGTGCTTTTAATGGGCATGTGGGGAGCCTTCAAACCGGTTAAAAAAACGGAATCCAGCAACCAGTATCAAAAATTGGAACAAAATCAGTTGATGATGATCCGTAATTCCATCGGATTTGCCCGGACGAGGGCTGAAAAAAGGAGGGATATTCCTGTGAGTATCATCAATGGAATCAAAGAGTTGCAGGATGAAGCAAACAGCATTTCCCCAATAAATGAATATGTCGCCTTAAAGATGGAAGGTCGCATAATGCTTGAAATCAATCAGATCGTAAAATACTTGAGAGACGACTCCGTGGATCTGAAAAGGTTGCAGGCCACCGTCAAATACTGTTCCAAATTATTCAATGAATTCAGGGGAACGTATTCAAGGTACCAAGTGCACCAATTTACCTGATTTTCGAACCTTTCCGTTTACCTTAACCTGATACAGGTAGACATTGGACTGCCCGCCAAGCTCGGAGGCAGAAACCGGGAATTCCTGCAATCCAGCCTCTAAATTCTCAACGTGGGAATACACTACCCGGCCCATCAAGTCAACGATCAGCAGTTCAAACTTCCCGGCTGAAGTTAAATTGAACTTGAAATTCACCTGTTCTGCAAAGGGATTCGGATAAGTCACCAAATCCATTGGGAAGTTTTCGGTAGTGAGGTTGTCGGGCAAGCTCACAATGGCCTGAATCTGGGTGTCCATCCAGGTGATGCGCTTGCTGAGCCAGTTCTTCATATAGCTTATTTCGTTGGCGTACGTGCCTCCCACATAGTTGTTGGGCCAAACGTAGGTGTTCAGGATGGGCCAAGCCTGGAAATTCCGCTTCTGGGCATCAATGAGTTCGTTGGCGCAGGAATCAATGAACTGATTCAGATAAGTAGTGTTGATGTAGGTGCCGGTCCAAACATTCCAACGTTTCTTCAATTCGGAATTGAAATAGGGGTCGAGGCGGAACTTCTGCCACCAGAAAGGCATGGCGTACCCATCGGCATTCCCCATGCCGTCGATGATCCAACCGTCCGTCAAACCGGCAGAGAAGAAGTTGGCGTTGCCGAAACAGATGTCATAGTCCCAATAAGGGCCCATCGTTATCTTGCCGCCTTTGCTGTCCTTGTCCTTGTGAATGAAGGTGCTGATGCGGTAACCGTCCAGGTTGCGTGAGAGTTCGCTGATGATGTAATAATCCAGGAAAGACTTCATATCGACCAATGGGAAATAGCCATTGACCTTGTCCGTATAGCTGTCGCTGTACATAGCGTTCTCAAAATCGGTGATGGTCTTTTTGATGTAGGCGAATTGCTGTGCTTTCAAATCGCCACCGTCTGGATCTTGAAACAAGAAAAATACACGCTGTTGCAAAGTCGTCCAGGCGCGATAGGGTGAAATCCAGTAGTCCTTGCCTTCCACATCGGTCGTTTCAGGGCGGTCAATCTTGAGGATGTAACCGCCAGTCAGACCGTCACCGATGGTGTCGGCCGCGCTCAAATTGGCCAAGTTCAGACGGTTCTTGTCCACCTTGATCTTCTCAATCAGAATATAAACACCCTGATACGTCCCATTCACGTAAAGTTCAAAAAATTTGGTCCTGGGCGACCATTTTCCGGTGAGGTTGCCCAGTTTATAAGCCAAAGCATTGCGCATCAACGTCTTGTCCGGATAAGGACCGTTGAACACCCAGTCGTTTTCCTTAGGCAAGCCCAAAAGGCGTACATTCAGGTTGGAAGCGGTGTCGGTACGGGTTTCCACCGTATAACTTTTCTTTGGAAAGGTGGCTGAACTGTTCCCACGGATTTCGATGCCGATCTTGCCGTTGTATTCAAAGGTGGTGTCCGTTAGGTTGTTGGTTCCCGTCGCACTGTTCAGCACCTTCATGTCTGCCATGATCTTGGTGTTGGAAATGATGGTCTGGCCGTTGGTGGACACCATAATGAATGGCAGGTTGCTGGTGCCCGTTGTAACGGGTTCCGAAAACCAAGTCGGAACTGGGTGGTATTGGATTCCGTCTCCGTGAATTCTGGCTTGTAGGAAAACTCTGGCAGAAAGGTCCGAACTGGTAAGATTTTGGTTCAGGATGTGCACGGCAAACGTATTCGTACCGTTGACGAGCATCGATGGTTTCAGAATGTAGCGTTCGGGCGAGCCGCCGCTGTACATCGTGGCCTCATGATCGACAGTCAGGGTGGCGTTGTAGGCAGGTACCGTTGCCGTCACGTTGGTGGAACGGGCCGCTTCCACCCCATTGATGTAGAATACAAAGGCATCGTCGTAGTCGATGTCCAAGATCAGATTGTCAATTTGTGTCGCATCCGTTACCACCAATTGCTTGCGCATATATAGGGAGTTGCACTTGGCTATTATGGTCGTGTCATCGTTGTCACCATAACCGAAACTTCCCTTGGCCGAGGCCCAGGCGGCGTCGCTGAAGGAGGACTTGTACCAATCGGCGGCGGGTTCAGACGTGGAAACAAGGTATTTATAGACATCGTTTTCCAGAAGCATGGATTCCCAATGGATGGTCCCCGTGGCAACAACGGTCACGCTGAAATCTTTGGACAGCTTCACAGTTTTGCCGTCGCGAACAACGGTGATGGTTGCTGTGAGCGATACCATTTGGTCAAAATACTTTGGGCGTGTTACTGTGCCAGTCGTCGAAATCACATCCGTAGCGGTGGAAGTCCAGGTAATGGGGTAATTGCCGGTGGTGGTCACCGTAGGCAAGGTCAGGTTGGCCTTAACGGCTGTCAAGTCTCCTGCGATGCCGATGCTGGAGTATGCTGCCATCAAATCGGACGGAAAACCGTTGATTTCCAGTATTTCATTATCGGTCAATACCCTGTTGTAGATTCTGAAATCGTCGATGGCACCGTTCAATCCAGGGTCGGCGTATTGAGATTTCGCCAGATAGTTCTGGGTGGTGGTGGGAAGCATCGAAGGCGTGATGTTCATGGCGTCGTTGGTTCCTGCCAGCATGCCGTTCACATATAGCTTTCCGCTGCCGACTAAAGTCGTCGCATTCCAGGTAAACGTGACCACTACATTGACCCACTCGCCTGCTTTCAGGGAAGTGGCGGCATCGATGAGCTGCTCACCACCACCATTCTTGATGGCGAAACGCAAGGTGCTGTTGCCTGAAAGCGGTGTGAGGAACATATTGTAGTTCGTACCCGAACCGAAGTCGAAGATTCTGGACCACATGCTTAAGGCCGAGACATTAACCCAAGTTGAAATGGTATAGTTCGTCAGGGAAGTGACAATCCCTTGTGGTAGTTGCAAGTAATCAGTCGCCAACGGGAATGAAACCGCTGAACCGCTGTAACCGGTTACCACCGAAGGACTTCCATACATCGTTCCGTCCGCGCTGTGGTGCGAAACATCATAGACCGTAGTTCCGGTAATGGATTCAAAATCATAGTGAAGGATCAAACCGTCCGTCAGTGCAGCCCTCACGGGCATCAAACAACAAAGGAATAGTAAAATCAGACAGATTTTAAAGGGAATAATATTCGTAAATTTCATGAAAGTTTCGATCAATGGTTGGAAAGTCATTCTTTGGCACGTACGGACTGCAAAGAAAGTGATTATTTGGCAAAATCACAGTCGTTCTACTGCTAATGAACTAATTATATAACTTTTTACAAGAATTATGTAACAAAAATCGGGGCAAAAGGTCTGAACTTGGCTTCAAACATAAGCCATGACTTTTGTAAATTATTATAATATTTTGGGGTTGGCAAAAACGGCAACACCTGCCGAAATCAAGAGTGCGTATAGGAAATTAGCCCGTAAGCACCATCCTGATTTGAATCCTACCGACAAAGGTGCCATTCAAAAATTTCAGCAGATCAACGAGGCCAATGAAGTATTGAGCGACCCCGTGAAACGGAAAAAGTACGACCAATACGGCGAAAATTGGGAGCATGGAGAAGAATATGAAAAACAGCAGCAACAACAGCAGCAATCATACAATACCAACAGAGGGAGACAATCGGATGACGATTACTCCAGTTTCTTCGAGTCCATGTTTGGAGGGGCGACAGGTGGTGGCAGAAGCCGTCAATCAAGATTCAGAGGCCAGGATTACAATTCAGAACTACAACTTGATCTTCTTGACGCCTACAAAACCCATACGCAAACCATCACGGTCAACGGCAAGAACATTCGAATAACCATACCTGCCGGCATTGAAAACGGACAAACAATCAAGATTACCGGGCATGGCGGATTGGGCTCCAACGGCGGACCCAACGGCGATTTGTATATTGTCTTCTCCATAGCTGCAGACCCCGTTTTTAAACGATTGGGGAACAATCTTCATGTCGCCGTGGATATCGATTTATACACTGCCGTATTGGGTGGTGTCATCACTGTAGAAACGTTAAGCGGAAAAGTAAAACTCAAAGTAGCTCCCGAAACACAAAACGGAAGCAAAATAAAACTCAGCGGCAAAGGATTCCCAATCTATAAGAGAGAGGGTGACTTTGGTGATTTATACATCACCTACACGGTTAAAATTCCCAAGCACTTAACCGATAAACAAAAAGCATTATTTACCGAATTGTCCAAATCGTAGCAAGATCATGAAGTCCATTGAAACAGAAAATTTAATTGAAGTAGATGCATTCTGCCTCCACAATCACGTTGAAACATCCTTTATCAGTCTGTTAAAACAAAGCGGCCTGATCGAAATCCTATTGATTCAGGATACAAGATTCATTGAAGCCGAGCAACTTCCACAGTTGGAAAAAATGGTTCGGTTTTATTACGATTGGAACATTAACCTGGAGGGCATTGAAACCATCACCTATTTGTTGCAGCAAATTAACGTGTTGCAGGGTGAGATGAATCTGCTTAGAAACAAGCTGTTATTTTACGAATAGGCCTAAAACAAAAGAAGGTTGTCTCCCGACAACCAATCTTCCTTAACCTTAAATCTAATACCATGAAAAACACAGTACAAAGATAAAGGGCATTGAAGCGAATTGCAAGTATTTCTTCCTAAAAAATATGTTTTTTAACATGTTTTAGCAATTAGTGTAATTTTAACACTTATAACAAATAAACGTTAATGATATTTATTTTGATAGACTGGACAGGAGCCCTCAATGCAGCCGGCGTGATCGGTTCAGCCGTAGCAGCAGGATTGAAGTTGACGATGTTGAAATAAAAAAAAATAAGTACTTTAGCTGAATTAAATTCATGATTCTAAAAGAAATCTTAATTCAGCGTTCAAATGAAAAAAGCGATTTTTTTACTCCTCTTTTTATGTGAGATTTCTTTTGTTTTTAGTCAATCCATCACCTTTAGTGTCGGTAAAACTTCAAAATCAGTGACTTTGGAGGAAATCAAGGTGAGAGCCAACAGGACGGAATTCATACTCAGAACATTGGAGTCCCTTAAATTGGCAGAACCCGGATCTAAAAATGCCTTTTATGTTCAGGATGAAGCAACGGGAAACGCCTATGCATTAAGAGAATCAAGCGTGCCCTTCGAAGAGAAGATTCCTGCAAACACTCAGTTCCATTTGTTTTTTGACAAGATTCCGCTACAAGTCAAATCAGTGAGCATTATCGTCAACTCCAAAAAAGACGAATACAATCTGGCAAAAATAAACTATACTTTGATAGAGGTTTCAAAGAGCCTTAAACTCGAACAGCCCGGCACCCTGTCGACTGTTTTAACTGCGGAGGAATTAAATACAATCACCACGCTGAACCTGTCCGGAACTATATTCGCCAGTGATTTCAAGACAATGAGGGATAAAATGCCGAGTTTGATGCATTTGGATTTAAGCAGAACCAACATTGCCGGATATGTTGGAACTGAAGGTACAAACAGTTCCGAAAATCAAACCTACAATGCCAATTGTATTCCTGAACGAGCATTCTACAACAAAGATTTGGACCTGGGAAAATCCAGCTTGATTTCAGTAAAGTTACCCTTGACCATCAAAAGCATTGGTCGTTCAGCCTTTTGCAAGTGTAATAGCCTGGATTCCATTGAACTACCTTTTTTTATTTCAGAAATCGGCAGCACTGCTTTTTTTGAATGTTCCACATTGTCAAAAATCAACATACCGAACAAAGTCAGAGCCATTGGTGAATCCGCCTTCGATGGTTGTACAAAACTAGCGGCTATTGATATGAAAGTGACGGAAAGTGGCGCTATCATTTATATGACATCAGGAAAAGAAATTTTCACAGGAATAAACAAAACTGCCTGCATCCTCTATGTTCCGGTTGGCTATTTGAACGAATATCAAAAAGCAAGTCCATGGAATTTATTTGGAACTATTGTTGAAAAGCCTGACTACAACATAAACGGGACAACTTGCGAGGTTTTTGTGACAAATCCCGGAAGTTTATCCACCATTTTACCTCAAAACCTGCTGGAAACGGTCACAAATCTCACAGTGACAGGATTCATAGATGCGTGTGATTTTGTGACATTGAGGGATAATCTGCCTAAGTTGGAAAAATTGAATCTAAGCAATGTCAACATTAGCGCCTATACAGGTAGTAATGGCACCTATAACACAAATTATTGCAGGTATCAAATAAACCAGGTTCCTCCACGTGCTTTCTATAATGCAGTGACCAAAAAAGGCAAAGCATCCTTGGTGGAAGTCATTCTACCCTTTTATATCAATGTCATTCTTCAATCGACCTTTGCAAATTGCATCAGTTTAGCCAAAATAACTATCCCCACCAAAGTTGCCAACATTGAGATTTCTGCTTTTGCCGATTGCAGGAACCTCCACTCGATAGAAATACCGCCATCAGTGTCATTCATCGATCAAACGGCCTTCAAGGACTGCCCGGCTGAAATGTCTGTTGCACCTGCCAACAACAATTATTATAGTGTTGACGGCGTCTTGTATGAAAAGAATCAAAACGCCTTGATGCAATGTCCTTCTACCAAAAAAGGCGACTTTACCATACCTGCTTCAACGACCATCCTGAGAAGCGCCTCCTTCCAGAACTGCCAAGAACTTACAGCGATAAGCATTCCCAATTCCATTACCCAAATTGAAGCGAATGCATTCGCAAATTGCACCAGATTGACTACGATTACGATTCCTGCTTCCGTTACATCTATTTCCGACTCCACATTTATGAATTGTACTGGGCTGACTTCGGTCACACTACCCTCCACCCTCCTTTCCATCGGTACCTCCGCCTTTCAAAACTGTCGCAGGTTAATGTCGTGTGAATTTCCGTCAGGGCTTCAGCCTTCTGAGAATGCCTTCTTAGGTTGCTTGGCTTTAGACAGTATCAATCTTGTTAATAAAAACCGCCAAGACAGTATAAAACAAGCATATACTAAGCAAGTGAGCGATTTCATCCAGCGAAATTATGCCCGAAATGTTTTTATGTCGAATCAGTTTTTTATGGTACCTGGTGATGGTCTCTATTCTAAGATTCAAGATGACATCTATAAACTAAGCAATGAAACTGGTGACAATTGGTTTGTAACCGATCAGCAAACCCGCTCCATATCCAGAGATCCAAACAACCAGAGTATAATTTATCGCCTCGTTACTGGCAATATGGTTTCAAAAAGTGTGGACAGAGGCGTTAACTGGATTGATATTCAAAATGGACTTCCGAGTGGAGTGGAATGTCGTTCGATTGCTGTGAATCCGACGAATTCAGCTGAAGTCTTTCTTCTGGCTAATGATGGATTGTACAAAACCTCCGATGCAGGGTTTACTTGGTTCATTCTAAAGTCTTTCAACTATCCAGAGCAGTTTATTATTGACAACATCCATCCTGAAACGTTTTACGTACCTACCCAAAACGACTTTTTCTTAAGCACCGATGCAGGTAAAACATGGCGCTCTATCGGAGCAAAACTGCCTACCATTCTGAAAAATGGCACCGGACGAACTGCAGAATATGTTCCTGCAACCATCTATAATGCAGCGAGTATAAACCTAAATTCGACTTCTTACCTTCTTGCTTTTACAGAACTTGGAACCTATCAGACCTATGACCTAGGCAATTCTTGGTCGAAACTGAATAATGCCCAAATCGTTACAACGTACATTTCTGATGATGGTATCTACTTAGGTGGTTGCATCAAGGAAGAAGATGGGAATATAGTAAGGCCGGTCATCTATAAATCCGACAAAAATGGCGCCAATTGGGTAAAAGTCAACTACAAGACAGATGATAAATTAAGCTTTATCAATGGCATATACAGTTTGGTCAATAAACCTGGAATCCTAATTTCAACTATAAATAAGGAGATTCAATTTTTGGACCCCGAAGGACATGTTATTGGTCTTAACTATGGAGTCACCCCTCATTCAATCATCCATTCCTCAGCCACAGTTACCGAAGCTGATGGAAGTAAGACAAATTATGCATTGGTTGAAAACCAAAGTGCAGTGGATTTGTTGACATACGGCATTTGGAAATCAAAGGATGGAGGCATCAGTTGGAAACCATCCAACATTTACGTGCCAATGAGCAACTGGGCCAGTTCACCACTACGAAAGATGTTTGTTTCCCCGTTCGATCCAAAAGAAGTCTGGAGTTTTGATCAGGAATTGGGTTATGTAACCTTTGATGGTGGAAACATCTGGATTAACATCCATGATAATTACAACATGACCGGCATCTCCAATGCACAGTTTCTTGACTTCTCCTTCGACTTTCAAAACAAAAATATCATTTACTTTGCGGCTGGAGTGAATGAGTATTATTTATACCGATACGACAAAAGCACTGGTGGAGCAACGAAACTTCGTGAATGTGGAAGTAGTTTCATTGTTTCTAAAGACAACGACAAAAACATGGTAACCAACCTGTTTGAGGTTTCGAACGATGGTGGATGGTCTTGGAACTCGTTTAAAGACGTTATCGAAAAATTGGTCAAAAATCAAATTAATTTCAACAGTGGAACCATGTTGACAAAAGCAATTGATTATACAGGAAGTACCATAAGAATGCATCTATCTCAAATGAATATGCAAACAGACAACGAAGTGTTCGTAAAAATCATTTCAACCGACAACGGCAAAACCTGGCAAATCGAAAAATAAATCGAATGAAAAACACACCTTTCTTACTAATGCTTCTGCTTGTCTTTTCTGCCTGCAAAGACAAACTCCCCGAATTTTACGGTGTTTACACCCTTTCCGAAAAAACATTGAATCAAGTTCAACCTCAAAAACTGATTCTAAAGGGCACCTGTTATTTAACCTTTAGCGGTATTGAAAATCCGAAAGGTTCAGCTTTAACCAGTGTCAAAAGCATCCTCGTTTTTGAGAAGAATTTGGACCCAAAAAAACTCTTTCTAACCAAACTTGCTTTTAGTTCGGGACAAACTGCACCCGATTTAAGAGGTGATACGTACATTGATCTAAACCTCTGGACCGCTGAAAAAAACATTGAAGTGAACATCGCACCCGTCGAAGGTAAAACAGACATGTATCGCATCATTCCTGTCAGCCCACTTCAAAATGGCGTATACGCACTTCATACGGGCGAAATGACGAATCAAAAGTTGCCACTTTACGCTGAAAAGACAGTTTGGGGATTCATGGTTGGCAATGTTGTAAAACCTAAACAACTTCCTCAAAAGAAGGACGTCGCTTCGGACGAATATTTAAATGACTCCACGGCAGTTGTGCCCGATGCCGATTATTCAGATGCGACTTCACAAGCTTTTTACGACAACGCCACCAACTTGCTTGCCAAAGCAAACAACCTTTTCAACTTAAAAAGTTACGATGAATTGCGCAAGTTATACCTCAATCCAGATTGGACTCCAATCAACGATGCAGATTGGAAAAAATTGGTGGATGGCTTCAGAAATTGGTCAACGAAGGCTGGGAAAATCAAATCTTGTACCATCAAAGAATCCACAATTTCAGAAACGCAGTCCACCTTCCAAATTCAAACAGTTTATGAGAAATCCGGTTTGATGGATGAAGAGTTTGATGTTGTGTTTGTGAATGGCACTTACTATATGACCTTTATCGGAACTCGATAAGATCATTATTCGATCGTCACCTCGTTTTCGATAAAATCCCTGAACACGGCATCCGCTTTCGGGAATATATCCTCGCAGGCATCCAGCATGAAAACGTAAAAGATGACTCCGCCAAAACGGCTTCGACTGCCACTCGATTTGAAATACTCTATTTCACCTGATTTTGAAGGTTGAAGCATGGCAGGTTGCTCGAGCAGCAAGCCCGGATATTCTGGCATTCTACGTTTGATGCCGATCATATACATGTGCGCTCCGCCAAAATCCTCATACGCCGCTTTATCCTTGATTTCCCAAGCAACCACATCCGGATACTTGTCGGTAAAATGAATGCGCTTTTTGTCGGAGCCATCCATCATTAGGGAATTGACATAATCGCTCAGGTTGTCCTCTTCGGTCGTGACCTTCATAATCCCGGCAATGGTATACGTTATATTCGTGCCGGAACTGTTTTTGGCGGTATCGGGCACGATGGTGAACGCCGTTTTTCCATTTGTAAAATCACCCAAATCCAATTGCCACTGGGGCTCAACCGAAAGTTTCATTCCCAACGGACGGCTGGTGAAAGTGACTCTTTTTCCATCCTGATACGACCAAATCTCCCGGTTCGTATAGTTTGAATCGCTCTGAACCGGCCGGATGAGCGAGTGAATATGCAATCCAAGCTTCAACTCAAAACCGGACGGATGCCCCAGGATGCTTTTTGCCTGTTCCATCGCATAGATGCAACTCGAGGGCATATTTGCCGTGGCTGCTGCGAACGCATACTGTTCCCAAAAGGTGGCAGGCGTTTTGACCGGCAAGATTTTCTGAGCCATCAGAAAATTGGCAATGGCTTTGTCCTGCACATTCGAATTCGCATACAAATTGGCGATGAACCAACGAGGTCGGTAATTGTTCGGCGCCAGTTCAATGGCTTTCAAATAGTATTTCTCAGCAATTTCGTAGTAAGGCTGTTCGTTCAGATTGTACAAATACAACGCAATATCGCCGAGCAACAAATTCTGCTCCAGATTCCCTTCCGATTGCGCAGCGAACACCTTCAAGGCATTCTTCAACCCTTTCACCAACGACACCCGACTCACCGCATAATTCCATTCCATGGACCAATGGTCAACGTACTTCTCGTTCACCTTCAGAAACTGAATCTCTTTGGAGAAATCCTGCTTTGCAGTCAACTTCGCCAAATCAATGTTGTCTATGTTGGCAGAAATCGATAAAGGCAAGAGCAATAGGAGGCAGAACAGTGTTTTCTTCATATGCAAGGGTCAATTTAAGGGCATTCGCATCACCTCTCCACGAACGGGTCTTACCTAAGGAGTTTTGGTTTGTAAGCTCAAGATGATAGCAAAGTTACAGAATTCGGTTCGAAATTGATAGTACCTCCTTTCAAATAACTCTATCTTTGCAGAACCTTGAACAAACTATATGCGCATATCGATCAAACTTCAGCTTGCCACACTCGTTTTAGCCTTCACCTTTCTAAACGCCACTCAGGCGCAAACCACCTGGTACAACAGTGCTCAGACCAGAATCGACACCCTTCGGAAGGGAACCTTCGCCGTTAAAATTTTGGACAAACTGGGGAATCCGGTTTCGGACAGTGTGAAAGTCGCTTTAAAGAAACACGCATTCGCATGGGGCTGTGCATCGGACTTGTCGATACCGGCCACACCCGGAACCACGTACAAAGGATCAACAAGCAGCACCATAACTTCTGCATATGGAGACAACGCCGTGTATCAAACCGAACGCTGGGGCAAGTATTTGTGTTATTCGTTATCAACTGTGACCGGCAAAACGTACAACCTGACCCTTAAGTTTGCAGAATTGTACTTCAGCACCGCAGGTTCCCGTATTTTCGATGTTTACCTGAATGGAGTGGTGATTTTGCGGAATTTTGACAAATACCAAATGGCAAAGGGAAAGTTCATTGCTTACGATACAACCATAACGTTCCAAGCAACCAAGACCAATGTCAAGTTGGAATTTATAGCGACCAAAGACAACGTTTCCATCAACGGCCTTGTATTGGCTGAGAGTACGGGCAGTTCCATTACCAGAATGAATTGTGGCGGAGCCAACACGACCATAGGCACTAAAACGTACTATGCCGACGACGCCAACATCAATACGGCTTCTGCCGCTTCCTTGCCCACCGACGACGATTGGTACAAAGCCATCATGCTCAAATACTGCAATTTCGGCGTATGTGGAAACCAATTCAAATGGAGTGGTATCGAGCCGAACAAAGGCGTGCTGAATTATGCCCCCTTTGAATACACGTACAACTGGTTCAAATCGGCTGGGTGGGACATGCGGGCACATACCCTGCTTTGGGGCGGCACCAGCGTGACCGACTACCACGAACTGCCTCAATGGGTGATGGACTTGCGAACCAACCCCAAAGCCATGTACGACACCTGCCGCATGCGCGTCATCCGCGAAGTGACCCGCTACAAAGGCATCGTGAAGGAATACGACGTCATCAACGAACCGACCCATGCCAACTTCCTGCAATCCATCGTAGGTGACTCCATCAACTGGAACTGCTTCAAATGGGCGCACGAAGCCGACCCCAACGCCCGCCTCTTCGTCAACGACTACAACATCATCGAATGGCAGGACCAGACCAACAATTTTGTGAACCTGGTTCAGAAAATGCTGCAGAACGGAGCGCCCATCACCGGCATCGGCGCCCAGTGCCACATCGGCTCCAGCGTGGACCTGACCAATTTCAAGACCCGATTCGACCAACTCGACCAATTCGGCCTTCCCATCAAAGTGACTGAATTCGACATGGGGGCCAAATCCCTCACCGAAGCCCAGTACGCTGTCGAAATTGCCAAAATGATGCGACTCTGCTTCTCGCATCCCTCCATCGAAGGCTTTGTCTTTTGGGGTCTGACCGAACCCACCTGGGTGCCGGCTTCCATCGTCAATTTGATTCGGGAAGACAAAACCTCCAAGATTGCCGCCGACACGGTTTACAACCTCATTCATAAGGAATGGAGCACCAACGTCTCAGGCACGACCGATGCTTCCGGAAGACTCGTTCTGAAGGGCTATTTCGGTGATTACGAAGTCCTTGCCAAAATCAACGGACGTTGGGAAAAGTTTTCCGCCAGCTTCAAACAAGGCGAAAACGGCAAGTCCATCGAGCTGACCGAAGGCTCCGGAACGGTTCCTGCCCCGCAATTAAAAGGCGTTCAAATTATCAATGCCAATCAGATTCAGCTCAGTTTCGACAAGAAAATGTCGAACCCGGCCAGCTACCTGAAATTCTTCAAACTGTTCGATAAAAAGCTGAACTATCTCACTGCTGCAAACCTACTTACGGGCGATTCCACCAAGATCATACTCACCACCAATGCACCCTTGAACGATAAGGATTATGCCCCTGTTTCGTATGCACCGGGGTCGGTGACTTCTGCCGATGGCGGAAAACTGGATGCATTCGGTCCTGAAATCAACGCCACAGTCAAACCATCGTATGTTTCTTCCAAAACTAGCACCGACGGAAAAAAGATTCAAATAACATTCGACAACAAATTGATTGACAGCACCGTCGTTGTCGGAAATTATGTCGTCCGGGTGAACAATCGGGTGGACACGGTCACACTCGCAGAAATTGGCAGTACGAAAGATTATATTTTGCTGACACTCAAAGAGCCCGTTCGCTTCAAAACAGACGTCGTTACGGTGGATTATATCCCCGGCAACTTAAAAAGGCTTGACAATCTGTTTGTTACTTCGTTCGAATACAACACAGTGACCAACAGCATTTCCGTACCTGCCCTGGCTTCCTCCATCACCAGCACCAACGGGACGTACATCTACCTGACCTTCGATCAGATCCTTTCCACCACCAGCGGCCAGGAAGCCAATTTCACCCTCACATCCTGGATGGGTTACAAACTGCAGATTTCCAAAGCAGAACTGAACCCGACCAACTCCAAAGCCATTCGTTTGACACTGTTGAACCCCATCAGCAAAGGCGACTCCATTACGGTCGTCTACAAACCGGGCACCATCAGCGCTTCCACAGGTATTCCTGCTGAAACCTTCACGACGAAAGTGACCAATTACAGCATCACTGCCCTGGAAGATGTTTCCGACGACGCATTCAAGACCTACCCCACCCCGTTCAAGGATCGGCTCAATCTGGTGAATGTCGGCGCATACGATACCTTCGAATTGGTCGATATGAGCGGGAAAACCCGAATGCGAAAAGCGTTGAACGGACAATCCAACTTGGTGGTTCAAACGGAGAACTTGCCCATAGGGGTTTATACGATTATTTTGAGCAATAAGTTAAGAAAAACGAGTAGAACAACCATTAAAGATTAATTACTACCTTTATCGGCCGTTTTAATCTGACAGTCGTGAAAATCAAGTTTCTGGTCCTGCTTTTCTTCCTAACTTTTTCATTTACAGTTCCTGCTCAACAGACCGGATTGGTTACGTTTGATGTTTTGGCTACCAAGTTGGAAAGCACGCATCATGTCAAGCTTTATTACAAGTCCATTTGGTTTGAGGACAAGCTGTTTAAGGAAACCATGGCTGAAATGCCTCTGGAAAATTGTCTGGCCATCATCAAGCGAAGCGTGCATCTGGAATGCATTCAAATAAAACCGGACTACTTCGTTTTCGTGCCCGAAGAAGTTCGAAATTACTCCAACAACACCAACAGCAGCGGCGTACTTCTTATCGGAGAGGGCAGCAACCTGGAAAAAGGGACGAACGCTTCCGTGAGCGGCAAAATATCCGACGTTTACACCGGCAAGCCCCTAAAAGGCGCCACCATCAGCATCGAATCACTCAACTTGTCCTCAACCACCGACAAGGACGGGAACTACAAAATCATGGTACCGGTGGGCGAATACGAGGTGGCCATCAATGAAACCGGATTTGGAGAGGATATCCGCCGAATCAGCGTCTTTGGCAACGGCATCGTCGATTTTGAAATCGCCAGAAGAACCATTCGATTGAAGGAAGTGGTGATCAACGACCTGGCTGCCGACCAGAATGTGGTCAGTTCACAAATGAGCGCCGTCAAGCTGAATGCCAAAGCCATCAAGGAACTGCCTTTGTTTCTGGGCGAGAAAGACGTCTTGAAAAGCCTGAAACTCCTAACCGGCGTGCAATCGACCGGCGAGTTCGGCACCGGATTCTTTGTCCGTGGCGGAAGCCAAGACCAAAACCTGATCCTGATCGAGGACGTTCCCTTGTTCAATTCAGCACACGCCTTCGGATTGATTTCAGCCCTGAACTCCGACGGGGTCAACAGCGTGACCCTTTTGAAAAGTGGCATCCCGGCTAAATACGGCGAACGCGCCTCCTCGGTGATGGATATTCGGATGGGGAGCAACCCGGACAGAACCTCGATCAAGGGCGGCATTGGCTTGATGGACACGCGGTTGAATTTCGAAACACCCCTGTTCAACAAAAAGGTCAACCTGCTCATCGGCGCACGCACCTCCTATTCCAACTGGCTTCTCCATCAAATGCCCGAAGCAGACCTCAAGAACAGTTCGGTCAACTTTTACGACCTGAACGCCTTGCTGAACATTAAGTTCAATCCGAAAAACAAGCTGGTGCTGTTTGGTTATTTCAGCGACGACAAATACAGCCTGAGCAACGAAAACAAGTTCCATTACCAGAATTTGCTGGGGTCCGCTCAGTACACGCACCAGTTTTCCGAGAAGTTGAACGCCACTTGGATGGCCGGTTTGAGCCGTTATAAAAACGACATGAGCGAAACGGACACATTGGCGCCTGCAGAATCGTTCAAGGTGTATTCAGCCATACATTATTACAATACCAAGCTGGATTTCAACTGGTTGCCCACCAATGTCCACACGTTCGACGTTGGGCTTAATGCCATCCGATACACCATTCAGCCTGGCATCCGCGAACCCCTCGGCCCGCTTTCGGAAGTGATTCCTAAAACGGTGGCTTCGGAAGATGGCCTTGAAATGGCGGCCTACGTGAGCGATAAAATCAACTTTTCCTCCCCATTCAGTGCAGAAATCGGGCTTCGTTACAGTCAATACGCCTATCTGGGTGCGACCACCGATTGGGCATCAAGCCTCGAGCCCAGGCTTTCGCTGCGCTACACGCTGGACGATGTCAGTTCGCTCAAGCTGAACTACAACCGAATCAGCCAGTTCATCAACCTGATTTCCAACACCACGGTGATGTCGCCCACCGACGTCTATAAATTGAGCAGCCCAAACACCAAGCCCGTGCTTTGCGACCAAGTGGCGCTGGGTTATTTCCGGAACTTCAACCACAATGCACTGGAGGCTTCCGCCGAAATCTACTACAAAAAATTGCAGAACATCCTGGAATACAAGGACGGAGCAGAACTTTTGATGAACGACAACCTGGAATCCGACCTGCTGAACGCTTCCGGCTACAACTATGGGGTGGAACTTTCCCTGAAAAAGAACACCGGCCGCCTCACCGGATGGGCCAACTACACCTATTCCCGCTCCTTGCGGCACACCACCAGCGACCTAAAGACCGATCAGATCAACGGAAACCGCTACTTCGCTTCCGGCAGCGACCAACCCCACAACGTCGTATTGGTGGGCAATTACCACCTCACCCGTCGGTGGATGGCCTCAGCCACATTCAATTACAGCACCGGCCGCCCCGTCACCCTGCCGGAGCTGAAGTACGAATTCAACGGTAAGCAATACATTTACTATTCCGACCGAAACAAATACCGCCTGCCCGACTACCACCGCCTGGACATCGCGTTCACCCACGATGAGAACCTAAAGCTGAAACGTAATTGGAAGGGCAGTTGGACCATTGCCATTCTGAACCTGTACGCGCAGAAGAACCCCTATTCGGTATTCTACAAGTCCACCGCCGGCCTGGAAACACACTTCAGGAACACCGTCAACTTGTACAAAATGTACATCATTGAGAAACCAATACCCACCATCACCTACAATTTCACCTTCTAACCGACCCATGAAGCAACTGCTACACCATATGATCCTGATACTTCTGATAGGGCTGCCCTTTGTCAGTTGCACGGAAATATACGTCCCCCAAGTCGACCCGAACCGGGAAGCTTTGGTGGTGGAAGGCCTCATCACGGACGGCGTCGGACCTTTCCACATCACACTGAGCAAATCAAGGCCCTACAACTCCGATTCAACCCTGAAATCGGCCTATGTTTCGGACGCCGTCCTCAGCGTGACCGACAGCGAAAACCAGACCTTCGACCTCACCTACCAGTCCAACGGCAGGTATTGGCTGCCCGACACATTCAGGGCCGTAGCCGGCCGTTCCTACGTGCTGCACATCACCACCAGCGACGGCGAACAGTACGAATCCAATCCCCAGACCCTTTTCGCCCCGGAAACCATCGACACGATGTACACCATTTCCGTCACCAAAGACTACCTCAACGCCTACAACCAACTTAAATCCGCAGACGGTTTCGACATCCGCGTCGACCTGTTTAAAAACGCCACCGCCGCCAACCCGAAACCCCTCTGCCGTTTCGAATCCAATGTCGTGGTACAGTACCAGTTCACCCAGGAAAAATTCGACCCCACCAATCCGGCAGGCGAAGATTGGTACTGGTTCATTTTCGGCTGGAACACCTTCAATCTGAACGAAACAACCAACATCACCGATGAACGCAGCAAGTCATCTTCGGCTGAAATCAAGGATCACCTTATTTGCTTCCTGCCCAAAGATCCGGGCGCATACGGCATCAACACCTATACGACCATGAGTTCCTTCATGTATTTCCGCTACAAGCAATACACCATCAACGAAGACACCTACCAATTCTACCAGGAAGCCAACAAACAGCTTTCTGCCAGCGGAAAAATGTTCGATCCCATCACCTCCCAGCTTTATGGAAACATGAACTGCACCAGCAATCCCACCAAGTTAGCACTGGGTTTGTTCGAGGTTTCCTCCGTGAGACAAGCGGCCTACATCATCCGGAGATCTGCCGTCATGGCACCTTACACCGACAATATCCCAACCGTTGGCGGTGCTTACTACAAGGTGTACAAAGACGGCCGCGAAACGGACGACCCCGAATTTGAAGTCATACCCTTCCCCAATTGGTGGAGCCACACGCGATAATGCCTGAACCTATGACGCACCTATTCAAAATCAGCCTGCTTCTCCTGGCCCTACTCACCTGCCGCATTTCGAATGCGTTGGCCCAAACCCAGGAAACCGCTTACCTTCAAACGGACCGCCCCACCTATGTTTCGGGCGAGACGCTTTACTTCAAGCTGTACGTGCTGGATGCCTACAACCTGAAATGCTCCACCCTGAGCAAAGTGGGTTATATCGAGCTGCGGGCACCCAAGTCGGCCCCGACCTTAAAAATTAGAGTTTCCATTTCTGAAGGCATTGCCTCCGGGAGCTTCGTACTTCCAGACAGCTTGCATTCCGATGTCTATCAGCTCGTTGCCTTTACAACGAATATGAAAAACGTGGGCGAAACCTCCTTTTTCCATCGGGAGATCGTTATTGCCAACAGGTTGGACAACGACCTGAATATGAAGACTTTTGCTGCTACAGATTCCGCCATTCACAATCAAACGGATTCCCTGTTACAGATTCAAACCAATAAGACGATGTATGCCCCGGGTGAAAAAGTCACGCTCCGTTTGAACTCAGCTTTCTCCCAAGCAAACCTGGCCCTTTCAGTCTTTGAGGAACCTCCATTGGACTACACGGACAAATCCATGTCCCGAACCCTTCTTGATGCTCCTAAGACAGCAGCGCTCCAATCGACTCACCATATGCCTGAGCGGCAATACAAAGTCCTGAGGGGTAGGGTTCTGGACATCGCCTCCAACCAACGCATTCCAGACGCCATCGTATTGCTGTCTTGCCCGGACACAGTCGCCAACCTGCAATATGCCGTCACCGATGCCAATGGATTGTTCCAACTGCAATTGAGTCCGTATTACGATGGTAAAGAACTGTTTCTCAGTATCAAAGAAATGCCTTCCGACCAGAATTGGAAAATTGAAGTGGAAGACAACTTTGACCTTTCCTCCTCCTGGAAACCAGATTTGATTGCAATGTCGGCACTTTCCAAAAAATACCTATTGAAAAGTCAAGACATCGCCTACATCGACAAGACCTATACCCCCAAAGCGGCAAAAACAGTGAAGAACTCCTTCACTCCTCCATTTTGTCCGATGCTGTACCGACGTCCTGTGAAACCCGTTTATCCCGCCGATTTTGTACCACTGGACAGCTTCCCTGAAATCGCTGTTGAACTGCTGCCCACCATCAAACTGACCAAGCAGGACGGAGCCTACCACGCCCGCACCATCACCCGCGAGCAACAATTTTACGGTCGAAACGACGTCACCATCTTTCTGGATGGCGTTTACTTGGACGATATCAACAAAATCATCGCATTGAATTCCGAAAAAATCAAGAAAATCGAGGTGATCGAAAATAAGAGAGTATTCGGAAACATCGTTTTCTACGGCATCGTTTCCATCCAAACCACCTCGAACGAAATCCTGAAAACAGTGCCCGGACCACACTCCCTGCGTCTTCGGAACGATTCCGTCACCATCGGTAAAAACTTTGTCGTACAGCTTCCCCCTGCTTCCACAGAGGCTAAATTTCCCTTCTTCAAACAACTGCTGTACTGGAACCCTTCTGCAGCCTTGCAAACGGATTATACGTTTCCAACATCCGAAAACACAGGCGATTACCTCATCAGAGTCGAAGGCATCACCCTTGACGGCACACCTTTGAGCGCCACCACCCGCATTCAAGTGACCAACCCCCAACCAGCAATGGATCAATGAAACACCTGCTTATCCTTGCCTTCCTTTGGCTCAGCGCCACCCTCCACGCACAGACCGGGGACACCCTTTTCATACCGAAACTCACGGGTGAACTCTACGTCACCGAGATGAAACACCTTGGCGACGTTTTCTTCAATAACAATTGGGCAGAAAGCACCATCCAACTTTCGAGCGGCGTCACCCTTCACGGTGAGAAAATAAAGTACCACGGATACTTGGACGAAGTCATTTGGTTCAACCCCTCCAATTTCACAACCTTTGTCCTCGACAAAGCCTACATCAATGCCTTCTGGACCACCGACAGCCTCAACCGCCCAGTCCATTTCAAACGGCTTTTGCTAAGTGACTCCACTTCCACCCGCCCCAAAGACATCTTCGTGCAAGTGGCTGTGGAAGGCCGCAACTCCCTGTACATACAACGCAGGGTCATCAGCCTCCCGGACGAAGTCAGCGTTGGAAAATACGGAAGTTACATCCAAAAAGCCTATGGCCAATCGCCGGTGTATTACATCCAAGCACCTTCAGGTGAGCTCCTTACGCTTAAACACCTGGGACGCGTCGCCTTTCTGAATTTGTTTCCTCAACAAAAAGAGGAACTTGTCTCTCTGATTCGCCGGAAAGGCATCAAACTACGGTCGGAAACCGGATTGATCGAGATGGTGAAGTTGATGAATCAATAAACCGAGGGATCACCGTACACCGTTCCACGTCCATGTCTGTACGACAATAACAGAAGCCTTTTGTGGACCAACAACAACCTGATTGTCAGTTATTAATACAACAAGGCCAACCAACAGAACGGCAAACGATTTTACCTTAATCCGTTTTATTTTTGGTTAACCTGCAACTTCAAAACAGCTGAAGTTAATCCCGGTGCATTCGCTTTCAGCGTTATTACACCGGCACTTTCAGTAGACTGCACGATGACCTGCGCCAACCCATTGAATACTTTCCGTTTCCAGCCATCTGCAGGAGTAAGTATCTGAATGCTACCCGCATCTCCACCGGAACGCCTTCTATCCAAAAGTGGCGTTGCGACTACTGCCAGCACATTGTTCCCCGGATGCAAAACCGTTTTTGGAAGGTTAATCAACAAACCATCTGCATTTTTTGCAACATCCTTCAGTACGATTTGTCCATTCACATAAATGCTTTGTTTCTCACCCAACGAACTCAGCATCAGGGTCACACTGTCTTTTTCACCCATTTCGGGCATATCAAAGCGGGCGCGATAAACGGTTGCCTTTACAAGTGCTGCTGGTGCTGAAGCATCCCGTGAGCGACGAAATGCAGGCGACCAGTCTGCATCGTTGAATTCAGCCTTTACTTCAGGCCGATTCTCGGCACTATCCACAATCAATGACGTCCAGACTCCAATTTTAACAGACTTGGCGGATGGAATGAACCGGTCCGGTTCGTGCGAAGCCGGGTCACCATTTCCCACACCGATAATTTTCCCGGGGCCATCCAAGGTGAAAGCCACCTCATTCATGGCAACAGGCACCACGCGTCCTTTCTTGTCCTTGACCACGACCGTAACAACGGAAACATCCTTTCCATCCGCATTTATAATACTTCTGTCTGCGGCAAGTTGAACGGAAGCAGGTTCATCCGTGGTTTCTACCTTTTGCAAGATGGACTTTTTCCCATTCTTAT
>Ga0302205_10000284_pt1 | contig 22817 bp, 11 predicted proteins | sample II_Fen_E1_3_FD_194582 | JGI IMG/M metagenome (GOLD analysis project Ga0302205, IMG submission 194582) | Peat permafrost microbial communities from Stordalen Mire near Abisko, Sweden - II_Fen_E1_3 | ecosystem: Environmental > Terrestrial > Soil > Wetlands > Permafrost | place: Sweden: Abisko...
GATGCTTGAAACTTTATACAGCAACTTTCCGTTGCGGTTAAAACACAGCAAATCCCCTTTTATCGTATAGTTCCGGGCATCGGTGAGATAGACATTCCCGTTGGTGGGATGGACGGTAATGCTGAATGGACGCTCCAGAGTGGTAGAATCAGTAATAAAATTATCGGAGATGAGTTGCTCAGTCCTGCAATCGAAAGTCTTAACCCAATAGGTATTTTTCACATAATCGAAATTATACAGATAAGCCGTGTCGTTGTGAATGGTAAAGTTTACGACCGGCAGGTTATCGAAAATTTGCACCACTTCGTCTGTCTGACTGCTGATGCGGTACCAGGTACTCTTAACAGTACCGTTATTACCCCGGGAAACCACATATACATCGCCTTGGTTGTCTGATTGCACCTTAAAAGGATTCATACCTACCGTAATCTTCTTTAACTCCTTAAATGAGGCCAAATCAACCACCGATACGGTATTGTCATAGTTGGGAATATCCAGTCCGCCGGAATTGGATACATACAGCTTTCCATTTACGGCTGTAATGCCATCGGGATTGCGCCCTACGGCAGTAACCGCTTCAACAGCCATCGAAGTGGTATCGATACGCGCCACCGTTCCATCGAAAGAACAAACATAAGCCTTGGCACCATAAAAAGTGATATAACGGGGCTGACGTGCTACTCCACTTGCGCTAAAAAAGGGAATGCGTTCGATTGAAATACCTGACTTAGCGTCCATGACTTCCACCTGGGAAGATACATTGACCACAATCCACAATTTACTGCCGTACTGTTTCATATCGTTGCCTGTGTCGCCCAAGCCACGATTGTTTAAAGACAGGAAGAAATCGGGATTAATGGTGCTGTTATCAAAGTTCAACAGACTCAGCATGCTGTTATTCATATTGAAGAGTCCTTCGGAAAGGACATACATGTGGCCTGTTTCACCGGGAGTAACAGGCAAAGTAACCGGTGTGGGAACATCTTTCATATCATCGCAAGCCGAAAAGACCGCAATGAAAGAAAGAAACAGAATAAATTCGAACAGTGTTTTCATTTTCATTTATTAAAAGCCAATAAATATCTCACTACAGAACCCATAATCCGAATGCAACCGCAGGAGATCAAAAATATCATACAAAAGTACATCAACTAATTCACACTTTTGAAATTTCAACATCTAAAAACACAATGTATTGAAAAACAATAAACAATGCTTAATTCATACTTCATAGCATTCTATTCACTATACATTATTCATGTTTTTTTTGTATTTTTGCAAAACAAATTAAAACTGAAGGCAATTACGAATGAATAAAATCCGCAATTTCTGCATTATTGCTCACATCGATCATGGTAAAAGTACTTTGGCCGACCGTTTACTGGAATTCACCAATACGGTAGCCGGAAAAGACTTACAAGCACAGGTTCTCGACAACATGGACCTGGAGCGCGAACGTGGCATCACGATTAAGAGCCATGCTATCCAAATGAACTTTTTATTTGGGGGTGAACAATATGTTTTAAATTTGATAGATACTCCGGGACATGTCGATTTTTCGTATGAAGTTTCCCGTTCCATAGCTGCCTGCGAAGGAGCACTACTTATTGTGGATGCAACCCAAGGGATTCAGGCTCAAACCATTTCGAATTTATACATGGCCATTGAGCATGATCTGGAAATCGTTCCAATCATGAACAAAATGGATATGGATAACGCCATGCCCGAGGAAGTGGAAGATCAGATCGTTGAGTTGATCGGTTGCAAGCGTGAAGAAATCATCCGGGCAAGCGGTAAAACCGGTATGGGTGTTGAGGAAATACTGAAAGCGGTCATCGAACGAATCCCGTCACCTAAGGGAGACCCGGAAGCACCGTTGCAATGTCTGATATTCGATTCTGTATTCAACTCATTCCGCGGGATAATTGCTTATTTTAAGATTGTAAACGGGACTATCAACAAAGGCGACCTTGTCAAGTTTGTGAATACCGAAAAGGAATATACCGCCGACGAAATTGGTGTATTGAAACTTGAAATGTCACCCCGCCAGACACTCAGTGCCGGGAATGTGGGATATATCATTTCAGGTGTAAAGACATCGAAAGAAGTTAAAGTGGGTGACACCATTACCCATGTAAAACGTCCTTGCCTGAAAAAGATAGAAGGCTTTCAGGAAGTAAAACCGATGGTGTTTGCAGGGCTTTATCCGATAGAGACCGAAGATTTTGAAGACCTACGTTCGTCGATAGAGAAATTGCAACTGAATGATGCATCCCTGACTTTCGAGGCAGAATCGTCAGTAGCGTTGGGCTTTGGTTTCCGTTGCGGATTCCTGGGCATGCTGCATATGGAAATCATACAGGAACGACTGGAACGGGAATTTGACATGAATGTGATCACCACCGTGCCTAACGTATCCTATAAAGTGTATACCAACAAAGGGGAATTGATAGAGGTTCATAATCCTTCCGGGCTGCCTGACATTATGTCGATTGACCGGATTGAAGAACCGTTTATCCGTGCTTCGATCATAACCCGTACGGATTATATCGGCCAGATCATGACACTTTGCCTGGGCAAACGAGGTGAACTGGTGAAACAAAATTACATTTCAGGGAATCGGATGGAGTTGATTTATGATTTGCCGTTGGGTGAAATTGTATTCGACTTTTACGATCGGTTGAAAAGTATCTCGAAAGGATATGCCTCATTTGATTACCACTTGAATGGATTTCGTCCTTCAAAACTAATCAGACTGGATATTCTGCTAAACGGTGAACCCGTGGATGCACTCTCGTGTTTAATTCATGTCGATAATGCCGTTCCATTAGGAAAACGCATGTGCGAAAAGCTAAAAGAGCTGATACCCCGTCAACAATTCGACATTGCAGTACAGGCAGCAGTGGGAGCCAAAATCATATCGCGCGAAACGATTAAAGCAGTTCGAAAAGACGTAACTGCAAAATGTTACGGTGGAGACATCAGCCGCAAGCGTAAATTATTGGAAAAGCAGAAAAAAGGAAAGAAACGCATGAAGCAGATTGGCAATGTAGAAGTTCCACAGAAAGCGTTTTTAGAAGTTCTAAAACTAGACTAAAACCGTTAATAAAAAACGGAATCCGTGAGAGAAATGGTTAATTTTGTAGTTACGGCTTTCAGAATGGTTTTTTAAACGATTTATTTAATTGGACATAAAAGGAAAATAAAAATAAAGAAAATGAAATTCATTTATTGAAAGTTATCTTTTAAGAATGCAAATTTAGAGATTAATAAGGCTATTTTTTTTGTGAATTGCAAATTTTATATGTAATTTCGCAACGAATTAAATAAAAAATAAAAGTATAATCATTTTCAAAACAATATAAATCTATGTCAGAGTTATTTGGACATATTTCACAAATTATTGGACCAGTGGTCGATGTTTTCTTTGATTTAAAAGGAAATGAAGAAGTGAAATTACCTGCCATTTATGATGCGTTGAGCATTGACCGTGGAAATGGGAAAGAACTGATTGTTGAAATTCAACAACACATTGGTGAAAACACTGTTCGTACAGTGGCAATGGACTCTACCGACGGACTCCGTCGTGGGTTAAAAGCCGTCGCATTGGGTCGTGCTATTTCAATGCCCATTGGAGAACAGGTGAAAGGACGTTTGATGAATGTCATCGGCGACTCTATCGATGGCATGAAATTGCTGGATAAGAAAGGAGCCTACCCCATTCATCGCGAACCTCCAAAGATTGAAGAATTAACCACCAGTAAAGAAATCCTGACCACAGGGATCAAGGTAATTGATTTATTGGAGCCCTATTCAAAGGGAGGTAAAATTGGTCTTTTCGGAGGAGCCGGTGTAGGCAAGACTGTATTGATCATGGAGCTTATCAACAATATTGCCAAAGGACATAATGGGTTCTCAGTATTTGCCGGAGTAGGTGAACGTACCCGTGAAGGAAATGACTTGTTGCGTGAAATGATTGACTCGGGCGTAATTCGTTACGGCGAAGAGTTCAAGAAAGGCATGGAAGAAGGCAACTGGGATCTATCAAAAATAGATTATTCGGAAGTTGAAAAATCACAGGCAACGCTTGTGTTCGGTCAAATGAACGAACCCCCGGGAGCACGTTCTTCAGTAGCCCTTTCAGGACTAACCGTAGCTGAATCCTTCCGTGATTCAGGTGGTGAAGGTGGAGGCCGTGATATCTTATTCTTTATCGATAACATATTCCGTTTTACCCAGGCAGGATCAGAGGTTTCAGCATTGCTGGGACGTATGCCTTCAGCTGTAGGATATCAACCCACCCTGGCAACAGAAATGGGAAGAATGCAGGAACGTATTACCTCTACAAAAAATGGTTCTATTACTTCCGTACAGGCTGTATATGTACCTGCCGACGATTTAACTGACCCGGCACCGGCAACTACATTCTCGCATTTGGATGCAACCACCGTATTAAGCCGTAAGATTTCTGAGTTAGGGATTTTTCCGGCAGTAGATCCATTGGAATCAACATCCCGAATTCTGGATCCGCTTGTAGTTGGTGAAGACCATTACGAGACAGCACAACGTGTAAAAGAAATTTTACAGCGTAACAAGGAATTACAGGATATTATTTCTATTTTGGGAATGGAAGAGTTGTCTGAAGAGGACCGTCTGGTAGTGACCCGTGCCCGCAAGGTACAACGTTTTTTATCACAACCCTTTTACAGTGCTTCCCAGTTCACGGGACAACCCGGAGTCATGGTATCTATTGAAGAAACTATTCGCGGATTCAAAATGATTTTGAATGGAGAATTGGATTATCTTCCTGAAATGGCATTCCTGAGTGTCGGTACAATTGATGAAGCTATTGCAAAAGGACAGAAATTAATTGATCAGTCGAAGAAGTAATTTAGTTAATTAAGTTGATCGGTTGATTGAGTTAAGTAAATAAACAAAAACTGGGATCGAAAAAGTAGTTAGAAAGAATCATTCCATAAGTAACAAACAGATACTAATTACCTATTGATATAAGATATCACAAAATGTGATACCATTAGAAGTAAATTTGGCGGGACACTCCCAATGGTTTTTACGAGACAATGGGTAGTAATTACTTCAAGGATCATAGGATCTCAATAAGAACTCTCATGTAAAGAAACACTTGCCTCAATCAATGATTTGAGCGAAGATACCCGATGAGAAATGGATGATATTTAAATAGCATTAGCTGAAATAGCAAAGAACAAAACGGAATCATTAAAACAGAATCCGATCGGTTTTATAAAAAGCAAGGAAAAATGAAATTAGAAATAATAACCCCTGAGAAAATATATTTTACCGGAGAAGTAACTTCGGTGACCTTGCCCGGGACGAGTGGGCTTTTTACAGTGTGGGAAAATCATGCTCCTCTAATTTCATCTTTAAAAGAAGGAAAGATTAGCTATCTGTCAAATAAAACAGAAACGGAGTTGATGATTCAAGGTGGTTTTGCCGAAGTAAGCAAGAATACAGTGACAGTATGCCTTGAATTAGTTTAGAATAAAATCGGAGCAAGCTTAATCGGAAGGTTGATTGAGTATGCAAAACAAAGTAGAAGGGTAATTTTAGTATTTAAAGTAAATAAGAATCCAAATGAAAGCACTTAAAAAACGACTAATTATTATCCTGACTGCGGTCATGTTGGTATCCGGTTGGGGAGCATGGGGATTACTATTTTCGATACTTCCTGAAAGTTATTTCCCATGGTATCCAATTATTCCATGTTTCTTTTATTTAATGGGATTGGTATTGATTCAGGTCATTACACGTGACAAAAGAGAAAATGAGCTTAAGTTGGTGAATCTTTATATGATTATTAAACTGACGAAAGTTGCAGCCTGTGTACTGCTTGGGGGAATTTATTTTCTGGTGATTGCTCAGCAAATACGGGATTTTGTAGTTGTTTTTGTTGGATTTTACTTATTATACCTGGGTCTCGAAACTTACTTCTTCTATCTGACTGAAGAAATAATTAAAAAGAAAAAAGTGGATGAATAGCTTACGTAAGATATTTAGCCTGATAGCAATATTTATATTTTTATCAGGATCATTAGTTTTGGCGAACGAACCGGTACCGGTAGAAAAGCCTAAAGAGAAGTTGGATGTGAAAGAACTAATTCTGGAACACTTAGCAGACTCATACATTTGGCACATTACTAAAATTGGGGATACCGATATTGCAATACCACTTCCTGTAATTGTTTATAGCCAGACAACCGGCTTGCATGTGTTTATGTCCTCGGCTTTTCATGAAGGTGCAGAACATGAAGGATTAACTATTGCTGCCGAAGGAAAGTATAAAGGTAAGATCGTAGAAAAAGATGCTCAGGGGAACGAAGTAAAACCAATTGATATTTCAATTACGAAGGTAGTGCTTTCCTTACTTTTTAATAGTTCATTGCTTATTTTCATCATCCTGATGGTTGCCCGATCATATAAAAAAGATACGTATGAGTCGAAAAAAGGATTTGTAGGATTTATGGAAATGTTTATTATGAATATAAACGATGATGTTATCAAACCGTGTATCGGGAAAGATTACAAAAGGTTTTCCCCTTATTTGCTGACAGTCTTCTTTTTCATATTCCTGAATAATTTGATGGGTATAATTCCTATTTTCCCGGGAGGTGCCAATGTTACCGGTAACATTGCCATCACTTTTACTCTTGCAATCTGTACGTTTTTCATTGTCAATATATTCGGGACAAAGGAATACTGGAAAGAAATATTTTGGCCTGATGTACCTTTGTGGTTGAAAGTGCCGCTACCTTTAATGCCTGTTATTGAGCTCGTAGGTGTCTTTACCAAACCATTTGCATTAATGATTCGTCTCTTTGCCAATATGCTTGCCGGACACTCGATTGTTTTAGGACTGACTTGCCTGGTATTTGTCACAGTAAGCTTAGGACCTGCTATGAATACCAGTATGACAATTGTTTCGGTATTATTTACCGTTTTCATTAATCTGGTAGAAGTATTGGTAGCCTATATCCAGGCCTATGTCTTTGTATTGTTATCCGCCGTATTTATAGGACTGGCACGGGTAGAACCACATCATGCCAAAGAAGCAATAAAATAAGAACACATAAATTTCCGAATGGGAATAACAAATAAAAAAAGTATAAAATCAATTATTAAAAACTCAGCCTTTAATTTGTTCCGTCAACTGAGGGAAAACTTAGGGGCATAAATAAAACAATTATGTTACTGACAATTTTATTACAAGCTGCCGCAGGTGCAGGTTTAGCTAAATTAGGTGCAGGTCTTGGAGCAGGTCTTGCTGTTATTGGTGCAGGTCTGGGTATTGGTCGTATTGGTGGATCTGCCATGGACGGTATTGCCCGTCAACCGGAAGCAGGATCGGATATTCGTTTATCTATGATTATTGCTGCTGCCCTTGTGGAAGGTGCTGCTTTATTTGCTATTGTAGTTTGTGGTTTTATTCTTTAGTCTTAGAATACTGTCAAAGGGCTAAAGTCCAAGGCTAAAAACCAAATGTCCTTACTAATTTAAATTGACAGGTTCATACTGCCAATCATAAATTGTAAATTGTAAAATTGTAAATCAATTGAGTTATGTCATTATTATTGCCTGATTCCGGTTTGTTATTCTGGATGTTTCTTTCATTCGGAATAGTTGCATTTATCCTTGTAAAATATGGATTTCCAGTTATAATCAAAATGGTGGAAGACCGTAAAGAGTACATCGATAATTCTTTAAGTATTGCTAAGCAAGCCCATGAAGAATTAGCAAGTGTAAAGTTCGAAGGTGAAGCCATTGTGGATAACGCCCGCCGTGAGCAGGTAAAAATCATGAATGAAGCTGCCCAGACCCGCGACTTACTGATTCATGACGCTAAAGAAAAGGCAAGCCTTGAGGCAGCTAAAATAGTAACTGAAGCAAGAAAACAGATTCTGGTTGAAAAAGAAGATGCCATCCGTGACATTCGTCGCCAGGTAGCTGAATTATCGGTCGATATTGCTGAAAGAGTACTTCGCGGACAATTGGAGAAGAAAGATGAGCAATTGAATATGATTAATCGGTTGCTCGACGAAATCAATATTTCTAAATCATAATCCGACATGAATACAGGACTTATACCGGTTCGATATGCAACCGCTTTACTGGATTTTGCCAATGGAAGTAATTTGCAGGACAGTGTGTACACTGAGGCAAAAGCTGTAACAAAAAGCTATTTCCAATTCAGTGAGTTGAGGACTGTACTTGACAACCCGGTTTTAGCAAAAGCTGAAAAACGAAAAATCATAATCATGGCAGCCGGAGGAAATGTATGCAAGCCTTTTGAGAAGTTTGTTGATCTGTTATTGGAAAATAACCGCGAGAAACATTTACTCTCAGTTGCGTTTAAATATATCGACTTATTCAGGAAACAAAAAAATATCCATTACGGAAAATTAACCACTGCCTCTGCAATCAATGCCGCAACAGAGAAACGGTTAATGGCTATGGTAGAGAATACTACCGGTGGAACCATTGAAATGGAAAAGGTGATTGATCCAGATATTCTGGGAGGATTCATGTTCGAAGTCGATTTTGTACGTTGGGATGCCAGCATTTCAGGACAACTTCGAAGGATTAAGAAAGAATACATTGAAAAGAACAATAAAATCGTCTAAAGAATTTGCAATTTAAAGATGTACAATTTACGATTGCATTTTCAACGTAAATTGTATTTCAGAAGTGTTGAAAAATTGATCAACCCAATTGTAAATTGTAAATTAATAAATTGTAAATTAATAAAGAGATGTCTGATAATATAAAGGTGAGCGAAGTATCTGAAATCCTTCGGATGCAACTCGAAGGAATTGACACCAGCGTTCAGTTTGACGAAGTGGGCACAGTACTGCAGGTCAGTGATGGGGTAGTTCGTATTTATGGGCTACGCAATGCCGAAGCCAATGAATTGTTGGAATTTGAGAATGGAATGAAAGCCATTGTGATGAATCTGGAAGAAGATAACGTTGGGGCAGTCCTACTTGGACCAACCAATGATATTAAAGAAGGATTCACGGTGAAGCGGACTAAACATGTTGCCTCTATTATGGTAGGTGAAGGAATGCTTGGCCGGGTTATCAATCCACTTGGTGAACCCATTGATGGCAAAGGAAAACTGACAGGTGATATGATTGAATTACCGCTGGAACGTAAAGCTCCGGGTGTAATTTACAGACAACCCGTAAATCAACCTTTACAAACAGGACTAAAAGCTATCGATGCAATGATTCCGATTGGCCGTGGACAACGTGAGTTGATTATCGGCGACCGTCAGACCGGAAAAACAAGTGTTGCTATTGACGCAATTATTAATCAGAGATCAAATTTTGATGCAGGCGATCCTGTATATTGTATCTATGTTGCCATTGGTCAAAAAGGATCAACAGTTGCAACTATATTAAACACCTTACAGGAACACGGTGCTATGGAATACACCACTATTGTGGCTGCCAGTGCTTCTGATCCTGCTGCATTACAATATTACGCTCCGTTTGCAGGTGCCACCATTGGTGAATTCTTCCGTGATACGGGTCGTCATGCCTTGGTTGTTTATGATGATTTATCTAAACAGGCAGTTGCTTATCGTGAAGTATCCTTGATTCTTCGCCGCCCTTCTGGTCGTGAAGCCTATCCGGGTGACATCTTCTATTTGCACTCCCGTCTGCTGGAAAGAGCTGCCCGTGTTATTTCACAACAGGAAGTAGCTGAACAAATGAACGATTTACCTGATAGCCTCAAAGGGAAAGTAAAAGGCGGCGGTTCTTTGACAGCCCTGCCCATTATTGAGACACAGGCTGGTGACGTATCTGCCTATATACCTACCAATGTAATTTCGATTACAGATGGCCAGATATTCCTCGATACAGACTTGTTTAACCAAGGAAATCGGCCTGCTATCAACGTAGGTATCTCTGTATCCCGTGTTGGTGGTAATGCCCAAATTAAAGCTATGAAGAAGGTAGCCGGCACATTGAAGATGGACCAGGCTCAGTTCCGCGAACTGGAAGCATTTACCAAATTTGGGGGTGATATGGATCCGGTAACTGCTATGACTATTGATAAAGGACAAAAAAACACCCGTTTACTTGTACAGGCTTTACACGCACCAATGTCAGTCGAAAAACAAGTGGCAGTGCTCTATTGCGGGACACATGGCTTATTATCGAACGTACCCATAAACAAAGTACAGGAATTCCAGAAAGAATTTTTAATGGTGCTTGAATTATCTCATCAAACAGATGTACTCGATGTCATTAAAAAAGGTGCTCTGAACGACGAAGTATCAGCAATCATTGAGAAAGTAGCCGGAGAGGTGGCTAAAAGAGTTGCCATTTTGTAGTAAGTAGTAGGTAGAAAAGATGTATCAGTGAACAGTTTCAAATTATTAGTTTTCAGTTTGTAATTATAAATTATGAATTGTAAATTATGAATTAAAATTATGGCTTCATTAAAGGAAATAAAATCGCGTATACAGTCAGTAAAATCGACTCAGAAAATAACATCAGCAATGAAGATGGTGTCTTCTGCCAAACTGCGTAAAGCACAACGAACCATCGAGAATCTTTTCCCGTATGAGCAACGATTAAATGGCTTGCTAAATAACTTTTTGAGCGCTGAGGAGGATAATGTATCAGTATATGCCGAGACCCGGGAAGTGAAACGTGTTGCCATTATCGTATTGTCGTCAAATTCAAGTTTGTGCGGTAGTTATAATACGAATGTATCCAAACGGCTGAGTCTGACTATTGATAAATACAAAGCACTGGGTGTTCATGACATTCTGGTTTATCCCATCGGAAAAAAGGTTGCCAAGGCTAGTCGGAATTCAGGTTTTGAACCACAAAGTAATTTTGACGCTGTGGCAGACAAACCAAGCTATCTGGATGCCTTGACTTTGGCAGATGACATCATGCGATTGTTTAAGAATAAAGATATTGACCGCGTCGAGTTAATCTATCATCATTTTAAAAGTAAAAGTACTCAGGTGCTGACAGAAGAAACCTTTTTGCCGATACAATTAAAACCGGCTGAAAAGGGAACTGTTGCGCTGGATTATATTGTGGAGCCTGATCGTGAAACCATCATGTCAGAGTTAATACCAAAGGTTCTCCGATTAAAAATATATACTGCCCTACTGGATTCAAATGCATCTGAGCATGCAGCCCGTGCAATGGCCATGCAAATGGCTACAGACAACGCAACCGATTTGTTGCAGGAGTTATCGCTTCAATACAACAAATCACGGCAACAGGCTATAACCAACGAATTGCTGGATATCATAGGAGGTTCATTCGGACAAAATTAGAATTGATATTATAAAAAAAATAAGGTTACGGATTACCGTAACCTTATTTTTTTTGTAATCAGGATATTTATCGAATGATAAGTGCCTGGGTAAATTTTTGATTTAAAGTAAAACCTTTTACAAGATAACTTCCCGGAGTTAATGCCGTTGGAATTGTGGTAATGCCATTTGCACTAAAATTATTCTTTTGAATTGTCTTTCCTGTCATATCGTAAATCATGATTTCCCCTTTCAAGTCACTTGAATTTTGGACATAAACAGTACTCCCGGAACTGAATACTTTCAAATTACTCCCTGCGATAGTTGCAACGCTGGAAGGCTGTTGATTGCTTGTCACAATTTTAAACCGTCTGTTTGGTTGTGATGCCTGATCTGCGGAAAAAGAGTAAGTTGTTCCGGTTTCAGTTATATCTGTAATCGTATTTTCGAGCGAGTCGATTAAATAAAGACTTGTATAATGCGAATACAGATTCTCATGGGTAATAGTCATTTTGTAATGGGTATCTTCGCCCTTTATAAAGCCCAGGTATGTATTATTAATATCATTTACACCATCCACCTGATAATTGCCGGAAGTTTCCATAGCCCACAGTTGAGGAGCCAGCGTAGTACCAAAGAATTTAGAACCATCCCAACCATTGTCATATCCCCGTGTGCAGGTCGGATCTGTAAAGACCCACATCTTATCAGAGAAACGCGTTCCACTAATATCAATACGGGTAAAAATCCTATCCGTATTCGCAACAGCGCGTACCCTTTGCAGATCCTGGTTGCTTGTTGCTACTGAACTGTACGGAATGCTAAAAGTGGTTGCCGTAGGTGTTGTTGTATTCATCAAGATCAAAAATCCCTGCATGGAAGGAATTTGACCTGGAATACCACCTGAACCTGCCGTTGCTTGAGGAGCCGAAATATACTGTCCCGGATTTACTCCTAAACCCGATTGACCGGTCCAATCTGCCATGCTACCCATATTATAAAGGTAAACAGTCTTGTCTAAATCATTTCCAAAAACCAGTTTCGTAATATCAATAGCTGCAGCATAAGGATTACTTAAAAGATGCTCACCTGGGTAATCAGACCCTGTTGTGTAAGAAAGACTTTGAGAGAAATCACTGTTTATCAGTTGCCCTTGAAAAGTATACGTACTTCCTGCAGGTTGCGTAATTTCATACCCGGTAAATGGTGTCAATGTTGAGGTATTCACCAATTGTATCCAACGTTTATCAGCAGTGTATCCGGTACCATTTCCGGCTTCATTGAATTGCCGGACATAATCGCCATCGAACATAGGACTAGCAACTAGGGTGCTAACCGGGATACCAAAGAACTGCCATTTGTATTTTCCACCTGGAGTCACATTTGACAAATCCCAGAAAGCCTTGCTATACATTTCAACAGTTGCTGACACAGGATTATCCTGAGCATTATTGAATATCAATGTACCGTTTGGTTGTGACGAACTGGATTTAATGATTATTCCTGTTACATCTGCGTTATTGGTGATTTGTTGTGCCGTCATTCTGGCACCGGTATTTACGATCAGACTCCCGCTATTAATCAGAAGCGTGCCGTTGACGGTAGTGTTGTCAGTTAAGGTAACCCCTGCAGCATTGTCAATACTCATATTTCCAAAAGTCCCTGCTACGGCTGTTTGTCCTGCTGAGGCATTGTAGACCACCGTACCAGGCCATGTTTTTCCTCCGGGAATTGGCGTGGCTGAGACATTCTGGGTTTTCAGTGTACCTGTCCCGCTGATTGTCGTACCACCTGTCAATTCATAAGTACCCATATCAAGGGTGCTACCATTGTCAAGTATCAGGGCGGTGCTATTAATAGGACCTGAAGTTGCTGTTCCGGCCGGATTGCTGATTTGCAAAACGGAATAAGTACCAGAACTGACTGTTTGAGGTGTTGCCCCATTGTTGTAAACAACTCCAAAAGTCCATGTTTCTCCTGTTGGAAGCGGAATGGCTGAGGCATTTTGGGTTTTTAAAGTCCCTAAAACTCCGGTAGTCGAGCTTAATGTCCCTGTCAATACATTCGTCCCCATATCCAGGAGTGAGCCTGAAGTAATATTAAGGGTTCCATCAACTGCCATATCCGATCCAACAGTTATAGTATTGGTTGGATTGTCAATTGTCAGATTATTGAAGGTGGTGGATGTTGTCCCGTTTATTGTTTGTCCGTAAATGGAGTTGCCATCAAATATCACAGTTCCTGATCCTGTAACCACTGTTCCTATTCCAGAAGTATTGTTTATGAATTCATCCACAATATTAAGGGTGGAAGGCAGATTCTTTGTCCCCGAGCCACTCAGAATCAAATTATGGTATCCTGGTGTACTTCCGTTTGGATTTGGAATACCCTGTGTACTGCTTCCATTAAATTCAATGATATTTTCATTGGTTGCTGCCTCCAGAATGCCGTTATTTGTAAGAGTGCCTTCAATTTGCATGTAAGAATTTGCTGAAGGCCGTAGTAAGGTTCCACTTGCAATGGTCAGATTATAGAAATTGGTACTCCCTGTTGTGGCAACATTTCCATCGGTTACAGAATTTGCATTAAACAACAGAGTACTTGTATTGGCATTAAACGCCCCACCCGATCCAATACTCCAGGAGGCATCTGCCCCGGTTATTGTGAATGTACCGCCACTGGCAGGTGCATTCAATACTCCTCCTGCTTCAATTTGAACGGAAATACAACTGCCCGTAGCCGGTAACTCCGGTGCGAAAGTTGTTGTAAAAGTATTTGGAATAATGGCACCCTGGCTGGTATCCGGAACCCCGTTCGGTGTCCAGTTTGATGCTTCTGTCCAATCGGTACTGATAGTTCCAATCCAGGTTCGTTTTGTAGCTGACATAGGTGCAAGGGTAGCATTAAAATCGCCCCAGACAGAAGGGATCAGTACAAAATCAACATCCTGAATGGTAATGTAATTCATACCAATGTTATAACCTGACCTGCCTGATTCTTTATTGTAATAGTTACCGCTGATGTGACTGCAGGTCCATATGGTGAGATTACTTTCAGTTGCTTCCGAAGGAATTTCATTTTCCCTGTAATGTACCTGCATCAAGGCCCGGGTACCTGTACCGCCTGTTTGAGTAATTCCATACAATCGCCGGATGGGATTTGAGATTGTGGCTCCCAAATTTGCCGACCAGTCGGGTGCTGTTCCTATCGTCACTTTCAGGCTTACTGAAGTAGGAAGCGTTTGTCCGGATTTTGCTGCAAAAGTCAGGGTGTTGTATTCATCTCCAAAGGTATAGGAGGTTTCTGTAGCAAAACTATGTGCACGTCGAATGATCCCTGATACTTCACCCGGACCCGTTGTCGATGAATTCACTCCCATATCCAGAATCTTGGTGATGGCCATATCCAGGGCTCCCTTATCATTACTGGCAGGATTATCACTAATGAAAGTCAAGGCACCATTTACGGTCATATCATTCGAACCTGTAACCCCTGCAGGATTGTTTATTTGAACGTTATTAAATATAATCGGGGAAGTCCCGGAGATAGTTTGAGCAGAGGAACCACTAAAAACTAATGATGAATTGTTTGTAGACACATCGATTGTTGAATTCACAGTCAGATTTCCTGAGACATTCAACTGTGCAGGAAAAGTAGCAGTGCCCGAACTGCTTAGAACCAGATGGTAATACCCCAGGTTTGAACCTAATCCCGTTGGATTTAGGATGGTTTGGTTTACTCCTTTAAATTCAACGGTATTATTGGTTGTCGAAAATTCAGCTACCGATGAGGCATTCGTGATCAGACTGCCCAGAATACCGATATAACTTCCGGTATTCGGCCTGAAATCTGTATTTATACCAAATGTCAAATTGTAAAAATTAGTCGTACCACCCATAGTTACCACATCTGCAAGGTTATTGTGATTGAAAATCACATTACCTGTTCCGGGGATAAATGTTCCATTGTTTAACCAGGCACCTGTTGAGCCTGTAACGGTGATATTATAATTATCGACTGTCAGGGTAGCACCAGCATCTATTTCAAGAGTACCGGCTACGGCTGGAACAGTAGAAGCACTGAGATTCCTGTTTGGATAGCCATGGGTATCTCCCGGCAGAGTGGATGGAATTAATACATCATCAGTTGCGGTAGGTACGCCTCCATCCCAGTTCCCCGGTAGACTCCAGTCTCCGGCATAGGTTGGCGAGCCATTACCCGTCCAGGTGATCTTAGAGACATTGGTATAGGCTAGTCCCCACTGTTTATAATCAAGTGTGGAATTGGGTGCAATAAAGTTAATCGCCATTCCCGCTAATCCAATCCAATTATCCGTTGAATTGTAGTTTGATTTGCCACGGGGGAAAGTGTTCGAATAACCCGGTCCTGAATAGGCATCCCAGAAAACAAGCTTTGTCTCATCGGTTTCTGTACCATGCAATTCAGCATCTAAGTAATGCAATCGTGTAGCGGTTCTGTCAGTCCCTGTACCGTCTTGTGCAAAACTATAAACCCTGTTTATGGCTTGACCTCTCCAACCGGGTACAGTACCGATAGTAATTTTACAACTTATCCAGACTGGTTTGATTGCACCGGGTACGTCTAAAAAAAGAATATTGGTATTGGTATTCCCAAAAGTATACTGAATATTTCCTGTAAAAACGTGTTGTCTTTTTACAATTCCTGTCACATCCCCGATCCCGGTGTTGGTGGCATTAAGTCCCATGGTAAGTGTATTGCTTCCCATATCCAGGCTTCCCTTTATGGATGAAGGATTAGCTACCGGCAAGTTGAGCGTTCCGGATACAGTTTGATCGGCAGAGGCTGTAACTCCGGCAGTATTGTTCACGGTCAGGTTATTAAAGGTATTGGAAGAAGTTCCACCAATGGTTATGGCCGATGCCCCGTTCAGGTTGAACACGCCTGTTCCAGCGGTAAAGGTAGCACCGTTATTGGTCAGGTTACCGTACAAATTGGTAGTCGCTCCGGCTAGAAAGGTTCCTGCTGTCAACAGGGCATTTCCATTGATAGTCAGGGTGGCAGGAGCCGTGAAATTACCACTCGTTTCAGTCAGGTCATTTACCGTCAGTGATGTTGTACTTCCTCCAACGTTCAACGTTTGGGATGTTTTAGCAATTATCAGATTATTGAAGGTCTGGCTTGCAACAGTACCGTTTAGGATTTGTGCAACGGACGTATTGTTAAACGTAATAGTACCTGTATCGGGTGTAAAAGTAGCCCCATTGTTTGTCCAGTTACCCGTAACAGTATGGTTAAAAGTTGAAGCTGCAAAGGTAGTCCCCGATCCCAGGGTTACATTCCCAATGATATTCAGGGTATTTCCGGCAGTGACAGAAGCTGTACCGGCTGTGGTAAAACCGCCGTATACCGTCATAGCAGTTGTAGGCATGGTCTTGGTGCCGCTACCGCTAAGAATCAGGCTACTATAACCGGTCGTTGAACCATTGGGAAATACTACGGTTTGAGCGGCCCCATTATACTCAACCGTGTTGTTGTTATTGGCGGCGTTTAAGACACCAGTTGATGAAAGTGAAAGTATCCCTGCAATCCGCATAACATTATTGCTTTCTAAAGTCAGGTTTGCTCCATTAGCTACCGTCACGTTGTAGAAATTCGTTGGATCGGCCATGGTAGCTGTTGAACTGGTAAAAATAACAGTACTGGTTCCGGCATTGAAAGTGCCGAGGTTATTCCAGGCACCGGTACCCCCCGAGATAGTAAGTACAGTACTGCTTCCACCATTCAGAATACCCCCTGCCTGTATATTCAATAATCCAATCGTTGTACTGGCGGGTAAGGTCGGATCATTATCTGTAGTTGTTGCATCGGGAATAGTCACTGCATCAGCTGAACCGGGAACACCTCCGGTCCAATTGTCAGCTTTAGTCCAGTCAGTATCAGTGGCACCCAACCAGGTAAAACTTGCTGCTGTGGAGTTCCCTAGTGTCCAGTATTTGTTTGAAAAGCCTGTTCCTGGAGCAATATAAGTGATAGCCCTGTTGGTTAAACCTACCCATTTATCGGTAGTGCTAAAGTTTGAACGCCCATGATCATGCAGGAGTGAACCACTCACATGATAATCGAACAAATCCAGATTTCCTTCGGTATTTCCGTTCAGTTCTCCGGCAAGGTAGTGAAGGTTCATAGTCGTTAAGGTTCCACTCGTACCTCCTGTTTGTGCAATATCATAATATCGGTTAATTGCATCTGTTTTCCAGGTATGTGTGCTTGTCAAAAAGATCTTAACGCTTACAGAACCGGGGAGCGTTCCACCGGCTGCCATATTTAAAGTGGTAAACTGATTTCCAAAACTATACGATGTATTAATCGCAAAGGAAGTCCGGGTGACTATTCCGGTCACATCACCGGTACCGGTAGTGGTGGCGGTGGCACCCATCGTCAGGGTGTAAGGAGTTGAATTCATATCCAGGCAACCCTGGGTTGACGAAGCATTCGCACTGTTCAGGTTCAGGATGCCATTTACAGTAATATTTCCATCCGATATTTTTGAATTAGTACCTGTTCCACTCATAGTCAAATTGCTATACGTGATGCCTTTCACTGTTTGAGTTGCAGTGGCTGCATAATCCACGGTGGTACCTTCGACAATATTAGTTGTTGTAAAGGCAGGGAAGCTGGTGTATTTCACTGTGTATGTGCCCGAAGTGAGATTCAGGGTACCGGTAGCTGTGAGTTGAAAACCTCCATCACTGAACAAACTATTGGGGATTATGTCACCAATGGTGAATGGATTTGAGCCCATACTGCGGGCTGAACCCAGTGTAACACCAGTTGAATTATTAATCTTTACTCCACCGCTTCCGTTGAAAGGGGTGACGAATTCAGTTCCGGTGGTTTGCGCACCACTACCCTTATATTGCAGGGTGGCTGATGACCCATACACGGGTGTTCCTGTTACCGTTGCCGTACCTTCCATGGAAAGGACATTCGTAATGGTTGGCGCCCCTGTCAATGTCTTGAGTCCGGAATTTGTAAAAGTAAGGTTATAAAAAGTAGTCGCAGTGGCCAGCGTTTGTGCTACACCCCCGAATACTACCGTTCCTGTACCTGCCGTAAAGACTGTCCCCGTTCCATTCCAGGCAGTGGTACTGGTAGCATTTTCATTCAACGTACTGGAACCCCCGTTCAGGATACCTGCTGTCAGGGTTATAGTACCCGAGAAGGTATGAACCAATCCGGTTCCTAAGTGCAAGGTACCACCGGAGCCACTTACAGTTAATGTAGAGCCACTCACATTGCCTTGCAGGGTAGCAGTTCCAGCGGTTTTTGTCATGGAGACACTGCCCGTAGTGGTGAAACCGGAGATACTCTGAGAAGCCATAGTGTTGGTAATCGCAATTTGCGAGCTTCCGGCTGTAAAAGTACCGGCATTCGTAAAGTTCCCCCCAAAAGTCAACCGGTTATTATTGGTTGTTAGCGAAGCATTGGCATTGATCGCTAAAGGGATAGAGGCATTAAATGTTTTATTGCCATTCATTGTAATAACCCCTGTATTTTTAATGAGGACACCTCCGGTAGCTACAAAAGGAGAAATCCATTCAGCACCGGCAGTTAGGGGTGATGTTGTATTATACTGCAGCGTAGCCCCGCCTCCGTAAGTAGGTGCTGTACTGGCATTTCCCGAACCTTCCATCGAAAGCACGTTGTTAACTGTTACACTGGTAGTTGTTTTGACACCGGTACCCGATAATGTTAAGTTGTAATAAGTGCCCGTTTTAACGGTCTGGACTCCTCCATAATACGTAACAGTATTCCCTGTTGCAGTTGCTGACAGGTTATTAATCGTGAAAGTTCCGCCTAGATTCAAAAGCCCGGTGGTGGCTTGTGTCAGGGTTCCTCCACCACCTGAAAAAGCTGTTGAGCAGGTTAGGGTTCCCGCATTGCTATACGTCCCTGTCATGACAATTGTTGGAATAACAATAGCTGCCGTTCCGCTGAGTGTTTTTGTTGTTCCGGTGAAAGTATGCGTACCGGTATTTGCTGTAAAAGTGGCATTGTTTGTCAGGTTACCTGCAAAGTTGAGGGAGGCAATCCCTGTTTCATTCCAGACTCCTCCCATATTCAGTGTAACATTCCCTGTAAATGTCTTTGCACCCGTACCGGCAAGCGTCAATGTTCCGGTGATGGACGTAGCTCCTGTAACGCCAAGGGTAAAGTTTGAACCGGTTGCAAAGGTGCATCCGGTTCCTATCGTTAGGTTTCCCCCTATTGCCAGGTTCGCAACAGTGGTGGCAGTGGTAGTACCGCTTAGGGTTAAATTTCCTGCTATGGATGACATACCTGCCATTAAAGTCTTCGTGCCGCTTCCCGAAAGAATCAGGTGATTGTATACTATTAAGCTAATGTCGGTCACTGTTTGATTGGAACCATTGTAATTAAAGGTACTGGTAGTGCCGGGAGTGAGTGTTCCCGCAGTAGCATTAAAGGCTCCGGCCAGGTTCAGGGTACCGGCTCCCCCACTCATGGTTATAACATTATTGGCAGCAATACTTGTAATAAAAGTCAGGTTTCCCGCAATGGTAAGTGTTCCGGTAGTGATAACGATGGTGTTGATCCGGGATGTTGATGTATTTGTTCCGGCCAGTGTTACCGATCCGCTTACTACGACTGTCCCTGCGTTCACGTTCAATGCATTTGTATTGCCACCCCCCGACCGGTTTATAACCAGATCTCCTGTTACATTCAGCGATGCATCGCTGGCACTTAGGGTCAGGTTATTGGCTGTACTATTGCCCGAGTTTCCAATAAACAATGAATCACAGGCTGCAACGTATCCGGAAGGAATGGTTACCCTTCTGCCAACTGCCGCATCACCAATATAAACTGCATCCCCCGCTACGGGTATAGGAGCACCGGAGGCTCCACCCGAAGTGAGAGACCAGGTTGAGGTAACATTCCAGTCAGCAGGTGATGCGTTGACAGCATAACGTTTGCTCCCCACACCGATCACAATACCAAAGGTAGTGCTTCCACCTGTATTGGTGGCAGTAACAGTATAGGTGGCTGAGGAAGCATTGACGGAAGGCGTTCCGCTGATAATACCCGAAGTGGTATTCAGGCTCAATCCGGTAGGTAATGCAGGGCTTACACTGTAAGAATCGACAGTACCTGTTACCGTTGGGCTCAAAGGGGTAATCGCTATTCCGGTGGGGAATGTGTTCGGGGAGGTGTAGGTCAGATTCGTTGGGGGTACGTCCCCTGCAAGTACCTTGCCTGTCCCGGCACCAAAGTTGGACAGTATGTTCGTGGCTCCCGATCCCGATCCACCATAAGAACCTGTCGACTGGGTGATTCCTCCGATCGTTAAAGTATTGGTATTTAAAGTAAAAGTAGTCAGATTCAGAACCGAACCGCTGCCAAGTGCCAGGGTCCCATTGACTGTTGCGCCGGCAGTTAGAGTGACTCCTGCACTGTTCGTGATAGTCAGGTTATTGACTGTTGCAGGCAAACCCGTTCCGGTGACCTGTGCCGAAGTGCCATTGTAGGTGTAATTAGCGGTAGTACTAAAGTTTCTGACCCCCGATACTTCTATGGAGCCCGTTGCTCCACTGGCCGCTAAACCTCCGGTATTGGCAGTAATAATGCTTGCCCCCGGGCTTAATGTAAAAGAGGTGTTATTCGTTCCGGTCAGTATCGAAGTCCCCAGATCGATAGTCGAACCACTGGCCACAGTGAACATGATGGCACAGGTCGCCGTAGTGCCTTGCGATGTAATGGAAGAGGTAGGTGCTATGTTCACGGTCTGAGTCCCGGTGCCTGTAAAGTTAAACCCAACGGTAGATCCTGACTGGGTGGTTGACTCGGTAAGCACACTGGTGCCGGAGATGGTAAAATTTCCTTTTAAATTGATGATTTGATCGGTTGCGGTAGCTCCCCCATTGTGTAAATCATAAGTCCCGGCGGTTAGGGTGAAGTTTCCATTGATATTCAACGTACTGGCAAATATAGTTCCGGAGATGCGCATGTATAACGTACTGCTCCCGGTCTGGGTGATTGTAAAATTTCCCTGTATGGTCGTGGTTCCGGCTGCGCCTATCAAGGCAACCGGTGAAGTCATAGTAGAAGGGTTAAAGGTAAAATTCCCGAAAGTCTGCCCTACAAAATTTATCAAAACGGTTTGGGTGGTGTACGATCCCGTTATATTCAGGTTCGATCCGGCTGCCCAGGTGGTAGAAGCACTTCCCAGCGGCAATGTGGCGGAGGAGGTGGCATGATTATAAGTTCCGTTACAAGTCCAGGATGGTGTGGTGATGGCGCCTGTACTTTGGTTGGTATATGTACCGTTTATGGTAATCCCGGTTGTTGCATTCACCGTTGCAGTACCGGTGGGCGTCAGTGTTCCACCGGCATCAATGGTTAATGAAGCACAGGTGGCATTGGCACTTGCCGAGATGGTATAACCATTCCCGATATTGACTATATCCCCGGAAACCGGGAAACCGGTTGCATCAGCACCTCCATATCCAACATTCGACCAGGTTGTATTAACATTCCAGGCGGCATTGGCTTTTGAATAAAAAGTATTGGCTTTTACTGACGTAAAGAAAAGAATTACTGCAACTGTCGCAATAAATTTAAGGAAAGTAAAATGATTAGTTGGATCCTTTTTCCCCGGGGTAATTGATTTTTCCATAATGTTGATTTTATTCGATGTGAATACAGTATTATTACTTCCTTTATTACTATAAACAAATATATCAATATTTTACAAGATAAAATCAGGGATATAATTTTAGAATTTTTCAGTTCTTCTCAGAGCAGACTTCCATTTTTACTAAATATTTTAAATCATTCTACAAATCAAATTTTAATTTCAACGAATTAAAACACTTCCTTGAACCTAAAACACAGCAGGAATAAGTATTTTATAAAACCTGCCTGAAGAAACACGAATGATAATAAATTAACGATAACATACACAATGAATTAACTAGTTTAAAAAACACATTATCTTTAACGCCCCCGACTTCCTCCGAATGTGATAGAAACGGCAATCAATTACGTATAATTAGGGTCTATTCACTCCCCTTACACATATATAACACATCGTTTTGAATCCAACCAGGGAGCAAGCAGGTGATTCAGGTCTACATTAAAAACGTATTTTAGAGACACATAGTTTAATAATGGTTTAAATATTTTGCGCATTTCGGTCTCTATTTAACTCACGCTCCCCGCGAAAACCAAATTCAGAAATCCTGTCCGGCGATGGAATATCCGGCATTTCGCATAAAACAACTTCCTGATCCGGACATGATTTCCAATTTGTCAAGAATTGAATGGGCAATTCCCATTTTGCACCCCGATTGCTTCTCTGCTCACATCCCCCAACCCTCAACACAAGTCATTCCACCGATCTGTTCAACAGGAAAAAATCTTCACTGAACATCCCGGATGCAAGAAAAACGACATGAAGTTGCGGCATAATTCAATTCTTTACTCCTTCTCTTTCTGG
>Ga0302205_10000288_pt1 | contig 22525 bp, 16 predicted proteins | sample II_Fen_E1_3_FD_194582 | JGI IMG/M metagenome (GOLD analysis project Ga0302205, IMG submission 194582) | Peat permafrost microbial communities from Stordalen Mire near Abisko, Sweden - II_Fen_E1_3 | ecosystem: Environmental > Terrestrial > Soil > Wetlands > Permafrost | place: Sweden: Abisko...
CCAAACGGCCTGTACTCGTAATTACACTGGGTTATTCCACCCAGGCGCTTCGTGAAAAGAAACGGAAATTGACGGAAGACGTCGTTTCGTACAACAAATACCGCTGAATTTATTTTAATTGGAGTAACGCCCGGACCGGATAATGGTCGGAGGGCAACCGCTTCGTGTCAGCCTGATAGGTATCGGTCAGAATGTCGTATCGGATGACTTCGAAACGGCCGGTCACAAAAATGTGGTCAATGCGGCTGTCGCCTTGGGCTTGCAGGTTGTAATCGTTGAAGGTCGGTTTGGTGGCGTTCCGGTCCAAAGCCTTATGATAAGTGTCGATCAAGGTTTCAGCAATTAGTTGGTAACCCTCGCTGGTTTGGTCCATATTGAAATCGCCGGTGAGGATGACGTTTTCTGCCCCACACATTTCACGAATTTTCCGAATCACCAATTTCGCGCTCTCCAGTCTGGCCACGGTGCCCATATGGTCCATATGCAGGTTGAAGTACCAGAAACTCGTTCCACCTTTTTGCTGAAACTTGCCCCAGGTGCAGATGCGCGGCAAGGCGGCATCCCAACCGACATTGGGTACACTGTCGTTGGACGAGAGCCAAAAGGTTCCCGATTTCAGCAGTACAAATTTTGATTTTTGGTAAAATATCGGGGAGAATTCGCCTTTTTCCTTGCCGTCGTCACGGGCCACACCGACGTATGCGTAATCCGGCAAGTTTTTCAGCAAATCTTTCAGCTGGTTGCTTACGACTTCCTGCGCACCGAAAAGATCGAAATCGTAGGTTCGGATCAACTTGACGACTTGTGGGCAGCGGGTTTTCCAGCCATTGCCCTTGGCATCGTCGGAACGGTTTTCGCAACGGATGTTGTAGGTGGCAACGTTCAGTCTTTGTCCCAAAACGGTCATGGACAAGACTAAAAGCAGTAGGCCAAGGCAAATTTTCCTCATTGGACTCGTAATTCAAAGGCTTTTGTTTGACTGAATTCGTCCGTCAAAGGCTGAAGGGGCTGAACACTTTCGTCAGCTTCCTCCGATACGGTGATGGCAAACACCTTCACATTCTGATTCAAAGGCAATTCCAGTGTTTTGGCACCATTTGGTACGTTCAGTTCAAACGCATATATATAGGTGTATTGGTACGCCTCGTTTCGGGAAGGATAGGCATAATGGCCGTGGGATGCGAACCAGGCGATGTCGGCGCCTTTTACATAGGGCCTGTCGATTTTGGTAACTGCAACGTTGTCGTCGGCAAAATGGCGGTTGTAGAATTGACCGATGTAGCCGGTACCGCTTTGAATTTGAAGTGGAACGACCGATTTGTCGAAGCGGAATTCAGCTTTGGAATCATAAATGGCTGAAGCCAATAGATAAACTTTATTGCAATTGTTTCCAAGATCGACTTTCTGTCCATTGCAGGCCAGGACGTTATTTTGCCCGTCGGCAGTACTGCCCATCTTGTAGCGAATGCCTTCACTGACGAGTTCAGCCGGTATGAGTTCGGCGGGCAAACTGTTGCGGCGGTTGAAATTGCAGTCGTCACGGTCGTAGTCGAAACTCATGGCATCCTGATCGAAGGGCAGTTCCAGTTGCTTTTGGTTGTCTGCTTTTTTGGGGACATCCTTCCATCTGAAAACAAAACTGCGGATGCCGTAATGGCCGAGGTCAAACGTTAGGTTCCCGCCTTTAAAGGTGGCTGAACCGATTTTCTGCTCTTGCCCGTTCACTTCCCAAGCGTCACCGATTTCACCCGGCAATTTCAAGTTGACACCTTTCAGATCGTTTCCATAGAGTTCCTGAACACGAACCACAAAGCCGTCGCCTTCCTCCAACTTCTTGAAAGCCATGATATTAACCTGCGGTGTGCTGCATTCAGACAAGGATGTTTCCTTGCCCCAATCCCCCACGTGTTTGGTTGTTTCGAAGGCCAGCAGCGGTTGATTGAAAAACGCAGCCTGCCAAGGAGCCTGGCTGTTCTTCCAGTCACCGGCATGGCTGTACATTCCATACCTGAATTCGTGCACACCCCAGTCCTGGGAATTTTGATATTTGAAACCATTACTTGTCTCAGGCGTATACATCAGGGTCAGTCTCAGCGTTTGGTCATCGGGTTTGTCCGAACCATATTTGCAGTCTTCCAGGATGGTGACGCCAAATTTTCCGGAACGATCCGTCAGGTCAAACCATTCCTTGGCCGGAACTTCGTATTTGAGGCTGTCGTTATTGGCGCGCTGAATGGTGCCAACGCCTAGGTTGTAAGTGGCTTTGGCATTGGCTGCCGTGAGCGGGAACGCCGCCTTGAGGCAAACTCCGGTGGATTGCCAATCAAGGATGTTACTTACTTCCAAGCGTTTGCCAGCTTCACCTGCGACCAAGCTGAAGCGTTGGCGAATGACTGAGTTCCGCCCTTTGCGAACCACTTCCATGGTGACCCGAACTGGTCCGTTTTCAACGATTTTCAGGGTGGCATCTTCGTCCAAGACGCCTATAATCGGGAGCTTACGGTCTTTCCAATCCATGTTCCAAGCTGGATAATTGGTGGGCTTTTCGTGCAGGAATTGCAAACCGGCCGGTTTTGCGAGCAGTTCTTTTCCCAAGGTCTTATCCACAATGCTGGCCATATCGCCATTCGCTGCAAAGGTCACTTTATAATATTGATTCTCAATGGTTTTCGCCGTCGCTAGCAAAGAAGATTTGGCAGATACGGTTGCTGCAGTTTCCCGCACATCAAAAACAGCTAGACCGACGGAAGGAACTTTGGCCAGGAAAAACAATGTCAGTTTGCTGCCTTCGCGCTTGATAATTTGGGTTGGCAGCGCTTTCCCCTTGCCGTCAAATACTTGAACATTGGCGGGCAGTTGGGCATAGTCCATTTCAGCAGTCACCAAATCTTCCCTGTTCCTAGCAACCGGATTGTACACCACCAGACTGCGGCCTTGAACGTTCGTGTTCATTTCCATGGAAACAGCGCTCATGGCGCTTTTCAAGACATTGGAGAATCCGTTGGCAGCGATGAATTCGTCGTTCCAGGCATATTCGTAGGCCTTGGGAATGCTGGTTCCAGGGAGAATGTCGTGAAACTGACTGCCAAGAAGCAAGTTCCAGGCGTTTTTCAGCTTGTCGGTCGGATAAGGAATGCGGTTTTTCCAATCGGCGATGCAAGCCAGTTTTTCGGCGGACTCGGCAAGGATTTCGTTCTTGCGGTTCATCCGTTTCATGTAGGACTGCGAAGTCATCGAACCAGCACTGTGCTCAATCAGCAATAAATCACCTGAATAAACCGGCAACTTCTTTCTAATTTCAGGCGTGATGTCTTTGTACATTTGATCGGACGAACTCAGCACCACTTTGAATTTGCTGTCGGCATTTTTCAGGCTGCCGATCACATTCTTCACGTCGCGTTCCCGCGGAGCACCGCCTTCGTCCCCTACTCCGTAATAACGGTAATCGAACGAGAAACCGTACTTTTTCTGGTTATCGGCCAATCGGTCGCTCCAGCCCTGATCCAAATCCAGGCGTTCTTTGACGTGACCGGTATAGTCGGTGGCATTCAGCGCAGCGATGATGCCTTTGCCGTCTGGGCCGTTCCAAACGCCAACGTTGAAAGGAATGCCGTTGGCAGAATTCCACGAAAGCTTTTGAGTGGAAAACCCAAGCAGCCCGCAATGGTTCCAAATGGATGGCACGTTGGCTAGAAAGCCGAAACAGTCCGGCAACATATAATCAAAGCTTTGCACGCCAAATTCGTGTTTGAAGAATTGATTGCCATACAGTACCTGCCGAATCAGTGATTCCGAGGAAGAAATGTTCACTTCGCCTTCCTCCACGGACGAACCGGATACTTTCCAGCGACCCGCTTTAACATACTGGATGACTTTGGGATAGTATTCCGGATAATACTCCTTCATCATCTGATAGCGCCTCGAACCTGTGAAATTGAACACATATTCGGGATACGTTTCGAACAAGTGGAAGTTCTCCAACATGGTATTCTTGATGTAATTGTTGATGGTGGTTGGGTAATCCCAGTTCCATTCGGTATCCAGATGGGCGTAACCGACGGTATATAGGACCCTGTCTTTGGAAAGGTCGTAAGATTGTGCGGATACAACAAGCGAACAGAGCGCAATCAAAGCTGAAAGGAGTGCTTTCTTCATAATGGTTCAAGAATTTAAGGAAACCAAATATACAAAAAAAACGTCCCGAATTTCTCCGGGACGTTTCAAATAGTTTGTATCAGAAATTAATCTTCGACGGCGTTCTTTTGTTCCAAACCGTAGCCTTTTTTCTTGTCTTCGCGTTTGAGAGCGATGGCTACAAATATGGATATCAATGCGAAGGCAGAGAAAATCGCCATTACCAGGGTATAGTCGTAAACTGGTTTACCATCCACAAAAGATTTGCAGTAGTTTTCGAGCACCTTACCTATGAGGAAAGGTACTCCCATCAAACCTATGTTCTGAATCAGGAAAATCAAGGAATAGGCGGTGCCCAGTTGCTTTTCGGGAATGATTTTGGCAACGGAGGGCCACATGGCGGAGGGTACCAAAGAAAATCCGATACCAAGCAAGATCATCAACGCAACGGCCAGTATCCAGCTGTTCAGGAAAGGAATCGTGAAGATGAGGTGCACGACCAACAGGATGCAGGCACCGATGATCATAATGGTGGCGCCTTTGCCCTTTCTGTCGTAAATGCCGCCGAACAGAGGGGTCAGCAATATCGTGCCGAAGGGCAAGATGCCAGGTATGATGCCTGCCAAGGAATAGGCGACGTGGAACTTGTTGACCATGAAATCGGTGGCAAATTTGAGGAACGGAAAAACGCAGGAATAAAACATGACGCAAAGCAGTGCGATGAGCCAGAAGCCTTTGTTGGTCAGAATCATCTTGACATCGGACATCTTGAAGCTTTCTTCTGGAGTATCGTCAACAGACTGGGTGTCGTGCTTTTCGAGCTTCCTATCCATGGTGTTGTAAATGAAGAACGCTATCAGGCCTGCACACAGTGCAACCGCTCCCATCGCAATGGGGGCTGAAATCGAATGGAAAGCCTCTGCGATTGGAACCGTAAAGAAGAGCGCAAACGCTGTACCGACACGGGCCAGAGCGACCTGGATACCCATGGCAGTTGCCATTTCATGCCCTCTGAACCATTTGACAATGACCTTGGACACCGTAATCCCGGATACTTCACAACCCACACCGAAAATGGCGAAGCCGATGGAAGCAATCATCACTTGACTGTTGATACCGAACAAAAGTGCATGACCAAGCGCCGGTGTGGAAATGGCATAATACTTGATGCCCGCACCGATGACCATCAGCAAAGAAGAACCGATGCCAGTGAAGCGAATGCCCATCTTGTCCAGAATCAATCCGCCAAAGAAGAGCATCAACAGGAAAACGTTCAGCCAGCCGTAGGAACTGGTGAAAAAGCCGTAATCACTGCTGTTCCAGCCATTCTGGGTTTCCAACATGGTTTTGAGCGGTGACATCACGTCGGTGAAGAAATACGCCGCCATCATCGTAAAGGATACGATGCCGAGCGCGCCCCAACGCGCGGCTTTGGAGTCGCGGATGGAAGCTGTGAGTGTTTTTGTCATAGGAGGACTTATTTTTTAATGGCTGCAATACCCGGAAGAATCTTTCCTTCGATGGCTTCCAACAAGGCACCGCCACCGGTGGAAACGTAGCTTACGCCGTCTGCCAAGCCGAATTTATTCACGCATGCAACGGAGTCGCCGCCGCCGACCAGAGAGAACGCTCCCAATTTGGTGGCTTCGACAATGGCCTCGCCAACTGCCTGAGAACCATGGGAGAAGTTGTCGAATTCAAAAACGCCGGTCGGACCGTTCCAAAGGATGGTCTTGGAGTTTTTGATGACTTCAGCGAAAATAGCTTCGGTTTTGGGACCAATGTCCATGCCCATCATGTTGTCAGGAATTTCATCCACGTTCACGAACGAGGTGTTGGCATCGTTGCTGAAAGCGTCTGCAATCTTGGCATCCACAGCCATGACCAGATTCACACCCAATTTTTTTGCTTTTTCAACGATTTCCGTAGCCAAATCCAGTTTGTCGTCTTCACAAATGGACGTTCCGATTTTGCCACCGGCAGCTTTGACAAAAGTATAGGTCATGCCGCCTGCGATAATCAGGTTATCAACCTTGGAAAGCAGGTTTTCGATGATTTCAATCTTGGAAGAAACCTTGGAACCACCCATGATGGCGGTGAACGGACGAGCTGTGTCGGTCATGATTTTTTCGACGGCGAGGACCTCCTTATTCATCAGGTAACCGAACATCTTATGGTCGGCATCGAAATAGTCTGCGATAAGTGCCGTAGAAGCATGAGCGCGGTGAGCGGTACCGAATGCGTCGTTGACATAACAATCGGCGTACGAAGCCAATTTAGCGGTGAATTCCTTTTGGCTGGCTTTGATGACTTTCTTGGCAGCAGCTTTTTCTTCGTCGGAGGCATCTTCGGCCAAACCACGGGGTTTGCCTTCTTCCTCAGCGTAGAAACGCAGGTTTTCAAGCAACAATACTTCGCCCGGTTTAAGGGCAGCGGCCTGTGCGTCAGCTTTTTGACAATCTTCTGCAAACTGAACGGGAACACCGAGCAATTTGGACAAATGTTCTACGATTACTTTGAGCGATGCCTTGGGATCCGGGTTCTTTTTCGGACGTCCCATGTGGGAACCGATGATGAGACTTCCGCCATCGGCGAGAATCTTCTTCAGCGTGGGCAACGCCGCGCGCATCCGGTTGTCATCCGTAATGTTGAACTGTTCATCGAGGGGCACATTGAAATCAACGCGCACAAATGCCTTCTTACCGGCGAAATTGAATTGATCGATTGTTTGCATAAGACCTTATAATGTTTGGGTTATCGTTTTGGTGTGAACGATTGCAAAGATAATTACCTCAAACGATTTTTCAGCATAATTGGGAGATGGATGTTCAAAAAGTTATTACAGAAACATACTGAATTCGACTTTGATTCCTTCATTTTTCAGGAAGAAGTCCGGCATTGACGATTATAGCTCTTCAAATGTGAGAATTAAACTATTTATTCAGTATTTTTGTTAGGATCGACACTCGATAAAATACTATTTAATACTACAGGGAATGAGCACCATTGATACCATAACAACGGATGTTTTAATCATCGGGGGTGGCCCTTCCGGGTTGGCCACGTCTATTCATTTGGCTGAACTCTTCAAACAAAAGGGGCTGAACCATCGGATTTTACTCATCGAAAAAGGAAGTTCCATCGGTAGCCACATCTTATCGGGTTCGTTGATCAAACCGGATGTTTTTAAAGAATTATTGCCTGAAGTCGAACTCTCAGAGATTCCTTTCAATGTTAAAGTCACCAAAGACAGCACGATTTATCTAACGGAAAAGGGCTACATGAAGGTGCCCATACCTATTCCATATATGAGCAACAAGGGCAATTATGCCGCTTCATTGGGCCAGATATGCAAGTATTTAGCCGTTAAAGCAGCGGAAAAAGGAGTGGAAATATATACCGGTTTTGCAGTGGATGAAATTTTATACAAAGACGGTAAAGTTTGCGGCGCCAAAACAAAAGACACTGGGCTGGATCATCTAGGAAATCGATTGGAAAATTTTCAGCCTGGAACGCAGATTGAAGCTAGGATTACTATTTTTGCAGAAGGAACACGCGGCAGTTTGACCAAAATGCTCCTTAAAAAGTTTGACCTGAACAAGGACAGAAACGAACAGGTGTACTCCTTGGGATGCAAGGAACTTTGGTCCGTTCCGCAAGGGAATATTGAAGCCGGGCAGGTTTACCATACCCTGGGTTATCCGCTCCAAAATGATGAATTTGGGGGAGGTTTCATTTATGGGTTAAAAGACAACAAAGTCGCCATAGGCTTGGTGGTCGGCCTAGATTATAAAGACCCAACTTTTGATGTTCATGACGCCATGCAGATTTGGAAAACCACTAAGTTTGTTTCCCGGATCTTGAAAGGTGGTAAATTGCTGGAATATGGCGCCAAGACGCTACCCGAAGGAGGTTATTATTCCATTCCCAAGTTATACGTTGACAATGCGCTGATAGTGGGCGATGGCGCCGGTTTGCTAACGATGCCTGCCCTAAAAGGCGTTCATCTGGCCATCAAATCCGGAATGTTGGCCGCACAAACCGCAGCTGATGCATTGACGAACAACGATACTTCTGAAAAAAGCCTTCAGCACTATGAAGTTTTGATGAAGAACAGTTTTATTCATAAAGAAATGTACCCGGTTCGAAATTTCAGACAAGCATTTGCAAAAGGACTGATTCCCGGAGTCATCCTTTTTGGGACCCAACTTATTACAGGCGGAGCAGGTTTTTTTGGCAGACTTAAATCTGAAGCGGATTATAAGACGACGTCAAAACTAAACGAACTGAAAAAAAAGGCATTCAAAGAGCGTTTCAAAGACAAACTGGATTTCGACAAAGTATTGACATTCGATAAAGCGACCGATATTTATTATTCTGGCGTTCACCATGATGAGCAACAAGTGGTGCATCTTCACATCAACGACCCGGAGAAATTCAAGCTCTTGAATATTGAGCAATATGGTGCGCCGGAGCAGTTTCTTTGCTCTTCGGAAGTCTATGAAATCCATGTGAACAAAGACGGTCAGAAAGAGTTACGAATTCATGCAGAAAATTGCATGCATTGTAGAACGTGTGACATCAAATCTCCTGAGGAAGGCATCACTTGGATAATACCAAATGGAGGCAACGGCCCGGAATTTCAGAATATGTAACGATTAATAAGTAGATAATAATGGCTTTAACTATAATCAGTTTAATAAAACAAGTTCCACTGCCCACCGAAATGAGAATGGGCGAAGATGGGCTGATGGACCGGACAAAAGCGAAATCGATCATCAACATTGATTGTCAATTTGGGCTGGAAGCGGGCTTGCAACTACGGAAACAAAATCCCGATGCCAGATTGATCGTCTGTTCGATGGGACCTGCTTCGTTTGAAACGGCTCTTCGAACGGCCATTTCGATGGGTTACGACGAGGCTTATCTTTTGTCCGACCGTAAACTTGGAGGAAGCGATACGTATGCTACCGGCCTGGCAATCGGCACGATGCTGAAGCATTTGGGTTTTACAAAAGATTCAAAAGAACCATATATTATTTTAGCCGGAAGACAAACCAGCGACGGCGATACCGCGCATGTACCCTCGCAGGTGGCCGAAAACATCGGAATTCCTCAGGCCACTTTTGTGGAACGTGTAGAAATGGATGGAACCGGCAAGGTCCTGGCAAAGCGGATCATCGAAGGCGGATATCAACTGATGAAACTCCCGATGCCTTGTGTGATTTCCTTGACTCCAACGGGAATCCCTCCCCGAAAGCCTTCGCTGAGTGGAGCCATCAAAGCCCGCAACTTAAAAATCACCACTTTTGGGATTGAAGACATCGGTTTGGGAACTGAAAAAATTGGGATAAACGGTTCGCCAACCATTGTGGCAAAAGTTATTGATATGGTGAGCGAACGTGCGCCAATAATAATGTCCGAAGGCCACAATGAAGTTTCTTTGGTTGATAGCTTGATCGCTAACATGAAAAAGGGCGGAAATGTTTTGTTGAAGAAGGAAAATGCGGATAAAAAAGAAACCGAACGTCCGGATTTTCCTGAAAAAGACTTCAGAAATGGGGCAAGCGGCATTCTGACTTGGGCAGAAGTCACCGATGGGCAGATTTCCAGACCGTCGCTCGAGTTGTTGACTCCGGCCAGAAATTTGGCTACACAGCTAGGGAATAATACCAAAGTCATGACCTTGATGATCGGAAAAAATATTCAGTCCTTGGCTCAAACGCTGATTGAACATGGTTCTGATGAGGTCATTCTTGTTGAAAATGATCGGCTTGAAGAATATCTGGTGCTTCCCTTTGCTTCCATTTTTACACAAATCATTAAAGATAGGAAACCGGAAATTGCGCTTTTTGCTGCAACAACCTCCGGGCGGGAATTGGCTCCTCGGATAGGAATGAGAACCGATAGCGGCGTTACCGCAGACTGCACCGGACTTGAAATAGGAGAATACATCAGTAAAAAAGAACAAGTTATTTACAAACCCATTCTTGAATCCCGGCGTCCAACATATGGCGAAAGCAAACTGGCCACCATTCTTGGTTTTGTTTGTCCGCAGATTTCAACCGCACGGGCTGGAACCTTTGAGGTTCCCGAACGGGTGGTTGGAAGGCAAGGGATCGTTTCAAGTTTCAAGCCCGTTTTGAATGATCAAGATTTCGTTGTGGAACTGGTAAAAACAGTGCGCGGTGAAGGTGGTCTGCAAAACTTGTTTGATGCTGACGTTGTCATTTCGGGAGGAAGAGGCACCACCTCCGACAATTTAGGCCTGATTAAAACACTTGCAGAAACTTTGAAAAGCCAGGGTGTAAATGCAGAATGGGCCTGTAGCCGTCCTGTTGTTGACGAAGGTGTTGCAGTGTATGCGCATCAAGTGGGACAAACCGGCAAAACCATTCGTCCTAAAGTCTATGTTGCCGTAGGTATTTCGGGAGCCATTCAACACCTTGCCGGGATGAAAGAATCTGAAAAAATCATTGCCATCAACCACAATCCGAAAGCAAACATCTTCCAAAATGCTGATTTTGGGATTGTTGGCGAGTATGCTGATATCCTTCCCGAATTAATTGAGCGGGTTAAAGGCGGATTTAAGTTCGGGATTGAAAGCAAGGGTTAGTCCAAATCTTCCAGCCACATCCGCACTACCGCATCGCTGGGCATACGCCAGTCACCACGCGGTGAAAGGCTGACCGAGCCGACTTTGGGGCCGTCGGGCAGGCAGGAACGTTTGAATTGTTGGGCGAAGAAGCGGCTGTAAAATACTCGGAGCCATTTCTCAATGACAGACTCTTCATATACACTTTCGAAGGCCCGGATGGCCATCCATCGGATCTTGGAGGGCTGAAAACCGAAACGGAGCACCTGGTAGAGGAAAAAATCGTGCAATTCGTAGGGACCGACCAAATCTTCGGTCTTTTGGGAAATCAAACCGTCTTCGGTGGCGGGTAAAAGCTCAGGGCTGACGGGCGTATCGACCACATCGGCAAGAATAACTGCCGTTGCTGGATCCATCTGGTTTTCGGAAACCCATTGAACGATGAAGCGGACCAAAGTTTTGGGCACGCCGACGTTGACGCCGTACATGGACATGTGGTCGCCGTTGTAGGTAGCCCAGCCCAGCGCGAGTTCGGAAAGATCGCCGGTACCAATGACCAGACCGTTCACCTGATTGGCGATGTCCATCAGGATTTGTGTGCGTTCGCGAGCCTGGGAGTTTTCGTAGGTGATGTCGAGCTGAATGCCATCGTGACCAATATCTTCGAAATGCTGTTCCACCGCCTTGCGGATGGAAATCTCGCGGAAATGCACACCCAAGCTTTCAATAAGACTGACTGCATTTTGATACGTGCGGTCGGTGGTTCCGAAACCAGGCATGGTAATACCCTCGATGTTGCTGCGCGGAATGCCCAGTTTGTCGAAGGTCTTGACGGCCACCAACAAAGCCAGCGTGGAGTCAAGTCCGCCTGAGATGCCGATGACAGCATGCTGAGAGCCGGTATGCATCATTCGTTTGGCCAAACCTTGCACCTGAATGGCAAACATTTCCTGACAACGCTTGTGGAGTTCGGGACCGGAAGGAACAAACGGATGCTTGTCAAAACTACGGTCAATCATTTCCGAATACAGTTCAGCCAAGGCAAAGGGCAGAATGCGGTATTCGTTTTCTTCGCGTTCGTGCAGGAAATCGGCGGTGAAGCCGGTGTGACGCATTCGGTCGCCGTTGAGTTTCTCTACGTCCACGTCGGCCGTGATCAACTGGTTCTGCAAGGTAAAGCGTTCAGCCTCGGCTAAAAGACTGCCGTTTTCAACGATTTCGGCATTGCCGGCAAAAACGACGTCCGTGGTGGATTCGCCGAAACCGCAGGAGGCGTAAATGTACGAAGCGATGCAGCGGGTAGACTGTTGGGCCACGAGTTGCTTGCGGTAATCGTTCTTGGCGATGAGTTCGTTGCTGGCGGAAAGGTTGAACAGCAGGTTGGCGCCGTGCAGGGCATGGAAGCTGCTGGGCGGAACCGGCATCCAAAGGTCTTCGCAGATTTCGACACCGATGCAGGCCTCGCCGTTTTTCAGGAGGATATCGGTACCGAAGGGCACGGTCTGGCCGCAAAGCGTGGCTTCGCGAGCCTGTACTTCGCGGGAGGAACTGAACCAGCGTTTTTCGTAGAATTCGCCGTAATTGGGCAGCCAGGTTTTGGGGAAAATGGCTAGAATGTGTCCGTTTTGAAAAGCTACAGCCGTGTTCATGAGCCGGTTCTGCACCCTGACCGGCATGCCGACCAGGGTCAGCATTGAAAGCCCGGAAGTGCGTTCCAGCAATGCCTGCAACGCACTTTCGGCTTGTTCGATGAGGATTTTCTGATGGAAGAGATCGCCGCAGGTATAGCCGGTGATGCCCATTTCCGGGAAACACAGCATCTGCACGCCCTTGGAGGCGGCATCCTGCATCAGCAGTTCCGTTTGCTCCATGTTGTAGGTGCAGTCACCTACTTTCAACAATGGGACGGCGGCCCCTACCCTCACAAATCCGTAACTCATAGGTTGTTATGCTAAATAGAATACTTCTTCCAGCGGAATGGTAACTGGTGAATTGTCCGGATTGGTTTCCATGATGTCGGCCATGTACGCCCACCATTTTTTCGTTATTTCGTCAAAACCCAAATCCTGTGAACCAACGTTACCTTCCACTTTCTGAACGGCAAACAGAATGTTGGTTTCTTCGTCCAGGAAAATGGCATAGTCGCTGATACCGCTTTTCTTGATAAGCTCTACGATTTCAGGCCAAACTTCGTCGTGACGTTTTTTGTACTCGGCTTTCATGCCGGGTAGCATTTTCATTTTAAAGGCAACGCGTTGCATAGTTATTGGTTTTATAGGTTAATGTGTTTTTGCTTAAAGCGGTGTAAATATAACTATTTTTTGAACGTCCAGGCGGTGGAAAGGTAGGTTTTGTCTGCAATTTCCGTGATTACAGCCACTTCGGCATCCGTAAAATCCATCGAAACCAAATCGGGCTGGTTGGCGAGCATCTTCAAGGAGAATTCACGGACAAAGGCTTCCATTTCAAGTGTCTCACCGTTTTTTTCGTGCAGGAAGTCGTGGATGTTCTTTACCGGACTGGGCACAGAAGCCACAGCCGCCTTGATCCTACCGGCTGAATTCGGTGTCAGGCAGCGTTGCAACATTTCCAAAGATGTTTGGTACAATAAGGTGCCGTGATGCAATTCGCGGGTTTTCCCAACGTGGGATGCCGTTCCCGATACTTTAAAGCCGTCGGGCAGCCAGAGATCCTTGCGGGAACCGACTTCCAACGGAATACCAAGCTCGTGCAATACTGCGACGACAGGAGTCAAAAAGGCTGAACCCAGTGGCGACTGCCCCGGAATTCGGTTGGTGATGAAGCAAAAATTCAGGTTTCCAAAATCGTGAAAGACCGCTCCCCCACCCGATAATCGACGAAACAGGCCAATGCCCTGGGACGCACAGAAGGTCGTATCGGCTTCAGCCAATATAGATTGATTGCAACCAACGACGACGCAGGGTTCGTTTACATATAAAAAGAGGGTTTCATCGGACTGCCGAAGGAAGATATATTCTTCGGCAGCCAGATTGAAACCCGGATTGGTCGAACGGCTTAGAATAAACCGCATGGTGTATTATTTCACGTTGAAGGCTACGCGCAGCTCTTCGATTTCCTCTTCGCCGATGGGGCAAAGCGGTCCGATGGAGGAAGCCATCACCAGGGAGTTGGCGCTGAATTCGGCTACTTCCAGGTAATCGAAGGTGGTGAGCAGCTTGTCGCCGGTCACGAAGACGCAGTCGTTTTCCACCAGTACGGCACGGTTGGTGGCGAACATCTTAGCCATCTTGTCCACCTCGGTGTACAACGAGCCCCATGGAATGGAGGGCACGTCCTGCAGGAAAATCCAGCTTTCGGGGATGGTGCGCACGTCGAACTTGGTGTGGCTCACGGCATGGGCCATCAGGTTGGGCGACTGGGTGGTGATGATGGAATTGATGTGCGGATTCAGCTGATAGATGCGTTGGTGCAAAGCCACTGAACGGCTCGGTGTCTTGCCGGCTTCGGCTTGACCGTTGCGGATTTGGACCAAATCGTGCGGTGTGATGTCCCAACGGGCCACGTCACGAGGCGTAATCAGGAAATCGTTGTTCTTCCAACGGACGGAAACCGTGCCATAGGTGGAGATCATCAGCCCCTGATCGCAGGCACGACGGATGATGCGGACCATTTCAGATCGGATGGCGCGTTCTTCGGAGGAATAACTCACATCCATGAAGTGCGAGATGTTCTTGGGGAAATGGGATTGATATTCGTCAATCTGTTGGTCGGTCAGGTAGCTCACTTTACCAAGCATACCGGCCTTTACGATGGTGCGGCAGCAGAATTCAAGCGTTTCGAAACGCTGATAGGCGTCCATCATGTCTGTTCCACCCAACACGACACCATGGTTTTCCATGATGACAGCCTTGAATTTGGGATTTTCGAACTGAAGGGCAATTTTTTTGCCCAGTTCTTCGCTACCCGGGCAACCATAAGGTGCGTAACCTATTTCACCACAAATGTAGCGTGCCTGGGGCACGATGTTGGTGTTCGGAATTTGTCGGGCGATGCTGAAGGCCACCAATCCGGGAGGATGCGCGTGGATGACGGCATTCAGTTCCGGCCGTGCATCGTATATGGCTTTGTGGAAGGGAAACTCGGAAGAAGGCTTGTGCGGGCCCACCAACGTTCCGTCCTTTTTAATGCAAACAATGTCTTTGGGAGTCAACGAACCTTTGTCAATGGCAGAAGGCGTGATCCAAATATCTCCGTTTTCGTCGCGAATGGAGATGTTTCCGCCCGAAGTGGTGGTCATGCCACTGCGGTAAATACGTCCGATAATTACGTTGATTTGTTCACTCGGAGTCATGAACATCGTGTCTAATTGTCTCATATAATCGTTTTAAAATGCTATTTTTTGCGAACGCCTTCGTCAATGACGACTTTTTCAGGCGGTGAAAGCAACATGTTGGGGTCAGCCAGATACTTGCTCAGCAGCCTCATCGAAGAGGCATAATAGAAGCCGTCGCAGATGCGTTCGTCCAACACGAATTTGAGGTGGATGGTTTTGCGAACTTTCAGCTCGCCGTTTCTATCCATGACATGGCTGCGGGATTTCTTACCCATGGCCACGAACATGCTACAAGTGCCGAATTCATATAGGTGATGGTAGATGGATTCAATACCGATGGAGCCGATGTTGGTCAAAAACATGGTGCAATGCCAGGGACTGGCGCGGTTGATGACCTTGGGCATGATGCCGACCTTGTCCATTCCCAACAGGAAGAAAACAGTGGCACGCAACACAAAGGAAGGAAGCATGCCCATAATTTTGGAAATCTTGTCAGAATCGTTCGATTGACCGACTTGCTGATTTTCCATTTGTTCCTTAAGCACTTTAGCGACCACTTCCTGCAACGTATCTGTGGGCAGAAAATGCGGTTTGATGAGGGTTTCCTCCCCATCGTCCGAAAGCGTGCGCTTAACGGCGATGGCAAAATTGATGTGGTTGCGAGCAAAAATCTTGTTCCAGATGACAAAGCGGTTCAGATGGGGGCGTTGCGAAATCAATCTGATGTGTGCCGCCATGATGATGTGCATCAGGGACAAGCCGGGTATGTCTTCTTTGTGCTCCTTGATGAATTCTTCCAGATTGTCGATGTTGAGCTGTTCTTCAAAGAGGTTTTGGGAATCCATTCGAGTACGCAAAAAGAACGGTATGACCGAAAAAACGGTATCCACATTTCGAACGCGCCAACCGTCATAACGGTCTCCTATTTTCCATTTGAAATACTTGAGCTGATCCATTTCATTCATTTGTCATTTCCTCCACTATTTGTTTTCTAATTGACTTAAGGTTTTCAAATATACACTTAAATGATTTGAAAAAAAACAACCCAAATTGAAACCTTTTACATTTCCTTCAATTTGAAGGGATTGTAGGATACATTGTTGTCAAAAACGTCGGTTTCTTCGATTTTCTTGATTTTGCGTACGACCAGGTTGGTCACTGGCAAGATGAGGATTTCGTAACCGGTCTTCATAGCCATCTGGGTAAAAATCAGGACAACAAGCGCCTTGGTGGGAATAACGCCGTAAAAAGCCAGGGTGAAGAAAACGAGGGAATCGGCTCCTTCCCCGAACAGGGTGGAAACGACGGCACGAAGGGAGAATCCTTTGCCTTTCTGCCAAACTTTCATCTTGCTCATTACGAAGGCATTGATGAAGGAGCCGCAAAGGAAAGCGGCGAAACTGGACAAGACCAACCGCAACGTATTGCCTAGAACCAGCTGGAATTCAGCCTGATGCGTGAAGTTGGCTGAAGCCGGCGCCCAGATGCTGAGCTGGAAGATGGCCACCGCCAGGAAGTTCATGCCGAAACCGCACCAGATGATGAGACGCGCTTTGCCAAAACCCCAGACTTCGGCTATGACGTCGTTCAGAATGTAAGAAAGGGGGAAGATCAACAGACCGGCAGTGGCTTCGATGGGACCGATCCGGATAAGTTTTTGCTCAACAATGTTGGCAACGAGCAGGCAAACTGTAAACAGCAGCCCGCAGACCATAAAGGCCACAGAGACTTGTTTTTTCATACTCTTGTTTTTTACGTGGTGTTCAAGCACACGTTTCCGCAACCGGCGGAAAGCGGGGACAAAGATAGGGAATTATTCGGAATTTCGAAGTCTGGTCGAGTCGTAACCCAGCAAGTCGTACATCCGGTTGGCAATCCAATAGAACACGACGGCGGTGACGATTCCGCCCAAAACGTCCACCAAATAATGCGCCTTGATGTAAACGGTGGAGAACATCAGGATGATGGAAAATGGCAGCAGCACCCAAAAAAGCTTGCGGTCTTTGTTGAAAGTCAGCAACAAGATCACCATCGTCGTGCCAACGTGGGAGCTGGGGAAGGAACCCGTCGGATTCTCCCCCTGGTGCTGAATGAATCGAACCAGCCAGCAAAACAGATAGCCGTCAGGCACGTGCGTGTCTTTCGCCGCAAAAAAGAATTGCGGCCCGACCACCGGCAACATATCGAATATGCTGTAATACAAGAAGATGGAAAGCATCAATACAAAAACGACTCGATCGAAATGCTCTTTTCTGTGAAACCAAAACCACAACGGTATTCCAAAAAGGAAGATATACAGGCAGAAATAGCCGAAATACATCAATTCGCTGAACCAGGCCTGCGGAAACATCTGTGAAAAAACCAGGGAAGGTTGGCAACCGAACAAATGGGCATCGAGGTCGTAAAAGAACAAATCCTTGTTTTGAAACAAAATATTCGAAAAATAGAAGGATTCTGAATACCAATAGCCCAACATTAAAAAGGGCAAGAACTGACGTACACTGTCTAATTTCGGGATTTGGACCTTTTGTGACAATAGGGCTAAAAATCCAATGACGGTAATGACAGCCATACGGCTTCCGAAAAACAAGGTACGATGCTGAACTTTCGGAAAAAATACAAGAAGGTATAGAACGGTTATCAGAATATAAATAATGGTCAACCATTCAGCAGTATAAAGTCTCCTTTTTCGCATTCTATTTTGCCTGAGTAAATGAAAAGGTAACAAACCTACGAATTTTTTAGGGTATTGTTGGTTACCTAAGGGTAGTTTTTAAGAGTTTTTTCTGATATTTGTCAACGTTTAAAATAACGCCCATGAAATTCAACGATTTAGTAAAATCACTTCAGAAAGCACAAAACCTGCTTTGGTCGAGAATCTCTTTTTTTGTACTTGGTGCAACAGCTTTGGTTTGGTTTCTAATCCGAGTCATTCCCAAACCGAGTCGTGCAAGTTACCCTTGTCAGCGGGCGGCATTCCCCATTGCCAGCGCTTTTGTTATCTGGATGGCAGGTTTCGTAGGCAGTTGGCTCGGCATCAAATGGCTTGGAAAAAAACTGTCTAAACGGTGGGCGTTGGTTCTTTCACTGACAGGTGCTGTCGTTTTAGTGGCTTGGTTGACCGTTTTTCCGTCCAACATCTTGACATCCAGTGCTGCAGAAGCGGATTCCACCTTTATTCCTGCCGTTGGATTCGACTGGAAACCCGGTGCATCCAACCAACCAACCGGAAGTGCGAGGGGCATTTATCCGGGTCGGGTCGTTATGACCCGTGACCCGTTGGCAACCAAATGGGCTGGAAACTGGAAAGTTAAGGATGATCAATGGTTCCTGGACAAGAACACCGATGTGGACAGGGTTGAAAAAATGGTTTCAGTGAGCTTGCAGCAATTGACGGGCGCTAAAAAAGATACGGAGGCCTGGAAACGCATTTTCCACCAATACAATGCTTCCCGCGGACTAAAGAACCAAGGTTACAAAACCGGTGAGATCATCGCCGTGAAAATAAACCTCAACAACAGCAGTGAAACCAAGACGGACAATATGACGGATGCCACGCCGCAAATGATTCTGGCTGTGGTCCGTCAATTGGTGCACAACGCCGGTGTACCCGAAAAAGACATTCTGGTGTACGATGCCAGAAGGCCCATTTTCCCGTATATGCTCACCGAAGTTTGGAAGGAATTCAAGGATGTGCGCTTTCTACAGGAAAAACCCGCCACCGACAAACAGCCTGTCAATCCCGCTTATGGCGATCATACAGGTTTGGAAGGGGCAGACTGGGTGGATGGAATCACGTATTCTGCCGGTAATTTCAAAGATGCCAAACTCATGCCAAGACAGGTCAAGGAAGCAACTTACCTCATCAACCTGGCGCTTCTGAAGCTTCACTCCTACCCGTACAACTACATGGAAAAAGGGGATGAAGGGCAAACGGCGCTGACCATGTCGGGTAAAAACCATGCGGGTTCCATCAAAGGGACATCCGAATTGCACAGCATCCTGAACACCAAAAAGGAAGGCGTCAAGAATGCCTGGTCTCCGTTGGTGGATTTGGCAGCTTCTCCAAATTTGGGTGGAAAAACCATTCTGTACTTGTTGGACGGATTGTACTGCGGCCGAAAGTGGCAGTGCTTTCCCTCGCATTTTCCGAACCCGCCTTTCAACAACCGGACTGAGCCGTACGAAAACACTGATTGGCCTGCCTGCGTGCTGGCGTCGTTTGATCAAGTAGCGCTTCAGTCGGTCGGTTTGGACATCATGTATGCCCAAAGCAAGAACAACGAGGAAAAAACCTACCACAACGTGCCCCGCATTCTGGTGCGCGAAAACGCCGACGACTTCCTCCGTGAAATGGCCAATCCGCAGAACGCACCTTCGGGAGTGAAATACGTGCAGGACGGCAAACCGGTGCAAAGTCTCGGTGTGCTGGAACATTGGAACAACGACCGGGATATGAAATACTCCCGCAACCTGGACCCGAAAAACGGTAAGGGCATTGAATTCATTTACTTACCGATTTAAAATCTTATTCATGTTTTTTAGAAAATCTTTGATTATATCAGGCATCCTTAGTGTTTGTCTGACCGCTCAGGCTGTGGAAAACAAGAACCTGACGGATACGCTTCAGGAAGTTGTCGTAACCGGAACTCCGGTCAAATTGGGGCTGAACAACGTGCCCATGTCCGTTTCGGTCATCACCCGATCGGAGATTGCAGCCAGCGGTCAATCCTCGGTGCTTCCCATCTTAAACGGCCGAATACCAGGCTTGTTCGTTACGGAACGTGGCATCATCGGGTTCGGCGTTTCCAATGGCGCTGCCGGGCAGATTTCCATGCGGGGCGTGGGCGGTTCTCCCACCACGGGTGTTTTGGTGATGATGGACGGAAACCCCCAATACATGGGCATTTTCGGGCATCCGTTGGCCGACATCTACAGTTCATCGGGTGTGGAACGCGTGGAAGTCATCCGCGGACCGGCATCCATGATGTACGGTTCGAATGCCATGGGCGGTGTCATCAACATTCTGACCAGACGGACCGCCAAGGAGGGTTTCTCCGGGGAAGCAGGCCTTCGTTACGGATCGTTCAATACCAAAGAAATGGTACTTTCCGGTAGTTACCGTCATAAAAATTGGAACCTGCTGACCACCCTGAACAGAAACAGCACCGACGGCCATCGCGCCAACAGCGATTTCAGCCAGAACAGCGGCTATTTCAAGATAGGCTATCGGCTGAACGAGCATTTCAGAATGCATACGGACCTGAATTTGAGCCGATTCAAGGCAACGGATCCAGGACCTGACACACTTGGTGCCGTAAAAGGCTATGCGCTGGACATTCAACGGGGTAGCTGGTCCTATTCGTTGGAGCACGAATTCGCCGCTTTTTCGGGCAGCATGCGCGTATTCAGAAATTTCGGAACGCACGACGTTTCGGATGGATTTCATTCAACAGATTTCAACAATGGACTGATTATCAGCGAGTCTATTCGACCCTATAAGAATACGTTGATCAATTTCGGTCTCGACGGAAATGTATACGGAGGAGTGGCCACGCAAACCTTTGCCCACCTGCAGTTTGTGGATTCCACCGTTTCAGAAATCGGTGCATATGGGTTTGTCCAACAGACCGTTTTACAGCATCTTACCTTGAATGCAGGCTTGCGCTTGCAATACAACAGCCAATACGGCAAGGAATGGATTCCGGCCGCAGGTGCAGCCTGGGACCTGCAGAACGGCATGACCTGGAAAGCGTCCTTCGGCAAAGGGTTCCGCAGCCCTACCCTGCGTGAATTGTTCATGTTCAACCACAATACCGCGCTGGCACCCGAACGCATCTGGAACTACGAAACCAGTTTCCTGAAGGAATTCAAAAATGCACATTTGGAATTGACGGCATTTTACCTTCGTGGGAACAACCTGATCGTGACCGGAAACATGGGTCGCCTATACAACGGAGGCAGCATCAACAACAAGGGGCTGGAACTGGCCGCCGGTTGCGAGCCTGTGGAGAACCTGCATATGCTACTGACATTCAGCCACATCGAAATGGAAACATCGGTGTATGCCACGCCAAGGAACCATGTTTACCTCAACGGAATGTACCAAATGGGGAAATTTAGGTTCAACACCGGTTTGCGGTATGTGGAACATCTGAATACCGCCATCGGAGCAGAAAGCTTTCAATCTTATGCATTGCTGAATGCTGGCATCCAGTACAACCTGCTGCCCAACCTCGAATTCAGCCTGAGCGGAAACAATCTGCTGAACCAGACCTACGAGACCATCCGGTATTACACCATGCCCGGAATCAATGGTTCAGCAGGTTTGAGCTATCGTTTTTGAGCGGCAATCGAAGTGTTGACGTCCATAATCATTTTTGATACACAGTCTCGGGTGGACTGACAAAGCGCTTCGACCAAGCAGCCAGCAGTCCGTTCCAGCCTTTCATTAAGGTTGAGGTTGTCTCCTCCTATGAATTCCACCGTACTGGACACGGAAAAAGTCGTGTCCCGAATGAGTTGTTCCCCCTTTCGAAGTTTTATTGAACAGGCCACCTTGGAGTTGGCCGGATAACTGTTTTCGGAACTAGTCAAGAAATAGCCGTAAACGTAATAAATCATCAGTGAATTATCCATAAAGTGGGTATCCGTCAGGCAAGTATCCAGCGTCACTTCCAGGTTGTACACGTCCTTTTTGCGGGCACTGTCCGAACACAATGCAAAATGTCCGCTGCGCTGACTCTCGTCGGTGATGGCATTGAAAAAGAATTCGTTGAAATCTTGTTGCATCAGATTGGCGCCAAGCTTGATGCGGTAATCTGCCTCAACATAGTTGACGAAGATGAAGGGTAAAATCAGGTTCTTCCTCCGCTGAACCGATGTCAGGCTGTCCAATTGAAAACCGGTGAACGTCACGATGACAGAATCGGTTTGGGCGGATGAATCGATGGGACTGATCAATTCATAACCCAAGGGTTGCGGAAAAGAAGCTATCCCTTTCATCAGCATTTTTGACTCAGAACAGGAGATTCCGGTCAGGAGGAGCACTACCAGCAGTGAAAGCCGAACCAGGTTTTTCATTCGTGTTTTAATTAGGTGCGTTTGAGGCAAAGATAAAACAGAACGTAGACAATCGGTTCCAAAAAAATCACAATCCCAAAAAGCGCCGAGGATTTTCACGGGTCAACTTGTTTTCAAGCGCGTCATCCAGTCGAAACAGAAAGTTTTGCGTGACCGAAGGCAACTTCTCGTGGATGAGGACCATGTAGTAATCCGAACCGAAAAGTGTTCGGTTTCGGACCAATTCTTTCTCCTTCAACAACTCCTCGAAGGTTTCCAAAAAACCGGAATTGCGTTTTTCGGTGAGGTGCAGCAAGAACGAAACGTCGGTATAAACGTGTTCATAGTCTTCCATCATGGAAACGATGCGATGCACCCAAGTATTCGGATCTTTACGGGAAAATCGCTTCCACTCCTCA
>Ga0302205_10000289_pt1 | contig 22444 bp, 2 predicted proteins | sample II_Fen_E1_3_FD_194582 | JGI IMG/M metagenome (GOLD analysis project Ga0302205, IMG submission 194582) | Peat permafrost microbial communities from Stordalen Mire near Abisko, Sweden - II_Fen_E1_3 | ecosystem: Environmental > Terrestrial > Soil > Wetlands > Permafrost | place: Sweden: Abisko...
AGGCCCAGCCAAATCCCTGTATAAGGAGTTTGAATGGATACCTGGCACCGGACTTCCTGAGATTGGAAAACAAGGGGGCAGGGTCAAACCGGTTTGAGAATATCAAAAGATACTGGTATGTTCCCAAAATCTGGTATCGTACAACAAGTATGATAACTAGGAAGAATTAAAAATGAAATTCAGGGTCATCTGTTTAATAGTTTTTTTTAAAATTTTAATTCAACAAACCTTAGTATGCTTTCGCTTTAGTTATAAAGAAAAATCTGAAAAACTTGAGAGAGGAAATTGAGAGGGTGCTGGGAGGGATATACCCCTCTTAACACCCTCTCATCCATTTTCAGCATTCCTCTCAACTCCCTCTGTGCCGGATACCAGTTTTAGAAAATTAAATAATTGTCAAATTTGTAATACTTTTATAAAGTGAGTTTGGCAATGAGATCGGAAAATAAGTAAATAGAAGTAGTTCTTTATTCTACATATGGAGTAGCAAATAATCCATGTTTATTACTTTCACTCTTGTCTGTTTGTCCTGGATGAAAATTGTTTTGAGCGATATTGCTGCTTTTATTGGTTTTTTTACAATAAAGATTACATTATTGATTGTTTCTTACTTATTTTTAATATCTTTAAGTTCTTTTTTTGATGAACTGTCATAGATTAATTTCTTTGAAAGCTCTAGATGTATTATTTGCCACATAGTTTTGTAAAATCGTTTTGAATAAATTACTCCGCATAATCCTAATTGTATATTTTGTTTTGGTTGCCGGGTTACTCCCTGCATCTGGACAGAGTGATTTTAGGGTTTTTGGAGATATCCCCCACCTACCTATATTAGATCCTACTGCGATCAGTAATCCCGAGACAGGCATGCTGATTTTTAGCAGCACGGATTCAAAACCTTTGATTTATACAGGAGCTTCCTGGGAAACCTTATGTACAGGGAATATTAATTCCGTCACTTCGCAGGAGTATTTTCTTGTAAAGAATGGTATTCCTTTACTTCCTACCTTTAGCAATGTTCCCACCGGGACGTTGGCTTCCGGAACCATTTACTATTCTACGGCTGACAAGTCCGTCATGGTTTATAATGGCAGTGGTTGGTTCAAAATGGTGGACATGTTAGTTGGTAGTATTGCCGAGAGTAGTGGCTTTATTGCCGGTGTTGGCGTAAAGACTTTCAAACTACCTGTATTGAATTCAAATCCTTCACCATTGGGTTTGTCAGCAGGGGCATTCTATATTAATTCCATCACGAAGATGATTCGTTTCTATGATGGTTACACATGGCTGGATATAAGTTGTCAGGCTGTTGTAAAGACTCTTCCATTGACCAATATTGCCGGTTATACAGCCATGAGTGGTGCTGAAGTAATCACCAATAGCGGCTCACCTGTAACTCTTACCGGAATTTGCTGGAGTCCAAACTCAGATCCGGATACTTTATTGACATCCAAAACAAGAATAATAACAACCGGTTCGGGAATAGGAATCTTTACAAGCCAGTTGACGGGTCTGCTGCCTCAGACCACCTATCATGTCCGGGCGTATGCGGTGAACAGTCTGGGTATTGTATATGGGGAAGACCGGACATTTACCACTTCCATAGCACCACCAACCATTATAACGTTAGAGGCATCGGGTATTTCGAGCATAACTGCACAAAGTGGCGGGGATATAACTTCAGATGGCGGATCGTCGATTACTAAACGTGGAATTATCTGGAGTTCGGTATCCGATCCGTTGGATGATCTGTCACATATTGTTACAAATGATGGTTCCGGTGTTGGACTTTACCCCAGTACTTTGGATGGATTGCTTGGGTTGACCACTTATTATGTCAGAGCGTATGCGGTGAATGCAGCGGGTACTTCCTATGGAAACCTGGTGCAGTTTACCACCACGGTACCTGTTCCTCCTGTGCTTAACCCAATTCTGACTATGACCGGTATCACCGGCAGTTCAGCCAATGGCACTGCACTCATTCTGAATAACGGAGGTGCCCTGGTAACGGAACGCGGAATCTGTTACAGCACGGATGATATAAATTATACCTATATTACCTCTTCTACAGTAACACCTACTGATATTGGCACTTTCCTCACCAACCTTACAGGATTATCACAAGGAACCACCTATTATGTGAAAGGGTACGCCAAAAACACTGCGGGAACAGGGTATACAAGTGAAACCAGTTTTAAAACGGCTTCCTATGTAAGCATTGTTACCTTAAAACCGGTTATTACCGGAAGCTTTACCGCCAGGAGCGGCGGAGATATTTCAAGTACGGGATATTCCACCATAACTGCGCGTGGTATTTGCTGGAGTATGGACAGAAATCCAACGACAGCTTTAACCTCTAAAACTTCTGATGCTGTAACGGGGGATGGTACGGGTACTTATAACAGTGTTCTTGCCGGCCTGACTCCGGGTGTGACCTATTATGTCCGTGCTTATGCGGTGAATGTCGCCGGAACGGCCTATGGCAACCTGGACAGTATAGCCATGCCGGATTATGCAAAAGTACATACCATTGATGCTTCTACTTTATATCTGACTACAGCTACCTGCGGTGGTAATGTGGTGAGTGACGGAGGATCGCCTGTGACCGATAGGGGTATATGCTGGGATACCAGTGTTAATCCAACCATTGCGAACAGTACTACCATGGAAGGTGATGGATTGGGGATGTTTACCAGTATCCTTACCGGTTTAACTCCAAGCATTAATTATTATTTCAGGGCATATGCTATAAACAGCGTAGGGGTTTCTTACGGGGAAAACCTGACTTTTAACATCGTTCCTGAAGCTCCGATGATCATTACCCTCCCTGTATCCGATACTACCAGTATGTCCGGGCAGAGCGGCGGAGATATAAAAAGCAGTGGCGGAGCACCAATTACCTTGCGTGGTATTATGTGGAGTACGAGTGGTGATCCACTGGCTTACCCTGCAACGACTATAACAACCAATGATGGATCCGGTGTTGGGTATTTCCCAACCAAAATGGAGAATTTGTTGGGAAGTACTACCTATTATGTACGTGCATATGCCGTAAACAGTTACGGAAAGGCTTATGGGGATTTAAAGATCTTCACTACCCTGCCTCCGATTCTGGCTACCGTATTACCACCTTCTTTTGATGTGAAAGATATTACCAGCACTTCGGGAATAGGTGAATTCCTTATTGTCAACAATGGAGGGGATCCTATTACCGATCGTGGAATACGCTATACCACCGACAGGATAAATTATGCCTATGTATCTTCCGGAACTCTGAATGCAACTGATGTTGGCACTTTTGATGTCTTCCTGAGCGGACTGGCTCCGAATATGACGTATTATGCACAGGCGTATGCAATTAACAGGGTGGGTACAGCCCTAAGTACCGAATCCAGTCTACATACTTCCAGGCCTGCCATATTAACTACGATTCCTCCAACGTTTATAGGTAATTTTACTGCCAGAAGTGGAGGGGATATTACTAATACCGGATATGCCAGTATCACTTCGCATGGAATCTGTTGGAGCACAGACAAAAACCCGACGGTGAGTCTTCCTACCAGGACTTATGACCCTGTGACAGGAGATGGTTCCGGTACTTTTACCAGTACATTTGACGGATTGCTTCCGGGTGTTACCTATTACGTGCGTGCTTATGCAGATAATAATGCAGGCATGGCCTATGGTAACCTGGATAGTCTTGTTATGCCCGATAAGGCAAAAGTACAAACCATAGCTGCTTCCTCCTTAACGAATACCTCGGCTACCTGCGGTGGTAATGTTTTGAGCGATGGTGGATCTGTAGTCACAGAAAGGGGTATTTGCTATGCCACTTCCGAAAACCCGACTACTTCCAACAGCACTGCTGCCGTCGGTAGCGGATTGGGAATGTTTAGTAAAGTACTAACCGGTTTAACTCCGAACGTAACCTATCATTTCCGGGCGTATGCCATAAATGACGTTGGTGTATCCTATGGGTCTGACCTGACCTTTATTGTTATTCCGAATGCACCTTTGGTAGTCACGCTTCCTGTAACGTCTATTACCAGTATTTCAGGAACCAGTGGCGGAGATATCCAGAGTGATGGCGGAGTATCCATCACCTCAAAGGGTATTGTGTGGAGTCTCACGGGTGACCCACTGACCGATGTGCATGCCAGGAATCTTCCGGATACAGGAACCGGTGTGGGAGTATTCGCCAGTAAAATGGATAGTCTTTTAGGCAATACCACCTATTATGTCCGTGCCTATGCGGTAAATAGTTACGGAAGGGCAAACGGGGATTTGAAAGTATTCACCACGCTGCCAGCAGTCCTGGCAACGATCCAGCCTCCAAGTTTCCGCGTTACGGATATAAGCAACACCTGGGCGGTTGGTGTATTCACTATACTAAACAATGGCGGTGCCCCAATTATCAATTGTGGAATCCGGTATAGTACGGACCGGGTAAATTACACCTATGTTAGCTCTACGACCCTGAATTTGACAGATATAGGTTCGTTTGTGACGAATTTAACAGGTTTGACGCGCAATACCGTTTATTATGCACAGGCATATGCAATAAATACCGCCGGTACGGCAACAAGCAGTGAAGTAAGTTTCAAGACCCTTTCCCTGGCAACATTAACTACAGCGAAACCGAATACAATCACCGGATATACCGCAACTAGCGGAGGAATTATCAGCGACACGGGGAGTGATGTCATTTCGGCTGTAGGGGTATGCTGGAGTTTGTCCAGAAACCCAACTTCCGATCTTGTTACTAAAACTTCCGATCCTGTAGGTAGTCTGGGCACTGGATCTTTCGCCAGTTCTATAACAGGTCTGACTCCGGGGACGAAATACTATGTGAGGGCATACGCGGTTAATAGTTCCGGGGTTGGATATGGTAATCTGGATAGTCTGGTTACCACCAGTAATTCATTGCCAGTATTGACTACCACTGTCCCATATGCTATAACCGGATCTACTGCCATTACCGGTGGTACTATCCTTTCTAACGGCAATGACAGCATATTAGCGAAAGGTGTTTGCTGGAGTACTATCAAAAATCCAACTTCCAACCTGGCAACAAAAACCTCGGAAGCACTCAGTGGTACGAATATAGGTTCGTTTATCAGTAATGTTATCAGCCTGACTCCGGGTGTGAAATACTATGTGAGGGCATATGCTGTAAATAGTTCGGGGGTAGCTTACGGGAACCTTGACAGTATAAGTGCTGCAAACTTTGCTACTGTAACCACTACCGCTCCAACCGGTGTAACCAACACCACGGCTATTTCCGGTGGAAATGTCACGGATGATGGACACTATACGGTTACTACCCGAGGGGTTTGCTGGAGTATATTCCCTAACCCAACTACAGACGATAGTTATGCAGCCAATGGAAATGGTACAGGATCTTACCCGGTTACCCTGATAGGATTGATGGGAAGCATGAAGTATTATGTCCGTGCTTACGCCATCAACAGTGCCGGTACCGCATACGGAAACCTGGATAGTCTGAAGACTTCATCACCGACGATACCTGTTGTTGTAACTACGGACATCAACAGCATTGGTGGAGTTTCCGCTCAGGGTGTTGGTACTGTGAGCAGCGATGGTGGAGACCCTGTAACGGAAAAAGGATTCTGCTGGAGTACTTCCCAGAATGCAGCTATTGACGGAGCACATGTTGTTTCCGGACAAGGTACGGGTGGTTTCTCCGGTTGGCTAACTGGATTGATCCCTAATACTAAATACTATTTCCGTGCCTATGCGACCAATAGTGTGGGAACAAGTTACGGGAATGAGATAACTTTCTCCACCTTTACCACAGCTACCATTATAACTACTGCAGCTTCCCAGATCACCAGTACCGGTGCCAAGAGTGGTGGAAATATCCTCAGTGATGGTGGTGCCTTAGTGTATAGCAGTGGAATTTGCTGGAATACCACCGGTACTCCCACAACTTCCGATGCAAGCACGAATAGTGGCTTGGGTATTGGTGAATTTATCCACAGTCTCACGGGCTTAATGGGAAGTACTACCTATTATATTCGTGCTTATGCAATTAACAGTGCCGGAACGGCATATGGCAATGAGGTAGTCTTTACTACTTCACCTGCTGTGGTTCCGACCCTGGTTACAACAGTTGCTGTGAGCGGTTCTAATGGAAAGACAGGATACAGTGGAGGTACTATAAGTAGCAATGGTGGCGGAGTGATTACTACCGAAGGTGTTGTGTGGAGTACTATAAAAGGCTTTATTCCGGATACAGTAACAGTAAATAAGTCGGCTCTGGCTGGTTCCGGAAACTTTAGCTCCACCCTTTCCAATTTGAAACCAGGAACAGTATACTATGTCCGGGCTTATGCCACTAATGCAGCAGGTACCGGTTATGCCACAAATGAGGTTAACTTTATTACCTATGATGTGCCGGTCATCACTACGTTGGTGCCTTCTTCCATAACCAATATCTCGGGAGTCAGTGGTGGAGATATTACTTTCAACGGAGGCTCGGATGTATGGGAAAGCGGTTTGTGCTGGAGTACAGTGAGTATGCCTACTATTTCCGGCGAACACTTTTCTAACGGTCCCGGTTCCGGTACATTTACCCGGACCATTACGGATTTGTTGGGAAGTACTACGTATTATGTCCGTGCCTATGCCATAAATGGCTTGGGGGTAGCTTACGGGCAGCAAGAAATATTTACCACCAAACCTCCGGTTCTGGCTACCATTATCACCATTCAGCCGGTAGCAACTTCTTCCGTTGCCGGTACAAGTGGAGGTAATATCACAAGTAACGGTGGATCGTTGGTTACCACCCGTGGAATCTGCTGGAGCACTGTTCCGAACTTTGATGCGGATACAGTTAAGTATAATAAGACAGCCCAGACCGGATATTATAAAGGCGTATTCAATGCACCACTTATCGGCCTGGCTCCGAATACGGTTTATTATGTGAAGGCGTATGTTGCAAATTCAGTAGGGGTTTCCTACGGAGCGGAAATGAGTTTCAAGACTCCGGCACTAGCTACCCTGACTACGGCATTGGCAACCTCGAACGGTCCGACTAAAGCAGTCAGCGGTGGTGTCATAACCGATGATGGAGGTGCCACGGTAGGTTCCAGAGGGGTTGTATGGAGTACTGTCGCAAGCTTTAATGCAGATACGGTTACTGTAAATAGAACCTACGATGGATACGACATAGGGACTTTTGTCAGCAAATTAACCGGACTGAAAGGAAATACCACCTATTATGTGAAGGCTTATGCCACCAATCTGGCAGGTACCAGTTACGGAAACTTGTTAAGTTTTATTACCGATCCTGCAACCCTTGCTACCCTGAGTACCCGGGATGCGTGGTATGTTTACGGAACCTCTGCAACATCGGGAGGGTATGTATCGGATAATGGCGGTGAACCTATTCTCCACCGAGGTTTGGTTTGGAGTACAAGCCCGAACTTCCAGCCGGATACGGTGGTAGTAAATAAAGTGGTGCAAGGTGCTATGGGCATTGGTTATTTCAGCACCACCATGTCCGGTCTTGCCCATGGAACCACCTATTATGTCCGGGCTTTTGCACAGAACAGCATTGGCTTTGCTTATGGCAATGTGATCAGTTTTACCACGATTGATTTTCCAACTTTAACTACTATTCCTGTTGTCACATCGTCCACAGGATACACTGCAAGTGGAGGTGGTGTACTGGTTAGCGATGGTGGGGCGAGTGTCACCAACCAGGGTGTTTGTTGGAGCATCAGTACGAACCCAACAACCGGCCTTTTCACTAAAACCACCTACGATAGTTGGTCCGGCAGCAGTTTCCGCAGTAACCTGACAGGTCTGTCGCCTGTTACCAAATATTATGTCAGGGCATACGCCGTAAATAATCAGGGAACCAGTTATGGGAATGAAGTCACCTTTACCACCCCACCTGCTTTGCCTGTTATTACCACTACTTATGCTACGCCGACATCCAAATCGTCCGTAGTAACGGGAGGAAATATCAGCTTTAATGGGGGTGGTGCCATTACTCAAAGAGGGGTAATCTGGAGCACGAATGCCGCCTTTAATCCCGATACTGTAGTAGTAAATAAAATATCAAATGGTACCGGAAGCGGGACTTTTACGAGTGTGATTACCAATATGCAGTTGAGCATTGCTTATTACATACGGGCGTATGCAGTAAACAGTGCAGGTACTGCTTACGGGAATCAGGTTTCTATTACCTTGTTCCCAACGGCACCAATTTTAAATACATTAGACCTGACTCAAATAACGGGTAACTCAGGAATGAGTGGCGGGGAGATTACCAGCGATGGCGGTGCTCCGGTTACCCTAAAGGGAATTTGCTGGAGTCTGACCACCAATCCTACTACCAGTGACTGGCACACATCGAATGGATCAGGCACAGATACTTTTGCTGCAATGGTTTCAGGTTTAGCCGCAAATACACTTTATTACGTACGGGCATACGCCATCAATAAAATCGGGACAGCTTACGGAGTGGAAAAGATCTTCCAGACGAATGCCATACCGACTCTTTCGGCTACTACCCCGGTAACTAATATTATTGCAACTACCGCTAGCAGCGGGGGTGAAATAACCGATACAGGACGTTCTCCAATCCTTACACGAGGTATTTGCTGGAGTACGTATAGTAATCCGGATATATCCCTTTCCACCAAGACGACAGATACTTCCTCCGGCAATATTGGCACCTTTATAGCCAATATGAAAAGTCTCGCCGCCAATACTACCTATTACGTCCGTGCCTATGCAACGAATGCAGTGGGAACCGGATATGGCAGCCAGGTTCAATTCACTACTCTGGTGGTTATGTTACCTTCGCTCACCACCATTCATCCTTTCAACGTAGATAGTGTGAAGGCCACCAGTGGCGGTAATATATTTGATGATGGTGGAATGCCGGTTACAGTTCGCGGTATTTGTTGGAGCACAACTTCTAATCCGACAAAAGATCTTGCATCCCACCTGGATAATGCCACCGGTGGAGATAGTATTTATACCAATACTTTCACGGGCTTATCCCCCGGGACCAAGTATTACATACGTGCGTATGCCGTGAATAGCAAAGGGACAGGTTACGGAAACCTGGATAGTCTATACACACAGGCAGTTCGGCCTTCCATAAGCAATGTCGTGATATCCAATATTGCAAAACTATCGGCTATCGGATCAGCTTCCGTTATTACGGATGGCGGAGCACCGGTTACCGATCGTGGATTCTGTTGGAATACAACAGGAAATCCAACTATTGCAAATGATACTCTTTCCGTAGGAAAAGGCATAGGCGCATTTACCGATACCCTCAAGAATTTAGTGGAAGGTACCATTTATTACGTCCGTGCCTTTGCAACGAACAGTGCCGGCACCATTTACAGCCCTGCTGTGAATTTCAGAACGCTTACTATTCCAACACTCACCACTACAAATATATCGGGCATTACCGCTGCCAATATTTCGGGTACCATTTTAGCCAGTGCCAACAGTGGAGGTAATATTACCAGTGATGGCGGTTCCACTGTATTGAGTCGTGGTATCTGCTGGAGTACAAGTCCATCTCCAACAGTATTCTTAACCACAATTACTACCAATGGAACAGGAACCGGTGGATTTGGCAGTTCCATGACCGGATTGTTGCTGGCAACAAAATATTATGTCCGTGCCTATGCCACCACCACTGCCGGTACAGCGTATGGAAATGAAATAAATTTTACAACACCAACTTTGCCTACGGTCACTACTGCAACCCCAATTACGTCGGTTGCAAATGCCAGTATAGCTACCAGTGGGGGTGAAGTTACGAACGAAGGAGGTATTGCTGTACTGGCTCGCGGGGTTTGTTGGAGCACAACCTCCGGACCGGTGGTCACCGGAACCCATACTACCGATGGTAGTGGAATAGGAGTATTTAGTAGTTCAATGACCGGATTGACAGCTAATACGACTTATTATGTCAGGGCTTATGCAACTAATATTGTAGGCACTGCCTATGGCGATGAAAAGATTATTGCCACAGCATCCCTTCCAACACTAACGACCGTTGCACCGGTTATTTCAACAACCAATCCTAAAATTGCAACCAGTGGAGGTATCATTACAGCCGATGGTGGTGCTACCGTCACTGTCCGCGGAGTTTGTTGGAGTACCACGACAGGGCCTGTGGCAACAGGCCTTCATACTAGCGATGGAACGGATATAGGAACTTTCAGCAGTACGATGACTGCATTGGTTGCCGGTACGGTTTATTATGTAAGAGCCTATGCCACCAATAATGTGGGAACAGCCTATGGAAATGAAATAAGTATTACTACGCCTTCCGTTCCGGTAGTTACTACCGGCCCTACATCTTATACCTATTTAGATCCGACCAATGCAACCGGTGGAGGTTCTGTTACCAGTGATGGCGGAGCAGCAGTTACTTCCAGGGGACTGTATTGGAGCACTACTAACGCCGTTCCGGTAGTGACAGACCTTCATACTTCGGATGGAGCAGGATTAGGCGATTATTCCAGTTTATTAACCGGATTGGTTAAAAATACAACTTATTATGTGACTGCTTATGCAACCAACATAGTAGGAACTGCTTACGGATTGAGGTTACTTATTAAAACACCAACTACTCCAACTATTATAACAACGGTAGCAAATGTTTCAACTATTGATAATAGCCTGGGGATTTGCGGAGGAAATATTACCGATGATGGTGGTGCGCCTGTAACTGCCCGTGGTGTATGCTGGAGTTCCGCCACAACAACCCCTGTTATTACCGGCATTGATTCTTATACCTCGGATGGGGTGGGCTCAGGAGTATTTATCAGTACTGCTACTGGTTTGTCCAATAATGTAACCTATTATGTCCGTGCGTATGCCACGAACGCCCTGGGAACAGTGTATGGAAATATAGTAAGTTTTGTAACCAAGAATCTTCCGGTAGTTACAAGTACTGTTCCAACAGTTTCAACTGCGGAGCCTGGTGTTGGAAATAGTGGAGGCAAGGTCACCAGCGATGGTGGTGCTACCGTTACTGCCCGTGGGGTTTGCTGGAGTGCAACAAATGCATTGCCGGATATTTCGGGCTCCCACAGTGTAGATGGTACCGGAACCGGAGTATTTACCAGTATCCTGAGCGGGTTGGATGTAAGCAAAAACTATTATGTACGTGCTTATGCCACTAATTCTGCAGGAACAGTTTACGGTGCTTCCCTCATGCCAACTACCGCGACAGTCATTGCTACTGTAACTCCGGTAGCATCGGCAGCGAATAACAGTATTGCCACCAGTGGTGGCAATGTAACCGATGAAGGGGGTGCATCTGTACTGGCCCGTGGTGTTTGCTGGAGTACAGCTGGATCGCCATTGACTACTGATGCCCATACCAAGGATGGAACACGTTCCGGCATATTCAGCAGCTCAATAACAGGACTTCAGAATACCACTACGTATTATGTCCGGGCATATGTTACGAATGCCGAAGGTACAGTTTATGGAAACCAGGTAAGCATTACTACCAAAAATATACCAACCCTAACTACTGTTGTCCCAACTATTTCCAATTCAGAACCCGGTGTTGGCAAGAGTGGGGGTACCATTACGGACGATGGTGGAGCAACTGTCACTTCGCGTGGGGTCTGCTGGAGTACAACAAGGACAATTCCTGATATCACGGATTCCATCACAATCGATGGCACCGGTACAGGGGCATTTACCAGTAATATGACCAGGCTGGATGCAACAAAGAAATATTATGTTCGTGCATATGCTACCAACTCGGCTGGAACTGCTTATGGGAATGTCCAAATTCCAACTGTTCCAACAGTTACTACTACAGCCGGTCCTACTGTTTCGACGACCGACAATAGTGTGGTATTCAGTGGAGGTACCGTTACGAATGAAGGTGGAGCGGCCGTAACTATTCGTGGAGTTTGCTGGAGCTCGATAACTACAACACCGGTAACGACAGATTCCCATACTGTGGATGGCAGTCGCTCTGGTACCTTTACCAGCACTCTTACCGGACTAAAGAATGGTACTACGTATTACATATGTGCCTATGCCACCAATGCCCTGGGGACGGTTTACGGATCTTATGTAAGTATTGTAACCAAGAATATCCCGACACTCACCAGCGTTATTCCAACTATAACCGCAGCTGAGCCGGGAGTTGGAAACAGCGGAGGGACTATCACCAACGATGGAGGAGCAACCGTCACTGCCCGTGGGGTCTGTTGGAGCAGCATTCATCCAACTCCGGATATAACCGACTCCATCAGCATCGATGGTACCGGAACCGGAACCTTTACCAGTATCCTGAGTGGACTGGATGTAAGCAAGAAATACTATGTACGTGCCTATGCCACCAACTCTGCCGGCACTGCCTACGGGAATGTGGTAGTTCCAACCACGCCGACCGTAACTACTACTGCAGGTCCTGCCGTTTCTCTGACCGACAACACCATTGCTACCAGTGGAGGAAAAGTGACCAATGAAGGTGGATTATCCGTTACAGCCCGTGGTGTTTGCTGGAGTTCCGTAACTACTCCTTTTATAACGGATCCACACACCATAGATGCCAGCCGTTCGGGTACCTTTACAAGTACACTTACAGGACTACAGAATGGAACAACTTACTACATCCGTGCCTATGCCACCAACGCCATGGGAATAGTGTATGGAGCAACAGTAAGTTTTATAACGAACGTTATTCCTACTTTAACCACTGCAGTACCAACTGTTTCCACTGCCGAACCCGGGGTTGGTAACGGTGGAGGTAACATTACCAATGATGGTGGAGCTGCAGTAACCGCCCGTGGGGTGTGCTGGAGTACTACAAAGGCTATTCCGGATATAACCGATGCGCATAGTAGCGATGGGTCAGGTACCGGAGTATTTACCAGTATCCTGAGTGGATTGGATGTAACACAAAAATATTATGTACGTGCCTATGCCACGAATTCGGCAGGAACAGCTTACGGGATTGTACAAGTTCCGGTCGTTCCTACTGTCACTACTACTGCCGGACCAACTGTTTCAGCATCCGACAATAGTGTGGCTACCAGTGGTGGTAATGTTACCAATGAAGGAGGAGCCTCGGTGACAGCCCGTGGAATTTGCTGGAGTTCCGCTACAACCACCCCGTTGACCACCGATGCCCATACGACGGATGGTACCCGTTCCGGCACCTTTACCAGCACCCTGACAGGATTACAAAATGGTACCTTGTATTATATCCGTGCTTATGCTACGAATGCTCTTGGAACGGTATACGGAGCCACTGTGAACCTTACCACTAAGAATATTCCAACGCTTACGACAACAGTTCCAACGATTTCAACTGCAGAGCCCGGGGTTGCCAGCAGTGGTGGATCTATTACAACTGATGGAGGAGCCACCGTTATTGCCCGAGGTGTTTGCTGGAGTGCCACCAATGTGACACCGGATCTCACAAATTCCCATAGTACGGATGGTGTTGGCTCCGGGGTATTTACCAGCATTCTTACCGGACTCGATGCCAGTACTAAATATTATGTACGAGCCTATGCTACAAACTCGGCAGGTACTGCCTACGGAAATGTCGTAATACCTACAAATCCAACGGTCGTTACTACTGCCAGCGCTGTTGTTTCGGCAGCCGATAACAGTGTCGCTATTAGTGGAGGAAATGTTACCAATGAGGGCGGTGCAGCTGTGACAGCACGTGGTGTTTGCTGGAGTACAATTACAGGAGCACCAGTTACTACTGACCCACATACCACGGATGGTACCCGTACCGGAACCTTTATCAGTACAATGACCGGATTGCTGAATAATACGACCTATTATGTTCGTGCCTATGCAACGAATGCACTTGGAACAGTATACGGAACGTATGTAAGTTTTGCAACCAAGAATATTCCGGTACTTACTACCACAGTTCCAACTGTTTCTACTGCCGAACCAGGGGTTGGTAACAGTGGAGGAAATATTACCAATGATGGTGGAGCATCAATAACTGCCCGTGGTGTTAGCTGGAGCAGCCTGAAACCAATCCCGGATATCACCGACTCCCACAGCACCGATGGAGTGGGCACAGGTGCCTTTACCAGTATTCTGAGCGGACTGGATATGACTAAAAGCTATTTTGTCCGTGCCTATGCAACCAATTCGGCAGGTACTTCCTATGGGACAGTACAGGCTCCAAACGTTCCAACGGTAACCACCGCTGCCGGTCCGAATGTCTCGGCAACTGACAACAGCGTAGGTTTCAGTGGCGGGACTGTTACTGATGAAGGTGGACTATCCGTCACTGCCCGTGGTATTTGCTGGAGTTCCATAACAACTCCTGTGTACACCGATTTTCATACAACGGATGGCAGCCGTTCCGGATCTTTTACCAGTACGTTGACAGGATTGTTGAATAATACCACCTACTATGTCCGTGCATACGCAATCAATGCCCTGGGAATAGTCTATGGAGCACGATATAATTTTACCACTAAAAATATTCCAACGCTTACCACCACCGTTCCTGCTATTTCTACTGCAGAGCCGGGAGTTGGTGCCAGTGGAGGTAATATTACCGACGATGGCGGAGCAGCTGTCACTGCCCGTGGTGTTTGCTGGAGTTCCACGGATGCCATACCGGATATCAACGATGCCCATAGCACCAATGGTACCGGATCCGGAGTATTTACAAGTACATTAATTGGATTGGATGTAAGTAAGAAATATTATGTACGTGCTTATGCTACTAACTCTGCCGGTACAGCCTATGGGAATGTGGTGATTCCAACTACTCCGACGGTAACCACTTCAGTAGGGCCAAGTATTTCCGCTACCGATAACAGCATTGCTACCAGTGGAGGTCAGGTCACCAACGAGGGTGGGGCAGCTGTTACAAACCGCGGTGTTTGTTGGAGTTCCTCGGTAACCACACCATTGACTACTGATGCCCATACATCGGATGGTACCCGTTCCGGTGTATTTAGCAGTACGCTCACCGGATTACAGAATAATACCACCTATTATATCAGGGCTTATGCTACAAATGCTTTGGGTACAGTATACGGTGCCTATGTAAGTCTATTAACCAAGAATATTCCGGTTCTGTCGACTACAGTTCCAACCGTCTCGACTGCCGAACCAGGTGTCGGAGCTGGTGGAGGTACCATTAGCAGCGATGGAGGAGCAACGGTCAGTGCTCGTGGCGTTTGCTGGAGTGCCACTAATTCGACCCCGGATATCACAAACTCTCATAGTACCGATGGTGTGGGAACTGGATTGTTTACCAGTACATTGAGTGGCCTGGATATGACTAAAAATTATTATGTACGTGCTTATGCCACCAACTCCGCCGGTACATCTTATGGTACTGTACAGATTCCTACCACTCCAACAGTTACCACTTCTATCGGTCCTAATGTCTCGGCAACTGATAACAGCATCGCTACCAGTGGAGGCACAGTTACCAATGAAGGTGGATTATCCGTACTTGCCCGTGGTGTTTGCTGGAGTTATCTGATATCCAATCCAACAATTGCAGATTCCCATACCACGGATGGCGGTCGCTCTGGTGTATTCAGCAGTTCCTTATCCGGACTACAGAATGGTGTTACGTATTATATACGAGCGTATGCCACGAATGCTCTTGGAACCGTGTATGGTACCTATGTTGCTTTATTAACCAAAAACATCCCGACACTTACTACCATTGCCCCAACAGTTTCAACTGCAGAGCCTGGCGTTGGCAACAGTGGAGGCAATATTTCCACCGATGGAGGCGCCTCTGTCACTGCCCGTGGTGTTTGCTGGAGTGCTACCAATGCAACACCGGATATAATGGGTTCCCATACAACGGATGGTTCAGGTACCGGAATCTTTACCAGTATATTAAGTGGATTGGATGCAAGCAAGAACTACTATGTCCGTGCCTATGCTACCAACGCTGCCGGCACAGCCTACGGAAATGTACTTGTTCCTACCGTTCCGACTGTGATCACAGCGGTGGGTCCTTCGGTATCTTCTACCGATAACAGCGTAGGTACCTGTGGAGGTAATATTACCAATGAGGGTGGTTTGTCTGTTACTGCCCGTGGTATTTGCTGGAGTTCCGTCACATCCACACCGATGACTACCGATGCCCATACTTCGGATGGTACCCGGGCCGGAACCTTTACCAGCACACTAACCGGCTTGCAGAATGGCCTTACCTATTATATCCGGGCGTATGCCACGAATGCCCTGGGAACAGTATACGGTACTTATGTAACGTTAGTAACTAAAAACATACCTACGCTTACTACCACGGTTCCAACTGTTTCTACTGCCGAACCCGGAGTAGGCAATAGTGGAGGCAATATCACCACTGACGGTGGGGCAACTGTCACTGCCCGCGGTGTTTGCTGGAGTGCCACAGATGCTATCCCGGATATAAACGATTCCCATAGTTCTAATGGCGGCGGTACCGGTGCATTTATAAGCACTATGTCCGGTCTGGATACCAGTATAAAATATTATGTCCGTGCTTATGCTACGAACTCTGCAGGCACGGCTTACGGGAATGTTGTAATACCAACTGTTGCAACGGTGACTACCACTGTAGGTCCTGCTGTATCTACTACCGATAATAGTGTTGCTACCTGTGGAGGGAATGTTACTGATGAGGGAGGATCTGTTGTAACTGCCCGTGGTGTCTGTTGGAGTACAGTAACAGGATCTCCTGTTTTGACAGATCCTCATACCGTAGATGGCACCCGCTCCGGGACCTTTACCAGCACGTTGACGGGATTGCAAAACGGTCTTACATACTATATCCGGGCATATGCCACGAATGCTCTTGGAACGGTTTACGGATCATACGTATATTTTACAACTAAAACTATTCCAACTCTTACAACTGTTGTTCCGACTGTTTCGAATGCAGAACCAGGGGTTGGCAACAGTGGAGGTAATATTTCCAATGATGGCGGAGCCAGCGTTACTGCACGTGGAGTATGCTGGAGTACCACAAAGGCAATTCCGGATATCACAGACTCCCATACATCCAATGGTACCGGTACCGGCGCATTTACCAGTGCCCTGAACGGACTGGATGTCAGTTTGAAATATTATGTACGGGCATATGCCACGAATTCAGCAGGTACAGCCTATGGAACTGTACAAGTTCCAACCACTCCAACGGTCAGTACGACTGTCAGTCCCGTTGTTTCTTCTTCTGATAATAGTGTTGCTACCTGTACAAGTAATGTTACCAATGAAGGAGGAATATCCGTTACTGCCCGCGGTGTTTGCTGGAGTTCCGTTACATCCGCACCTGTCATTACATCCTCGGATCCTTACACTATCGATGGAACCCGTTCCGGTGTATTTAACAGTACCTTGACAGGTTTGGCAAACGGAACAACCTATTATGTCCGTGCATATGCTACCAATGCCCTTGGAACGGTTTACGGATCATACGTATATTTTACAACGAAATCCGTACCAGTTATATCGACTGTTGTTCCGGTATTCTCTGTCCCAGACCCAACCACAGCTAACGGTGGAGGTACCATTTCAACGGATGGCGGGTCCACCGTAACAGCCAGAGGAATTTGCTGGAGTACTGCAACTGTGGCACCGGATATTAATGGTTCCCACACAACTAACGGGTCAGGTTTAGGTGCATTTACAAGTATCCTGACCGGAGTCAGTACAAGTTACGGGTATTATGTCCGTGCCTATGCTACTAATTCCGTTGGAACATTCTACGGTAACTCCGTATATTTTACAAATAAGGCTATACCGGTGCTCACTACGGTTATCCCAAACATTTCTACTGACCAACCGGGAATTGGCAGTAGTGGAGGTAACATTACAAGCGATGGCGGAGCCACTATAACCGCCCGTGGTGTTTGCTGGAGTGGCACTATTGCTTCACCGGATATAACAGGTTCTCATAGTACCGATGGTGCTGGTGATGGAGCCTTTACCAGTACCCTGAGCGGATTGGATATGAGCAAGAACTATTATGTACGGGCTTATGCAACCAATTCCGTGGGAACAGTCTATGGGAATACGCTGATACCAACTACCCCAACCATCATAACATCTTCTACTGCTATTGTTTCGGCAACTGACAATAGTGTTGCCTTTAGTGGAGGCACAATTACCAATGAGGGCGGAGCGGCTGTCACTGCCCGCGGGGTGTGCTGGAGTTCTGCAACTTCAACTCCTTTGACTACAGATTTCCATACTTCGGATGGTACCCGTTCAGGAAGTTTTACCAGTACGTTGACTGGATTGCAGAATGGTGTAACTTACTATATACGTGCCTATGCCACGAATGCCATGGGAACTGTTTATGGTAGCTATGTAAGTTTTGTTACTAAAGTTGCTCCAACTCTAACTACGGTTGTTCCTACTGTCTCTGCTGCCGAACCTGGCGTTGGAAGCGGTGGAGGTAATATCACAAACGATGGAGGTTCTACGGTAACTGTCCGTGGTGTTTGCTGGAGCAATACCAATGCATTACCGGATATCACCGGTTCCCATAGTAGCGATGGTGCCGGGACAGGCTCATTTACCAGTATCCTGAGCGGACTGGATGTGAGCAAGAACTACTATGTACGTGCCTATGCCACCAATTCAGCCGGAACAACCTACGGAGCCGTGCAGGTTCCAACGACACCAACGGTTGCCACTACTGTAGGTCCGGTTATTTCGCCTAGCGATAACAGCATCGCCACGGGTGGTGGAACTGTCAGCGATGAGGGTGGAGCCAGTGTGACTTCCCGTGGCGTTTGCTGGAGTTCTGTAACTTCCGCACCTGTGATTACCGATCCGCATACTACGGACGGCACCCGCTCCGGCACTTTTAGCAGTACGCTAACCGGCTTGCAGAATGGCCTGACGTATTATGTTCGTGCCTATGCCACCAATGCCCTTGGAACAGTATATGGAGCGTATGCAAGTTTTGTATCGAAGAATATACCAACCCTATCCACCCTTGCACCTACTGTTTCGGGTGCCGAACCCGGTGTAGCAAGCAGTGGAGGTAGCATCAGCGACGATGGTGGAGCCACTGTCACTGCCCGTGGTGTCTGCTGGAGTTTAACCAATGCAACTCCGGATATTACCGGCAGCCATACCAGCGATGGTGTTGGGTCAGGTGCCTTTGCCAGTAGCTTAAGCGGACTGGATGCCAGCAAGAAATACTATGTCCGTGCTTATGCCACCAATTCAGCCGGAACAGGTTATGGTACTTCGGTGATCCCTGTTCTTCCAACCGTTGTCACCACTACCGCTACGGTATCTTCTTCCGACAACAGTGTTGCCATCGGTGGAGGCCAGGTTACCAACGAGGGTGGAGCCAGCGTTATTGCCCGTGGCATTTGCTGGAGTTCTGTCACCTCGACACCGGTGACCACCGATTTCCATACCACGGATGGTACCCGCTCAGGCACCTTTAGCAGTACCCTGACCGGATTGCAGAACGGTATAACTTATTATGTTCGAGCGTATGCCACGAATGCCCTTGGAACGGTTTACGGAGGGTATGTGGCTTTTGCAACCAAGAATATCCCCACGCTCACCACTGTTGTTCCTTCCGTATCGACCGCCCAGCCGGGTGTTGGCAGCTCTGGAGGTACTATCACCAACGATGGCGGTGCCACCGTTACCGCCCGTGGTGTTTGCTGGAGCTTAACGAATCCGACACCGGATATCACCGTGAGCCATAGTTCGGATGGTGTGGGTACAGGTGCTTTTGTCAGTACCCTTGGGGGATTGGATGTGAGCAAGAACTATTATGTGCGTGCGTATGCTACCAACGCTGCGGGGACAGCGTATGGAAATGTGGTAAATCCAACTACTGCAACGGTTGTTACCACTGCAGGTCCTACTGTTTCAGCAACCGACAACAGTGCAGCTATCAGTGGAGGCACTGTGACGGATGAAGGTGGCGCCTCAGTGACCGTTCGTGGTGTGTGCTGGAGTGCTGTCACCACTCCTTATATCACCGATCCGCATACAACGGATGGTACCCGTTCCGGGGCCTTTACCAGTACCCTTACCGGTTTGGTTCCTGCCACGGGTTATTATGTACGTGCCTATGTTACCAATGCCATGGGAACCGTTTACGGCGCCCGGTTGTATTTTACAACGAATAGTACTCCCACGCTTACCACCACGGTTCCGACAATCTCGACAGCTGAACCTGGTGTAGGTAGTTCGGGAGGTAATATCACTGCCGATGGCGGATCTACCGTCACCGTCCGTGGTGTCTGCTGGAGCAGTACCAAGGCTGTTCCGGATCTGACAGACTCTGTAAGCATCGATGGTGCCGGTACCGGGGTATTTGTCAGCTCCCTGAGAAAGTTGGATGTAAGCAAGATGTATTATGTGCGTGCTTATGCCACCAATTCTGCAGGAACATCATATGGCAATGTGGTAGTTCCAGGTACTGCCACTGTTGTTACCACTGCCGCTCCGGTTGTTTCACTCAGTGACAATAGTGTAGCCACCTGCGGTGGTACGGTAACCAACGAAGGTGGAGCCAGTGTTACTACCCGTGGTATCTGCTGGAGTAACCTAACCTCCGCACCAGTTATCACCGATCCGCATACCGTGGATGGTACACGTTCGGGCACCTTTAGCAGCACGCTTACCGGATTGGCAAACGGAATAACCTACTATATCCGTGCCTATGCCACGAATGCCCTTGGAACGACCTATGGAGCCTATGTAAGTTTTGTAACCAAAACAATCCCAACCCTTACTACCATTGTTCCTGTTATTTCTACTTCGGAACCTGGTGTAGGCAGTTCGGGAGGTACCATTACCGCTGATGGTGGTGCCATTGTCACCGCGCGTGGTGTTTGCTGGAGTTTAACCAATTTGACTCCGGATCTTACGAACTCCCACAGTACCGATGGTAGTGGTACGGGTGCCTTTACCAGTACCCTGAGCGGACTGGATGCGAGCAAGAAATACTTTGTCCGTGCTTATGCCACCAACTCCGCCGGCACTGCTTACGGGAACGTGGTGATTCCAACCACTCCTTCTGTTAACACAACTGCTAATCCAATTGTTTCGGCAAGTGACAACACTGTTGGCTTCAGCGGTGGAAATGTTACGGATGAGGGTGGTGCTGCTGTTACTTCCCGTGGTGTTTGCTGGAATACAGGTGGCGGGGCATTGATTACAGATTCTCACACCACGGATGGTAGCCGCACCGGTGTGTTTACCAGCACCTTGACCGGTTTGGTGAACGGAACCACCTACTACGTGCGGGCGTATGCTACCAATGCTTTGGGAACCGTTTACGGAAACCAGGTAAGTTTTGTAACGAAAGTTTCTCCGACAGTTACCACTATTGTTCCAACTATTTCAACTGCCGTACCGGGGGTTGTCAGCTCAGGAGGTACCGTAACCGCTGATGGTGGAGCCATTGTCACTTCCCGTGGTGTTTGCTGGAGTACCACCAGGACTATTCCGGATCTGACGGATTCCCATACCAGTGATGGAGTTGGTGCCGGTGCCTTTGCCAGTATCCTGAGCGGATTGGATGTAACCAAAAATTATTATGTTCGTGCTTATGCTACCAATTCAGCTGGTACAAGCTATGGAGCCGTACAAATTCCAAACGTTCCTGCAGTAACTACCAATGCCGGTCCTGCTGTCTCGGCAACCGACAACAGCATTGCTACCAGTGGCGGGCAGGTTACCGACGAGGGTGCAACTACCGTCACTGCCCGTGGTGTTTGCTGGAGTACCGGTGGTGGCCCTACAGTTACCGATGCGCACACTTCGGATGGCAGCCGTTCAGGTGTCTTTACCAGTACGGTGACCGGTTTGTTGCCGGGTACCAGATATTATATACGGGCGTATGCTATCAATGCCCTGGGAACAGTTTACGGGAATCAGGTTAGTATTATAACGAAATACGTTCCAACCCTTAGTACCACTGCTCCAACAATTTCGGCATCCGTGCCGGGTGTTGGCACCAGTGGAGGCAGTATCAGTGATGATGGTGGAGCTACCGTCATCGCCCGTGGAGTCTGCTGGAGTACCACCAAGGCACTTCCGGATCTCACCGATTCCATGAGTAGTGATGGGGTTGGCATTGGGGTGTTCACCAGTACCCTGAGAGGACTGGATGTAAGCAAGAACTATTACGTACGTGCCTATGCCACCAACTCTGCCGGAACCGGTTATGGGAATGTGGTTATCCCTGTCGCTCCATCGGTTGTCACCCTTGTAACTTCTATCGTTTCGCCTACCGATAACAGCGTTGGTATCAGCGGTGGAAATGTAACCAACGAGGGTGGTGCAGCTGTTACAGCCCGTGGGGTCTGCTGGAGTTCTATAACCTCCACACCGGTGATTACAGGTATTGATCAGTTTACCACAGATGGTACCCGTTCCGGTGTCTTTACCAGTACATTGACCGGGCTATTGAATGGAACTACCTACT
>Ga0302205_10000293_pt1 | contig 22246 bp, 23 predicted proteins | sample II_Fen_E1_3_FD_194582 | JGI IMG/M metagenome (GOLD analysis project Ga0302205, IMG submission 194582) | Peat permafrost microbial communities from Stordalen Mire near Abisko, Sweden - II_Fen_E1_3 | ecosystem: Environmental > Terrestrial > Soil > Wetlands > Permafrost | place: Sweden: Abisko...
TTTAGTCTTTCGGTGTTTGAAAAAACTCCTATAAATCAACTTTTTATAAAACAACTTCACAAAACAGAAACTACTTGTGATTATAATCAATTGAATATATTTGATTTATAACCGGACAGTAGTGATAATTTATAATTTATAACTCATAATTATCTACGTCAACCCTCTTCCTGCCAGCTTAAACCAGTTCCATACTATAAGAGCCAGAAAAAGAGATATCAGATACCACTTGAAATACTTTTTCTCACTGTTTGTTACTTTACTCAAACCAAAAGCAGCTATGATCAACAAGAATGGAAGAGCAGGCTGATGAAAACGCTCCGATTGAGCAAAAGCACTTAAAGAAATAATAGCCAAATAACCCATCGTGAATGAGCCTATCAGGATATAATCACGCCATTTTTTATTTTTGACGACCCAATAAAGGCCAAAAATAATAAAAAATGCCATAAAGTTCTTCACATAGTTTCCGCCATGAACTAATTGAGAATTTTCCTGCCCTTCAGTACTAACCATACTCGGAAATGGAATAACAAAGATAAGTGGAGCAAAAACAGCCGTAGAAGCAAATTTTGCATATTTATTTCCGCCCTCTTGTACAGAACGGTATTCCATGGATGTCTTTTGATTGTTCTCCCTGTCTTTCCAAACAGCTTCTACTTCAGTAGATATTCTTCCCCCAATAAAATAAGCCACCGTTCCAAGTACCCACACAATCAACAAAGCACGTTTACCTATACCCACTACTTTCGTTGATGAAAATATCAATGAAGTGAATAAAGCAAATAAGGCTGTGACTCCCAGTACTGTTCGAAATAGAAATAGCAATCCACCAATTATTAACGGGGGGGCAATTTCTACAAAATTAAAGTTTTTATTACGCAGCATGGCATCGGCTCTCTCCACAAACCATACAGTAAGTAAAACCATTTCCACTTCTTTGAGATGTATTCCACAATAATAAATCAGATTGGGCATAAGCATACAAAAGATTCCCGCCATGCGTGCCACTTCTTCTCCAAAATTTCGTACAGTCAGTTTATAAATCAATATACAGGTTAAAGCACCGTACAAAGCCTTTAGACACCGTTCAATTAATATAGAGTCACCAATAAAGTAGTATACAAAGCCCAGATAAAGTGAATAACCGGCATCTGAATAACTTCCTTTCAACGAATCAAAAAAAGTATTCAGTCCCTGATGATTTGACAATAATGAATGTACCGATATTCCCGCTTCGTGATACATCTTTGCATCAGCAGTATAAAACTCAAAAGGTTGACCGGTCATAGCCGTATAATAGTAATAGCTAAATAGTACCCAGGCCAAACGTATAAAAAAAGCAGTATAAAAAAGATTATTTTGAAAGTGTTTGGATGAATAAGTTGACCACTTTTTGGTTAGTAAATTTGAAAAATAAAAGAATCCAACAACCTCTACCAAACCAAACAGATAGAATGCAAATGCCATGGCATGAGACATGAAAACAATACTAACCAGGGCCAAAGCTGATATATAGATCAACATGGCCTTTTCAGTAAAATATTTTGGGAAGAAGTTTATCACGTTGTAAAACGTTTAGTGATTAACGATTAGTGATTAATAATTAGTGATTAGAAATAATAAAGTTCAGTTATATCTTGTTTAAAGACTTTTTTGCAGTAATAATGCTTGCAGTAATTATTTTCATTAACTCTGTAGCATCATTAGTCAGACTTTCGAATTCATTTTGATTGATATAGTCAGTTCGATAAAGTAGTTTTAACCAATAGATAGTCTCATTACATTCTTTTTGTGCAATTCCGTATTTATGAATAAAATCGACTTTACTCTCAGCATAACTACCTTCACTCTGGAGTGCTCCAATAGCTGTTCCACTACGTAATAATTGTTTTGATAAAACATATTCTTTTTTTGTATCTGTCAAATACTTGTATAAGTTCACTATTCTTATCGAAAAGTTAAAACTCTTCTCAGCCAAAATAGATTCTTTCATAAACATATCCTTTCTGTTTATCATTAATCGTTTATCACTTACCACTAATCATTTATCATTTATCATTTATCACTTATCACTTATCACTGGTATATGCTCTTTTCAGATTTTCAATATGTTTCTCTATGCTGTATCTTTCACGTACAAAACTGGCTGCTTCTTGAGCTTTATCCTTATAAGTTTCTTTGTTTTGCAAAAATACCATAAATTGTTGAAGTAAATCAACTTCATCTCTGGTTTTATAGAGTGTGGCATATTTTCCACAGTCGGTTATTTCTGTCATTACCTGCCAGTCATTTACAAACACTGGAACTCCAACTGCCATGGCTTCTACCAGAGCTATACCAAAAGTATCATGATTAGTAGCATATAAAAAAGCATCGAGCTGATGAAGTATAGCTGAAACATCATTTCGGGAGCCTAAAAATGAAACTTTAGTTGACAGTCCGTTCTTCTGACAAAAATTAAAACATTCATTGTATAAATCTGGAGTAGTTTCAATTCGTTTTCCAACAAAAACAAAATGAAAATCTATTTCATGTTTATCCAATAGCTTCAGGAAACGACACAATGTAAGTTGATCGCGAACAGAATTAAAATTTCCAACAGTACCAAGTAATAGAGTATCGGGAGTGATATGCAATTCATCACGTAAATTACTTATATGATAGTCTAAAATAGTATCTAATTTTTCAAACGAAACACCATTATAAACCACCTGTTGCTTTTCGGGCGTCAACGAATATTTTTGCTCATAATATTCCCGTTGTGCTTTACTGACAAACAGATTGACATCTGTTCGTTTGATAATAAATTTCAATATCACCAATCCTGACTTCCGGGTATCAAAATCATAACCATGAAAAGTAAGTATCAGTTTTATTCCTGTATGCCAACAAGCCAACCAGGCAAAAAGAGCATCAATGGGTTGTTGAGCATGAAGTGCTGTTATATTATTTTGCTGTAATAATTTACGAAGCCGAAATATGTATCGTACCGGATTTTTCGTCACCGGAAGTTTAAACAGACTTATACCACTTTGTATAAAATCCGGCTCCAGCTGTCCTCCTTTCCTATATACTCCGATAGCATCCAGTTGATACTGCCGGGCATTATGGAATACATCTAACAATAAAGTTTCAGTACCGCCGCGGTTTAATGACCCAAGTAAATATGCTATTTTCATATAGTAGACAGTTAGTAGTAGATAGTTAGTAGTCGGTAGTCGGTAGTCGGTAGTTAGTAGTTGATAGTTGATAGTTAGTAGTTGATAGTTAGTAGTTGATAATTAGCAGTTTAAAACTAGTAGGCAGTGGTTCATAGTAGTTGGTAGTTACTGATTATCAGCTCTTGTCAAATCACATTCACTTCATACTTCTTACTACCCACTATCAACTACTAACTACCCACTACCCACTACCTACTACCCACTACTAACTAGTTTTTTTCTTTTCAATATTGATCCTAGTTTCATTGTTGTCATCCAGAGACGAACTAAAGCTTTGGGCAACAATTTATAATATAGCTTATATTTGAATTCATGTCTTGTCCAATCAATAGCAGACAATATAGCACTCACTTCTTTTTCATTTTTTCCGGCCAAATAATACGGTAAAAGGCCGTAAACAGCTAACCGTTCATAGAGAAACTGAAAATCGGGGTTCTTTTGCAAGTCATCGTAATTACTAAAAAGCATATGTTCCTCCGCTTTGTATAATTTTTCTCCTATTGCCCTATATTGTAAATTCACATCCTGATTATAATTCGACAAGGGTTTATTCACAAAAGCAACCGCATAGTTCAGGGCAACTCTTACCCAGAGGTCAAAATCTTCTCCCAGCTTCAACTCCGGTTTAAATCCTTTTTCAGATTCGAAAATACTCTTTTTTATAATCGTAGCACCTGTCCAAAGTGGCATATACATCGTTTGGGCATATACCTGAAAGTAGTTTATCAATCCGCGATTAAAGTCTGGTGCTACTCCTATTATGGCCCGAAGGGGTTGACCGTTTTTGACTTTAAAATAGCTGCTACCATATACACCTGCCTCGGGAAACTCTTCAATAAGCCGTTTCATTTCTTCCAAATACGTTGGTTCCCACCAATCATCGGCATCCAAAAAAGCTATATAATTATATTGCGCTGCTTTTACTCCGTTGTTACGCGCCACAGAAACTCCTTGATTGGTTTGAGTTAACAGTTGATAGTTAATAGTTAATAGTTGAAGATTATGGACAACTTCCAACGAATTGTCTGAAGAGCCATCATTCACAACAATAAGCTCAAACTGCTGACAAGTCTGAGCAAGAACTGACTCTATGGCTTTTTGCACATAGTCAGCTTTGTTGTAGAGAGGAATAATGACTGAAAACAATTTTACACAATGAATTATAGTGAATATTTTATTTTTTTAGGTTTCTAACTAATCTACCTATTTTTTTCAATTGGAATAACATGTAAAGAGGATAAGAAGTATAGTTCGATTCATAAGCAAATACCCCTCTGAAACCTTCTTTAAATTTATTTATGCCTGACTTTTTTTTATCGTAAAAGTGGTAATTATCATAGCCTCCGAAATCATATTGTTCAAAGCCCTGTTTTTTAAAGTACAACATGTCGGCATAATGTAAATGCCGGTTTGAGCGACCAATCAAAGCTCTTGCTGTCACATCAGAAGCGCTATCAATATCAGAAACAGAAGACTCCAAACAAACACGTTTACTATTACAGTCCAGAAAATACAAATGAGCAACAATTACTTTATCTCTAAGCCGGCAAACAGTAATATGATAATTATTCAGCATTTCACTCCGAATCTTAAAGTTTCGCCAGCCCCTGTTTGAACCAAACTGATTATATAACGGAATAAAGTCGGCTAAAGATGCATGCAAATCAATCTTAACCAGATTATCTCTGATCGATCTGTTTATTTCATATATTGTATTCTTTCTAAACGATCGGAGTAACTCCACATCAGATAATTTCAGCGTGTTTATCAGCGTATTTATTTCTTCGCGTATAAAAAAGGCATACGAAGCATTTGAAGCAGTACTTCTATATGTACTAAATAAACCTATTTTTAACGTTGGCTTTGTAGCAAAAAAAATCGTTTTGACTGAAATTACTTTTGACTTACGTTCTAGAATAATCATAGTTTAAATGCTCTTGTCTTGCTTATTGTTGGGACGAAAACTATAAATTTCATTGTAGCAATTTCTTTAGTTTTCGAAAAAGAAATGAGTCTACAATCTTGTTTCATGAAAAATAAAATCTTATATCCAACACTTTATACCGCAAACAGCAATAAACTTACTTGTCGGATGACCAACAAAAGAGTTTGAAAATTTATTATTTTTTCAATTATTAAAGTTCCAACCATAAATATTAAGTAACAAAGATAATATTTTCCAACAGCTTAAAAAAATAGATTTGAAATTTTCTTGCTATAACACAGTTAAATGCACATGATCCACATTAAAAACAGATTATATTTGAATTCTTTTTTGTCCGCTAAACTTTATAGATAGAATTTTCGGATAGATTTGCTTTGTGATGGTTTTCAATACTCACCTTGTGCGAAATGGTAATCATTTTTTTAGGTTTTGTGGATAAAATCGGTTGCTAACAAAACCGCTAAGCAACCTCATTTACTACAAATTAAATGTAATAATCTTTCATTACGAACAAAAATGAGCATCTTCTATTATCGGACAATATTAATTTTAAGACATAAGGGACAAACATACTTTTTTATAACAGAAAAAAGAGAATGCCGGATGACATTCTCTTTTCCTGTTTTTTACTTCTAATACAAAATACTACTTTTAAACAATAATAGTAGTAAGCATACGTGACCAAGGACCTGCCAATTCGGGATGTTTGGTATTATACCAACGAAAATAAATGTAGAGGTACTTTGTAGATGCTCCCGTACCTAAAGCCAGTGTAAAAGTAGCCCTGGTAGTGATACCGAATATAATACCTACAGCATCCACCGATTCAGGCGGAGTAGTCCCCACCATATAAGCAAATTGAATACTGTCAGCTCCGTCAATAATAGAAGCACTTGAACTCCCTTCTTCACGACATTTAAAAGTAGCCGAACCACCACCTAATAACTGGACAGAAACATTAACACCCATCTGAATTGGTTGCACCCCGACACTGCGTTTACCAGAGGGAACCTTGATATTAAAGGTTTTTAAGTCCTCAATAGTTACATTAGCAGAAGCTGCAATACGATCCAGCAAGTGGTTTGACTGGTTAAGAGCATTAAATTCCCCCATTAAATCCTGTAACTGAGCTACAACTAAAGATGTCCGGGTTTTTTCTTTATCGCTGTACAAAGCATACAAAGGCTTCCATCGGGTAAGAATTCCGTCTAATGAAGTCATCTCACTCTCTGTAAAGTCGAAACGTACGTAGTTCTTAGGCGTTCCGGCATTCAAATAATCTACCGCATTATTTACATACGGATTAAAACTAACAATTGTTAATGGTACTCTTGAATTTGACATAAGCACTTAGATTTACATATTAACACTTGGTTCTTCCTAAACTCAACATTAGTCAGGCAAGAAACCGATGCAAATATAAACAGTTGATTTCTAATGTCAACCATAAAAAAGTGGCTTTGTGACAAATGAACTTCAAACTGTGACAAATGAAAATTGGCTGTGACAAACGGCCTCGAAACAGTGACGAACTGTAAACAAAAAAGGCTTACAGGTCGCACAATCACCTTTAGTAGGTGGACAAATAAATGATTGTGTTTAGATTGCTATTTGCTTGAGTTCAAAATTGATTCTTTTGCATCTATATAATCGAATCTGAATATCTGATTGGCGAGCTAAAAGAATATCGATAGATGTTATCTTGTGTAGACTTTGAAAATAATTCAGCATTAAAGCCGCAAAAGATACACAAAAGCAGAGAATGAAAATATGAATATCCGCTTTGTTACCTAAAATAATATCGATAGATATTATCTTGTGTGGACTTCAAAAACAATTCAGCACAAAAGCCACAAAAGATAACAAAAGCAGAAAATGAAAATTTTGAGCCATCTATCGTTTGTATTTTCAAGGAAACAAAAGCGAAGTTTTTATTTCATAAAAACTAATCTATGTGTTCTTAGTCTTATATCTTCTATTTAAAACTAGTGTGACCTATTGCGGTAAAAAACATAGCAATAATAATTATAATTCACTCAATTACAAGTCTTTCAAATATGACTCTCCTACTTTACTTTTCGGTTTCTATCAGATTGCGGAGAAAGATTGGCATTAGCAATCAGCCACGCCTTAAAATTGCGCTTAAATATTCTACCGATCATAATTGATTCATCTATTCCCTCTATTTTAAGAGTAGTGGAATTCAAATCTAAGTCTTTCTTATTAATATACTCCATATTTACCAGATAGGATTTTCGGACTTGAATAAATTGATTATAAGCAGATAATTGGTTCGCGGCATTTGATATTTTATAGCGCAGATGAGTCTTTTTAGGAGAACCTTCGTACATATAATGGATAAAAATATAATTTTCGTCCGACTTTATTAGCATAATATTGGTAAGTGATACACTAAACTTATCAAAAGAAATCAAGATTTCGGTTTTTTGTTCTATAGGCTTTAGTTTGTGTTTTCTGTTGCGCTGTAGCAACTGCAATACATAATATAAAAAGAAAACCAAACTGAAATTAAACACATGTTTGATTGATTTCAAAAGAGAACTTATACTTGCCTCATAATCATTGTTCACACAATCTGAATAAAGCCAGTCAAGAATTCCGATAGTGATGACAATCAGACAAAACAAACCACTGATACGAGACAAAGTGCAAAGGTTTAGAGCCTGTGGATAAAAAATAGCAGGAGAAATAAAAAGAAGATATGCGCAGATGGTACCGACATAAATAAAGGCATAACCCGAAAGTTTCAGAATTTTATATTCATCATGCCAAAGTGAGATATTATACGGCTCGGCTTCGAACAAAAAAAAGGTGATGGCTACAACAGCAGCCGGTGAAACTATAAGCAACGAATGCTTCTCTTTTACTGAAGTAATAAATGAATGCATTTGCGTCTTAACAAACACATTCGCGACCCGAAAATTACTCATAAAACAACTAAAATAAAAAACAAAACCGTTGATACAATAGATTGCCGTTAAAATAACGCTACAAATATAACGTTAATTCCTAGTTTTTCAAGTATAATATCGTATTATTTTTTACACTACTCCATTATTTTTGCATTTTCTCCGTATTTAGTTGCTTTTCCCGTCGTCAGAATAAGCAGAGTTAGCTATAATTTTGCAGAAATATCAATCTAAATCTTGAAATCAGGTCTTTAGACAGAAGTAGCCGGATGACTAAGGTGAAAAGCCGCGCGGCCGACAACGAAAGCCACGCGGCCGGCAACGAAAGCCATGCGGCCGACAACGAAAGCCATGCGGCCGACAACAAAAGCCATGCGGCCAACAACGAAAGCCACGCGGCCGACAACGAAAGCCATGCGGCCGGCGACAAAAGCCATGCGGCCGACGACGAAAGCCACGCGGCCGACGAGCCTAAAATCGAAGAAAACGGGAAAAAAAGGATAACTAATAAGCAGATTTGTCCGGATTTCAGTACCAGAATAATATATTTATCCCGATGGACTGTGGATTAAAGGAAAAAAACAGCTATAGTTTGAATGAGCATTTATATTCTAAGCCATGTTTCCGGCACAACATCATCCGTTTCAAACAGACGCCACCATTGTTTTGGAGCAATGACAATTTTATCCGAATTAGCATTCAGCCAGGCACCCCACCAACTAAAAGAACTATTAGCAATAATGTTGTGCTTACATTGACTCATCAAATACATATCCTGCCACGAGTTTGTTCCCTTATTAAAGTTCACATAGGTAGCATTCTCCAATTTAAAATGCTCACTAACCCAGCTATAATCATCTGTAAAAATGTAGAAATAAGGATTCTCTATTTGTTTACTAATGTAATCAATTGCATTTGCATAATATTCCTCAGTACATACCCCTGCAAAGCCTACACTAAATTCATCACTCAGATAATCTCCCCGACGCACATGTATTGATACACTCTGCTCCGATCGCATACGGTCAGACATATCGACAGTAAGTGCTGAACGTAAAGAACTTTTGAAAACAAAAGACCGACGAATTTCGTCTTCTGCGCCTTTAAAAAACTTATCGCTTTGCCAGGTTCCCATAAATAGTTGATGTTTGTGATCAAAATCAAAAACTTCGGGATAAAAAATAAAATTTTCGGGAACCCTTACAACATGAACGCCCACGTAGCTGAAGAGTCTCGTTTTCCAGGTCGAAGGAAAAACTCTGATCAGATTAGTATAAATCCTTAAATAGAAATTTTGTATCTTTGATTTTGTTTCCTCAAATTGTTTGATATTAAACAGCTTTTCAAGTTCATAACCCTGATGCCCGTAGTTGTTAGAATTCTTACCACGGGAAATATATAATACAGCTTTCTCTCTTCTGGCTCTTAAACTGAGACAGAAAGCATAAGCGAACATCTGGTTTCCAAGACCTCCTGCAATAGAGACGAACTTCATATTTAGTGAAATATACTTTTTACTCGTTTTTCAAAAAATGCATACAATCTAAAACAGGCTGGATGCATAGAAATCAATTTATAAATCCGCCTGTGTCGTGGGTAAATACTTACTTCTTTGAAATTAGCCCAATTGATCTGCTTCTTTATTGCTGCATCCTGATTTCCGAACAACTTAAGATTAGCACTCATATATGCTCCGAAATATTCGCCGGCAATTTCGCGGTATAACTGTCGCTTATCAAGGTCTTCAATCGGGATAAAAAAAGCAGATAGTTTATTAGCTACGATAAGCATATCGAAAAGCCGTTTCAAATGAACGGTTTGTGTAATGCTTCCTTCTCTGATTCGATACACATACAGACTATCGGGAATGACTTTTACTCTTTGCGCATAGTAGCAGGCAAAGGGTGTAAAGAGGTTATCTTCATGATAAATACCTTCTTCAAAAAACAAATTGTTTTTCAGCATATATTCCCGTCGGTACAACCTTAACACCGTACACACGAAATGAAACTTACGCGGCACCAGTGCATATTTAGTATAATATTCCCAACCTGAAAGTCCGCTCTCACTTATTCCGGTTTCGGGCTGTTCCGGCCTGTCATTTTCGAATATCCGTCGTCCATTAAAACAAACCATATCTTCACCGGCTTGTTTTTGCGCCAGTACCTCCAGAGCATTTGATTCAATCCAGTCGTCGCTATCCAAAAAAAACAAATAATTGCCTTTAGCAGCCTGTATGCCGGCATTGCGTGCGGCACTTAGTCCTTTATTTTGCTGAGAGATAATTGTAATCTGAAGATATTTTTGCTGATATTCTTCGAGTATAAACTGACTTCCATCGGTAGAACCATCATTCACGCAAATCAGCTCGTAATCGGTATAAGTTTGCGCAACAACCGAGTCGAGACAATCGCGTAAGTATTGCTCAACATTATATACGGGTACGATGATGGAAAAAAACATGATTCTATTTCATTTAGACGTCAGATACTTCAACTTTTGTTCCAGGGTTTCAAAATAACTCCAGATCACTTCGGCGGCATGGGGCAAAAAGCGTTGTTGCGAAGCAAAATTAGTATATTTATTTTCATCTGCAATCAAATCACTTATCACAGTAAGTAAGTTTGCATTATCTCCGCCCTGATTCCAGAATAAAATGGCATCCTGATTGAGGATATCAATCTCCGGCTTATTATTTGCGCCCCAATAAACGGGAATACAGCCGGCTTCAATTGACTGAAATATTTTTTCGGTTACATAGCCTTCGGCATTCGAATTTTCGGGACAAATATTCAGTTTGAATTGTTTTAGAAATTCATGCTTATTGTCATTGCAGCTTATCTGCAACTCATCCGTATTTTGTCGGAACCGCCCACCGGAACTGACTAAGTCAACAGACTGGAGCGCATCGACGATCTCTCCACGTATTCCATTCCAGTCGTGACTGGCAACCAGCGAACAAAATCGGGTTCTGCCACCGGTCTTCACATCAGACAACCATGCCAGTTTTGCTTTGATATCTTCAAAAGTCGACTCCGGTTCAAACATGTAAAGTATCCACAATGGGAAACGGACATTGGATCCCAAGTCATCATTATCAAAGCCTATAGATAAGTCAAAAGGCTTCTTTTCGCAAACCGCCCTATACGCATTGAAACGTTCGGCATGCATATTTTCGCCGGAAAAGAAGATATTCAGACCTTTCCGTCTGTACTTTAAGGTTTCTACCGGACCTAAGACCGAATAAAAATTTATTTTTGCTGAATAATTGCTGGTTAGTTTATGATGCTGTATGAAACGTGCAAACCACATTTCATGCGGAAGCTGAGTATCCCAAAAGTTATAAAAACGAATCTGATCATGTCGGTTCAACCTTCTATGATCAGAATATTTGTTTAATAAGAAATTAAACTGTTTCAAACTATAAGTAATATTCATACTGTTTATAAAGCAATTATATATCAAACCTATTTAATCATCGACTTTAGTCTCTTCTCTATTTTTGAAACAAGAGGCAATTTTTGTCGCCAGGTACAGGTAAAAACAAAGAAAAACACTTGCAAACGAAAATACAATAATGATCGGTTTGTTTTAATAAAAAAATCGTCGGTAAATGATTTTATACATGCATAGCCTTTGCCCTTCAGATAACGGCGAAGCTCATCGGACGAATCATTATTTTCGACTGTCAGAAATTCAATATTAATTTCATCCAAATCAATAGACTTTATAATTTTTGATTCCGCACCTTCCGTATCGATACTTAAATAATCAATGTGTTTAATATTGTCTGATTTCAAAATAGCGTTCAGGTTTCTACTCTCAACCTTAATATCCTCAAAAGTACTATTATATTCAGCACATTCGTCATTTATTCTATCTATATGTTTCTGATCCATAAACTCTAGAATGCCACTCAGCATTTCGGAATAACCAACAATTTTACGAAAAACAACACTCCCTTCGGTATCTGAAATACACACATTATAATTCCGACTCAGTCTGTTTTTATTCAACAGAACAAAAACATCCGGATTCGGTTCAATGCAAATACCAGACCATCCTCTCTCCTTCTCGAAAAAATAAGAGTTAGAAAATGAGACACCATCATGAGCACCAATATCTAAAAAAAAGCCATTATCCTTCTTTTTAAAATATATATCAACAAACTTATCCTGTTCATATTGTGAATATTTTGAACTTCTGCTCATGTTTTTTTTCAATTTTATACTGACTAAAATATTTTTCTATAATGCTTGTTTATATGCTACTTGTCACCCTTTTCTGTCTAAGCACTTCTATTTTCTTCGATATCAACTCATTCAATATAACAGAAAATAGTACCGTCAGAATTGATAGCGTGAGACCTAAACTGTTTTTTAGTATGGGAAAGTGAAATGTTTGAATAAGAAATAACACCAAGATGTGCGAGATATACATTGGATAACTTAGTTCTCCTATGATTCTATCCTTTTTCCACGATTTTGATGCATTGAAAATAAAAGGTAATGCAAGAACGAATATTGCAAAATAGAGACACATCAACCGGTTTGTGGTAAACAGTTTAGAATAAAACAATGTCAGTAGTATGAAGCAAACAAAAATCAGGTTGCTGAATAAAGGATTGAGTTGTATAACCTTAATCTTTGAATAAATGCGGTATGAAATATTTCCCAACAAAAAGAAAACACATTCTGTAGGAAAAAACCGATAGCTCCATGGATCATAATACAAACCTGAACTATGTATAAGCATTCTGAGAGTAATTGAGATCAGAATCAACACCAGAATTAGTTTTACATCTCTTTTGACCAGAAAGGGTGCTATCAAATAAAACATTATTTCGACGCTAATTGTCCAGGCCTGAGGAACTAACAAAAAAGTATATAAGGCAGGATATGTATTGTGGTAATTTGATGTAAAAAAAAGATGCCCGGTGATGGTATCCAGCCCCAAAAACATTACAATATCCTGAAAAAAGAGAAAGATATTGGTAAAAACCAGAAAACTAAAACTAAAAAAATTCATTTTCTGAAAGTTCTGAAGGTAAGGTTGCATCTGTCCAAAATTCGCTCCATGCGAATTAAAAAACAATCCTAAAGATAATAGAATTGTTAGTAACAAAATGGCCCAATAAACGGGGAATAATCGAAGAAATCTGTTTGATATAAAAAGCTTAAATGAGTTCCTTTTAAATTTATATTTTTCTTGTATAATCAGTGACATATAAAAACCTGAAATAATATAAAAGGACTGAACCGCAGCTTGACTATTTAAAATTTCAAATCCAAAAATTGAACCCGAATGAGCAAGAATAACTGATATTGCAAGAATAAATCTTAATAATCCCATTTCGTAATGAATTTTGCAAATCAAAGATAAGATAAAAACTCTGAAATAAAAAAGGACATGAATCTTTTGTGCAAAAATCATTAGCTCTTACCAGTAACAATTTTCCGGAAGCTGATCCTTATTTTGGGATTTTAAGCCAGCTTCATATCGAACCTTCGATCAGCTCTATCCGATGTAATTTAAACTGAGAATTATTTCGTCTCACTTTTCCCCCATTTGCCAACACTGCCGTTTTATAGCCGGCATCTGTCACCTGTTCCAGTACAAAATCGTTCCAGGCTCCGTAAGGATAAGCAAAGTGTTCCACTTTTTTCTGAATACACTGCTCGAGTTTAAGCTTTGAATCCCGCAGCTCTGCTTCAAGCTGCTCGTCGCCCATGTTAGGCAATACGCCATGTGATAACGTATGCGATGCAATGGTACAAAGCTTATCTGATCCCAACAATCTTATCTGCTCCCAGCTCAAAACCTGTTCTTTATTTTTAGCCTCGAATGAATATTGATAATGAACCAGCAACTGATTTAATGTTTGTTCTATACGCTGTGCTGGCAAATCAAATATCCTTTGTTTCAAAGCAATAAAGGTTTCATTTTTCTTTTCCATCGTAGAGCAATCGTACCGGCTCCCGTCCCCCAACACCAGTTCATCTTCGTTCATCAGTATATCTTCCAGCACATACCACCAAAGAAGGGCTTTTCCATCAGGAAAATCGGTTGTCACGTAAATGGCAAAAGGACAATTGTACTTTTTAAAAACAGGATAAGCCAGTTCGTAATTATCAACATACCCATCGTCGAACGTAAAACAAACAAACTTCTGCTTCAGCTTTTTCTGTTTGCTCACTATTTCATGCACTTCGTCCAGCGAAACAAACCGATAGCCTCTGGTCTGATAATCCAATATCGTTTTTTCTAAAAACTCCGGAGTTATTTCCATATTGCTATTGGCTGCAATGCAACTTCGCATGCTTACAACCCGATGTAACATAATAATTTCACCCCATGCCGGATGGAATAATTTATATAGTTTCCGCTTTATTTTAAAAAATACAACTGGCATCTAAAAAATACATTTATAAAACAACGATAAATTCCGTCTTAAACTTAAATACCTCCATTCAGCCGAAAACAGGTACTGAAACATATGAATAACATTGAATGCAGGAAAATATTTTTGCAGTACATAACCTTTGTAGCCGGCCTGTAAATAGTTATTTAGTCCTTGGTTCAACACTTTTGGAGAAATATATGAACGTTTCTCATTATTCCTCAATTGTATCAGCTGGCACCAATCTGCACATTTTTTATAATCTGAAACAGAGTGAATATTTTGAGGCACAAAAGTTTTCAAATGGAATTTCTTCTCTTCATCTGTGAATCTGCTTGAAATACGATCCAACATTTCGAGTCGGATTTTATTCGTTTGCGTCCGTTGAAGTTCATTTGAATCCTGTGTTATTTGATTGCTATGTTGCCGGTAATAAACTAATACTTCCGGTATATTATAAATCTGAGTTTCTTCCAGACATTCCACCCACATTTTATAATCTTCTGCCGGAAAATAATCTGCATGATAACGTAACCCTGAGTTTTTCAGAAACGACATACGAAATACCACACTGGGATGACTCATGCAACAATAAAACAAAAAGCCAACTTTCAAAGCCTCATTATCGACCGGAAAAATAAAATCACCTTCGAAGGCATCAAACTTACGAATAGATGTTCCGCAAAGCCCTACATCAGGGCATGAGTCAAGTAGCTGTATTTGTTTTTCCAGCTTAGCCGGGTGCCACAAATCATCTGCATCCATCCGGGCCAGAAACTCGGTATCTACTATCTCAATACCCTTATTTAGCGTAGCTACCAGACCAATATTCTTTTCATTCTCGTGATATACAATTCGCTTATCGGTGTAGGAATGAATAATTTCGGCAGAACTATCGGTTGACCCATCATTAATAATCAAAAAAACAAAGTCCCGGTAAGATTGCGCCAAAACACTATCGATTGTTTCTTGTAAAAACCGCTCCCCATTATACACCGGCATCAAAATAGTTATTCGAGGCATTGTGGTTATCTTTTAGATTTAAAACGGTAATAAATATCAAAAACATGATAGAAAAACCATATTAATATATGATTTTGTTTCATCTTATCCACAACTTGTTGTTGAGTTTCTTTGGAGTAATGTTGTCGTCTTTTTAGTCTACAGTAATTTTGAGCCCAGTTCTTACTTGCTTTCAGAGTTTCAGTCCACAACAGTTTAGATTTCAAATAGCTGTAAACATCCAACCCTTCCAGAAATGTCATACCTGTAGACATTGCTCCTGTAGACACATTGTTATGATGAACTCTGAAGTTATTAAGCGTTTGTTTTATTTCCAGAAAGTCTACTCCCTTTTCGGCAATCAACACATAAAAAAACCAATCTCCACAATAACGCATATTCGTAAATAGGTTTTGTTCCATATGAGAAGGATACAGGCTTCGCTTAAACATCATCGCACTAGCGTTCCATATCGGATTTGACACAGAGAATTTCAGCCATAGATCTATTCCATGTGAGTATTGTATCCTATCTCCCGTATTACCCGATTCGTTCATATAGCTTATTTTGCCATTGCCATCCAGCAATTTAGAGCCGGCATAAATCAATCCCACCTGTGGTCTCTGCTCAAACTCGTGCACCATTACTTCCAAAAAGTTCACTTCAGCCCGGTCATCACTTTCCGCTATCCAGATATAGTCACCTTGCGACAGCTCAACGCCTTTATTCCATTGACGAAAAGTACTTCCACTATTCTTTTCGTTCAATATACAATGACTGACTTTCGGGTTTTGCTTATATTCTGCCAAAATAGTCCGGCTATTGTCCGTACTACAATCGTCCAGTAATATCAACTCAAAATTCTGATAAGTCTGATCCAGCACACTATCAATACGCTGCCGCAAATACGGTGCATGATTGTAGTTGGGTATTATGACAGAGACCTTTGGCATCAGACTAAAAATTTTAAACTGTATATTTACTTATAAAAGGTATCTTCTTTATAAGTGCAATCACTATAAAACATAAAACAAATGTAAGTAAACTTAGTACTATGATAGAAAAAACAGGATTAAAAAACAAAGGACTTATTCCCCCTCTTAATAGCATCGCGATACATAGTCCATGTAAAAGATATATACCTAATACACATGAAGACACAAAAGTAATTGTTTTATTTACTCTTACGGATTTGAATGAGACATTATTCTTAAAGAAAAGGAATACTGCAAACGAAGTTACCATAATAAACGGCGACAGATAATCAAAGACATCAATTCTGCTACCGCCATTTTTCATCCAAATCTCACTACATACTACGATTCTGAATACAACCGATAACAGCCCAAGGAGGTAAACAAAAAAAGCTTGTCTTTTTGAGAAATGATATTTTGAAAAATAATGACCGGCAATGAAATAACCCACATATCCGGACAATTCAATAATATTAAAATGAAGTGCTGGAATCAACTTATCCAATGTTTGGATACACGATACCAATACAAAAAGTATCAATAAATATTCGAGATTCCGCTTAGTAGCATGAGCTGTATAGATACGTAATACCGGAACAAGCATGTATAACGCAAGTATCAGATACATAAACCAAAGATGGTACCAAGGGAGTCGTTTAAAAAACAATGGGATAAAATAACCCGAAAATGAAGTATGCTGTTCAAATCCTAACACCTGTTTTATAATTTCATAGAATAAGCCCCAAACAAAAATAATTACAACTATTTTAAGCACATTCCTCAAATAGAAAGACTTGGTTGAAAAAGATTTATCCGGGTTTAAAAAAAACATTCCGGATATCATTATAAATACCGGGACACTCCAGTTTGCCAAACAATCATAGACATTGGCAACATTCCATCCCAACAAATCAATTGATGTTTTTCTTTCAAAAAAAAGCGGACAATAATGTTGAACTATAACAGAAAAGATTGCTATAATTCTCAACAAATCGGACCAATATAATCTTTTTATATCCTTCATTAATCTATAACCTGAATAGCTTTTCTTACATTAGAATTAAATTCCTCCATAATTGTTGCATCTTCCCGCTCATACTCCAGTCCATAATTTTTACGTCTGTTTACATCCGACAAACGCATTCGATACTGTTGGATTCTTTCTAATAAATAATTATTGCTTAAGCTTTTATAATGAAGAAGTTTCATTTCCGTATCTTGAAAAAGCTCAATAATCCCTTCAGGATAAATTTCATGTGCTCCCGGCATATAATTAATTTCAATGATTCTATGTGGATTAAACAATACCATCTTTGAGTATTTATCATCATAAACGCCCGCTTTAACTTGTTCAGTTATGTTCTTATCCGCCTCGGGAAAAGTTTCGCTTACCATATTACAGCCAACAGGCTTAAATATCGTATTAACTGAAGAGCTTAAAAGCTCTGTCATCTTCGGATGATACAAAAATTCATCCATATCAATAACAATTACCCAATCGGCTTTTCCGCGTGATTGTTTCCAGGCTGTATTTTTGATCTGCTGATGTACTACATCATTAAAAACACCTCCTGTATCATATTTAATGATAGTCACATTGGTTTGCCTGGCAAGCAATTCATTAGCTCTATCATCCGAATTATTATCGTAAATATAGTAATGGTCAACAAATTCGTTATAATGACGTAAAAAAAAAGGAATAATCTTTTCCTCATTCCAACATAATGCATATACGTGCACTATAGGTCGATGAATTCCACGAACAGATTTCTTTACTTTCCATACTTTTTCGACTAGTAAATTAAAGAATAATTCAAAAAGGACTTTGCATTTATGCTCTTTCTGAAACCGAATATGATAATGATTAAAAAACGTTTTAAACATGGTTCTATTTTAGAAATCAAGCCAATTAAATTTTGTTGTTTGAATACCTGCAGGATATTCTTTTTGCACTTTAAAACCCAACCAATATTGTGGAGCAATAATTTGTGATTTTTTTTTTTCTGATAAATAAGCTGCCCACCAGGAGAACGTGCTGTTGGCTATAATCGCAATATCTGCATGTTGTATTAATTGAAAATCAACGATCGCAGAATTTTCTTCAAAGCTGTAATTAGGTTCATGGCCAAAATCACGTTTTGCACTTTCTATATCATCGCTAACAAACAAAATCTTGTATTCATCTTTGTTTTTAATGCCGGCAAGCGCTTTATTATAATACTCCACAGGCAATGAAACTCCTTGCCCACCCAATCCGTCAAACTCTACTTCGGCATAATCGGTTCTACGTAAGTGTACAACAATAATCTTATTTTCTCGAAACAGTTTTCCGTATTTCAATTCAAAATGGTTTCTGTATTCCCTCTTTATTCTAAATGATTTTTTCAGGCTTTCCTCACAACCGGAAAAATACTGATCACTTTGAAAAAAACCGCGATAGTAAGCATGATTCTTTGTATCTGTCAGTTGTTCCCATTCAGTGTCAACTATATGTTGTTTAAACACATGCTTAATCAACTTCCGGCATATTCGATGATATTGTTTCGTGATCCGGGGATTCGAATAAACAAAACGGGTGAATATATCCAGTTTAAAGTATTGCAATTTAAATGGATAAAACGGATCACTCTGAAATGGCAAAAATAAAACACGTAACCGTTGGGCAGTAGCCTTAGCAAAAGCATACTGAAACAGCTGGTTTCCCATTTGGCAATTAAGAGAGACTATGATCATAGATGTCCTGAAATTTTAATTTTCTAAATAAAAGAAGCCTTTCTCGAAATTGTAAATAATTCTCTGTGTTGGATTAAAATTGATTCTCTTGAATCGTGCTATCAATCTATCTGCATTTATAAATTTAAATTTTGAAATTTTTTTATGAACTTCCTTTACTTTTGCATAACGTTTTAATAGCATCTTGTCATTAATAGATATAATTTCGTCTTCTAAAGCTTTTTTTGCTTCATTTAAATAATCATCAATATGATTCTGAGATATTTGATTTATCCCTCTCAACCTATAACCTCCAATTAATGCATTCACAACAAAAAGCCTATCATATCTAAAAAACCTTAACCACAAATCAAAATCGCCTGCATATTTTAAGTTACCGTTTAACTTCGCCCCTACTTTATTCCATAAAGTCCTCCTCCAAAAACACGATTCTTGCTGAATCCAAAAAAAGTCTGAAGAATAAAAATCATACTTTGTAAATTGCCTACTATGTTCAACATATAATGTCCTCCCTAATTTATCATACATCGTGGAAGTACCAACGACCCAATTTATATCTGCCAAAGTTGAAAAAATTTCTGCTATAGTAAAAAGAGCATTCTTGTGATACATATCATCCGAATTTATCCATGCCATTATTTCACCTGTAGATTTATCAAAACCCTTTTGAATAGCTTCATACATTCCATTATCAGATTCAGATATCCAATAAGTCAACTGATCTTCATATCTTTTAATTATGTCAATAGATCCATCCGTACTCCCCCCATCAATGATTATATATTCCAGATTTGAATAACCTTGATTCAAAACAGATAAAATAGTTTGTTCTAAATAATCTGCTTGATTATAATTTGGCGTTACAATAGATATTTTTGGATAAAACATATATCAATTTATTTATAGGAATTATATGAAAACTCATTGCTAAAACTATGTATTAAAAAGAGTATCTATTTACCAAAACAAATTATCAGAATCTCTCAATAAAAAATCGAGTATATGAAAAATTGAAAAGCTTATTTTTTCATATAAACACACATCTGATAAAACTTCAGAGTTGTTGCGGTTGATAGTTATTACAGAGAGTTCATTTTGCATATTTTTCAATAAATAAATCAACATTGAAAAATAATTTTTCAATGTCATTCAATTTTTCTTTTGAAAAATTCCACCATTGAATTTTCAACAATGCATCTATATCATTAGTACAAAATCTATATCGTAATATTCTTATAGGGCTACCAACAGCAATTGCATAAGGTGGTATATCTTTTGAAACAATAGCTCCAGCTCCAATCACAGCACCATCCCCAACAGTAACCCCATCTAAAATAGTTACATTAGCACCGATAAATACATCATTACCTATTATTATTTCTTTTCGTTCTTCAATTTTATCAATATCTGCTAAAGTAATTCCATTTTGTTTTAATGTCGAATAAAACATTGGAGAAGTAGACAAACCATTTGTTGGATGTATGCCCCAGCCACAAAGAAAGTTTGGGCCAACAGAACAAAACTTTCCTATTTTTGTGTTAGAAATCCAAGAGTTTATTGATATATAGCTATAGTCCCCAATCGTACATCCTGAAATATGAGATGGAGCACTAACAACAACATTCGTTCCGACCGTAGTATCATATAGATTGTCCGTAAAATAATCCCATTGGACACTTCGTTTAAGTATACTTATTTCAGGTACAAAAAACTTAACACACTTGTAACCTAACCTTTTTATTATTTTTCGGACCATAAAGGTAAAATATTAATCATTCCTAATTCTGAATTATTATAGAAAGAATGCACGCTACCTGTATCCTCTATTTTAAAGGTCAAGAACGAGTTACAAGTATCAAGAAATCGAACATTAGGTACATGTAAAATTGGTTTTACATAGTAATTTCCAGACAATAAAAATTCACTTGGCAAATAGGCAGTAATTATTTTAGACTTTTCTGTCAACAAATGATGAGAAGTAAATATTGCATTCATTTTAGAATCCATCAATGTGAAACTCAGAGTTGCATATGGTATAAAGCTATTTATACCTAATTCAAATTTAACTCCAACTTTATCATTAAAAGCAATATTATCAGTACTATTACCTAACGAATTTATAATAGAAACTCGTTTATAATAAATATCATTATCTATATTTGAACCAACATAAACCGATTCATTAGAACCTTCAGATATATACAAAGAAATACAAGTTTCAACATCACCAACAAACGAAACCCCACCATCTTTAAGAAAAACTCCAGACTTACACAATGTAGAAATACTCCCCATATTATGACTCACAAACAATACCGTTCTACCCTCACCTCTGGATACATCCTGCATCTTGCCAATGGCTTTCTTTTGAAACTCTGCATCACCTACAGCAAGTACTTCATCAACAACCAAAATCTCCGGTTCTAGGTGAGCTGCAATAGCAAAACCAAGACGAACAGTCATACCGCTGGAATAACGTTTCACAGGAGTATCCAAATAACGTTCTACACCGGAAAAATCTACTATTTCATCTAACTTACGGGTTATTTCGGCTTTAGTCATACCCATAATAGCGCCATTCATAAAAATATTCTCACGCCCGGTCATTTCGGGGTGAAAGCCGGTACCTACCTCCAGTAAAGAAGCTATTCGGCCAGCAGCTTTAATAGTTCCGGTAGTAGGTGCTGTGACTTTGGAAAGAATTTTCAGCAAAGTAGATTTACCTGCTCCGTTTTTTCCAATAATGCCCAGTACATCCCCTTGTTGTACTTCAAAGTTTATATCTTTCAGGGCCCATACATAGTCGCTAACACCTTTATGTGCCCGGTCATTTACTTCACCTATCTTTAAGTACGGATCTTCTTTCCCCTGAATATTCATCTTCCACCAACGATTAAGATCGTGGCTTAGGGTTTGAGTCGAAATAAGACCCAGACGATATTGCTTTGATATGTTTTCAAATTTTATCGCAGTGCTCATAATATTGAATTTCACGAATTATTTCTAATTATACGAATTACCATTGAGTGAAACAGCCA
>Ga0302205_10000297_pt1 | contig 22038 bp, 20 predicted proteins | sample II_Fen_E1_3_FD_194582 | JGI IMG/M metagenome (GOLD analysis project Ga0302205, IMG submission 194582) | Peat permafrost microbial communities from Stordalen Mire near Abisko, Sweden - II_Fen_E1_3 | ecosystem: Environmental > Terrestrial > Soil > Wetlands > Permafrost | place: Sweden: Abisko...
ATTCAGCATTTTTTTCCATCGGGAGTTTTTCGTGTTCCTCATGGTGCGTTTCCATAAAAACATTATCGCTACCCTGGTAGCAGTAATGTATTATTACTGCCATCCCAGTAGCGATAATGTTTTTAAAGTTTTACCTAAGTGATAATTACTCAAATGTATACAGCTCTTTTATGAGCTTCTTAATTTTTTCGTTGCTTTTATTAGTGAACGGAATGATGATGACCGAAAAGATCGATGCAGAGAAACTCAGTCCGGTACAGAAACCCCTAAGGAATTCGGTCACATGACTTTGGCCAAAATTTTCTAGGATCAAAAGCGTGCAAATGGCCATGGCAATCATGGTGATCAATGTGTTTCTGATTTTGTTGGTCAATTCCTGGACTTTCAGTAAATGCGTCAAATCGTACAAAGTTTTATTGTTCGGTTCGAATCCGCCATCGGCCGTTTTGCTGCGCAAATAAATCCAACTCTTGCATTTGCCGACCATCTCGATGCCCGTTTCCTTCAGAAAGTTCAAATAGGAAGTGCTCTCCACCGATTTGAGCTTCTTATCCAACAATTCCAGCCGATAGGTGTATTCGCCTGCCTTTCCAGACACAAAATTGTATTTCCCAATCGTGGCATGGGCCAGTTGCCAGCCTTCGGCGGACATTTCGTTCAGCCATTTTTCTTCTTTCTCCCACTGCCAGACGTAATAAAGTCTAAAGATTGTCTTTTTCATACTGCTTAATTATTTAATGAATTTTTGTCCATTTGCAACCAATTCCTCCAACCGGGCCAACTCGCCCTTGACGATGGATTTCCCCAGTTCCGTAATTTGATAATCTTTTCTGCGGCTTTCCTCTTCGCTAAGCAGCGCTTTGATCCAGCCTTTCTCCAACATGGTTGAAAGGACTCCGTAAAGCGTTCCGGCTGAAAGCTTGAGTCGCCCGTTGCTCATTTTTTCGGTTTCCTGCATGATGCCATAGCCGTGTAGGGGGACATGCAGGGCCAGTAGGGTGTAAAATACGGCTTCAGTCAATACAATGTTTTCGTTCATAATGCTATCGGTTTACGTTATACTGTTGTGCGTTATATCGGATGACGATACAAAGGTAACCGATATATTTTTATTTGCAAGTTTTTTTCAAAAAAAAAAGGCTGAACGAAGTGCTTTTTGTAAATTCGCCCTCAGATACTTCTCAAAAAACTTACCAAACACCAATTATATATGGAACTGGTTGACCGCTTTTTCGCTTACGTGCAAAAAAACACCCAATCGGACGAGGATACCAATCTGACCCCAAGTACGCCTGGTCAAATGGCTTTTGCCAAAGATCTGGCCAATGAACTCAAATCGATCGGTTTGCAAGATGTCACGCTCAGCGACTACGGCTATGTCATGGCCACGCTGCCTGCAAACACCGATGAGCCTCGTCCAGTGGTGGGTTTCATCGCTCACATGGATACGAGTCCGGACATGAGCGGCAAGAATGTTTCACCACAGATTGTCCGCAATTATCAAGGTGGTGACATTGTATTGGATCCTGTGGAGTCTGTCGTCCTTTCGCCTTCCGATTTTCCCGAACTGAACAAATACATCGGTCAGGACATCATCACCACCAACGGCAAAACCCTCTTGGGTGCCGATGACAAAGCCGGTCTGGCTGAAATCGTGACAGCAATGGAATACCTGATGGCCCATCCCGAAATCAAGCACGGCAAGATCCGCATCGGTTTCACGCCCGACGAGGAAATCGGCAAAGGTCCAGACAAATTCGACGTGAAAGCCTTTGGTGCCGAATTCGCCTATACCATGGACGGTGGTGAAATCGGCGAGCTGGAATTCGAGAATTTCAACGCAGCCGGTGCCAAAATCACCTTTAAAGGCCGAAACGTCCATCCGGGTTATGCCAAGCATAAGATGCTGAACTCCATTCGCATAGCCAATCAATTCATCGGAATGCTGCCCCGTCACGAAACGCCGGAACACACCGAAGCCTACGAAGGTTTCTACCACCTCATCAGTTTTCACGGCGATGTGGAGTCCACCACGATTTCCTACATCATTCGTGATCACGACCGCGACCGTTTCGAAAATCGGAAGAGAGAAATGGAACATCTGGTGCACAAAATCAACCATGAGTTTGGTGAAAATACAGCCACGCTGGACATGAAAGACCAATATTACAACATGCGTGAGAAGATCGAACCGCAAAACATGCACATCATCGGCCTGGCTTTCAAGGCAATGGAAGCCTGTGAGGTGATTCCTTTGGTGCGACCCATCCGCGGTGGCACGGACGGCGCAAGGCTTTCCTTTATGGGACTGCCTTGTCCCAACATCTTTGCCGGTGGTCATAATTTCCATGGTCGTTTTGAATTCGTCCCCATACCTTCCATGGAAAAAGCCATGAAAGTCATTGTAAAAATTGCAGAAATCTCCGCCCTAAAATCATGAAGACAACACCTTTTACTTCCATCCATCAAGCCTTAGGTGCCAAGATGGCCGAATTCGCCGGTTACAACATGCCCATCGAATATACTGGAATTCTACCCGAACATTTAGCCGTTTGTCAGAGCGTCGGCGTCTTTGATGTTTCCCACATGGGCGAATTCTGGGTGAGTGGTCCTCAGGCCTTGCCCTTTCTGCAGAACCTGGTTTCCAACGATGTACGCACCGTGGTCGTTGGACAGGCGCAGTATTCCTGCCTGCCGAACGAATCCGGTGGAATCGTGGACGATTTGATTGTTTACCGCATCGCCGAGGAAGAATATCTGGTGGTGGTGAATGCCTCCAACATCGATAAAGACTGGAATTGGTTCGTCTCGCACAACACGGTGGGAGCAACATTGGAAAACATGTCCGACCAGACTGCGCAGTTGGCCATTCAGGGCCCAAAAGCCATCGACGTACTTCAAAAATTGACTTCAATCGATTTGGCATCCATACCCTATTATCATTTTGCCGTCGGAACGTTGGACGGTGTGGAGGATGTGCTGATATCCAACACCGGTTACACCGGAGCAGGCGGCTTCGAAATCTATTTCGCACCCGAAATGGGTAAGCAACTTTGGAATGCCATTTTCGAAGCAGGGGCTGAATTCGGAATCCTGCCCATCGGGTTGGGCGCTCGTGACACCCTGCGTCTGGAAATGGGCTTCTGCCTGTACGGCAACGACATTGACGACACCATTTCACCCATCGAAGCCGGAATCGGCTGGGCCATGAAGTTCACACCCGAAAAAGCTTTCCCGTCCAGGGCGATTTTCGAAAAGCAAAAGCTGGAAGGCGTCGCCAAAAAGCGGGTCGGACTGGTGATGGTCGACAAAGGGTTCGCCCGACACGGCTATCCCCTCACGGATGCCACTGGCCGCGTCATCGGTGAAGTAACCTCTGGCAGCATCTCGCCGCTGACCAAAATCGGTATTGCCATGGGTTATGTGGAAACAGCCTTTGCCACGCCTGGAACTCAAATTTGTGTGGATGTCCGAGGCAGGTTGCTCAAAGCGGAGGTCGTGAAAATGCCGTTCAGAAAATAAAAAAAAAGGAGTCTGTGTAAGGCTCCTTTTTTAATGGTTGTCCTTGAAAATTTCCAAATTCCTCCGCATCTCCTCGAATTGCTCCTCCCTGACGAACGAAGTGCAAATGCGTAAGCCTTCCTCTTCGCTGCCAGTGGTGTCCAGCGCAATAGCGCTGATGCCGTAAAACAGCAGTTCCCGCATCAGTTCGCTACCCTTGAATCCCGGGAATGCTACTGTGAAGTAAAACCCGTCGGCGATGTCTTCGCCAAGATCGTTGTCGTAAACGATGCTGAACCCGTTGTCCGTAAAGCATTTCTTTGCCTTGTGAGCTCTGATGCCGTAAATGCCCACCTCGTTCAGGAAATCATACTCCCCATCGCAGGCCGCTTTCATCAGTGCCGCCATGGCATATTGGGCCGAATGGCTGGTGCCGGCGGAAAGTCCGTACAGCATTCGAGCAACAAGGGCATGGCCGAACTCGCCGTTGCCGTATCGTTGGGTCAGGCCGGGGTAGGAGCGGCTGTTCAGCTTTTCCGAAACCGCCAGGAAGCCGATGCGCTGCCCGGCATAGCTGAACGCCTTGGAGCCCGAGATGAGCAACACATAATTGTCGGTATAACGCGCCACGCTTGCTTGAAACGGCGCCTGAAACGGGCGGCTCAAGTCTTTGCGGAAGTCCATGGCAAAATAGGCCAGATCTTCCAGCACGATGACATCGTATTTGGTGGCCAGTTCACCGATGATTTGCAACTCGCTTTCCTGCAGGCAGAACCAAGCCGGATTGTTGGGGTTGGAGTAAATAATGGCCGAAATGTGCCCTTGGCTGAGGTGGCGTTCCAGCTCTTCCCTCAATGATTCGCCGCGAAAGTGGAAGGCGTCGAAGGATTCATAGGGAGTGTCGAGCATCACCAGTTGCTGTTTCTGAACTGGAAATCCGGGATCGATGAACAGAACGGTGGTTTTTTCAGCGCTCAGTTGACGAGCCGTCATGAAACAGGCGATGGTGCCCTGCATGGAACCGACAACCGGGGTGCAGCAGTTCGACGGCACATCGACGCCGATGAATGCTTTGACAAATCGGGAGGCTTGTTCTTTAAAGGAAGGAATGCCTTCAAGCGGCGGATAAACCGAAGCGACGCCGTTCTGCAAGGCCTCGATTTCAGCCAAGACACCGATTTGTGAGGCGGGTAAACCTGGAACGCCCATTTCCATGCGCGCCATCTTTTTACCCGACCGTTTTTCAATTTCATTGGCCACTCCGACCATCTCGCGGATGGTTACCCGGCTGAAATCAGGTAGATTGAATTCGTTGATGATGGTTTCTACGAGAGCGTGGTCAAATGGCGTTTCTTTCATTGGAAATGGTATTGTTCCCACAAAAGTACAAAAAACCTGCGGAGGCGAAAAAAACTTTTTCAAACTCTTGCGATTCCCACAAATCTGCCTATCTTTGCACCCGCAATCAGATAATGAAAGCAACCTTACAAAAACGGTGTGGTAGTTCAGCTGGTTAGAATACCTGCCTGTCACGCAGGGGGTCGCGGGTTCGAGTCCCGTCCATACCGCAAAAAAGCAATTCAGAAATGAGTTGCTTTTTTTTGTTCCCCATAGGCCAGCTCCTCCCTGATCAAAGGGAGGTCGGGAGGGATTGTAATGAACTGATGGGTCTGTGAACTTTGTTCAAAGACCCATCCCGAAAGTTGTTTACCCAAGTAATCTACCTATTGAAAACAAAAACAACGATCGGGATGGGGTTTAATTATTTTGCGGGAACCTTAAGCCCAGCTTCTTTTGCTTCACTGATGCCAATGGCAATGGCTTGTTTTCTACTGGTGACTTTACCATTTTTGCCATCCTCGCCCGATTTTAAAGTTCCTTCCTTAAATTCATGCATGACTATGGCGATTTTTTCCTGCGCTTTTTTTGAATACTTGCCCATGGTCTTTTGGTTTTATTTCTCGGCAAATTTTATCAACTCAGCATTGAATTTGTCCGTTTCTTCCAAAAATAGGCTGTGACCGCTATTTTCAAAAGCTACTAGCTGCGAATTTGCGATACCGGTTTTCATTTGTCCGGCCAAATCGAACGAGCATATCTTGTCTTTTATACCGTGCATGATCAGTGTCGGGATGTTGATTTTTGCCATCTTGCCCCGAAGGTCAGTATCGCGCAAAGCCATCAAGCATTGAGCTGTTGCATACGAAGAAGCACTTAACCCAATATTGTTCAGCCAATTGCCAATACCTTCATTTAAGGATGTTTCCGTTGCGGAAAAAATCTTTGCAAAATTGGAAAGTAGCTTCGGCCTGTCTTTGAAGTTTAAGGCAATTAAGTCATCAACTGCACTTTGAGGGAGATTGTATGGGAAATCGGCACGTTGTGTCCATATTGGAGCCGCGGCGCCGCACAAGACGAGCTTCGAAATGCGAGCTTCATTATCCATCGAGACAACTCGAATGGCAATGGCGCCACCCATCGAAAATCCAACTAAAACAGCATCTTTCACTTCCAATTCACTTAGAATATTAAGAATATCCTCGGCATGTACATCGTAGTCGTACCTTCCATATGGTTTGTCGGATTTCCCAAAACCTCTAAGTGTGATGCCTATCACACGGAAGTTCTTGTTAATCAAATCATTGTATTGATATTCATACATTTCGTCACTTAATGGCCATCCAGGAATCAGAATAATTGGCCTGCCTTCGCCGGCATCAGTTACATGAAGGCGCACGTTTGATTCTACGCTGATATATTCTGCTTTGGCCATCACCAACATGTTTTTATTGAATAGTTCTTCCATTGTTTTCAGTTTTTAAATGGTTTTTCTCATCGATGCTCTTCATGTCATTGGCTTCCTTTTCCGTGAAGTTTTTGACTCCCTGCAAGGTTTCTGGGTTCAAACTGAAGAAGTCCCACATCATGGTCGGACTTTTACAATTGGTCATTGGATCTCGTTTTTGCTTTGGTGAATTGGGTGATGTCATGCGCAACCATGAATGTACCGAGTCATAGAGTTGATATGGTATCCAAGTCTCTGTCGAAAGAGTATAAAGCGTAGGTGCTGGCATTCTCGCCACCTGCCATTTTCAGCTTGTCTATGAGGCTTATGGCAAATGTTTCTTCTTCAATTTGTTCATTGACAAACCATTGCAAAAAGTTCCATGTGGACCAGTCTTCTTCATCGAAACTCATTTTCACCAATTTATAAATGGACTTTGTATTATCCACTTCGTGCTCGAATACTTTTTCAAAACAGGTATGAATGGTTGCCGGGTTTTCAGGTGGGGCCGGAATGGCACTAACATGGGCTTCACCACAACGTTTCAAGATGTATTCCAAAATCTTCATCATGTGGTTGCGTTCCTCTTGTGAATGCTTGAACAGGAAACTGGCAATACCACTAAATCCCTGACTAGAAGCCCATGAAGCATAGGATAAGTATATTTGTGAAGCTTGTGCTTCCTTCGTCATCTGTGTATTCAAAGCTGCCGTAAGCGTTTTTGAAAGTCTATTTTTGTCCATCATCATTTATTATTAAAGGTTCAAGAACTCGATTTCTTGTGTTTCAATAAGCTCTAAAAGTAGAAATCCAATGGTAGGAAAGTTTTACAAAACTTTTGAAATTTGTTGCAATATTCTCACATGACTTCTTGCCCCAACATTTTTAATGCTAAGGCAAAAATTGAATAATAAGTTTAGTTGAAAGAATGGCTACTCAGGTCTGCTATAATTTCTGCCAATTTTTTACAGACGCACCTTCAGCATCAAAATCCTTGTACCAGCGCAGGCAATCCTTTCTGTCACGACCTTTTTCATTGGTATCGATGTCGCGGCAAAGCCAAACATTGCTTTGAAGGCTCTTGGAGAATTTGGGGGAAATGGCGAAGCCTTCGATGTTTTGACTACCGGAAGGGTGGGGAAGGACATATTCCTGTTTCTTTACGAAGGTATAGGTCCCGAGAAACGATTCTGTAGACAAATCGGTGGCTTCCACGAAGTTTTGGCCTATGTTGTGAAGGATGTACATCAAACCGGTGGAGCGGTCGAAAGCCAAGTCGCAGCTTTCATTTTGGTCGGTCTTGTACGTCCCTACAAATGCAAAGTCGTCGTTTTTGGCAGGATTGACATCAAACACCCAAATGAGCCCTTTTTTTTGGTGAGCTATGAAAAGCAAGCCGTGCATGCCCTTGGTCGAAGTGTAGGTCGACTTTGTTTCACTGCTGATGAATCCGATGGTCTTCAAATAACTGTCCGGAACGAATTCGATGCCTTCTGGTCCCTCATTATCGGTTACAGTCATGTTCGAGGGTGGTTCTTTCAAATTCCATTTGTTGGCCAATGTCGCCGATGAGAAATCGTCATTATGGGTGTACTTCCTTATTTCACAGGACTTTTCATCAATAATGTAGAACTCGTTTGCGTTGTTGTCAACTTGGGTGACGCCTTCTGGCCCACCCGATAATTTGATATGGCCCGATTGACTGAACTTATTGGTCGTCGTATCCAATTGTAGAATACGCAAGTTTCCATTGTCCTGAACGGCATACAAGCGATTGAGATTGGGGTTCCAATGCAAACCGCTTAGTTCGAACACCCCTTTCTTGCTGATGCATTTCGTAAGGTTCTTGCCCGAGGTCCATTTCCAATCACTCTTTTCCGTATGACATCCGGCAAGCATGAAAATAAGTGCTGGAATCAATATGACGTTACTAAATTTCATTTTTTCTAAAATAACTTACCCACCTTGATGATAAGCGGATCTTTTAATACAATGGCACTTTCTGGGCACATTTCCTGACAACAATAGCATTTGATGCATTTGGAGTAATCGTACACCGGCGGTTTGGTCTTGTCACCTTCCAACCAGTTTACGGCTTTGCCTTCGACGGGGCAGCTTTGCACACACGTGCCGCATTGGTTGCATTTCTCTTCTAAGATATAGGGTTTTGCAACCAGCCGGTTGTTTAAGAATTGTACCATTCTGCCTTTTTTTACGGATTTAACTGCAGAACGCTCCACATTGAAATCCATACAGATAAAGTCTTTCAACGGATCGCCCACCAGCTCTATGTCTTCTTCCTTATAATTACCGGCGCCGGTTTCGGAACCAACCAAGGTTGTGGGGACAAAAAGGGGATTCAAGTTGATCATTCTGCTGGCAGTGGCATCCAGCGCTATCGGGTCGGTTGAGAAAAGTAATACGTTCATGGGCCTTGGAGTACCGCCTCTGGGCCCGTTGCCCTCCATGGCGACTATTCCATCCATGATGTAAAGCCGTGGTTTCACATAACTGTTCAAATCCACCAACATTTTGGCAAAGTCCGTTGCATCGGGCAGTTTTACATGAAATTCGCCTTTGCGCATACCCACCACGCAACCAAACTGATTCTTGACAGCACCCGTAAATCGTTCCAATCCGTGCGTTTTCATTTTCGGCAAACTGATCAGTCCCTCACAGTCGAGCACGCCGTTGGCAATAAAGAATTTTTTATTCTGGTTTCCTTCTTCGAAAAATACGTCGCGGCCATCTTTAAAATCAGCAGCTTCCAACTTCAAGGCTTCGGCAACATCTGTTATGCCTGCTTTTTTAGCAGCGGCACCGGATACTCCAAATCCGGGAGAATCACCATAGCTGAGGCATGCACCGGCTGCCAAAAAACATTCGGCTACGGCATGAAATACGGCAGGATGGGTGGTGACGCATTTTTCAGGTACGTCACCGGCGAGCAGGTTTACTTTGAGCAGGATTTTTTCTTCGGCCTTACAAAAAGATCCGGCACCGCCCAGCAAACCCAATCCGCGAGAAATTGCCTGATTCACTTCTTGTTGATCGTAGGAATTACAGCGAATGAGAGCAACTTTACTTTTCATTGTTAGTTGGCTTTCTCGTACACATTGGTTGACTTCATATCACCATTTGGTGTCGAAAAGGAGGATTCCTGTGTCAGGGTGTTGGCATCATCACTCAGTTTCCAAATTTCGACCGATTTCATTTCCATGCTTTCACCATTGACGTCGAAGACCATAATACCTTTAATTGTCAAAACCTTGCCGTCTGCAGACCAGTTGGCTGTCGATTTCTTTTTGAAGTCTCCGAAAATGACGTTTTCACATTCTTTTCCGTCCAACGATATTTTTTCTTTGGCAGAAATGTCTTCACCGTCTCTACCCTTGAAGGTCCTGTCCATGTTCAGGTTGAGATCATCCTGCGTTACAACCATTTTGGTTGCACCGGCACCGAATCCATTCTCGGGAACGATGCTTTTTTGAGCATTATACACCCAGCTACCTGCGAAATTCGTCTTTTGTGCAGAACCTACGGCTGAACTCAGAAGAAACAAACCTGCAAAAAGACAGGTCAACAATCCGGTTTGAAAAAACTTGGAATTTTTCATTTTTAGTTGGTTAAGGTTGTTTTGGAGCCGAAATTTAGTGATTTTCTGAATACATTAATCCAAAAGGTGTTAATTAAATAAATATCGCTTGCGATATAAATTTAAGTCCATATATTTGTATCGCAAACGATATAAATAATAGACTACAATGAACACCTTCTATAACTTCACCGCAACCAGCCTTCAAGGCAAAGAAATAAACATGAGTGCCTACCAGGGTAAAGTCGTACTGGTCGTGAATACTGCCAGCAAATGCGGTTTGACACCTCAGTATGAGGGGCTTGAGAAACTTTACGAGCAATTCAAGGACAAGGGATTGGTCCTACTTGGATTTCCGTGCAATCAGTTCGCCAACCAGGAACCGGGAAATGCCAAGGATATCTCCGAAGGCTGTCTGATCAACTATGGCGTCACTTTTCCGATGTTCGCCAAAATAAATGTCAACGGACCGGAAGCTCATCCCATTTATAAGTATTTGAAAAAGGAATTGCCAGGATTCCCCGGCAATGAAATCAAATGGAATTTCGGAAAGTTCCTTTTGGATAGGGAAGGAAACCCTGTCAAGCGATTTTCACCTTTGATTAAACCTGAAAAATTGGTATCAGCTATTGAGAAATTACTTAAATGACTCCAACTATGACCAACGAACAACTCAAATTGGACAATCAGCTTTGTTTTCCCATTTATGCGGCATCCAGACTGATCATTCGTAGTTACCAGCCTTATTTGGACAAATTGGATATTACGTACCCGCAGTACTTAGTCATGCTGGTATTGTGGGAAAAGGACGAAATGACAGTCAACGCTATTTCCAAACGGCTCATTCTGAATACCAACACCATCACTCCGCTCCTGCAGCGGATGGAAAACCAGCATCTGATTGTTCGTCAGCGTTCTGCCGTTGATGAAAGAAAAGTGGTGGTTTCCCTGACCCAGAAAGGAAGGGATTTGCAGGAAAGCGCACAGGAAATCCCGGTACGATTGGGAACAAAATTGGTTTCAGGAAAACTGACTGTGAAAGAAATGCAGGAACTTAAAACCACACTCTATGCGCTGATTGATGAACTTTCACGTCTTGAAAAATAAGGTAACCGTAAATACGATTGGTGGATTTGTTGAAAAATAGTATATTAGCCACGCACTAAGAATTGTACCTAAAGTTACTCAGCTATTGTATATCTACCATGGAAAGCATTTTTAGTTTTCTTGACATGCGTACGATCATTTTTACGATGGTCATTACCAATTTGGTCTGTACGTTGGTCATGCTTTTGTTGTGGAGGCAAAATCACAAACGGTTAAGAGGGCTAACGTACTGGGTTGCAAATTATGCCCTTCAGACGCTGAGCATCGTTTTAATTGTCATGAGGGGTAAAATTCCGGATTGGATATCCATCGATACTGCCAACATCATGTCCATGTTAGGCCTTTATTTGGGATTAAAAGGCTTGGAGAAATTTTTCCATTTAAAGGGATTCAAAGGGCTGAATTTTGTGTTGTTGTTTCTTTTTTCGATACTCTTTTCGTGGTACGATTTTGTCTATCATGATTTGGCCATGAGGAACCTCATCATAGGTGTATTTTCTTTTCTTTTTTGTATTCAATGTGTTTGGCTGTTGTTTTTCAGGATCAAACGCAGTATGTTACGGATGACCATTCTCGTAGGATTGGTTTTTATCGGTTTCTGTGCCGTTGATGTCACTCGTGTTTTCGATTATTTTATGCATCCGCATTTGGCTGTCGATTATTTTGATGCCGGAACTTTTGAAGCATTTGTGATATTGTCCTATAAAATACTGTTGATCGTACTTACCTTTGGCCTTGCATTGATGTTCAACAAAAGCTTGATCGATGACGTTGCCGTTCAAGAGGAAAAATTCAAGAAAGCGTTCCATACATCGCCTTATGCCATTGTACTGACTCATATGGAAGATGGGCGTATTTTGGAATTCAACGATTCCTTTTGCAGATATACAGGTCTGAGCATCAACGATATAGAAGGTAAAAGCACCTCCATGTTGTTTTTCTGGGATAAGAAGGAAGATCGAGCGTTTGTTTTGAAAGAATTGGATAGTAGCAGAGTAGTGCGTGACCGGGAATTTGCTTTCCGAAATAAAGGTGGGGAGCGCTTCATTGGACTTTATTCTGCTGAAATCATTACCATCAACGGGGAGAAGTGCATACTTTCAAGCATCAACGACATTTCCGAACGCAAACAGGCCGAAGAGGAATTGAAGGAAAACGAAGCGAAGTTTCGTTCCTTGTTCACACGGATGTCCGAAGGTTTTGCCCTGCATGAAGTTGTTTTTAACGAACAACGAAAACCAGTTGATTACAAAATTCTGGAAATTAATCCGGCATTTGAACGACAAGTGGGCATTCAGGCAGAAAATGTGAAAGGCAAATTGGCAACGGAAGCCTATGGAGTGCCGATTGCGCCTTTTCTGGATATTTATGCCCAAGTAGCAGTTACAGGTGAGCCGCAATCCTTCCAATCCTATTTTCCACCTTTGAACCGTTACTTCGAAATCCAAGCATTTTCACCCTATCAAGGTTTCTTTGCAACCGTTTTTTCAGATGTGACGGAGAAGCAATTGGCTGAGGAGGCTTTGATGCAAAGCGAGGCTCGTTTCAGGGAACTGAATGCAACGAAAGACAAATTCTTTTCCATCATTGCTCACGACCTGAAGAGCCCGTTCAACAGTATTTTGGGATTCAGCAAATTGTTGGAAGAAAGTGTTCAGGAAAAGGATAGTCAAAGCACGGAAGAATATGCCTCCATCATTCGAAAATCCACTCAGCACACCATGGATTTGTTGATGAACCTGTTGGAATGGTCGCGTTCGCAAACAGGCAGAATGGAATTCACACCTGAGTATTTGGAAATAAAGTCTTTGGTTAAGGAAGTCTTGGCTTTGTTTGACCAGACCGCCAAGCAAAAGTCCATCTCCATTTCGCTGGATTCTTTTCCAAACACTACTGTTTTAGCAGACCAGGTCTTGTTAAGCACCATTTTGAGAAATCTGATTTCCAACGCTATTAAATTTACCCATCCGGGAGGAATGATTGAATTGTCATCCCGTCAGATTGGGCTCGAACTGCAAGTTTGCGTGCGCGATAACGGAGTTGGAATCAAACGGGAAGACTTAACCAAAGTTTTCCGCATCGAAGAAAGTATTTCCAAGCCAGGCACTCAAAACGAACAGGGCACCGGATTGGGCTTGCTGTTGTGCAAGGAGTTCGTCGAAAAGCATGGAGGTAAAATCTGGGTGGAAAGCACGCATGAAAAAGGAAGTGCGTTTTACTTCACACTTCCTTTATTTGTTTGACCGATAATCGTTTAATTGATGTCTTCTGTTTCCAGTACGCTGGTCGGGACAAATTCCATGTAGTCGAACATAAATTCGCCGCCGCTCAATCCTTTGACACCCAAAACATGTCTTCCTGCGGTTTTGAACTTGTAGATGCCCATGATGCGTCTCACGGCTGTTGGTTCATACCTGGAGCTTTCAGTTAGTGTGAAGAAGCCGGACTGAGGTGCCCTGAAGCATGCTGGGCCTTTCATGTATCCTCTGTTGCGCATCATTTTGTCGTTTTCATAGCCTTCCCAGTCAACCGACAAGGTGTGTGGCGTCACATAACCGATTTGTGCACTGGTGGACGAGGTCATTAGATTCAGTGGCACACCTGCAGGTATACCGTCAAAATAGAGTTGGGCGACGCCACGGTTTCCGTTTGCAATGTATCCGAAACGGACTTCGTAGTTACCTGCTGGAATGGGCAGGGTTTCAATGGAGAAATCATACAGCTTGCCTGTAGCGGCCCTCAGGTAGATTTCATCCCCTTCGTAATCCTGGAACTGACCCCAAGGACACAAATAGCCGACGACGGTCTGCTCGGAGCAGGTAATGCGTTTGATATACCCTCTTGGCAGCTGAAACCGTGGTTCTTTAGCCAGAATGCCCAGACCTCTCATGTTGTTGTTGGTCAATTCATCGAAAAAGGAACTGGAATCAAAACGAAGCCGCTTGGTGGACAACATCAGGTCTGTGCTGGCGTCGTAAACGAGCATGTGGTCGATTTCATGGTAGATGCCGTTCAGCGCACCATGGTCCCAATTGGTGCTGACAAGATGTACCACCTTGCCCGTTTCCTTATTGTTGTTCAGTAAATTCGTTTCATTGGTGCTCCTTACCTTGGAAACCTCGATCAAGGTGTTCGGACACATGGTTTCTATATACTCGTACATGTCACGTGTCTTGATCATGTGGTCGGTGTCATAAGCGTCAATGAAAAGTTTATGGCTCAGCTGCTTGGTGATGAGGTGATAAGCGATGAAACGATTCAGGCTGTTTCTGCGGTCGGTAAAGTCCGTGACGTTGGCGTCTTCCGGATAGACTTCATCGTAAACGGATGCTGCATAGGCTTTTAGACTTTCCAAATCGGTGATGTTGTTGGCGGCCATGGTGGCATTGCTTTCCATCAGAACGGTATATCTGAAATAACGGCTGGGCGGAACATCGTGGTACCAATAGCCGGTCATGTCCTTGGTAACTGTGATCAAAGACTGGTAATCGGACGCTTTGTACGACTCGTCCTTGACCTGAAGCAAGGAGTCTATCAGACCGGTCTCAAGCAATCCTTTATAAAACAGGCTGAACGTGGAGTCCTGTGAAATGACTTCAGCCACGCCCTTACGAATTGGATTCAGCACTTCCGATAGCCGATGGATCACGCCATTGTTGACCTCGAGGTCTTTCTCAATGATGTACGAAGTTTGGTTGATGAAAATGGAATCCGTACCGCGGACGGGGTCCATTCCGCCGAAACGAACATAGAAGAATCGATCGCTCATGCTCGGATGGGGCAATTGGCCGTCAGTAAAATCAATGGTGGGGACGGCCCAGTCCATGACGATATGATCGTAAACGATTTGTTTGATGCTGTCCATGGAAAAATTGGACAGATCGGGCCTGTGCATGGATTGGTAAAAGGCCTTCATCGCCGCATTGTCCGGGGCAAAACAGGTATAGTAGCCATAGGTCTTGAGCAAACCCATCACATGGGTGGTGTCCAGGGCTCTGCAAAACTCGGAATACACTTCAGGCTTGGATTGCAAGTATTGCCCCATCGTTTGGGACTTGAAGGTGTAGAGATTGCCTTTGATATCGTCCGAATTACAGGATTCGAAAAGTGAAAAGGTAGAAATCAAAAGCAGAAGCGTGAAATGGATGGAGCGTTTCATGTATTTCAGATTGGAATACAAATGAAGCAATTTTATCGGGGAGTTAACTCTGAAAATCATTCAAATTACACAAATTTCAAACAAAAATTGGCATTACTGCCCTTTTAGCCTAAAATGAACCGTTAAGTTGAACGATTCAAGTCTAAAAAATGTTTGATTTTAGAGTCGTTTTTTTGATTTTGGCGTTATATTTGAGCGTTTTAGGTCTTTCGTAAAACCGTAAGTCAAATCGCTAATACCTTTTTTATGAAGAGAATTTCGACACTATTGGTTCTACTTATTTCATTTTTGGCTGTACAGCCCCATTTTTCAAATGCTCAAAAGAAGTCGGTCTGTCATCCGGCGTATGGTGAAAACGTAAATGATCTATGTCTGGCGGGTGACCAACTTTGGCTGGCTACCGCCGGTGGTCTGATACGTTTCAATACAACCACTGGCACGTTTGCTTGCTACAACAAGTCCAATGCCGGATTGCCTACCAACATGGTGACTTTTGTAGCTCCGTATGCCGACGGTCAGATTGCTTTTCTGACTCCCAAAGGAATTGGCATTTTCCGTGATACGGCCACGGTTGGCATCGTGGTCCATAGTACGGATTCGATTTGGAGGATAGCCGGCGTCAAGACGGACATGGACTTTTTCAACGGGAAATTGTACTTGGGTGTCCTGAACCGACTGCTCATCTATGATCAGTCAAGTTGGAAGACACTGAATGTTTTGCCGCCGTACATGTCCTCGTTGGACCTTATCAGCGATTTCGAACAGGGACCTGACGGAAAGGTATTTCTGGCCAGGCAACGCGGTGTCAGTGAAATCTCCGGTGATTCCTTGTTTCCTGTCTTAACGCTTACCCGACACATTTCAGAATTGGCTTTCACTGCCGACGCTATGTGGATGGCTACACCGTATGGTCTGTACAGCAAGAAGGATACGCTGGTTAAGGTGCTGAATAAATTGAATTCGGCCTTACCGGACGACAACATCCTGCGTCTGAAGAAAGGCATCGATGGTAAACTTTGGGTATTGACCCGCAAGGGTCTAACTTTGTATAATCCAGCTGACGCTAGTTTTGTCACTTATAAGAATGACTCCCTGAACTTTGCTGCCAAACCACTGATGACGGTCGATTTGCTGGGCAATGTATGGTTGGTCGGTCAACGGCCTGGGCGGATTTGGAAGTTTGATGGTCATGCATGGACGCATTTCAATCTCAATAAGGGCCTGAAAAGCAACCATGTCGGAGATTTTGTCATCCATGGAAAGCATGTTTGGATTGGTGGATCCGATTCAACGCTGACCAATTACGACGGCACAGGTTCCTGCGTGTACGATTCAGCAGGTATTTCTGTATTGAAACATAAAAGACCGATTTTCCTCAAGGGCAAGCGGGTTGTTTTCTTTGCCGACAGCGATGTGGTGGTTGATTCCTACGATACCATCCGGGCGTTGATCAAGACCGGTTATGTGAACAAGATGGCCAAAGCCGCTTATGATTCTGTGAATGTAACGTATTGGGCTGCTACTTCAACTGGCGTCGAAAAAATAAAGGACAGCGTTTCCACGGTGCTGTCGGTCAAGGCATTGGGCGCATTTGCCGATAAAGTATTTGGCCTCTATCTGGAAAAGAACAGTGACCTTTTAGTCAGTACTTTCCCCTTGGCTTCAAGTGGGAAGGGTGGCCAATTGTTGCGGTACAGTGCTGGTAAGCTTACCATTCTTTATACCTGCCCGAACACGAACCAATTTGTTTCTGCCGTGGTTAGGGATTCTACTGGTGCCTTATGGATGGGTATTCTGGATAGGCGAATAAAAGGTAAGACCATGGGTGGCGGCTTGATCTGTATCAAGGGAAATACGACCAAAGTTTATACGACTACGAATTCAGCCTTGCCAAGCAATTCTATTTCCGATATCAGTCTGGATATGAACGGCAATCTTTGGATTGCTTGCTTTGATGGAGGTTTGACGCAATTGACCAAAGATGGAGTATGGACCAATTATACCTCGGAAAATTCTGCCCTGGAAAGCGATTCTTTGGAACAGGTGGCTGTGGATGCCGACAACAACATCTGGGCTTCGACGCAGGATGGCGGCATTACGTTCTTAGCCGGAGATCCTGTTTCTGCGAAGGTGGTAACGGCACTAATACCCATTGAAACGGTGAATGCACTGGAAGTTTATCCGATGCCTTGTACTGCAGAAGTGAACCTGAAATTCAATGTTTCGGTGATGAATGCCAGGGTGATGGTCTTCAACCTGTCCGGCCAGAAACTGATGGATGGTTCGTTTACGGTACCCGATGGTGGTGTGCTGACGATGCCGATGAGTGCGCTATCGAAGGGGATGTACCTGATGAAGGTCTCCACTACTGGGTCCACCGATTGCAAGAGGCTGGTTATTCAGTAATTCATAAAAAAGGCTGCCATTCGGCAGCCTTTTTTATGTTATTGTTTTTTGGCGTAACCGACTGGATGGTTCAGCCACAATTGCTGGGTTTTTTTAAGATTCAGGGCTTCCCTCAGCGCTTTTTGGTCCATTTGAGCCCTTGGCACGGTGGCAAGTCCGGTTCCGGCACAATACAGTGCAATGTTTTGTGAAACGATGCCGGCATCCAGACAACCCATTGCAATGGTTTGCTTATTGAATTCTTCGGAAGAGTCAGGCTTGTAGCTGCGGAATTTTGCCAGGTCGGAGGTGATCAACAGAATGACGGGGGCACCGGTAATGCGCCGTCCATCCAGCAAAGGACGTACATCCTTGGTGGTGAGTTGTTTCAGGTTGTTTGCGGTGGCATCGTACAGGTATGCACCGTCTGCCCGGCAGACATACACATCCACATCCCTTGAATCCATGGCAGAAGGTGCGGTTCGTTTGCCGGTTTCAGGACGGTTGATGCCATTTGCGGCCCAAAGCAGGTCGGATAAGTCTTGCAGCGGCAGGTCGGTGGTTTCCATGGAACGTATGGATTGGCGGTTCTGAAAGGCTTCCATCAGGTTGCTGCCTTTGATGGTACTGTGGGCGTTGAGCGGCAGGACTTTGAGGTCTTGAGCGCTTACAGCCAACGTCAGGGAAGCTAGAAAAAGCAATGCGGTCGTTTTTTTCATGACAATTCAGATTGGTTGTTTGGTGGAGACAAATTTAAACTAAAAATTCATCTGTTTTTTGTATTTTTGGGCTACAAATTTCGTTTATATGCGTGAAAAGCTCCAATTGAACCCGGAAGAGACCTTTATCCTGCTGGCTGCCGACATCAAACCCGACAAAACCATACTCAATAGGCTGGATGAATTGATCCCGACCATCCGTGATTGGGAGGTTTTCACCAAGATGGCCATCGACCGCGCCGCTGCTCCGCTCATCGTCGACAAGCTTTCAAAATTAAGCAACACTGGACTTTTTCCCGATAAGGTGCTTCGTAATTTGAAGCAAGCTTCGTTGCGAACGCTGACCCGAAACATGTTGCTGACGGAGCATTTTCGTCAGGTCGTCCGTGCATTCACTGAAGCAGGGATTCCTGTCATTGCGCTGAAAGGTTCCATGCTTTCGGAATGGCTTTATGGCAACATCAATCTTCGACAGTTCAGCGATTTAGACTTGCTGGTTCCTCAGGAAAAGGGGTTGGATGCCGTGGCCGTGTTGGATAAGATGGGTTATGTGCACGACAATCTGATCATGTCCGAATTCATCAAGGAAAATTCCAGCATCGTCCATTATAAACCAATGGTCAAGAATGGTGTTTCGGTTGAAATCCATATTCGCATTCATTCGGAAACCGAGCCTTATCAGGTTGATTTGCAAGACATGTGGCAACACGCGGTGCCACTGAAGTTGCATGGGGTGGAGGCCCTTGGCTTTTGTCCGGAGGATCTGCTGTTGCATTTATGCCTCCATCTGGACAAACATGTCATCGTCGGTCAGTTTCAATTCACCTGCCTCTATGACTTGGTCAACTTGCTGAATCATAAGGGAGAACGGCTGAATTGGGATTTGTTTGAAAAAAAGTGCATTCAGGCGAAAGCAGTTTTCGTCACCTACAAATACCTGTTGTTGGTGCAAAAATACATGAACGGGAAATTGCCGGCTTCGGTCGCTTCAAAATATGCCAACCTGCTGGAACCCAAAGATGAACGGATCTTTTTTGGCGTTTTGAGAGGAAAAGGCAGCCATCTCATGACCTCCAGCTTGATGAAATCGGTGGGTAGTTTCGAAAGTCATGGAAAACAATTTCGGTATATGTTTGAACTGTTTTTCCCCTCCGTGGAGTTTATGATTAAGCGGTACAGGCTTAAAAATAAAAGCCAATTGTTGATTTATTATCCGTATCGCCATCTGCGCGGCTTAAAGGATGTATGGATTACCATCAAAAAAGCGCTGAGTTGATTTATTCGCCCTTGCTGGTCATGTACATGGCATAATATTTGCCTTGTTTGGCCATCAATTCCTCGTGACTGCCCGATTCGACGACTGTTCCTCTGTCCAGAACATACAGGATGTCAGCCCATTGAACGGTTGAAAGCCGATGGCTGATTATGACCACGGTTTTATCTTTGGCCAATGTCCGAAGGCTTCCCAACAATTGTTTTTCTGAATCGACATCCAGCGCACTGGAGGGTTCGTCCATGAAAAGAATGGGCGAATCCCTGTAGAAAGCACGGGCGATGGCAATTTTCTGCCACTGGCCGATGCTGAGTTCCTCCCCGCTTTTGAATAGGGTGCCCAGCAGGGTTTCGTAACCCAGCGGCAACCGTTCGAACAGTTCAGCAATGCCTGCAGCCTTGGCTGCTTCCTTGGCTTTCTCCAAATTGAACGGTTCCTCGATGTTTCCCAAACTGATGTTCTCGTGCGCGGAGATGTTGTACAGTGCAAAGTCCTGAAATACAGCCGTAATTTGACGTCGCACGGCTTGTTTGTCCAAATCCTTCAAATCGTCGTCGTCGTAGTGGATGCTGCCTTCCTGTGGCTCGTAAAAGCCGCTGAGCAGCTTGATGAGCGTCGTCTTTCCGGAACCGTTGGCGCCTACGAAGGCTACCGTTTTCCCAGCTGGAATAAATAGGTTGACAGCCGATAGGGCATCGCGCTTGCTGGTTTCGTAGCGGAAACGTAGATTTTCGACGGTAATGCCTTTTTGCAAGGGCAGCAATTGTTTGTTCAGAACGGATGTTTCCTTGATGGGCAGGTTCAGAAAGTCGAAGAAGTCGTTCAGGAAGGTATTGTCTTCCATCAACAAAGTGACGGAACGGAGCAAATCGCTCAACACCGAATAACCACGCTGGAAAACAAAGAAGAACAGGACGACGGAACCAATGGTGATGGCACCCACGGTCATGAGGTAAACCACGGTGGCCAGGGAAGTGAAGATGAGCAGCACGGCAAAGACCTGGGCGGCGATGTCGGCCATCATTTCCGATTTCTGCAGGCGCTGTTTTTCTTCGTAAAGTTCGTCCTCGAGGTCTCTGAACCGGTTCAGGAAGATGCTTGAAAAGCCGAAAAGCCGAAGTTCCTTGGCGAAGGGGAAACCGGTCAGAATGCGGTTGAAATAGGCCATCTGGCGTTCCTTAGGGCTGATGGATTCTTTGAGCCGATACCGTTTGTTGGTGTATTTCAGCCGAACCAATACGCTGGGAATGACCGAAATAAGCAGCAGCACCAACAGGTACCACTTGATGCCCAGAAACATAAACAGCATTACCACAACGGCTGCGGTCGATTTGAACAGGGTGAGCAATTCGCCCATGATCTTGACGGGGCGAAATCCTGCTTCCTGAACGGCACGGTGTATCTTGTCCTGTTGATTGGGGTCCTCGTAATAGGAGAGGTCGAGCTCGGTATGCTTTTGGTGGAGCAGTTGAAAGGTGTGGTTGGTGACGGAATGGGAAAGCTTTTCGAAGAAAAAGCCGTGGATGACGGAAAGAATGCCGCTTAGCAGAAAGACGGCTGCCGTGAGGATGATAAGGCCGGTCTGACTCATCCAGGGCAATGCAACAGAATTGGGGTTGGTAAGTCTGTCCACCAGCAGTTTGATGCAGACAATCAGTAGAAAAGGCGCAACACCCTGAATGACTGAAAGGATGGTGTTGGTGAGGAGGGGTTTGCGCGCCGGTTTCCCGATGATTTTCAGGTTGTCTTTGAGCGAACCGTAACTTTCGGTCAGTCGCTTCGAATAGGCTTTTAAACGAAAGCGGAGGTCGAATGCCGGAATGAGCAGGCTGCGAAACGTCCCGACAAGCTTGGTGAGCAAGCGCACCTTTCGGTCCTTGGTAGTGTGGATTTTAGTGCCTCTGGTGAACTGGATGATCTGTCCGGCAAGGGCTTCAGCTGTAAAAGGCGGGTCGTTGATCGGATTTTTGTCCCCTCTGGCGGTAAAGAACGTGAGGGTGCCCTTTTTCTGAATTTTTATCAGCCTGTGGGCTACGAATTTATCCCTGGATTTGAACACGACGATGTCACCGATCCGAAGTTTTTCCGGGTCGCATTGCTGAACCATGCCCACATCACCGTCTTTCAAAACAGGAAACATGCTGTTCCCGTTCATTTTGAACAAGGTGGTGCGTCCGTCTTTCAACAGGTTATCGTCCGGTGTCCGGTCTTCATTCATGGGTTTGCAGGTATCGGACAATGCTGTGGTCGGGCACAAAACCGGTCTCGTAAATGCCTACGCTTTCACATAGTTCGGAAATGAATCCTATGTAATTCTGTATGAACTGTTTGTCAAAATTATTTTGGATGCAGAAGGCCATGACTTTGGACACTGCCTTGGCTCCGGTGATGCGCTGAGTGATGTTTTCCGGGAAATGACGGATCAAATGAATGGCGTTCACAGGTGCCGATTTGGGCAAATCAAAGTAGTACATGGGCGTGTTGTGCATGTAAAAACCGTCGGCGCCCTTGCGG
>Ga0302205_10000298_pt1 | contig 22017 bp, 1 predicted proteins | sample II_Fen_E1_3_FD_194582 | JGI IMG/M metagenome (GOLD analysis project Ga0302205, IMG submission 194582) | Peat permafrost microbial communities from Stordalen Mire near Abisko, Sweden - II_Fen_E1_3 | ecosystem: Environmental > Terrestrial > Soil > Wetlands > Permafrost | place: Sweden: Abisko...
GTTTATCTGAAGGTACAGCCCTGTATATTGGGTATACGGATTGGTATACGAAGACTGGTTAGAACTCCAGAAACCTCCCTGGGATCCACGATTCTTTAACATTCCTGTCTGCATATACCCTCCTTCGTGCAACTTGAGAACCGAATTATAAGCCTGTGAACCAATCAGCCAGTATTGAGGGCTATCATCGACTGTATACCATTCGGTATATGTCGGCATTCGCCACCCGCTTCCCAATAAGAGACGGCAGGGCTCACTGGCTATATTCCAGTCAGCATTTTCATTACTTGATTTCAACCAGCTATCCCAGGCATAAGAAGGTGCAAAAGATGAACCGGCCGGAACATATCCCTGATACCTGTTAAACTGCCAGTACCAACCGGCAGCAGCCTGAGTGGTGTCGTTCAGGGCAGTTGCTTCTCTGTCAGCACCCAGGTTTTGAGTAATCCAGCAACGGGGAGCGCCAGACACACTGGTACTGATCGTATGGTAGGTAACAGTCTTATCCTCGGGAGCGCCATTAAGCCCGGCCTGATGTATTACAGTTACAGGGTTGCATATCTTAAAGCTGGTAACAGAAGGGCTATAACCAATACCAGCAGTGTTAACTGCATAAGCACGGACGTAATAGGTAAGCCCTTCCTGCAGGCTTTTCAAGCTATCAGTAAAATTATCCACACCGGAACCAATTATTTTGCGATTGTCCGCAATGGTTGGCATAGCATTGCTGGTGCTCCAGCAGAATCCTCTTTCAGTAACCGGCTTGCCTCCATCTAATGTTACGGTTGCATGGCCGACAGCCGATGTAGCCTTCATTTCTGCTGTTGGAAATACGACGTTGGTTACCGTTGGTTTCTCCAGAAGAATTGTATCCCGCAAGCACCTGACACTATGTGCATATCCGGCAGCTTTATCAATGGCAGTCACTGCACTTGTTGAAGCAGTTATCTGCAGGTACTGTCCGGTATACTGGGTATACGGATTGGTATACGAAGATTGGGTAGAACTCCAGAAACGTCCCTGAATACCACGGGTATTGGCAGCCAGCACCCCATTAAGCATATACCCTCCCTCGTGTAATTTAAGAACAGAATTAAATGCCTGTGCAGCTGTTGACCAATACTGTGGGGTATCATCCACTGCAGCCCATTCACTACTGGTAGGCATACGCCACCCAGAGCCGATCATGAGTTGGCAAGGGTCTGCAGCAGATGCCCAGTTCGAACTTTCATTGCCAACCTGCAGCCAGACACCCCATGCATAGTATGGTGAATACGATGTGGTTCCAACAGGCTTATAGGCTTGCAGGCGGTTGAACTGCCAGTACCATCCGGCGGCTACCTGAGCTGTATCCCCTACAGTAGTTGCTTCTCTGTCGGAACCCAGGTTTTGGGTAATCCAACAACGGGGAACTCCCGTGACACTGGTACTGATAGTATGATAAGTTACAGTTTTATCCTCAGGTGCTCCGTTCTGCCCTGCCCTATGGATTTTCGTAAACGGATTACATATTTTGAAGCTGGTGACTATCGGGCTATATGATGTTCCGACAATGTTCGTAGCATAAGCACGGACATAGTAAGTCGGGCTTTCAACCAAATTATTGAGTATCGTGCTGAATTCGCCTGTACCGTTGCCAATTGTGATTACATTATCCGACAATGAAGGAGTTGCACTCGTTGTACTCCAGCATAATCCCCGTGCAGTTACAGTAGTACCACCATCAAGTGTAACATTGGAAGTTGCCTCGGCTGTATTGACGGTCATAGTAGATGTCGGAATAACGACATTTGTAACCGATGGTTTCTCATATACGATAGCATCACGCAGACACCTGACACTATAAGCAAATCCGGAAGCTTTATCGATGGTATTTATAATACTTGTCGTAGCGTTTATCTGAAGGTACAGCCCTGTATATTGGGTATACGGATTGGTATACGAAGACTGGTTAGAACTCCAGAAACCTCCCTGGGATCCACGATTCTTTAATGCCCCGGTTTGCATATATCCCCCCTGATGTAATTTGAGAACAGAATTGAAAGCCTGTAAAGCTGTAGACCAGTATTGTGGTTGGGCATCAACGGCAGCCCATTCGGTATAAGTCGGCATACGCCACCCGCTTCCCAACAAGAGACGGCAGGGCTCACTGGCTATATTCCAGTCAGCATTTTCATTACTTGATTTCAACCAGCTATCCCAGGCATAAGAAGGTGCAAAAGAAGTACCAGCCGGAACATATCCCTGATACCTGTTGAACTGCCAGTACCAACCGGCAGCAGCCTGAGTAGTATCGTTTACCGCAGTTGCTTCCTTGTCTGCACCCAGGTTCTGAGTTATCCAGCAACGGGGAGCACCAGACACACTGGTGCTGATCGTATGATAGGTAACTGTCTTATCCTCCGGTGCACCATTTAACCCTGCCTGATGAATTATCGTCACAGGGTTGCATATTTTAAAACTGATGACAGCAGGGCTATAGCCGGTACCGACGCTACTGGTGGCATAAGCACGGACATAATAGGTAAGCCCTTCCTGAAGGTTTATTAGAATATCGTTGAAATCGCCTACTCCTGCACCAATAGTTTTAATATTATCTGCAATAGTCGGAGTAGCATTGCTGGTGCTCCAGCAAAATCCTCTTTCAGTAACCGGTTTGCCACCATCCAACGATACATTGGCATGACCGGTAGCTGTTGTAGTCATCATTTCTGATGTTGGAAATACGACGTTTGTCACCGATGGTTTCTCCAAAACGACATTATCCCTTAAACACCTTACATTTTGTGCATATCCTGAAGCTTTATCGATAGCTGCCAAAGCACTGTTAGAGGCGGTTATCTGAAGGTAAAGTCCGGTATACTGGGTATAAGGATTGGTATACGAAGACTGGGTAGAACTCCAGAACCGTCCCTGGATTCCACGGGTATTGGCAGCTAACGCACCGTTTAGCATGTATCCGCCCTCATGCAATTTGAGTTCAGAATTGAATGCTTGTGCAGCTGTTGACCAATATTGAGGAGTATCATCCACTGCAGTCCATTCTGTGCTGGTAGGCATTCGCCAACCAGAACCAATCAAGAGTTGACAAGGGTCTGCAGTTGGTGACCAGTTCGAACTTTCATTGCCTACCTGCAACCATACACCCCATGGATAGTAAGGTGAATACGAAGTTGTTCCAACAGGTTTATATCCTTGCAATCGGTTAAACTGCCAATACCATCCAGCAGCTACCTGAGCTGTATCAGCAACAGTAGCTGCTTCCCTGTCAGCACCCAGGTTTTGAGTTATCCAGCAACGAGGAGATCCAGACAAACTGGTACTGATAGTATGATATGTAATGGTTTTATCTTCAGGTGCACCATTTAAACCGGCCTGGTGAATAATCGTAACAGGGTTGCATATTTTAAAACTGGTTACTGCCGGACTATAAGATATTCCAACACTGTTCACAGCAAAAGCTCGAACATAATAGGTCGGACCTTCCACCAAATTACTCATTATAGTGCTGAATTCACCTGTACCACTGCCGATAGTTATCACACTATCCGATAAAGTAGGCGTAATAATTGTTGTACTCCAACAAAAACCTCGTGAGGTAACTGCATTTCCGCCATCAAGGGTTACGTTAGCTGTAGCTTTAGCAGTGTTAGCTGTCATGGTTGCAGTCGGAATTACTGCTACTGTAACGGACGGCTTCTCCAGTACGATTGCATCACGCAGGCACCTGACACTATATGCAAATCCCGAAGCTTTATCAATGGCGTTCACAACGCTTGTTGTAGCATTTATCTGAAGGAAAAGTCCTGTATATTGGGTATACGGATTGGTATAGGAAGACTGAGTAGAACTCCAAAAGCCTCCCTGAGATCCACGATTTTTCAACGCTCCTGTTTGCATATATCCTCCCTGATGCAATTTGAGAACTGAATTGTAAGCATGAGTAGCTGTAGACCAATATTGAGGCTGGGCATCCACGGCAGCCCATTCGGTATAAGTTGGCATACGCCACCCGCCACCCAGAAGGATACGGCATGGTTCATTGGCATTTATCCAGTCTGAACTTTCATTTCCTACGGCCAACCAGGTCCCCCATGGATAATAAGGTGAATAGGATGTTATCCCAACAGGTTTATATCCTTGAAGACGGTTAAACTGCCAATACCAACCGGCAGATGCCTGAGTTGTATCGGATACAGAAGATGCTTCTCTGTCAGCACCCAGATTCTGAGTTATCCAGCAACGTGGCGACCCGGATACACTTGTACTGATAGTGTTGTAAGTCACTATTTTATTCTCGGGAGCACCGTTCAATCCAGCCTGGTGAATTACATTTACAGGGTTGCATATCTTTAAGCTGGTCACTACAGGACTATATGATGTTCCAACACTGTTGGAAGCATAAGCACGGATATAATAGGTAAGCCCTTCCTGAAGGTTTACTAGGACATCGTTGAAATCGCCTACTCCGGCACCAATAGTTTTAATATTATCTGCAATAGTAGGGGTAGTATTGCTGGTACTCCAGCAGAATCCTCTTTCAATAACTGGCTTACCCCCATCCAACGTTACTGTAGCGTACCCGGTTGCTGTAGATGTCGTCATTCCAGATGTAGGGAACACCACATTAGTTACAGATGGTTTCTCCAAAATAATTGTATCTCTCAAACACCTGACGCTATGAGCATATCCGGCAGCTTTATCGATGGCTGCCAAAGCGCTTGTAGTTGTTGTTGTCAGGAGATACTGTCCTGTGTATTGAGTATAAGGATTGGTATACGAAGATTGGGTGGAACTCCAGAATCGGCCTTGCAACCCACGGGTATTCGCAGCTAAGGCTCCGTTCAGCATATATCCTCCGTCATGCAACCTGAGGACAGAATTGAAAGCTTGTACAGCGGTTGTCCAACCTGAATTTGCATCCGCATTTGACCATTCGGTGCTTGATGGCATTCTCCATCCACTTCCGAGTAACCGTTGACAAGGATCTGCCGAATCCGCCCAGTTGGAACTTTCATTACCAACCGCCAACCAGGACCCCCATGCATAGTAAGGAGAATAAGATGTTGTCCCGACTGGTAGATAACCCTGCAGACGGTTAAATTGCCAGTACCACCCTGCAGCCCTTGACGTAGTATCTGTTGCTGAAATAGCTGTAGTATCCGCTCCCAGGTTTTGAGTGATCCAGCATCTTAATGTACCGGACATACTGGTACTGACAGATCCATATTTTATTATTTTATTAACCGGGGCTCCATTTAGCCCATTTATATGTATAGCTTTAAAAGATTTGCATATTTTAAATATAACTGCAGTTGAACTATAGGCAGTTCCTGCACTATTTGTTGCAAAAGCTCTTATAAAATAAGTACGCCCATCCTCTAAATTCGGGATTTCACCAACAAAGTCTCCTATTCCATTCGCAGAAGCAGGAATTAAATGATCAGCAATCGTCGGGTTACCTGTAGAATTCCAGGTCAATCCACGTGCAGTTATCGGTGCACCGCCATCAGGTGTTACAGTGGCCGTACCCGCAGCAATACTGTCAGTCAGCTTTATTATCGTGACATCGCTAACCGAAGGCTTTGATATTATAAATGCATCACGCAGGCAACGAATCGATTTACCCATTCCGGACTTAACACTACTTAATACCTGGCTGGCACTGGTCGCGGCATTATATTCCAGATAAGAAGCATTAGCTGCAGTCATTTGATTACCAGACCAGTAATGTCCAAATATTCCACGATCAGCCAATATAGCATTCTTTATTTGTCCACCATAATGCAATTTTAGCTCAGAAGTATAGGCACTCTTTCCTGCCCATCCACCGTTCGTAACAGCACTTGACCATTCTGTCGAAGTTGGAATACGCCATCCGGCACTTAACATCATAATGCATGGATCGGTAGTAGCAGTCCAATCAGCGCTTTCGCCTATTGCTGTTTGCCATCCGACGGAAGGTGTTAATACTGCTCCGTACGCTTGAAATCCTTGTAATCTATTGAATTGCCAATACCAACCAGCAGCGGCAGTTGTTGTATCATTGACTGCATTGGCAGGCCTTTCAGCTCCCAGATTCTGGGTAGTCCAGCAACGGGCAGCACCCGAGAGCGTACTATTCACTGAATGATAGGTGACAGTTTTCGTAACAGGAGAACCATTGAACACAGTACTGTGTAAAATATCAAATGCAGGAGGACAAATTTTAAAGGTAGTTGTTTGTGGACTATAGCCCATTCCTATCTTGTTCGACGCATAAGCCCGGATATAATAAGTAGGCCCTTCCTTAAGTCCTATTATAAGGCCATTAAAGGTTGTATCAGTAAGATTAGCCGGGATGCAATTATCAGCAACAGTGGGATTTCCAGTAGTATTCCAGCATATTCCACGGGTCAAGACAACTGAACCTCCATCAACAACTATTTTTGCCGAACCTTCAGCTGTGCTATCAGTCATGGTTGTAGTTGAAATAACGACATTGGTTAGCGTAGGAGGCATTTTAACAACACCAGTACGCAAACAGCGGACAGAGAAACCATAGGCTTTATCATTAATCACTAAACCACTTCCAGCATTATAAAATTGGAAATCATAACCTGTTGTTGCACTGGCTCCCGTACTACTCCAGTAATTTCCCTGAGCTCCAGGACTCGATAGAGCACTTGTATTGTAAACAAGATGTCCGGCATTATGTATTTTCAACACAGAATTATATGGATCGGCATAAGTAGCCCAATTTTGTGGTGCTCCATCAACATTCGTCCATTCAGTACTTGTTGGCAGACGCCAGTCGGTTCCCAACATAATATTACAAGGATCATTAATCAGTGTCCAGTCAGAAGCTTCGCTAAATCCGGTATACCATGCAATAGGTGTAGTAGATCCGGCATTTTTATATCCCAGGGAATGGTTGAATTGAAAATGCCAACCTGCAGATGCTTCAGTAGCATCAAAAGCTGAAGTTGCCGGATGATCAGCTCCCAGGTTTTGAGTAATCCAACACTTGGCAGAACCTGACATATAAGTTCCCACAGCATGATAAGTAACTGTCTTGCTTACCGGAGCACCTCTGAATCCAATAGTGTGTTGGATATTAAATGTATCCGGACAAATATTAGTCAGAATTGCACTAAATCCGGTTCCTTCACTGTAACTAATTCCTGCGCTGTTTCGTGCATAAGCCCTTACGTAAAATTTAGGTCCTTCAGATAAGCCAGTAATAGTACCTGTAAAACTACCCGTTCCACCCGTGCTGTTCATAACGTAATTATCAGCCATTGTAGGATTACCGGTGAAGTTCCAGCAGAATCCACGTTCTGTCACCGGTGCACCACCATCCGATCCTACTGCAGATGTAGCATCCGCTGTAGTTCCATTCATTGATGAAATGCTGATGGACACTGCACCTACCGAAGGTGGTAAAACAACTATTGTATCACGCAAACAACGTACAGAGAATCCATATTGCGATTTACTGTGCAAATTATAAGTCACACTACCTGCTGTGCTGAAATACATGCTATATCCTGTGGTAGCCGCACTTTGAGTACTACTCCAATAAAGACCGGTAGAAATACCACGTTTATTTATAAAGGAACCATTGTCCAGATTTCCAGCTATATGCATTTTTAATGGTGAATTGTATGCCATTGTATTCGCTAAATTACCATTTGCAATTACATTCACCCATTCTGTATTAGTTGGTATACGCCAACCAGAGCCTAGTAGTTGAGTACACGGATCATTGATGGCTGTCCAGTTACTTGTTTCATTAATTGCAATCCAGGATGATGCCGGGGTACGAATGATTCCATCGTTTTTAAAACCTTGTATCCTGTTAAACTGCCAATACCAGCCTCCTGCCTGTTCGGTTGCATCTGTATTTGCATTTGCTATTGAATCTGCACCCAAATTCTGAATCAACCAACAAACCGCTTTACCGGAGAGTGTGCTGCTGATTGAATGATATGCCACTCTTTTGGTAACAGGAGCCCCACTAACTCCTTCCATATGCTGAACAGTAAATACAGAAGGACAAATTCTGAAACTATTAACCTGGCCATATGCCAGCCCAGTATTATTAATGGCATAAGCTTTTACATAATAAGTAGGACCTTCCATTAAACCACTGATTGTACTGGTAAAGCTACCAACATCTGTACCATTAGCTATTCTATTATCGTTTATAGAAGGGTTACCTGTCGTATTCCAACAGAAACCACGTTCTGTTACCGGAGAACCGCCATCAGGAGTTACTATTGCCGAAATATTGGAAGTAGTTGAAGTCATGACTGGGAAAGTAACAATGCTAACCGATGGTGTGGACAGCACAACAGTATCTTTCAGACAACGGAGTGTGAAACCATGCCATTTATAGCTGGTTAAATTAGCATTTGCACCATTACTAAACTGAAGATAGGTAGCGTATGAAGTCGTTGTTGCAGAACTACTCCAGAATATACCATATGAACCAATATTTTGCAATAGGCCAGTATCAAAGCTTAAGTTTCCGGAATAATGAAGCTTCAACGGAGTACTAAATGGAATACCTCCATTAGCAATCACAGCAGCATATTCTGTTGAAGTAGGAATACGCCAACCACCACCGAGCATTCGGTTACATGGGTCATTAGCCGGTATCCAATCACTGGATTCAGGATAAGTGGTCCAGGTTGTTGATGGCGTACGGGTAGTTCCATTGTGTTTATATCCCTGGATCCGATTAAACTGCCAGTACCAACCGGCTGACGGCTCGGTAGCATCATTCACAGCAATAGCCTGATGATCGGCACCCAGATTTTGTGTAATCCAACAACGAGCAGATCCGGAATAATTAGCACTTACAGAGTGATAGGTAACTATTTTATCTACTGGAGCTCCATTCAACCCGGCAACATGTTGAACTGTAAATTGAGGAAGACACACCTTAAATTGCGTCACCGTTGCGCTATAAACTGTTCCCGCACTATTAGTTGCATAAGCCCTTATATAGTATGTGGTTCCTTCTGTCAATCCGGGAATACTATCAGTGAATATTCCCATATTGCTACCTTCATCAATAACATGATCAGTCATACCAGGAGTACCTGTTGTACTCCAGCAGAATCCTCTGGCGGTAACCGGCGCCCCTCCATCAGGAGTAACAGCAGCAGTAGCAATAACAGTTGTTTTCGATTTACCGAAAATGGTGACAACACTCACTGACGGTTTACTTATGACAATAGAATCTCTTAGACAACGTAGTGAGAATGCATATTTAGATTTGGAATTGGCATCAGCACCACTCATATTAAAACCAGACGAATTGTATCCTGTATAGTACCCATCCGTATTATTGAATTGTGTTGACGACCAGTGATTTCCTTGTATAGTTGGGTTTACAAGAGCTCCGTTTCCCAAATACCCGGCATTATGCAATTTAAGTATTGAATTGTACGCATTGGTAGTATTCGCCCAGTTTTGAGGTGCACCCTTAGCAATAGTCCATTCCGTATTGGTTGGGATTCTCCATCCATTTCCAAGTAACAGATTACATGGATCATTAGCCGGCATCCAATTACTATTTTCACTAAAAGCACCAGCCCAGGTCAACGGATAACGGGCAGTAGTAAACTGATACCCTTGAACACGGTTAAACTGCCAATACCAACCGGCAGATGGCTCAGTACCATCGGTAGCTGAAGTGGCCTGATGATCGGCACCCAGATTTTGTGTAATCCAACATTTAGCGGCACCTGAAATAGTCGTACTTACAGAGCCATAGGTAACCGTTTTGGTTACCGCGGCTCCGTTTAACCCTTCATAATGCAAGACAGTAAAAACTGAAGGACAATTCTGGAAGCTGGCGTCAACGGCACTATAAGATACACCAGAACTGTTTATTGCAAATGCCCGCACATAGTATATTTTCCCTTCAACCAGGTTCTTAATTGTATCGGAAAATGCACCAATACCTATTCCTATTTGCAATGTATCGTTCGCTAAAGTAGGACTACCTGTTAAATTCCAGCATATACCACGAACGGTAACAGGCGCACCACCGGTAGTAATTACTGAAGCTGAGCCAATTGCTGTACTTTTCGTGATATTTGAAATCACCACATTACTTACTGTTGCGCGAATTGGTTTAGTAACCAGGCTATCCAGTTTTCCATAAGCAATACCTTTGCTATTAATAGCAAAAGCCTTCACATAATACCTGGTACCCGGAGATAAGCCTGTCAGGTTATTGTTATATACACCTGTATCACTGACACTGTTATAAACCTTCGTACTAACGTTGATGTCGAAAGTTGGCACATTGCTCCAGCAGATACCCCTACCTGTAATAGTGGCTCCACCATCATCAAAGATATTTCCTCCGCTGGTAGCCTTGACACTATCGATGGCAGTCGGTGGCAGGGTGAATATCGTTGCAAGCATAATAGGGAATGTAGTGAATTGTATCTGACTTCCATAACCGGTTCCAACTGCATTGGTTGCATATGCACTGACATAATAGGCTGTATTGGACTTCAAACCTTTCATATTAGCTATAAAGCTGCCTATAGTGCTCGATGAGTTATCCACCGTTTTGAATGTATTCGGAGTTGTAAGCGTAGGATTGCTATATGTACTCCAGCAAATTCCCCTGGTAAGGATTGGTGTCCGTCCATCGTCAGTTATCTCACCACCACTGGTGGCAGTAGTGGCAATAATTTTAGAAGCCGGGGTAGTGGCGGTAAGCGTTGGAATGCCATTTGTCTGAAAGGTTCTTTCTATTCCATAAGCAGTACCAATTCTATTTACTGCATATGAACGAACATAATAAAGGGTATTAGGGGTTAAGCCTGAAATCATTGCTGCAAATATATCTGTTCCTGATCCATTCGTAGTATGACTATTGGTGGTTATAGGATTGGTAGAAGTATTCCAGCAAAGTCCTTTAAGTGTTACAGGCGCACCACCATCACTGGTAATTTCTCCTCCACTCATAGCTGTTATTCCGGATATTTGGGTTAGCTCAAGGGTATTTAAAACCGGTGCAGTAGGGAACAACGTAATCGTGATCTGGTTGCCATACGAAATTCCTGCGCTGTTTACAGCATACGCCCTGATGTAATAACTAATACTCAGGTTCATATTAGAAATTACACTATTGTATTTCCCATTTCCAATGCCATCGGTTGTTTTATTCACAACTACCGTATCCGGATTAAATGCAACATTTGTACTCCATATGACACCTCTTTCCGTTACCGGTGCACCACCATTAAAAGTTATATTACCTCCTGTTACTACGGAAGATTTGGATGTTTGGGTAGCATAGTTCGTGGTAATAACCGGCAAAGCAGCAGGGGTAGTAAAACTCACTTCATTTCCATAAGCTGCTCCCTGATTATTAGTGGCATAGGCACGTACATAATATTTGGTTATTGGAGCCAGGCTGGTCAGGGTACTGTAAAAACTACTACCGGACCAACCATCATAAGTTGTTTTAGTATAAAGCCCGGTTGTTGGATTTGGATTAAGGCTCCAGCATACACCCTGATTGGTGATCTCTGCACCTCCATCACTGATTAAAACTCCACCTCCGCTTGCCTCATACCCTGTAGAGGATGGAGAAACAGGCATTGTGGTTAATTTCGGAAAATCAACTGTTCTAAAACTAATTACATTACCATAGGCAGTTCCGATACTATTTTTGGCATAAGCCTTTACATAGTACGTTGTTCCACGTGTGAGACCGGTCATGGTGGTTGAAAAATAGCCAACTCCCATTGCGCCATCAACCGTTTTATTCACTACCACGGTATCAGGTCTGAATAATGGATCTGTACCCCAAACCACACCTCTGGTTGTTATTGGCTCACCCCCATTATCGGAAACATAACCTCCGGTTACTGCCGAAGTTCCGTAGACATACCAGGCATCTCGGGTGGTAAGGTTCGGTGGTGTGGCAGGATCGGTTGTAAAGCTCACTAAATTGCCATAGCTTGTACCTGCAACATTGGTAGCATAAGCCATTACATAATAGATTGTATTTCCCTTTAGTTCAGATGGACGACTCACAAATGAACCGGTACCATAATCATCATATGTTCTGTTTGTTGTTTCTTTAGTGGGATCAAAACTTGCTACAGTATTCCACACAACACCCCTGGAACTGATCCAGGCACCGCCATCATCTGAAATTACACCTCCTGTAACCGCTCTGGTTGGTCCGTTGGAGAAAGCTTCTTTCGTTGCAAGGGTAGCAAGGGTTGGAGTTTTAAAGCTCATCTCATCTCCATAAGAAGTACCGACCCCATTCTCAACATAAGCCTTCACATAATAAACGGTATTAGGTGTCAGGCCTGTAAGTGAAGCATTAAATGTACCTTTATAATAACCGGTTTGTGCCGTTTTATTCAACACAATGGTATCCGGATTAAAGTTCTGTTGCGTGCTCCAGTAAATACCACGGGAAGTTACCAATGATCCGCCATGACTGGTTATATTACCTCCACTAATTGCAGCGACCGAAGTAGTCGCTACCGGTTGAAGCGTATAAATAGTGGCCAATTGAGGAGGTTGGGTTGTAAAGCTTTCTACCTGCCCGTATGTTATACCAACGCTGTTAATGGCATATGACCGTAGATAATACAACGTACTTCCCAGCAACTCTGTAATCGTTCGGCTAAAGAGACCAAAACCCGGTCCATTTGCGAAATGCTCGTCTGCAATACCTGGCAGATTTCCCGTACCCCAGCATAATCCACTTTCCTGCAAACCTGTGCCTCCGTTTGAAGTTATAATACCACCGCTGTTTACAGTTACATTCGTAACTGCTGTAGGAGCTATGGTTGTTATAACCGGAAAATCGAATGTAGTAAAACTAACCTCATTGGGCGCATACCCTGTACCTGCAGTATTCGAAGCAAAGGCCCGGGCATAATAAGTAGTCCCGAGTTTTAAATTTCCCAGTGTTGAATTAAAATTTCCTGATCCTGCCTGTACTGTTTTATTCACCAAAACTGTATCCGGTAAAAAACCGGAAGTCAAACTCCATATAATGCCTTCTGTATTTATCAAGGCACCGCCATTGCTACTGATTACACCACCGCAGTAACCTGTCTTGCCATTCGCACCGCTGGATCCACCATTGGTAGTTAATGTCGGAATTACCGGTGGTGATGTAGTAAATACTTCAACATTACCATAGGCTGTCCCGGCATTATTGATGGCATAAGCACGGATATAATACTTCGTACTCCCCAATAAACCATTCAGGTAGTGTATAAAATTACCGATTCCCAGGCCGCTGTTCGTACTGGCATCGTTAATAGTTGGATTACCTGTTGTATTCCAGCATATTCCACTGCTATATACCAATGCCCCGCCGTCGCTGACAATATTTCCACCGCTCTTTGCGCTGATACTGGTAATCGAAGTAGCAGGAGTGGTAATAAGTGTGGCTATAGTAAAGGTAGAGAATGTTATTTCATTCCCGTAACTGGTTCCAACGCTATTTGTGGCATATGCCCGCACATAATATTTTGTATTGGGGGTTAAGCCGGTCAGACCACCAGAGTAACTACCTGCACCTCCACCGGAAGCCGCATACTGGCCATTAATATCCGGATTTCCCGTAGTATTCCAGCAAAATCCACGTTCTGTTACGATTGCGCCGCCTACATTTCCTATGTATCCTCTTCCAAGGGCAGTTGTACCCCCAATATTGATTACATCGCTAGTGGATAAAGCTTCGAGTACAGGTGCAGATGTTTTTAGACTGTCCTGATTCCCGTAAGCGGTACCAACACTATTTATGGCATAAGCCCGTACATAATATTTGGTACTTCCCATTAATCCGTTTATGGTAATAGCGTAGGATCCAATGCCGCTGCCACTGGCAATATAACTATCTGCTGTTGTAGGATTAGGATGTGAACTCCAGCAAATGCCACGGGTGTAAACAGCTTCATTTCCATCATTATTTATAAATCCGCCACTGATTGCTGAAGTAGTTGCAACATTGGTTGGATGGGCGGTTGTTACAAAAGCTGTAGTTGCAGTAAACAGGCTATCCAGGTTTCCATAAGCAACTCCAAAACTATTTACTGCATATGCCCGTATATAGTATTTTACTCCTGAACTCAGGCCGGTAATATGGCTGGTAAAGACTCCTGCACCTATTCCACTTAGCGCTTCAGATGTTTTCGTTAGAAGGCCCACTGTTGGTATGGTATCCTGACTCCAGCAGACTCCTTTGGCGGAAATAATGTCATCACCGGTTGAAGTAATCTCCCCACCACTGTAAGCAGTGAAACCTGTAACAGTATTCGGAGGAGTAGTTGTCAGAATAGCCAGTGAAGTGGTTCTGAAACTGGCTTCATTGCTTAATGAAGTTCCAACGGCATTTATGGCATATGCCTGTGCATAATATGTTGTATTTGGGTGTAAACCTGTGAGTTTTGTAATAAAAGTACCGACATCTGTTTTGTTAAGTGTTTCGGATGGAATATAGGTATAATTGATTTTATCGGTACTGTAGCGTATTCCCCGATTGGTTATTGATGATCCTCCGTTGTTCAGTACCAGGAATACTCCAACCGCTGAAGTATTATTCACATTCTCAATTTCAAAATTTGGTGATAACACGACAGATAGTACCGGTGGCAGTGTGGTAAATACTTTTAAATCACCATAAGCTTTACCATAAGCATTTACTGCATATGCCCGCACATAATACGTAGTACTCCCCAACAGATTGTCCATTTTTGTCGGGAAAATTCCAACTCCTGAACCATCATTTGTAATAATGATGGCCTGTTCATCAGTTAGCGGATCACCCTTGGTACTCCACATAATGCCTCTTAACGTAATGGGAGCACCTCCACTACTTTGTATATCACCACCACTGATTCCCGACATACTGGTTATATCCGTTATGGGGAGAGTAATAATCAGCGGTGCATCAGGAATAACAGTCAGGCTCAGATCGTCACCGTAAGTAACGCCTATGCTGTTTATCGCATAAGCTCTGAAATGATAACTTACATTTGGGGTTAACCCAGTGAGGTAACTGGTATAAATTCCTAATCCTTCCCCATCGGAAGTCCTGTCATTGGTTATTGTTGGATATTCATTCGTGCTCCAGCAAATTCCCCGTTCAGTCACTGCTGATCCTCCATCACTGAGCACATTGCCTCCGCAGGTAGCTGTACTGATATACAAAGAGGAAGCAGCTAACGTAAGCACATGGGCATAAACTGGCATAACTATACTGTCCAGGTTTCCATAACCCGTTCCGGCGCTGTTAACTGCATAGGCCCTGACATAATACGTGGTACCCGGAAGCAACCCGGTAAGTTGACTGGCAAAAGTACCGGTACCATCTCCCACTACCGGATTAGATGTTTTAGTGACCAGTGCAGTGGTAGGATTCTTATCCAGACTCCAGCATACACCATGCGCTGTTATTTCTGAAAATCCTGTGTTGGTAATAACTCCACCGCTCAAAGCCGTTGAACCTGCAATATTATCCGGTTTGAGAGTGGTTATAGATGCATATAAAGCTGTGGTTATACTTGTTTCACTTGTATAACCAGTTCCTGCAATATTCTTTGCATAACCTTTCAGATAATACGTAGTACCTTGCGACAATCCTGAAACCGTAGTCATAAATGTACCAATATCGGTAGGAGTTACTGTGGAGGAAGGAATATCAATATAATTTAATCCATCAATACTGTAGCATACACCCCGTTCAGTAACAAGAGCACCGCCATTGTTTATAATAAGGGCAGTACCCAATGCTGAACTTCCTGTAATACCTGAAACTGTAAGCGCCGGGTTCAGTACTGGTGGAACAGGTGCCGGAGTGGTAAACTGCACAAGATTTCCATAGGATGTGCCTGACGCATTTATGGCATAAGCCCTGACATAATAATTTGTATTTCCAAGCAACCCTTCAAGTATAGTTGGGTAATACCCCACACCGGAACCATCATTTGTAAGAATATGTGATGGATCATCCAACGGATCGGCAATGGAGCTCCATATTGTTCCGCGTTTTGTAACTGAAGATCCGCCATCTGCTGTTATGTCACCTCCTGTTTGTACCGATATGCTCGTTACATTGCTGGCTTCAAGAGTAATGATAGATGGAGGTTGTATCGGCGTTGTAAAGGTACGGTCTTCACCATATACTATCCCCTGGCTGTTTACAGCATAAGCCCTGACATGATAAATTGTTTTGGGAAATAAACCCGTCAACGGGCTTGTAAAGATTCCGACTCCAATTCCTGTTGCTATTAGACTGGTTTTTGAGGTCAGAGTCGTATCCGGATCGGCATTCGGGCTCCAGCATATTCCTGTCATGGTAACAGGATAACCACCATTTGTAGTCACCTCTCCTCCACTCATAGCCTCATAGCCGGTAATTGCAGTTAAAGGAAGGGTTTTCACAACAGCCTGGCAACTGATATCCTGCCACACTGCACCGTCATAAAAACGGATTACTTTGTTGATGGAATTAATGTAAAAGGCTCCTGCAGTTAAACCCTGCGGAGAAGGATTCGAATTCAATACCGGCAGTTTAAAGGTCTTTACCCCTTTGCCGGAACTAAAGCCAATGCTTACGGCTATATTCCCAACTAGCATGTCCACCATTTTCGACCATCCGGCACCGTTGTATATCATGACCGATTTGTCAACCGTAGAATAGTAAATCGTTCCTGAAACCAACGTTCCACCCGGGACATTGCCAAATGTAGGAAGAAAAGGAATGCCGTTTTTTACAACAAAATACTCCTGCGTTGTTAAGGAATTTATATTACCGGTACACAAAGTTTCCCAGGCTGAACCTGTATAAATCATCGGTTTTGAATCTGTGTTGCTAAAAATCAGCATTCCGGTTTCGGGACCAATAATAGAAGCAGGATCTAATATAGGAAGGTGGGGAATATCTCCGAGAACCCTGAAGCTGCTTCGTCCTGAAGCCGGGACTATCCCGGTAACTAGAACAAAAGATAAAGCCAGGAGTATATGGAGTATTCTATTCAAAATTATAGTTTAAAATATCGTTATTAATTAAAGTAACCATCCTGTTTGTTGACAACCTAAACTTTTCACTTGTTGTTAAATTAAATATAATTTATGCCCGGTAATCAAAGAAAGGATGAATGATTTAACTGCGTATTTTATTGAAGATACTTTGGATATAAATTAGAATGCTTTTTTTACTGAACCTCAATCTGTCTTCACCTTAAACTTAAATATTCAGTAACAGAAAGTATCCATTTTAAATATCCATCTCTGTATAGTCAAGAACTACATTCAAACTAAATGCAGGTTTCAAGCGAGTATGAAAGAATGCATACCTTTTATAAAAAAACAAATAGAAGTTTTCTCATCAAAATTGGCTACAATTCTATTTTCAGGATGTTGTATATCCACCGACATTGATCCGGTTCTTAAAATACCGATCGTTTAATTATAAAATATTTAGGAAACATTTCCTGATGAGTTTCAGGAGAATTGAAATTGCAACAGAAATGTATCATAAGTGAATTTACACACTAATGCAAACAGACTTTTCACACAAGTTTCCATCTATTGTCCATCTTATACCAAGCAAATAAAGTTCCTTCTAAAACAAGGGGATTGTTTAAAGAAATCGTAAGAACTTTATGCTTCAAAGAGAGGGAACTCATTTTCCGGGATATCAAACATAGAATGATCATATTGATTAATAACATTTGCAGCAAAATAATGAATTTATTATTTTTTTTGCATATTTATTAAGTTTCAGCTCAGATTGATCATCTTTCTTTATGTAAAATCACGAATAGAAACAGCTTTATTCATTCATTTATAATTTGCAAAAAACCAATAAACAACTATTTATAAGCATTATAACTCATTACGCCAGCAATGGATTTAAGTAAATTATTCACAAACAAAGATAATAAACTTATTTAAATTCATACGTTACATTTAATCAAATATTTTACATAATTACTAAAAAAGAGGTTCTACCGGATATGTTGTGGAATATATATTATTCTCTCATGCATTCGAACGGATAAAATAATCCTGTTAATTTTCGGATTCTACTATTTTTTAGCCGGGTTACATTTTTTTCAATAACAATTCAACCCATTTTTTCATTTCACCGTCGTTTTTTCTATGTTGTCAGGGTTACCTGGCAATTATCTTCGATTTCCCGTTAGACATAAACAGAAAGTATTTATGATCCAATGGATGTGTATAAAAAAAGCAAAAACAAAGGATTCATTTCATCTCGATCTCAAACAAAACGACAGGAATTGTCCGCCAGTACTTTTATTGTTAGTCAGACATGCATCCATAAAATATCCGGTAGATCCATAAATTTCAACTATCCCAAAATTACAAAAAACCTTACTGAAAATCAATGATGCAAATAATTATTATTCTTTGACTGATTATCCACAAAGACTCCTGATTTAATGAGACTATAAATGCATTAAAACCGAAAAGTTATTACCCGTTTTATACAATTGACTAGTTCCGCACAATAGTAAATTCTGAAATAAATGATTTATACTACAAAATAACCCATCGGCACACTTTTCTGCTTAATTCTTTTCCTGATCGTTATCACCCTTTTGGAAGCTCTCTGTCACGTGTTTTATGTTGTTTCTTAGTTATCTCTTAGATATCCCACCTATATCCCACCTATAACCCATATCATTAAAGGGGTGGGTCATAGGTGGCTTATGGGTAGAATATGGAAAGGTGCGGGGAGGAGAAAGAAGAAGAACGTGACAAAGAAGTTGCACAACCGCACTCCCCCTCGAGCTGGAAAAGGATTTTTCTGGGATACGAAAAGTGGGAATTCGACTTGTATAAATTGCATATATGCCTATACACATTTTAAATTCTTAGGATTGAGGACGATAACTTTATCTTAGGACATATTGCGGATAATCGCATTCTTTAAAAAAAGGAAATGACTCTTTTTTCCTAAATTCCTTGGTTTGATCGTGAGCAAGGTTGCCTTCAGTTACTGTGCGTTCAAAGGCATATAGTTCCTATATTTTGAGGATGGCATAACGAATATGCACCGTATCATCCTCTAAAGTGTAGTCGAACTTGCAACGGGTGTTTACACAACAACCGAATAAATGCCGGGACAAAATATGCTGGTCTCGGTTTAAAGCCTTCAAACGTTTCGAAAATATTGCTTATGCAGTTATCGAAGTGACACTACAACCCGTTAATGTTTGATTACCAGTTGTATTCCATCAAAATCCCGTGCTATAAATGTGACTCCTCCATTTGAAGAGACTATGGCATCACCAACACATCCCGAATACACCGTACAGGAGTGGCGAAAGTTTTGGTATTTTCTTCTGCAGGATTTAAGCCGGTGTTGATACGCAATTCGTAGGCATTAACTGGGGTTGCTCCATTTTGGGTACTTGACCAGTACATAACGTCCGACCCGCGACCATTCAAAGCTCCTGCACCTGAAGAGAGATATCCTGCCGTATGTATTTTTAGTGCGGAGTTATAGGTACTGGTATAGTTAACCCAGTTCCGTGGCGCTGCAGCAGCAATTTGCCATTCGGAGCTGGTTGGCAAACGCCATCCCTGTCCAATCATAACGGCACACGGGTCGTTGGCAGCCGTCCAACCGGAGTTTTCTCCGTTAGCAGTTGTCCATGCAGAAACGCTTGGAGTGCGGGTAGTTCCATCATGCTTGTAACCTTGAACACGGTTAAACTGGAAGTACCAACCGGCGGAAGCTTCCGAACCATCGGTTGCAGAAACGGCTTGTTGATCGGCACCGAGGTTTTGCGCCAGCCAGCACATCAGTTTGTTCGTAACATTGGAACTAACTACGGAATAAGTAACGGTTTTTGATACCGGAGCTCCGGCAGAACCTGCCACATGCACTACCGTAACAGGGTTACATAGTTTAATCTGGGTAGTTGAAAGACTATACACAATTCCCTGTGCATTGATGGCATATGCCCTGATATAATAATTGTAGCTTTCTACAAGTCCTGTCAGCGTTTTTGAGAACGAGCCGATGCCGTTGCTGCTATCCGTTATTATATTATCGCCAATGGTGGGAGCTGTGCCGGTGGTATTCCACACAAATCCACGTTGGGTAACCGGGGTTCCGCCGTCGGCACTGATAGTGCTGGTAGCCACCGCCGAGTTGGATGTTATGGTAGCAGCCGGTGCCAGCACGTTGCTGATGGTCGGAGTGGAAACAGCCGACACATCCAGCAGGCAGCGTACCGGGGTGGCGATAGTCTTGGTATTTTCTTCTGCAGGAATTATGCTTCCGGAATAAACACGCATTTCGTAGGCATTAACCGAGTTTCCTACATTTTGGGTACCTGACCAGTACATACCCTCCGACCCGCGGTTATTCAATGTTCCGGAAGCCGCCTGGAGCCATCCTGCCGCATGAATTTTAAGTAGCGAACCATAAGTGCTTGTGTAGCTGACCCAATTTTGAGGTGATGCCCCAGCAGTTTGCCATTCGGATACTATGGGTAGTCGCCATCCGTTCCCAAGCATGAGGGAACAGGGGTCATTAACCGGCAACCAGTCGGTTACTTCATTAATAGGTGTAATCCAGGTTGTAGCCGGATAGCGTGAAGAGGCATACTGGAACCCTTGCGCACGGTTGAACTGGAAGTACCACCCGGCGGATGATTCTGTTGCATCCGTTGCTGATGCAGCCTGTTGGTCAGCTCCCAGATTTTGTGTCAGCCAGCAATTGGATGTACCACCCGATATACTAGTATTGATGGAGTGGTAGGTCACGGTTTTAGTTACCGGAGCACCGTTCATGCCTTCCACGTGCATTACCGTAAAGTTGGTAGGGCATATTTTAAAGTTGCTAACAGCTGGACTGTAGGTTATCCCTTTTGCATTGACAGCATATGCACGTACATAATAAACAGGTCCTTGTATCAGTCCTGTGATGGTATTGGAGAATGCTCCCATTCCGGCGGCAGTGGCACTCATCTTATTATCGGCAATAGTAGGATTACCTGTGGTGTTCCATACCAGCCCACGATCGGTAACAACAGAACCACCATCGGAGTTAACAGCAGCATTGCCCACAGCCGTGGTGGAAGCCATCGTAGCAGTGGGAATATCCACGTTGCTGACACTCGGTGCGAAAACCACCAGTGTATCACGAATACACCGTACGGGGGTGGCGAGAGTTTTGGTATTTTCTTCTATAGGAAATATGCTGGCGCTATAAATACGCAATTCGTAGGCATTAATAGGGGTTGCTCCATTTTGGGTACTTGACCAGTACATACCTTCCGACCCGCGGTTATTTAAAGCTCCGGAAGCTACATTGAGGAAGCCAGCCGTATGTATTTTAAGCACAGAGCTATAGGTGGTGTTAAAATTGGCCCAGTTCTGGGGAGCAGCAGCGGCGGTTTGCCATTCAGAGCTGGTGGGCAGGCGCCATCCCTGTCCTATCATAACGGCACACGGGTCGTTGGCAGCTGTCCAGGCTGAGTTTTCTCCGTTAGCGGTTGTCCATGCGTAAGCGTTCGGCGTGCGGGTAGTTCCGTCGTGTTTGTAACCCTGCACACGGTTAAACTGGAAGTACCATCCGGCGGAAGTTTCCTGGGCGTCGGTTGGCGAGGCAGCCTGTTGATCAGCACCCAGGTTTTGCGCCAGCCAGCACATCAGTTTGTTCGTAACATTAGAGCTAACTACGGAATAAGTAACTGTTTTTGATACCGGAGCTCCGGCAGAACCTACCACATGCACCACCGTAACAGGATTACATAATTTAATCTGGGTAGTTAAAAGGCTATACACAATACCCTGTGCATTCATGGCATATGCCCTGATGTAATAGTTCTTATTTTCCGTCAGTCCTGAGAGCGTTGCAGAGAATGAGCCAATGCCGGTGATAGTATCCTTTATTTTATTGTCGCCAATAGTGGGAACGGCCCCGGTGGTATTCCACACGAATCCACGTTCGGTAACCGGGGTTCCGCCGTCGGCACTGATAGT
>Ga0302205_10000307_pt1 | contig 21618 bp, 27 predicted proteins | sample II_Fen_E1_3_FD_194582 | JGI IMG/M metagenome (GOLD analysis project Ga0302205, IMG submission 194582) | Peat permafrost microbial communities from Stordalen Mire near Abisko, Sweden - II_Fen_E1_3 | ecosystem: Environmental > Terrestrial > Soil > Wetlands > Permafrost | place: Sweden: Abisko...
AACAGAATGATAATGAGATGAAGCCGCTTAGAAATTGTTTCCAAAATCATCTCTTTTGTAAATGGTAAGAAACAGACGTTTGTTGTATTCCTTAGATTGTGTACAAAAAAACTCCCGGCATCATGTATGAAACCTGGGAGTTTAAATCTGTTTTAAATGTTAGCTTAAATTCTGGTGTTTTGTTTCAGATAAGTTTAAGCGATAGCCACTCTGGAAAGCTTATTTGGTATTCATTTTCTGACGACGTTCTGTTTGGATTGTTTGCCATTTTTGGAATTTGTCCTGCCCAATAGCACTGATTAGCTCGGCATCCTGGGCATCCCTCAATGCCTTGAACTTCTCGCGGAAATCTGGACTGTCACGGCTTACTTCGGATCTGAATTTTGTAAAGATCACATCGTTTTTCTCATACACTTCCTGAACTTTTGCTTTCTCTGCATCGGTCAAACCTAACTCCTTTGCCATGTTTTCAGCACGAAGTTGAGGTGTCATTTGTTGTCTGGGACCTTGTCTCATTTCATGCTGGCCTCCGGCTTTTTCCGCAGGATGAGTTTGTTCCTGAGCCATTAGGGACATACTAAAAAGGAATACAGAAGCTAAAACTAATTTCGCATACTTTTGCATAATACTGTTCTTTATTAGTTGATACTCTTTTTAAATAATTCGATTTATTTGACTGTAAAAAAGGAGTATGGTTTAATCGAAGTTTGAGCTCATGAATAATATTAACAATAGGAGGCATCTTGTGCCTCCAATTTAGCTGGCGATCGGCTGATAAACGACCCGAATGTACTGCCTCGTATGCAATAAAGGTTTGATGGTAGATCCCTTATATTGGAGAAGCCTGGGGTTGACTCCTTAATTTTAATGACTAACCCCGGATTAATTCTTCAATAATACTTCAGTGATCGCTTTTCTAAAGGCATCTTTTGGCAAGGCACCCTGAGCCATCTGCGGGGCTTCTCCCAGAGGGCAAAACAGGATGGTTGGTATACTGCGAATGCCAAATGCTGCTGCCAGGTCCTGCTCGGCTTCTGTGTCTACTTTGTAAATGTAGATTTGGCCCTCATATTCTTTGGCGAGATCTTCCAGGATAGGAGCAATGGTCTTACAAGGTCCGCACCAGGAAGCGTAGAAGTCAATGATGCAAGGTTTATCGCCCAGGTATTTCCATTCAGTAGGATTAGCTTCGTAATTGGATACTTTTGATAAAAATTCTGCTTTGGTTAAATGAATTGTTCCCATTTTTGTTTTTTCTTTTGATTGATTGATTTCTTTTGGTTGATTTCCTTTGTTATTCCCTGCACATGCCGCGAAAGTCAAGGCAAGCAATATGCTTACAAAAAAGATTTTTTTCATGTCCATTTTATTTTAGGTTCCTGTCACTTTGAATAAACCTTATTCGTCGATTTGGGTTCATAGCGCACAACCCCAGATAGAAGGTTCGTCTGTTTCTATTGGTTTTTCTTCAACCAGGGGCGGCTCCTTGCTGTCTTCACTTACCGAGAATCCAAGCGAAGTGAGTTTTGCCCCGATTTCCTCTCGGGTTACTTCATCCGTATGATTTACTACGATGCGTCCGTCTATCCTGTCCATCTCGGCTCCAAATACACCCTGTAATGTGCCCAGAGTTTTAAGCACTTCATTGTTGCAAGTCAGGCATTCTGATTTAAAAATTAAAAATGCGCTATACATATCCTGTTATTTTGTTGGTTTATATTTTTCCGTTTTTACAATGGCCTGATCTCCTTTGCTAACATTCGTGCTGCAGCTTACACCCGGGCAGGTAATATTAAATACCGCCTGCAGGGTTAGTATAAGTCCTGCAAGCAGGTATATTGTTTCCCTGTTGTAGTAAAAGGCTATCCCTAGAACGCCTCCGATTATGAGCCGGATAATGCGGGTAGCGCCCCAGCCTTTGAAATAGTTTTTAATTGGTTCCATGTTCTTTCTTTTTAAACATACTCAATAGTAGATAGCCCATTAAGGCACCATACAGGATACTGATATAAGGGTTGGACGTGATGGGGCATGTCCCGCTTGAACAGCCTACAAAATGATAATAGGCAAACCCGCCGATACCTCCGGCCAGTATGCCCGTGATTTTCAGAATGTACTTTTTTATAAATTCTTTCATGTTGTAATTTTTAGTGGGTAGTTATAAAAATGTATATATAAACATGTATTCATATATCATATAAAATGATTTGCTTTATGTGCAGTTACAGGTACGAATACAATCAATGATTTGAATGATTTGTTTGTTTTTAAGCGAGTAGTAACAATTCTTTCCATCACGCCTGCAATTCAGGATTCCTTTAGCACGCATATCGGTCAGGTGATGGGAGAGCAGGGATTGTTCGCATTGCAATTGTTCGCCCAGTTGGGAAACGTTCAATTCTTCCTGCTCCGAAAGCAATGAAATCACACACAAACGTGTCCCGTTTGAGATTGCTTTAAGCGTATAGGCTGCTTCTTCCATCTTGGCAGTATCCGGTTTCTCATTCATATTCTAAAGTTTATGCAAATATATGAACATATATTCATATATGTACTATCTGTTGAGTTTTTTTAATAAAATAAATGACAAAAGGGAAAATGATAAAAAAAATAGCTAGTTTCCAACCCATTTGACCGCTATTTTTAAAGAATAAAGTATCTTTGTAAGCTAATTTTCAAATAATGAGTCATTCCACAACCAAAATATGTAAGGATTTTATCACCGAACTTAACATGGCAATCGGCAATCAGCAGGCTGAAAGTGTTTTTGTTCTTACTGATGAAAATACCCAGCGGTATTGCCTGCCGACCTTAATGCAATCAGAAAAACTAAAAGGTTGTCACTTCATCAACATCCCGGGTGGTGATGAAAACAAAAACATCAATTCGGTAGTCGAGATCTGGAAGTATCTGAGTGAGAACGGGGCAAACCGTTCATCGGTGATGATTAACCTCGGTGGAGGTATGATAACCGATATCGGCGGGTTTACAGCTTCTACCTTTAAACGGGGCATCAGGTATATCAATGTATCCACTACTTTGCTCGGTGCTGTGGATGCTGCCACAGGTGGTAAGACGGGCATCAATTTCTCCGGCCTGAAAAATGAAATAGGGGTGTTTGCGCCGGCGGATAGTGTCTTAATCAATGTCGATTTTTTTAAAACATTAGACGATCGGAATATCCGTTCAGGGTATGCCGAGATGGTAAAACATGCACTGATAGATACCAGGGACGAATGGGAAGAGGTCTTGAAGTTCGACCTGGAGACCATTGATTTTGACAAGCTGGAAGTGTTGCTGGAGAGAACGATCCGTATCAAGGAGCGCATTGTGGATAAAGATCCTTTTGAAGCCAACATACGGAAAGCCCTGAACCTGGGACATACTTTCGGGCATGCTTTCGAAAGTTGGTCGTATAAGGCCGGGAAACCTGCGTTGCATGGGTATGCCGTGATGTGGGGGCTTCTTTGTGAACTGTATTTATCACATGTCAAACTCGGTTTCCCCAAGGATGATCTGCTGAGGTTGAAATACCTTACAAAAGAATACTACGGGCTCTTTCAATTCAGTTGCAATGAGTATGATTCGCTCTATGAACTAATGACCCACGATAAAAAGAACGATTCGAAAGAAATCAATTTCACCTTGTTGGCTGATATCGGCGGTATCCGCATCAATCAAACAGCCACAAAAGAAGAAATTTTTGAATGCTTTGATTTTTATCGGGAAGGATAAAGCACATGTATGATTTACACATTTACGATTTACAATTTGGTAAAAAGTAGATTCAGGATGGAAGATGTTCTGAAACATCAGGTATTTGAATTCCGATAAAACTTAAAAAATATGAAAAAGACTTTGATAATAGGTGCAAGCAGCAATCAGGAACGATATTCCTATATGGCTGCAGAACGATTGTTAGCTCATGGTCATGATATTGAACTGATCGGCAAACGGCCGGATACCATTTTTGATAAAACAATTTATACGCAGAAGAAACCCTTTACCGACATTGACACCATTACGCTGTATGTCTCTGAAAAATATCAGTCGGAATATTACGATTATATTTTATCTTTGCAACCTAAACGGGTGATCTTTAATCCGGGCACGGAAAATCCGGAATTGGAACTCTTGTTGAATAACAACAATATCCAGACCGAAGAAGCCTGTACGTTGGTAATGCTGGGCACAGGGCAATACTGATTCCTCTGATTGCAAGAGTTGAGATTGCTTCAATTTGAAGATCACTTGAGGTAAAGTTGTATTATTACGGGCATGGAATGATAAATATGCTTCGATGAAAAGTTTATTTTAATAATAAAAAGCCTCTGGCACATTTCTCGTGCAGGCTTATAACTCATACACAGAATGAAAATAGCTTTAATAGGATATGGTAAAATGGGCAAAATCATTGAACGGATTGCCCTTGAAAGGGGACATGAAATAGTATCCGTGATTGATGTGGATAATGCTGATGATTTTGATTCCGACGCATTTAAAAGTGCCGATGTAGCCATTGAATTCACAGTTCCCCAGGTTGCCTTAAGCAATTATCGCCGGGCATTTGCCTCCGGTGTGGCGGTAGTATCAGGTACTACCGGTTGGACCGAACAACTGCCACAACTCAAGAAAGAAATTGAAACAGGTCATAATACCTTATTCTGGTCTTCGAATTTCAGCCTGGGTGTCAATATCTTCATGGCTGTCAACAAGTACTTGGCAGGGATCATGAATCAGTTTCCGAATTACAATGTAGAAATAATTGAGGTACACCATACCCAGAAACTTGATGCTCCCAGTGGAACCGCCATTACCCTTGCCGAAGAAATCCTTGAAAAGTTGGATAGAAAAGATAAATGGGTCAAGGAAACAGAGACCAATCCAGATGAAATGGCTGTAAAGTCAATTCGCAGAGGTCAGGTGCCGGGAATACACACCATCTGCTATGAATCGGAAGTTGACTCCATAACCATAACCCACGATGCTAAAAGTCGGGATGGTTTTGCACTGGGTGCAGTGATTGCTGCTGAATTCACAGCCGGAAAGAAAGGCTTTTTAGGCATGGGTGATCTGTTGAAGTTTTAATTCGTAAATCACAATTCATAATTCATAATTCAAAATACGTAATTCACAATTTATAATTCAGATTTAAATATGAGTGCAGAAAAACAAACATCTCGTTTCCAACAACCGCTGAAACAATGGATAAAATGCAGCGTATGGAGCTTAATTTACATTTTATTTATTGCCTGGGTTGGAAATTATTGGTGGCTGGTAGGTTTGCCGGTAGTGTTCGATTTGTTTATATCCCACTATATCCCCTGGACGTGGTGGAAGAGTACCAAGAATAAGTCCTTGTTGAGTGTCATGGGTTGGGTGGACGCCATTGTGTTTGCATTGGTAGCCGTGTATTTTATCAATACTTTCCTGTTCCAGAATTACCAGATTCCGTCTTCTTCTCTTGAGAAAAGCCTGTTAGTAGGTGATTTCCTTTTTGTGAGTAAAGCCAGTTACGGTCCCCGCGTGCCGAATACCCCGCTTTCATTCCCCTTGGTTCAGCATACTTTCCCCTTGTTGAATTGCAAATCGTTTATTGAACATCCCCAATGGGATTACAAACGTCTGAAGGGATTCGATGTGGTGAAACGGAATGATATTGTGGTGTTTAATTTCCCGGCCGGTGATACTGTGTGTGTCAAACAACAAAATCCGGATTATTATTCGATTTGTTACAATGAAGGAATTATGTATATGAAACAGCAATATCCTACTGTGACTCCTACTGCCGAATTGTGCTATCAATATGGCCGCGAAATAGTGAAATCGAAGTCGGCTGATTATGGCGATATTGTTTATCGTCCGGTCGATCGTCGCGAGAATTATGTAAAACGCTGCGTTGCTGTTGCAGGTGACTGGATGGAAGTGAAAAACAACCAGGTCTATGTCAACAATCAAAAACAGGAAAAAATACCGGGTCTTCAGTTTAATTATTTTGTTCAAACAAATGGCACCCTGTTAAATCCTGATCTGTTGGCTAAGTTGAACATCAATAAAGACGATATTAAACTGTACAACGAGGGCCAGTACGTGCAGGAGTTTGCATCCATTGGGTTGGATTCTAAATTGCCGATTTATCATTTCCCTTTGAATGAAGAATCTTATGCTGCTTTGCAAAAAATGGCAGGGGTTACTAAAATATCTATCGAGACTTCCGAAAGACCCGGTGAAGTATTTCCTCTTGGTGGCAATAAAACGTGGACCCGTGATAATTACGGCCCGCTTTGGGTGCCTAAAAAAGGAAGTACCCTGGCACTTAATACCTACAATTTACCAATTTATGAGCGTATTATCAGGGTATATGAGCACAACAAGCTGGAAGTGAAGAATCATGTGTTTTATATCAACGATAAACCGGCAAAAACATACACCTTTAAGATGGATTACTACTGGATGATGGGTGATAACCGTCACAACTCAGCCGATTCACGGTATTGGGGCTTTGTGCCTGAGGATCATGTAGTAGGTCGTCCGGTTATGGTCTGGTTGTCGTTGGAAAAAGATAACGGTTGGTTTAGTGGTAAAATACGTTGGAATCGCTTCTTTAAAAATGCAGAAAGATAATTCCTTACCGATACAATCACAAGTGAGTGCACCGAATATTAATGCGATCTGTTTATCCTCAGCTTATCTCGCCCCGGTGGAGTATTATTCCGAAATGGCGAATGCGAAGGCTGTTTTTATTGAAGATTGCGATTTTTATCTGAAACAGACTTATCGAAATCGCTGCCAGATTGCAGCTGCCAATGGACCTATGGCGTTAAGCATTCCGGTTGAAAAGGCCTCCGGTGAGAAAATACTGACTCGTGATGTACGAATCTCGGGACATAACGACTGGCAATTGAATCACTGGCGATCCATTGAATCCGCCTATAATTCGACTCCCTTTTTTGAGTATTATAAGGACGATTTACTGCCTTTTTATGAGAAGAAATGGGACTTTTTACTCGATTTTAATCTGGGTATCCAGTCTAAAATCCTTGAATTGCTGAATTTAAATAACGTGATTCAACTGACCGGTGAATACCGGGTGAAGTTGGAGGATACGGTCCTGGATCTGAGGGATGCTATGCATCCCAAGAAGGAAAATCAAGCGTTGAATGATAAGCCCTATTATCAGGTTTTTGAACAACGATTTGGTTTTCAACCGAATTTAAGTATTATCGATCTGCTCTTTAATATGGGCAATGAATCGATATTTAGTTTGACACACAATTCGTAATTGAAAGAATATAAATACACAGCACTATGGAACAAATAGATTGGAGTAATCTGTCATTCGGTTATATGAAGACTGATTTTAATATCCGTTGCACCTTTAGCAATGGAGCCTGGGGAGAATTGGAAACAAGCACCAGTGAACATTTATCGCTTCATATGGCGGCTACCTGCTTGCATTACGGGCAGGAGGCTTTTGAAGGGTTGAAGGCATTCCGCGGCAAAGATGGTAAAATACGTATTTTTCGAATGGAAGAAAATGCGAAAAGGTTGCAGTCTTCGTGCGATGGCATTATGATGGCTAAGTTACCCATTGAGAAATTCGAAGAGGCTGTTTTGAAAGTAGTGAAATTAAATGAACGTTTTGTGCCGCCTTACGAATATGGGGCCGCTTTATATATTCGTCCTTTCCTTTTTGGTACCAGCGCTCAGGTAGGCGTTAATCCCGCCACTGAATATCTGTTTATTATCTTTGTGACCCCGGTTGGGCCGTATTTTAAAGGTGGTTTTCAGACAACCCCGTTTGCTATTATGCGTCAATTCGACCGTTCCGCACCGCTGGGTACCGGGATTTATAAAGTGGGTGGCAACTATGCAGCAAGTCTGGTGGCAGGTCAGAAAGCCCATGATATGGGCTATTCTGCTGTGTTCTATCTGGACGCTAAGGAAAAGAAATACATCGACGAGTGCGGTGCTGCCAACTTCTTTGGAATTAAGGACAATACCTATGTGACCCCTAAGTCCACTTCTATTTTACCATCCATTACCAACAAGAGTTTGATGGTGTTGGCCGAAGATATGGGTATGAAGGTGGAACGCCGTGCGATACCGGTGGAAGAACTCAGCACTTTCGAAGAAGCAGGTGCCTGTGGTACTGCCGCTGTGATCAGCCCGATACAACGGATTGATGACATCGACAAAAATGTATCCTATGTCTTTTCGCAGGATGGAAAGCCCGGTGTGATCTGTGAAAAACTCTATAAGAAACTACGTGGCATTCAATATGGTGACGAGCCCGATACGCATAATTGGGTAACAGTTCTCGACTAGGAGTCAGTATCCCGGATTGAGGCTCAATTGCCAATCATCAGTCAGTCACATCCATCAGGAGTATATCATTGGCCAACTTTTTAAAAATATGCCGGAACGTAATAATCTGTTTTTAAGAATGCATCCGTTAACCCGCCTGGCCATTAGCTTCGGGCTGGCTCTGTTGCCGTTTGCTTTTCTGTATGAGGAGAAAATAAGCATTTTATTGCTTGCAATGACTTCCTGGATTGTGTTCACCTTGTCATTCCTTATCTGTAGTTGGATTGTTGTAGTTCAACGCTCCGTGGCACAAATCAGGAGAAAAGCCAAAGAGGACGATGGAAGTGCTACTTTAGTGTTCCTGATGGTGCTGATCTCCTCATTTGCCGGAATCCTGACGGTGTTGCTCCTGATTGTGTCAAAAGATTCGACCATACAGCATAGTCTTTTATTCCTTCCTGCTTGTATCCTGGGTATGATACTCTCGTGGGTCATGGTTCATACCATTTATATTTTTCATTACGCCCATAAGTATTATGATCTGCGTCAGAAAGGTAAACCGGAGATCGTGGAAGGCTTGAAATTCCCGGGTGATGAGGAACCTGACTATTTCGATTTTGCCTATTTCTCCTTTGGATTAGGGTGCACATTCCAGGTCTCCGACATCTCGGTTACTTCCCGCAAAATCAGGCGTATCACCCTGTTTCACGGATTGCTTTCTTTTGTCCTGAATACTTTTGTGGTGGCATTGACTATCAATTTAATTGCCGGATTAAGCCAGTAAAAACTGAATCCCCAGCCGGATGGTTCCTGATAACAGGGCTGTTCTTTAAGACCATATTTCCGGATCAACTAACGTACAAGCTGTTAATAATAACTCAATGATATCTAAATCTGAAGTTTTCCCTATTGGACAAATCAACAAGCCCCATGGCGTGAGTGGTGAAATGTCCTTCTCATTTACTTCCGACGTTTTCGACAGGGAGGAAATCCCGTACTTTGTATTTGAGATGCAAGGCCTGTTGGTGCCTTTCTTCCTGGACGAGTATCGCTTTAAAGGCAGTACGACCGGATTAATGAAGTTGGATGGTATTAAAACCGAAGAACAGGCCCGTGCCTTTTACGGGTTAACTATCTATCTGCCCAAGAAGTTCCTGGAGAAAGTGCAGGATACTGAAATTGAGCTCGATTACTTTGCCGGTTTTACCCTGATCGATGCCGAAAAAGGTGTGCTTGGTATCATCTCGGAGGTAGACCAGACTACTGAAAATGTGCTTTTCGTGATTCCTACCACGAACGATGAGTTACTTATCCCTGCGGGTGAGGAATACATTGAAAATATTGACCACGACAAAAAGATTATTTATGTCCGCTTGCCCGAGGGTTTGTTGGATCTGTAAACTCTACCGAAAGGATACCCCTTTTAATTCACGTGCTTTCGTCCTGATTTTTGATGCAGGCGTTGAACTTATATTTTAATTTTACGTTTGTATATTGAACCGGTAATCCTGCCTGGTTTCCTCCTTTCGCTTACTGGTATTTAAATTGATTATTAACTCCTTAATACTCATAACTACGTATGTTCGAAGATGATGACCAATTGCGTGTCCGAAACCTCCCCCTGTACAAAAAAGGGGAGGAAGTTCTGGACCTCGTTCAGCAAATAGCCGATCTGATTCCCGAAGAGGATGATCATCTGGGCTTTATAAAAGACTTTATGATTGAGGATGCCTATATGCTGACTGCCAAAATTGTCACTGCCGAAGCAGGTGATCTTTACGACCTTCGCATGGAAAATGCAGCAATTATTCGCAAGGCAGCCCGCGATTTAATGGTACAGTATCATTCGCTGGAGTTGTTCGGCTTTGAATTTGTGGAGTATTACGACATGGTCCGCAATCTGATTGAAGAATACAGGGTGCTCTTTATCGAATGGGTAGCAGGGTTTGATAAGTGGAACTACACGATCGACCGTTGGGGCATCTTCAATCCTCCCGGAATAAGCCCGTTCGATCCGGATCCTGAGTTATGATAGCTTGATTCTTTCCCGAATTATTGAGAATCATTGCTGGAATTAACCACATTAACCACAATAGGACACAATAGAATTGATTTAAATGATTATCTGCAAAGTGTCCTAAAGTGACAAAAATAGGTTTCGGTGCTTCCGATACATAGAGGCAAAAATTAAGTTTTAGGACTTTATGCGGATAATAATATTTATTTATTGTGTCCTGTTGTGCCTAATGTGTTTAAAAAGAATCTTCCAGGGGTTTATAGAATTCACGGTAGGTGGTCTCGTTCGAGTAAAAATGTAAACGTTCGAGCATATCGGCAGACGTCTTATACCCATAGGCTAATAGCCCGTTTACTCCCGTCTCTTTGCAAACCCTTTCGAATTCAAGATATAACTTTATTCCGATAGTTTTGTGCTGGAATTCTTTCCTTACCGCACAGAACCAGATCATAATTGCTCCGCTCACCATTTTCTCTCCACTGATAAATCCCTTAATCTGTCCTTCGGTTTCGTAAACCAGCGTAAGGCAACGTTCGTTCACCACCAGCTGCTCTATCCACTCCCTGTCGTAGGGAATCTCTTCATTGTATTTGAAAGGCTCCATGTCAAGGAGATGGTGGATCGCATTGATATCCCCCACCTGTGCTTTCCTGACTGCGTTAAAAGGAGGGTTGGTCTCCATGAGTCAATGGTTTTTATTGGTTAGTTTAGGCCATTTTATAGACAATATCCTTCACCCAGGCTGCCCATTCGGTATAACTCTTCGATTTGTCAAAGGTTTGCCAGGGGATCGGTTTCCCGATTTTAATGGTGAAGTGTTCCCCTTTTTTCTTGAAGAGTTCATCCACCAGGTACATCATTTCGATGTTGAACTTGATGTGGAAAAACTTGCGCAGGTTAGCCAGGTTGTAAAAGAAATTTGAATTCCTGCCTTCAAAGTAAATAGGAACTACATCCCGCTGGTATTCAATAGCCTTGGTGATGAAATTCTTCTTCCATTCCAAATCGGTAATCTTCCCTTTCACTTTGCGGGAGCACATTCCAGCCGGATACGTGAGCAGGTTGTTATCCGATTCGTACAGTTCCTGCATCATAGTGGCATGGTTCTTATTCTGGTTTCCAACCTTATTTACAGGTACAAACATTTCACGCAACGGGATCAGGTTCATCAGGATGTCGTTGGAGAAAAAACGAATTTTCCCATCATATTCTTTTCCAAGTAAATATCCGGTCGTAATCCCATCCAGTCCTCCCAGCGGATGATTCCCTGCAAAGATGTACTTTCCTCCGTGTGGCAGGTTCTCTTTTCCGTCGATGCTGGTAGTGACATGTATAAACTCAAAAGCTGCTTCTATAAACTCGAGGTTTTTTACTCCGGGATACCTGAGAAAAAAAGCATTGAGCTCTTTCTCATGCACAATTTTACGTAAGTAATTCACTATGAATTTAGGGACATGTGTATGGGGTGCTTTACTTTTCAGTACTTTTTCAATGTCAATGGTAATCGCCTCTGGTTTTTGCATGGAGTGAACGGGTTTAACTTCAGAATGCAAATGTACAACAAATGCGTTATTAATAAAAGTCTCCTGTGTTTGCGACACCGTTTCCGTTAATCTACCTCCCTGTTTGTGATTCAATACCTCTCATTCGAATAAAGTAATTGTGTTGAAAATGAATGATTCTAACCCTGGATTGAGATTATAGCTTTCAATTTCGGGTGTCCCTGTCCCCGGGATGCGTTTTGTCCTAACGCCTGGATAGGACGTGATGCCTGTTTCCGGCTTATCAATGTCATTTTACCTCCTGTTTTAGTCTTTCATCCCGGTGGATGTTTTATTCATGATGTCGACATCGTACTTATGATGTCCCATAGATGTCCCATAGATATCCCATAGATGTCCCATAGATATCCCATATCATTAATAGGTTATGATATCTAAGGTATATCTATGTTACCAATAAGAATAATTTATATCAAATCGGCGGTAAGATGGTGGGATGATGATGAGTTGGCAGGGAATGCGTTTATGGGAAAAAGAAATCAGGAAAAAAAGAAATTTTGTTTCCGATTAGGATCAGGATCATCCGGAGTCGGACAGATGTTTTTCATGGAATTTTTTAGCAAATGCCCGGTCAGGAATGTTGGCCATTTATCCAGGGTACTGCAAAAAAGGGACCCCGAGGGGTCGTTCCCGGATGAATCTTAAAGCCTTTTGAAATATTGTGATTTCAATGATTTCTGGTGGAAAAGCCGAAAAAAGGCAAACTCTTCCCCCACTTTTTGATTGATTTTGAAAAATCTGATGAAAATAGGATATAATCATCATAATACTAATTATATAGATAGAATATATAGTCTTTCAAGGCTGTTGAAAGGCTGTTGATAAGTTGTTCAAATACCTCAATTATATGGTTGTAAATTGTTGATAAATAATTTGTGGGGAAAAGTGGGGGATATGAAATTAATTTTATACTTTTACGGTTGAATAATTGAACCCGATTTAAAATGTCAACATTTATAGGTAAATACGAAGCAAAGGCCGATGTAAAGGGAAGAATCTTTATCCCTTCGGCATACCGCAAATTGTTACCGGAAGGTGAGAAAGAGCGGGTGGTGATGCGCCGTGATGCTGAAAACGATTGCCTGGTAGTATTTCCAGAGACGGTGTGGAATGAGAAGGTGGCGGATTTTAAATCCAGGTTGGATGAATGGAACCCCCTTGACCAAATGCTGTTGATGCAATTTATATCGGATGCTGAATGGCTGGATATTGATTCACAAGGAAGGATATTGATATCTAAAAAGAACTTGTTGGCCATTGGGATAGAGAATTCGGATGTGTTGTTTGTGGGGATGATTGACCGCTTTGCCGTGTGGAGCAAATCGAAATACGAAAAGGCCAGGCTGAGTCCTTCGGAATTTGCAGCCTTGCTAAAAGAGCGGATGTTGAAAAAATAGTTATTAATTGGTATTTTATAAAAGAATGTTCACCAGAATTGATTATTTTCGTTCCAATTAGATAAAAAAATAAAAAAAAGCGACTAAATGATTGAACCAGCATACCATACCCCGGCATTATTAAACGAAACAATCGAAGGACTGAACATTAAACCTGATGGGATTTATGTGGATGTTACTTTTGGAGGTGGAGGCCATTCCCGGGAGATCCTGACCAGACTCGGGAAAAACGGCAAATTGTTGGGGTTCGACCAGGATGAAGATGCTGTAAAAAATAAAATCAATGATCCGCGCTTTATCTTTGTAAAGAGCAATTTCAGGTATTTGAAAAATTTCCTTAGGTATCATCAGGTAGAGAAAGTAGATGGCATATTGGCTGATCTGGGTGTGTCATCACACCATTTTGATGAAGCTGAACGTGGATTCTCATTCAGGTTCGACGGGGTGCTGGATATGCGCATGAATACGAAATCGCCGCTGACCGCTGCATCATTGCTCAATACTTATTCCGAAGAACAACTGGCCAATGTGTTTTATCTGTATGGCGAATTGCGCAATTCGCGCAAGATAGCCAAAATGATAGTGGATGCCCGTGCTCAAAAGCCTTTTAAGATGATTTTCCCGTTTGTAGATCTGCTGAAACCACATATTGGGCGTGAAACGGAAAAGAAAGACCTGGCCCGTATATTTCAGGCCTTGCGCATTGAGGTGAACAAGGAAATGGATGTGTTGAAATCGTTGCTGGAACAAAGCCTGGAAGTGCTTAATCCTGATGGACGGTTGGTGGTATTGACGTATCATTCACTGGAAGACCGGCTGGTAAAGAATTTTATCCGAAGTGGAAACTTTGAAGGAAAAATAGAAAAGGATTTTTTCGGCAATGTCTTAGCTCCTCTGAAAGCTGTCAATACGAAAGTGATTGTGGCCGGTGAAGAGGAAGTGGAACGGAATCCACGTGCCCGCAGTGCCAAACTGAGGATTGCCACGTTGGTGAAGGAGGTAGTGGGTAGGAAGTAGTGGGTAGTGGGTAGTGGGTAGTGGGTAGTAAGTAGTAGGTAGAAAGAGGTAAGATGAGTTTTGAGCTTGTCAGAAAAATAATCAGAGTGGATACAACTAAGAAAATGAGCTTTTTAAAGAAGATGACAGAAGCCATTCGGGGAAGCGAAGACTTTTCGGATATTAAGTCCAGCACCATGCGGGATATCCTGAACGGGAACATACTGACCAAGAAATTCTTACAAAAGCAGTACGGACTATTCATCATGTTAGCCGCCCTGACTTTTTTGTATGTGGACAACCGGTTTTATTGCGAGACGCAATTAGTTAAGGAAATTGATTTAAAAAAGAAGATACTGGATTTAAAGTACGAATCGCTTACAATTTCGGCAGAGTTAATGGAAATCAGCAGGCAATCGAATGTGATGACTAAAGTGAACGAGAGTGGCATAAACCTGATTCAATCAACCACACCCCCTTTTGTGATTGAAGACAGTATACCCAAGAAATAGATGTCTGACAAACGTAAAAATATTGTCCTCCGTTTTGGCATAGTATACACCATTATATGCCTTTCGTTTTTTGCAGTGATCTACCGGATTGCAGTCATCCAATTTGTGGAACACGATCATTGGATGGCATTGGCAGCACAGACAGTAAAAACCAATATTGTTGTGAAACCAACCCGGGGAAATATCTATGCCTGCGATGGGCGGTTGATGGCCAGCTCCATTCCGACTTACTATGTATACATGGATTTGCGTGTACCTGCCTTGCATGAAAAAAACGGCAAGCTGTTTAAGAATAATATCGATTCGGTATCTGCCGCTTTATCCGAATTCTTCCGTGACAAGTCGGCTTACGAATACAGGATATTACTTACCCAAGCTTATCGGAAGGGAGTTGGAGAATTTCAGCTGTACCCTCATAAAATCTCCTATTCCCAGCTAAAACACTTAAAGACATTCCCGCTATTCCGGCTGGGGCGCAATAAAAGCGGACTTATTTCCAAAGCACTGTTTCGGCGGGTCAGGCCTTTTGGGTCACTGGCTAAGCGAACTATCGGAGATATTTATGCCGAGGAATCGAAAGGTGGGAAAAACGGGATCGAATTGAGCTTTAATTCATACCTGCTGGGGACTCCGGGTGTCTCTATCCGTCAGAAAATAGCGAATACCTATCTGGAAAATGTGATTGTAGAGCCTGTGGATGGCATGGATATCACAACGACTATTGATGTCGATTTGCAGGATATTGCAGAGAAGGCACTCATGGATGGTGTTAAGCAATTTGACGCAGCTGTGGGATATGTCATTCTAATGGAAGTCCATAGCGGGGAAGTGAAAGCCATCGTCAATTTACAACGAAATGAGGATGGAACGTATTCCGAAAATAAGAATGGGGCTGTCTCGGATATGGCAGAACCCGGTTCTACATTTAAAGTAGCATCGGTGATGGCGGCTATCGATGATGGCAGGATAAAAATGACGGATACGATCAATACCTATAACGGGCTATTTAAATTTGGAACCAGGACGATGACCGATCACAATGCCAATCACGGGGGATACCATAAAATTACAGTGGCGCAGGCTATTTATGCCTCCTCTAACATTGGTATTTCACGGGCCATTGTCAAGGCTTACGGGCATAATCCCTCGGAGTTTGTGGATAAATTATATTCCATGAAGCTGAATGAGCGAATGAACCTCGAAATACCGGGTGCTGCTGCTCCTCAGATCAAGCATCCCAAAGATAAAACGCATGAATGGTCGAACACAACCCTGCCCTGGATGTCGGTGGGTTATGAGACCCAGATACCCCCCATTTATACCCTGGCATTTTATAACGCCATAGCCAACGATGGAAAAATGATCCGGCCATTCTTTGTCAAGTCGGTGAGCCATAACGGGCAGATCATCAAAGAATATACCACCGAGGTGATTAATCCTGCCATTTGCAAGCCCTCCACGCTGAGAGATGTACGTTCCATGTTATTGGGGGTAGTGGAGGATAAACTAGGCACGGCACAAGGTGTCCGGTCAAAATATGTCCGTATCGCAGGGAAATCGGGAACAGCACAGATCTCTCAGGGCAAAGGGGGGTATAAAACCGGGGGAACCAAACATCAGGTGGCATTTGCGGGATATTTTCCATACGAGCATCCCCTCTACACTTGCATTTGTGTCATGCGTCAACCCGGAATCGGATATGCTTCGGGCGGTACCATGACGGGATCGGTGTTGAAAAACATAGCCGAACGGGTCATGGCCCTTAACTCAAACCGTAAACCGTCGCGGGTAAGTACGGATTCAATCGATTATGAGCATTTAATACCGACTTCGAAGGTTGGGTATTATAAAGCCATACAGACTGTTATGAGCGCCATGCAATTGCCATTGGCAGCCAATTCAACCGACTGGGTAAAGACATTCGCCGAAAAAAAACGGACCCGCATAGAGAAAATTGAAGTCACTAAGAATGTAGTCCCCGATTTAAGTGGGATGGGAGCCAAGGATGCTGTTTTTATACTTGAAAATATGGGATTGAATGTACGGGTTCAGGGACGCGGAAAAGTGGTGTCCCAAAACCTGAAACCGGGAACCTTTGTACGAAAAGGAAACTCTGTGATGATCAATCTTCAATAAACCAATTTGAACTAAATGTTATAATATAGACAACTATGATATTAACTGAAATATTGCAAAATGTTCTTTTGCTGAAAACACAGGGAGAGACGGAAATCGAAATCGGGAATATACAATTTGATTCACGGAAAGTAGTGAAGGGAAGTGTCTTTGTAGCTACCCGGGGAACAGCTTCGGATGGGCACCTTTATATACAGACTGCTATTGAACAAGGAGCTGTGGCGGTGATCTGTGAAGAATTTCCAGGTGAAGTGAATCCGGCAATTGCCTATGTCAAAGTAGAAAACAGTGCGGATGCTCTTGGAAAGATGGCTTCGGCATGGTATGGCTTTCCATCTTCGAAAATGACATTAGTAGGAGTGACCGGTACAAACGGAAAAACAACGATTGTCACTTTATTATACCAGTTGTTTCGGGAGCTGGGACATAAAGCAGGATTGCTTTCGACAGTGTGCAATTATGTAAACGACCTTCCCGTGGAAGCTACCCATACTACTCCTGATGCGATGGAGTTGAACGAACTGCTGGCTCAAATGGTAGCAGCCGGATGTGAGTATGCATTTATGGAAGTCAGTTCCCATTCCATTGACCAGCGACGAATTGCGGGATTGGAATTCGATGGGGGAGTATTCACCAATATCACCCGCGATCATATTGATTATCATTTGACTTTCGAGAATTACCTGAAAGCCAAGAAACTATTCTTTGATGACTTGCCTGCCGATGCCTTTGCACTGACCAATGCAGATGACAAAAACGGCCTGGTGATGCTACAAAATACAAAAGCTAAAAAATATACCTATTCATTACGTACCCTGGCGGATTTTAAAACACGTATCCTGGAACATGGTTTTGAAGGCATGTTGCTTGATATGAACGACCGGGAAGTCAATGTTTCCTTTATCGGGAAGTTCAATGCCAGTAACCTTTCGGCTGTATTTGGAGCTGCGGTTTTACTGGGTCAGGAAGAACTGGAAGTGCTGAGAATTATCAGTTCTTTACATTCGGTAGCGGGAAGAATTGAAACCTTCCATGCACCGGCGGGATATACTGCCATTGTGGATTATGCCCATACGCCGGATGCCCTGACCAATGTCATAAGTACTATCAACCAGATATTACAGGGAAACGGGCGATTGATCACCGTAGTCGGATGTGGTGGAAACCGTGACAAAGGGAAACGTCCCATGATGGCTCGTGAAGCGGTGAACGGGAGCTGGAAAGCTATCCTGACCTCGGACAATCCACGCTTTGAGGAACCCCAGGATATTTTAAATGATATGCTGGCGGGACTGGATATGGTTGAAAAGGCGAAAAGCCTGACTATTGTCGATCGCCGTGAAGCCATCCGCACAGCCTGTGCATTGGCCCAGGCGGGTGATGTAGTGCTTATTGCAGGCAAAGGACATGAAGATTACCAGATCATTCAAGGGGTAAAGCATCATTTCGACGACCGGGAAGAAGTGAAGAAGTGTTTTGTGTAGTTGATTGGTTAATTGGCTGAGAGGTTGTAAAAAAAAATAAAAATAATAAATTGTAAATCAGAAGCGTATGCTGTACCATTTATTTCAATACTTAGAGAAGATATTTATTTTTCCGGGAGCGCATTTGTTTAATTACATTTCGTTCAGAACGGGATTAGCGTTTATATTTGCACTATTACTTTCTACCATTTTTGGCCGTCAGATTATTGACTACCTGCAACGGAAACAAATAGGGGAAACTGTTCGGGATCTTGGTCTGGAAGGACAAATGAGCAAAAAAGGCACCCCCACCATGGGCGGCATCATTATCATTATTGCCATACTGGTACCAACGCTATTACTGGCTAACCTGACCAATACCTACGTGTTGTTAATGATTATTACGACAGTCTGGTTAGGTTTAATTGGTTTCCTGGACGATTATATCAAGGTGTTCCGTAAGAATAAAGAAGGATTGAGTGGCAGGTTTAAAATCGTCGGACAGATCGGGTTGGGCCTTATCGTTGGCTTAACCATGTATATGAGCTCCGATGTAGTGATCCGTGAGAATATTGAGGTGAAAGGACTTACGCACCGGGTTGAAAATGTCCTGTTTGCAAAACATGATATCAAATCGACCTTAACCACCATTCCATTTGTAAAAAACAACAACCTGAATTATGCAGCTGCCTTTAAATGGGCTGGTGATAAGGCTCAACGGTATGGTTGGATCCTGTTTGTACTGGTGTCTATATTTATAGTAACAGCAGTTTCAAACGGGGCAAACCTCACTGATGGGCTGGATGGGTTGGCTACCGGGTCCTCTGCCATCATGGGGGTTATTCTCGGGATACTGGCTTATGTGTCGGGTAATGTCAACTATGCGGGATATCTGAATATCATGTATCTGCCCGGGACGGGAGAGCTATTGATCTTTGCCGGTGCCTTCATTGGTGCTACCATTGGATTCCTATGGTACAATGCTTATCCGGCTCAGGTATTTATGGGCGATACGGGAAGTCTGACCCTGGGTGGTATCATTGCTGTATTCGCCATTGCTATCCGGAAAGAATTACTGATTCCTATTTTATGTGGTGTCTTCCTGGTTGAGAATTTATCAGTCATGATTCAGGTAGCCTACTTTAAATATACCAAGAAACGGTACGGCGAAGGAAAAAGGGTTTTCAAAATGACACCTTTGCATCATCATTACCAAAAGGCAGGGAATTCCGGAATCCAGGCTTACTTTCAACGTCCACTCATGGCGATGCCAGAATCGAGGATTGTGATCCGCTTCTGGATCGTTGGAATCATACTGGCAGCCATTACAATTATTACTTTGAAGATCAGATAAACCCTTAAATTCCCTTCCGATAAATCGGAATAAATTGCGGGGACTTAAGAGATATTGTTGATTGAAATAAATTATAAAAAACTGATTATCACTAATTATAGTAGTTTTCCATTCGGGAAATTGAAAAGGCTTATGAAACGAATCGTAATTTTAGGTGGTGGTGAAAGTGGAGTAGGAGCAGCTGTATTAGCCCAAAAGCAAGGCTTTGATGTCTTTGTATCCGATCTGTCCGAGATAAAACATCAATATAAGACTCTGCTGGATGAATACGGAATCGTGTGGGAAGAAAAACATCATACTGAAGCGTTGATTCTCAATGCCGATGAAATAATTAAAAGCCCCGGGATTCCAGACAAAGCGCCTATTATTAAAGAACTCCAGAAACAGGGTACGCCGGTTATCTCTGAGATAGAGTTTGCGGGTCGTTATACACAGGCCAAGATGATTTGTATTACCGGAAGTAACGGCAAAACCACCACCACCATGCTGGTGTATCATATCCTGAAAAATGCAGGCTTAAATGTAGGACTGGCAGGGAATGTAGGACAAAGCCTGGCATTACAGGTAGCAACAGGCATGTTTGATTATTTTGTGTTGGAACTGAGTAGCTTTCAGTTGGATGGTATGACCGAGTTTAAAGCTGATATTGCTATCCTGTTGAATATAACACCCGATCATTTGGACCGGTATGAATATAATTTCCAGAATTATGTAGATTCGAAGTTCAGGATAACCCAAAACCAGACCGAAGAAGATACGCTCATCTTTTGGGAGAATGATCCGGTTATCAAGGCCGAATTGAAAAAAAGAAACATCCATTCCACCTTGTATCCTTTTGCCATTGAACGAAGCGAAAAGACAAAAGCTTTTATCGAGCAGGATGAAATGATCATTAAAACATTAAAAACTCTATTTACCATGCCAACTTCAGAATTAGCATTAAAAGGGATTCACAATACTTACAATTCTATGGCGGCAGGATTGGCAGCCTCCATCGTAAACGTCCGGAAAGAGAGTATCCGACAATCGTTGCAGGATTTTCAAGGAGTGGAACACCGGCTGGAATATGTGGCAACTGTAAAAAACATACGCTTTATCAATGATTCCAAAGCAACGAATGTCAACTCCTGCTGGTACGCACTACAAAGTATGAAGACCCCTGTTGTTCTGATACTTGGTGGAACCGATAAAGGCAACGATTATGCCGAAATAGAAGAATTGATTCGTGAAAAAGTAAAGGGATTGATTTTCCTGGGACTTGATAATAAAGCCTTACATACATTTTTTGATGGTAAAGTATCGGCTATCTCCGATGCACGGTCGATGGAAGAAGCTGTACATGCCGCCTATAAAATGGCCAAGGAGGGTGATACGGTATTGCTTTCCCCTTGTTGTGCCAGCTTTGACTTGTTCACCAGTTATGAAGACCGGGGAAAACAATTTAAAAGCCAGGTGAGAAGTCTGTAATTTCCATGGCGGTTAAACCAAACATTAATGAACGATTTATGGAGACATTCCTAAAGAAATACTTAAAAGGTGACGCAACGTTGTGGATTGTGTTCTTTTGTCTGTGCATCGTTTCAGTAATCGAAATGTACAGTGCTTCAAGTACCCTGGCCTACAAAGCTGCAAACCATACTGCACCGATGCTCCGGCACGTAGGTTTCCTGACCGGGGGTGTCCTGATTGCTTTTTTTGTACATTTAATACCCTACCGTTTTATTCGTATCTTTTCCTATTTGGGGCTAATACTATCGACCGCATTATTGATTTTTGTTTTGTTTAAGGGACATAGTGAAAATGATGCAGCCCGTTGGCTGGTTATTGGCGGTGTTCAATTCCAACCTTCCGAATTAGCAAAACTCTCGGTAATA
>Ga0302205_10000308_pt1 | contig 21583 bp, 20 predicted proteins | sample II_Fen_E1_3_FD_194582 | JGI IMG/M metagenome (GOLD analysis project Ga0302205, IMG submission 194582) | Peat permafrost microbial communities from Stordalen Mire near Abisko, Sweden - II_Fen_E1_3 | ecosystem: Environmental > Terrestrial > Soil > Wetlands > Permafrost | place: Sweden: Abisko...
ATTATGTTCAGAACAAACAATTGCGGCGAGCTTCGCCTTACCAATGTAGGAAAGAAGACAACACTGGCCGGCTGGGTACAACGTACGCGCAAGATGGGTGGTATGACGTTCGTGGATATCCGCGACAGGTATGGCATTACACAATTGGTATTTAACCAGGATGTGAATGCTTCATTATTCGAACTGGCTAATACGCTGGGACGTGAATACGTTATTCAGGTGATTGGACAAGTAGCCGTACGAAGCAATAAAAATGCAAATATGGAAACAGGTGATATTGAAATCCTTGTTTCTGAACTGAATGTTCTGAACGAATCGAAAACGCCTCCTTTTACCATCGAGGATAATACCGATGGTGGTGATGATATCCGCATGAAGTACCGGTATCTCGATTTACGCCGTAACGTAGTTCGCCAAAATCTGGAACTCCGTCATCGCATGGCGTTTGAAACTCGCCGGTATCTGGATCAGTTGAACTTTATGGAAGTAGAAACACCTATTCTTATCGGATCTACGCCCGAAGGTGCCCGTGACTTTGTAGTACCATCCCGTATGAATCCGGGTGAGTTTTATGCCTTGCCACAATCACCGCAGTTGTTCAAACAGTTGCTTATGGTATCGGGGTTCGACCGTTACTTCCAGATTGCCAAGTGTTTCCGTGATGAAGATCTGCGTGCCGACCGTCAACCGGAGTTTACACAGATTGATTGTGAAATGTCGTTTGTCGATCAGGAAGATGTCTTGCAGATATTTGAGGGTATGGCGAAGCATTTGTTCCGATATGTCAGGAATGTCGGTTTTGAAGATACTTTCCCACGTATGACCTGGCACAATGCCATGGATCAGTATGGTTCCGATAAACCGGATATCCGCTTTGACATGAAGTTTGTGGAATTGAAAGAAGCCGTCTCGGGTCATAATTTTGTGGTTTTCGACAGCGTTCCGTATGTTGCCGGGATATGTGTCAAGGGATGCGCAGCATATACGCGTAAACAACTTGATGAATTGACTGATTTTGTAAAACGCCCCCAAATAGGAGCGAAGGGAATGATTTATATCCGTTGCGAAGCCGATGGTACTTTCAAATCTTCAGTGGATAAGTTTTATGCGGCTGACGATTTAAAAGGTATTGCTTCGAAATTCAAAGCTAAACCAGGGGATTTAATCCTGATACTGGCCGGTAATAAACGCAAAACGCAAAAAGCATTAGGCGAATTACGTCTTGAGATGGGAGCCAGGTTGGGTCTTCGCAATAAGGACGTGTTTGCACCGTTGTGGGTAATTGACTTCCCCTTGTTCGAATACGACGAAGAACTTCAACGATACTTTGCTATGCATCATCCGTTTACGTCTCCTAAACTGGAAGATGTTCCGTTACTGGATACAGCCCCCGGAGAGGTTCGTGCCAATGCGTATGACCTGGTTGTCAATGGAGTTGAGCTGGGTGGTGGATCTATCCGTATTCATAACAGTGAACTGCAAAACCGCATGTTTGAATTGCTTGGCTTTACACCTGAAAGGGCGCAGGCGCAGTTCGGATTCCTGATGAGTGCCTTCCAGTATGGTGCGCCACCTCATGGAGGACTGGCTTTCGGGTTAGACCGCTTTGTTTCATTATTTGCCGGACTCGACAGTATCCGTGATTGCATTGCCTTTCCTAAAAACAACTCCGGACGCGATGTTATGTGCGATGCACCATCAATCATCGATCAGTCGCAGTTGGACGAATTGAACCTGGTAGTAAATATTAAAGAGAAAAAAGCCTAATCGGGTATTGAAAATTATATTCTATTAAAGACTTAACAGAGTCACTAATCCTTTGGGGTTGGTGACTCTGTTGTTTTGAGGAAGGATGCCGATAGAGGCTTTCAAAAAGAGGGGTTTCTAAATACTACAAAATTCTATTTTACATAATATAAATTATAGGGCTTTTTGTCACTGCTTTTTCAATCCCTGAGAATCGCATGGATTTAGGTTCAATTGACAATCATTCAGGCTATTGTATTCTCCTGAAATTAGTTCCTGGTTATCGCAATGATTCTTTGTATTTTTTCCGGTCAAATAGAATCCGTATCAGATTGAAACGACAATCTGTACGGAACGTAACACAAAATGGATTTCAGCAGTATGGCAAGGTTTCGTTTTCATCTGATCAAACATCCATTCGTTGATCTAATCTGCCAACCGGGAATGATTTATAAAGTATCAGGAACCATCAATAAACTGATTTATTCCCGAAAATTCCGGCAAATTGCATTAGATTCTACGAATTAGAATAATCTGATAGATTTACCGGGTTTCTTTTGACTATAACAATCTTCCTCCTCTATTCCGAAATGTTAATTTCTTACTTTTTTGTCATAATCCCCCTACCCGACTTACTTTCTCCAATTCAGGCCTATTTTTGGCTGTTTTTTTACCGGCTTTTTGTTGATTTATTTTTGTCATCACAATACCATCATACTGCTACTACAATACAGATGTCCCTTAGATGTCCCATAGATGTCCCATACATATCCCTTAGATATCCCATATCATTAATATGTTATGATATCTATATTATATTTAAATTACAAATAAATATGAACTGTATTTATACAGTGATAAGATACTAATTCCATAATTATCAGATGCTAAAATTATTCGGCTACAATATATTCTGGTTTATATCCCGAGGTTAAAACCATCGGGTTACAATATCGTTCATGCCTCCGGCATTTGCTGCATAATAGATGCAGGAAGTTCCGTAGGAACGACCGACATTGTAGCCGTGGAATTTATTCCATGGCAATCTAAATGAAATACAATGTAATTCAAAACATTAGAATGATTAGTTTGTTTTAAATTTAATAAATCCGGGATATTATGGCAAATACCTATCATCAAATGTATATTCAGACTGTTTTTGCAGTGAAATACAGGGAAGCAAGAATTGCAAAAGAATGGAAAGCGCAACTAATATCAGTTATTGGTAATTTAATCAATGAGACCGGTTGCAAGACAATCAGTGTGAATGGTGTGGAAGACCATGTACATTGTTTCTTCGGACTGAAGCCAGCCATAGATGTTTCGAAAGTAATGCAAATGGCAAAAGCAAAATCATCGAAATGGATCAATGAGAGTGGTATTCTTCAGCAGAGGTTTGAGTGGCAGGAAGGATTTGGAGCTTTTTCGTATAGCCAATCGCATATTGATGCTGTATTTCATTATATTGAGAATCAGGAAAAGCATCACAGCAAGCAGACTTTCATTGATGAATATATTGAGATGTTACAGAAATTTGAGGTGAAATATAATAAGGATTATTTGTTTAATGAGCTAATCTGAATAATCATTATTTTTCTCTATTTTTCAAAGGATAAAATCTATCTCTATATCTACCTCTATATCCCAAGGTTAAAACCTTTAGAATGATTATCTATATCTCTATATCTACCTCTATATCCCAAGGTTAAAACCTTGCGCAACAAAATCGTCCATGCCTACGGCATTTGCAGGATGCTTATCCTTATTTCTTTTTCCCCAAGGTTAAAACCTTGCGTTACAATATCGTCCGTGCCTACGGCATTTGCTGGATGCTTATCCTTATTTCTTTTTCCCCGAGGTTAAAACCATCGGGTTACAAAATCGGTCATGCCTACGGCATTCGCTGCATAGAAGCAGGAAGTTCCGTAGGAACGACCGATATTGTAGCAATGGAATTTATTCCATTGCAATTTATTTTTTATTTTATTTTTTATTCTCTTTTGGTTTAGTTTCTATCGGAAGGATACCACCCGCCATATCACCAATGATGTTTATCAGTTCACTGCCTGTAGGGATTACTATCTTGGCATTCTTTGAAAGGGATACCTCCACAGCTTCCAGTTTACGCAGTAGTTGGGCATTGCCTATGAAGTATTTGTTGGCAGCATCATTCACCAGACGGATAGCTTCAGCTTCCCCTTCGGCATGCAGAATCTTGGATTGCTTGAAACCTTCGGCCTCCTTGATAGAAGCGCGCTTGATACCATCGGCTACTGTCTCGGCAGCTGTGGCAGAATCAATAGCAGCTATCTTTTCATTTTCAGCTTTAACTACTTTATTCATGGTCTCCTGCACATCCTTGGGAGGATCAATCTCTTTGAGTTCGGTACGTACGATCTCAATACCCCAGTTTTCCGTCTCATGATGCAGCGTATTATAGAGTTCTGCATTGATCTTGCCACGTTCGCTGTTGGCTGATTTAAGGGTCAGCGTACCGATAATGTTACGCAGGGTAGTACGTGCCAGGTTGACAATCTGGTACCTGTAATTGTTGACATTGTAGATAGCCCCTTTGACACTTTCTTCTTCAGCTTTCACACGGAAGTATACCTGTGCATCGACACTGGCATTCAGGTTATCGTTGGTAATGATTTCCTGGGGATCGGCATTCACCATTTGTTCGGTAATATTGACGATAAACATTCTATCAATCACCGGAATAATCCAGTGAAAACCGGGTTTAGCATATTTATTATACTTGCCAAGCCTTTCAATTAAGCCCCGTTCGGTAGGACGAATAATTTTAATACCGGTAAAAAAAACGAGGACCAAAAAAATAATGACATACACATAGATCATAGCAAACTCCCTTCTTTTTAAATGAATAAATAATTTATCTAATTGAAAATGGAAATAATCCCTGTAAAGTTACAATGTATTTTTAAGTAATGTGTTACATTCCTTTTTTTAATTAAAGATTCCTGAGTCTTATATTTAATAGTCTTGTAATCTTATAACTAACATAAAACAGGTTGTGAAAGTTGACTTATTTAAGGCGTTTATATCCGATTTGTTTATAAAATATGAGTAAAACAGGGCCGGATTTAAAATAATGAGGTTCGCTCCTGCCCTATTGCCATCACCCATTCTTGGACAGTTTGAGCAGTTTAAATCTGATTTTTAATGAGCTAATAAACAAAGTTAAAGAAATGATTTGAAATGTAAATTAAAATATGTAGTTTTGAGCTTTATTAAGGATATTTTCAGGTCAAACAATTCTTTTGAGCTGAATAATTACCCTTAATGACTTTGTCCAAAAATAAATCATTGACTATGAACAAATCAGCTTTTATATATTTCGGCTTGTTTCTATTCGCTGTACCGTTTGCTTTTGGCAATATTAATTATATTGACCTGAATCAAATTGAGAACGGAGAGAAATACCGCTCTTATTTTTCGTACGTGAAGGACCATCAGGCTTTGTATAACCATTGGTCCCCTGAATGGAAATATGATCAGAAAAAAGAGGATATCATTGCGAAATTAAAAGAAGCTTATTCGGTATTTGAATCCATTCCGGATAAGAACGCAGAATTGTTGTTGCTGACAGCGGATATCTCACACTATTTATACAACCTGGACGTAAGCAGTCAGTACCAGCCTGCTGTTGATCATTATCTGGCAGCTATAGGCAAGAGTCCTGATGATTACCGTGCGTACTGGTTCCTGGCTAATCATTATGCTTTGAGCGATCATGCGGTCAAAGGGGCTGAGATGTTCCTGAAAGCAGAAAAAATACTGCCAGAGGTCAAACCGGCTGATTTCTGGGAGGAATACGGAAGATCAATGGCTTTTGCCAATATGCCCTCCCATGCCATTTACAGCATGGATAAAGTACGGAGTATCCTTGGAAGGGAAGGACATACTGAGGATTTACTGGGACAAGGCATTCTGAAACAACTTGGAGAAGCGAACAGGAATCTGAATTACAAAAAGGAGGAACTCTGGTATGCGTCAAAAGGAGAAAAAGTGGCTTTTATCAGCCGCCTGCTGGGAATTAAAATCCTGGTTGATTCAACCTGGCATGTTTTACCCTTTAACTATTCGAACCATTCTTGCGGGTTTACAATAGAACCCCCCATGATAAAAAACAAAAGAGGGAAAGAAATAGGTTTTTCGATTGCAGTAATAATGAAAACAGCCAATGATTCGGATAAACTGGAAGATTATATAAACAATATTTCAGGGAAATATCAGAATAAGACCAGAATTCAATTCTCAGATAAATACAACAATCTGATAGCCTTCGAGATAAAGGATAAAAATACGTATAAGGATTTGGGCGGATCCCATTTATATTCCATTGGCATTGAACGTATTTCCCCCGAATATCCGGGTCTGTTGCTGGAGAATCCGGTTGCTTTGCCGAATAAGGAAACAGGCAAGGTAAATTATTTTACAGCAACCGGAGGCAAGACCCGATTTAAAGGAAAAATATTTTATAATATACTCCTGGATACTTGCGAAGATATTCATGACCAGTCGTTTGCTATCTTTACATCTTTTTTTGAACAACAACTGGTTATTGAGTAACAGGTTGTTATTACAAACATTACATGGTTACCCGGGCTGATGGAATAAATGATTTGTGATGCCTCTCCATAATTTAAACAAAGAAGATTATTAAACAACATGAGAAGAACAGACCGTGAAATTACCGGGGATGAAGCTATTACAATACTGAAAAATGGAGAATACGGGGTACTATCGATGTGCACTCCAACGAATGAAGGATACGGAATACCGTTAAATTACGTTTTATTCAACAACGCACTTTATTTTCATTGTGCCAAAGTGGGTTCAAAGTTAGAATCATTGAAGAATAATTCGCAAGTTTCGTTTTGCGTGGTGGGTAAAACTACTGTATTACCGGCATCGTTTGGCACTCTATATGAAAGTGTGATAGCCTCAGGAAGTGCCTCTGAAGTGGACGAAACAGAAAAACAGGAAGCTTTAAAGCAATTTATTGAAAAGTATTCCGCAGAATTTATACCGGAAGGGACTGAATATATCACAAAATTATTCGACAGGGTGAGCGTTATAAAGGTTACAGTAGAATCGATAACCGGAAAAGCCAGAAAACAATAAAAGATAAGTCGCTAAAAACATGGCTATTCTTTTAGAAAAAATGCAATTACGAAAAATTATAAATTAGAATGTCTAGACTAGAAAAACTCTCAATACTGCACTTATTGAACCTTACTCCTTCTTATTGTGTTTTTATATTTGACAACTTTTATGCATTAACGAAGAAAGTTGCCAAATCTGCAAACCGATGAAAGGATTATTTTTATTTCTTTTGATTCTGTGTTTCGCCATGTTTTCTTTTGCTCAAACGAGCAATGCCAGCCATGATAAAAAGCCTGCAAAGAGCTTTCATTCTGATGCGTCCGGGATGAAAATGTATGTTCTGGTTCTGCTTAAAGAAGGAAGTCATAATGTGACCGACAAAGTGGTAAGAGATAGTTTGTTCAAAGATCATTTTGCTACGATAAACCGGTTGATCACGCAAAAGAAGATGGTTGTTGCCGGAGAGGTTGTAAAGAATGACCTGGCTTACCGCGGTGCCTTTATACTCGATGTCAGCACGATGGAGGAAGCAAAGTTGTTGCTGGCACATGATCCGATCCTAACCGAAAAAATTCTTGATACAGAATTTTATTATTGGTATGGTCCGGCAGCATTACCGGCACACCTGCTAAATAGAAATTTGAGAACTTTTACGAATCAACAAACTCAGGCTTATTAACCGGAAAAAATTGTTGAATCTGTACCTGATTGATAAAACACAATAAAAAAACGAAAAACACATGAAAAATATCCTTGTATTTGGCGCTTCGGGAGGAACCGGACTGGAAGTAGTAGAACAGGCACTGGAAGCGGGCCATCAGGTAACAGCTATTTTGCGTAATCCCGACAAGTTTCCTATTCGTCATGAACAGTTGAGAATCATCAAAGGGGATGTACTTGTACCACAGACCTATGAAAATGTATTTTTCGGTATGGATGCTGTTATTTCCTGCTTAGGAAGCAGGAACAGGGAATTTACCACTGTTTATTCCGTAGGAGTACGAAATATCCTCCGAGCTATGCAAAAGGTGGATATGGATCGTATCATCTGCCTTTCGGCCGGTGCAGTGGAAATAGATCCGGATGCTTTCTTCCTGAAGAGATTTGTGATAAAAAACATTCTACAGAGAATATTCAAATACAGCTATGCCGATATGCTTTTGATGGAGACTATATTACGTGAATCTGACCTGAATTGGACTGTTATACGTCCACCCAGATTATTGAACGGTGACAAGACCGGAAAATACCGTACCGGCATCAATGAGTTTATTCCTCATATGTCATCTCTGACGCGTTCGGATCTGGCGGATTATATTCTTCATCACCTGGAGGACGAAAAAACATTTAAAAGCAAGGTGGAAATATCGTATTAACTTTCACTCCCGGATATTTGACAACCCTTCCACCAGCCGGACATTGTGACATCCGATTGATAGAAGGGTTGTTTATTAAAAAATGTTTACTCTTTAAACCATATTGTGCTAATAATGTCTATGGAATATGGAATTAATCTAATTAATACCATTTAAAACAACAAAGACGTATATTTACATCTTAAAATAATCAAGGTACCGTGCCTGCTACCATCAACAGGTTTACAGGACGGTACTGAAACAAATAGTTATGCCTCCATCCACCTCCGACCCGTTACACGGAATCACCCTGAAAGCAATATTGGAACAATTGTACGAATGTTATGGTTGGGAAGAGCTATCCAATCGCATTCACATTAACTGCTTTTATGAAAATCCGAGTATTAATTCCAGTTTAAAGTTTTTACGCAAGACCCCTTGGGCCAGAACCAAGGTGGAAGAGTTATATATCGACTTGTTTAATGCTAGATTAACGTAACGAAAGTAGAAATACAAGCAACAAGTTCTATTTTATACTTATTTCAAAAAAATCTTATTCCAATAATTAAACATGAAAATTAAGACAAACAGGCAACATGCCATTTCTTATTTGAAAATTCCGTTCATGGCAGGGCTAATTCTTTTATCCGGATTGGGCTATGCACAGGAAACCAAAGAGGTTAAGAAGTATTCAACGATTGACTATGCCCCGTTTAACGATAACGGTGGTCATTGGTATAGTATAGCCGATAAACATAACCTGATTAATGCCCTGCCTGATCGTCCCCGGTATAAACCGACTGAAATTGCGAAAATAGCCGATAATATGTTGCTGTTTCAAAAAAACAACGGAGGTTGGCCCAAGAACTATGACTTTTTTGCAATCCTTACTCCCGAACAGGCAAGTATTGTAAAAGCAGCAAAAGGCGAAATAAATACTACATTCGATAACGGAAGTACGTATACACAAATTGCGGCATTGGCGATTGCTTACTATAACCTGAAAGAAGATAAATATAAAGATGGTTGTATCAAAGGGCTGGAATTCATAGTGCAATCCCAGTATAAAAACGGAGGCTGGCCGCAATATTATCCTATTGAAAAGCATAATTATAGTAGCCATATTACTTTTAATGATGGTGCCATGATGGGAATTATGCTCTTGTTGAAAGATATATTGGATGGTGAGCCACTCTATACATTTGTTGATGCTAAACTTAAGGGAAAGATTCAGGTGGCTTATAATAAAGGGGTAGAGTGTATCCTTAAAACACAAATTAATGATGCGGGAAAGCCAACTGCCTGGTGTCAGCAATATGACGAAGTCACCTTGCAGCCTGCCTGGGCACGTAAATTTGAACCTGCCTCTATCTGTAATAAAGAAAGTTGTGACATCGTCTCTTTTTTAATGAGCATCAACCACCCGAGCAAAGCAATCATTGAATCGGTACAGAATGCAGTGCTATGGTTTGATGAATCCATCATTCACAATACCCTTGTGAAAAGAATAGATGCTCCTAAAGTTCAGACTCCTTATAAAGTTTCGGCATATGATCGTGTTGTCGTGATTGACAGCACAGCTCCTGCTATCTGGACCCGTTATTATGAACTGAAAACACATCGCCCAATGTTCTGTAACCGGGATAGCAAGATTGTTTATTCATTAGCTGAAGTAGCCCGTGAAAGACGCGATGGTTACGGCTGGTATACCTACGATCCACAAAAAGTACTGAATAAATACCTTAAATGGCAGAAAAAGTGGGCTGCCGACAGGAATGTCTTAAGTTCTAAATAAAATTTCTGTTTTATTCTGAAGTCCCGAATTCATTGATATGGATCCGGGATTTTCTTTATTATGAAGATCGGTTCATACGTTTCCCTGCTATTTGTTTATTTTAGGTCTGGTAATCAGGAACAACATGTGATTTACACATTTTCAATAATAAAAATGCAATAAATAGGTTTATCCGGTTTATATGACTTACTTTGTAGGTATCGTTATTTATTTAACAATTAATAAACTCTATATAATATGTGTTTTTCAGCAGGAGCAAGCTTTGCAGGAGGTGTAGTTATAACAGCTATAGGCGTTGCAACAATGATTAAAGTTCATAAACCTTCGCAGATTGTATTTGCCAGTATTCCATTATTCTTTGGCTTTCAGCAATTTGTAGAGGGTGCTTTGTGGTATATATTACAACATCAGGAATATGCACAATACCAAAGTGTATTCGCACATATTTTTTTGATCATGGCTCAGGTATTCTGGCCCGTAATGATTCCCATTGCGGTACTGCATATGGAAAAAAACAGAAAGAAAAAGAGGATATTGTGGACTTTGCTCAGCATTGGTATGGTTGTTTCCTTGTTTTTTACTTATTGCCTGTTGAACTATCCGGTAACTCCGGAAATTAGTGGGTATCATATCGAGTATAATGCAGAAAATCCGTTACTCCTGTCCCATATAGCTTTTGGATTGTATTTAATAACTTCCATTACCCCGCTTTTTGTCTCGAGTGTAAAGAGAACGCACCTGTTAGGTATATTAATGTCTTTATCCTGTTTAGTCACTGTTATCTTCTTTACACAATACCTGACGTCGGTATGGTGCTTTTTTGCAGCGTTGATCAGTGCCGTTATTTTTTGGATTTTATCAGACTCTAAAAGAAAATATAAATTTGATAAACAAACTTACAGTGCCCATCGTTGTGATATCAATCTATAATATGAAAAAAACGCTGAAAATATGTTTTGGATATTTGTACTGGTATTTTTAGGGGCATTCCTGTTTGATGTTGTTCCTATACCTTTTCCTCCTGCATTCACCATTATGGTATTTCTGCAGATTATGTTTGATTTGGATATCTGGTGGGTGATTGTAGTGGGTGTTGCAGGGTCTATTCTTGGGAGATATGTGCTCACTTTATATATTCCCTTTTTGGCAGGCAAGATATTTAAAAAGTCAAAGAATGAAGATGTTGAGTTCCTTGGCAGTAAAATGAAAGAGAAAGGTTGGAAAAGCCAGTTGCTGATTCTTGCCTACTCCTTATTACCCCTTCCCACCACTCCATTATTTCTGGCAGGCGGCATGGCTAAAATAAAACCCTTATTTATTATTCCGGCGTTTTTCGTAGGCAAATTCACCAGTGATGCCATTACGGTACACTTGGGCCGGTATGCAGCCGAAAATGTCACCAATGTTCTGGAAAGTGCCTTATCTTTGAAGTCAATGGCCAGTCTGGCTGCAGGCTTGTTGCTTATTAGTGCGGTACTCTTTATTGACTGGCGCACACTGATTCAAAAGAAGAAATTCCAGCTTAATTTTAAGATCTGGAATTGAATTTTGATTGGAGCAATAAATAGATAGTCCTTAATTGCTGGATCATTAATCTTTCAGAGAAAGTCTATATAGGATCTTTTATATATAAAAACCTGCCATGATCAGGCAGGTTTTTTGAATTACTCAAGGAATATTCCACTATATGACCGTAATTGATTTTATTAAAGCTGAATCAAATTAATGTATTCTTTCAGAATAGACAGTGAATAATCTCCGGCATGTTGATTGACAAAGGCAATAGCTGAAATGTGCGCTTGTTCATCTGCAGTATCCGAGATAACACGAACCACAGTCAACGGAATACCAAAATCATCACATACCTGAGCTACAGCAGCTCCTTCCATTTCGGCACACAGCACGGAAGGAAGGTTTTTCAGTAATGCATGTTTCATTTCAGTGCTTGAAATAAATAAATCGCCACTGGCAATATCTCCGGTCAGCATTTTAGGATTGGTAATATCCTGTTCTGAAAGTATTTCCCTAAATCTCTTGTCATTCTTAAGAAAGTTATGGACTGCCTGTGTCATGGTATCCACATTCTGTTGGGGTGTTTCGTACGATGTTTTACCTGTTAGAGGTATTTCAAAACGACGCATTAAAGGACGTGCATCCATATCATGCTGGAATAACCGTTGACCAACCACAATATCTCCCACACTTAGTTCGTGGGAGATAGCCCCAGCAACCCCTGTAAAAATGATCCTGTCTACCTTAAAATGCAGAATCAAATTGGTTGCTGTAGTTGCTGCAGCCACTTTACCCCAACGTGAGAAAACTGCCACTACGTCCTGGCCGTATAAATCACCACGATAATAAACGCGACTTCCGCTTTCAACAATTTCCTTGTTGTTTATAGCACCTATTATTTTGTCCATTTCTTCGGGCATGGCACCCATTATTCCAAGTAGCATATTTATTATTTACGATTTTGTCATTTACCATTTACCATTTAGTTGGCAAGTTTGGTAATACGTTGATATAATGTTGGGTGTGAATAATGGAAGAAGACATACAACGGATGAGGCATTAAATTACTCAGGGAAGTGGCTGACAGTTTCTTTAATCCTGATTCCAACTGTGGTGCATATCCGTAGGAAGCTGCAAATGCATCAGCCTGATATTCGAATTTACGTGAAAGGACATTCATAAATGTATCCAAAATAAGTGAAATAGGCGTATACAAAATACTAAATGCTAATGCATTGAGATGAAATGATGCACTGCTTCCCCCTAAAGCCTGTGCAAATGCGTCACTTTGAAGGATATATCCGAAAGCAAAGAATAATAACAAGGTATACGGAATAGAAATTAAAAAATTTATCAAGGTATGTTTGTGTTTATAATGTCCCACCTCATGGGCAAGCACTGCAACAATCTCTTCTACCGACATTGAATCCATCAACGTATCGTACAGTACGATACGCTTTTTATTTCCAAGTCCGCTAAAATAAGCATTTGCTTTGGTAGAACGTTTTGATCCATCAATCACAAAAATGTTATCCAGCTTAAAACCTGATTTCAAAGCAAACTTCTCAATCTCTGTACGCAATTCACCTGCTTCCAGTGGTGTTTGCTTATTGAACAGGGGAACAATGATTTGTGAGTAAAACATAGTCATAAAGAGACTAAAGGCAGTAACCACCGCCCAGGCAAGTAACCAGAAGTAAGTTGGGGTGAGTGTATAGATCCAAATAACTACAAACAATATGCCTCCTCCCAGTACAATAGTCATACCCAGTCCTTTCAACTGGTCAAGAATATACAGTTTGGGTGTTATTTTGTTGAATCCGAATTTTTGTTCAATAACAAAGGTATCGTATATTTCAAAAGGGATATTCAGGATATCATTGGCAAAAAATAAAACACCAAAGAAGATAATTGGTGTCCAGATAGGGTTTTGAATGTATTGTTGTATCAGGTTATCCACAAAAATAAACCCACCAAATGCAAACATGATCAGGATGATAATAAAGCTGAAGCTGCTTGTCAACATACCAAACCGAGAGTTTGTTCTAAAATAGTCTTGTTGCTTTGCATATTTCTCAGGATCATAAATATCCCGTAAAAGCAGGGGAAGTTCTTTCCCGGACATTTTTATATTCAGGAATGCCAGATAGCGTTCCAAGGCAAAATCAGCAACCAGTATGACAATTATGATAATGAAAAGAATTTGAGCCATGGTGTTTCAACTGTTTATAAAAGTGCAAATATAGGAGTTTTGGCAATTAGAATTGCTATTTGTCAGCAAATCAGCTTAATTTGAAGGGTTTTACTGTAGTATAGGTTAGTATGTGAAATATCTTGAAGAGAAAGTATATTAAACGCATTTATTCGTCTTAATATCTTACAGCGTTAATGTTCTCAATATTCCCTATGGCCAAATATAGAGCTTCCAATGCGAACCAACGTGCTTCCTTCTTCAATGGCAAGTTGGTAATCGTCGGACATTCCCATGGATAATTCGCAGAAGGAAGGTTTATTTGTGAAATATTGTTCTTTAGCCTTATCCAGTAAAGCTTTCAGACCTTTGAATTCATTACGGATCTGTTCCCTGTTTTCTGTATATGTTGCCATTCCCATCAAACCACAGATATTAATTCCGGAAAGTTCTTTCCATTTGCCGTCTGATAATGTTTCCATTAGTTCTTCTGCTGAGAAGCCAAATTTGGTTTCTTCCTTTGCAATATGGATCTGCAGCAAGCAATTTACTGTTCTCCCGGCTTTTATGGCCTGCTTGTTTATTTCTTCCAATAGTTTATAAGAGTCCACCCCATGGATTAATTCCACAAATGGAACAATGAACTTAATTTTATTGGATTGAAGATGACCTATGAAATGCCATAAAATATCGTTGGGAAGAGTCTCTTGTTTTCCGCAAAGTTCCTGTACCTTGCTTTCTCCAAAAACACGTTCTCCACATTTATAAGCTTCCATTAGTGTTTCATTGGGATGGAACTTGGATACACACACTAGCTTCACATTAGCCGGTATGTGTTTTCTTATTTCTTCTATATTTTGTTGGATAGACATTTTTTACTAATAAAACTTTTCCAAAGTTTATAACTTTGGAAAAGTTAGTTGATTATTATGACTGTGGTGCTGCAAAAGGGTATACATCTATGATCGTAGTTTCTGTGATAGCTGCCACCTGGTAATCAGCCATGGAGCCTTTCATTCCTTCTTTTAAACCATCCCAGGCTTCTTTGACATCATTTGCCTGAACCATCATAGTAGTGGCAATACGTTTCTCAATACCTTTTTCTTCATCAAGAGAGATAAAAAATACTTTACAACGATACCATTTATCTCCGTTTTCATTCGTAAAAAGTTCATTGATCTTCGCCCTGCGGATATTGGAAACAATGAATTCACCGCTGATAAAAGGTTTCATTTCCTCGTTGATGCGTGCTTCAGCTTCAGTAAATGATAAGGCATCTACCAGATAAGCTTCACTCACTTTGACTATTTTGCCCTCTTCGGCAGTCTTTTCATACTTAATTTTACATTCGAACCAGTTCAGCATAATGATGTATTGTTTTAAAAGTCAATTGTTTATTATTAATTTATATTAAATTTTTCAGGAATACAAAGATAAGAAATTCTTTCAAGACCAGACGCTTTTACATACAAAAACACCATATAAGTCCGTTACATTTAGGCTTATATGGTGCTAATTAAAAGGTTAGTTTAAAACTATGCTTGAACTTTGTCTTCCTTACGGAGAGGAATTCTCATTTTGTAGAATGAACGCCAGACAAATACTAATGCAACAACAAGGAATCCGGCTCCGATTACTCCGCTGTAATCAAAACCATTGCTGGCACTAGCATCCAATCTTATTTTCAATGCGATTTCTGTAGCTAATAAACCGAACAACGTGGAGAATTTAATAATAGGATTCAAAGATACTGAAGATGTATCTTTAAAAGGATCACCTACTGTATCTCCAATAACAGCAGCTTCGTGCAATGGAGTACCTTTTTCTTTTAAGTCTACTTCAATAACCTTCTTGGCATTATCCCAAGATCCACCTGCATCTGCCATATAAATTGCCTGGAATAGACCGAAAGTAGCTATGGAAATAAGATAAGCCACAAAGAAATTACTATCGAAGAATGCAAACCCAAGTGTAAAGCAAATCAAAGTAATAAAAATGTTCCACATTCCTGTTTGGGCATATTGGGTACATATTTTTACCACTTCTTTAGAGTCCTCTATATTGGCTTCTTTTTTGTCTAAATCAAATGTACTTTTAATAAATTCAACCGCACGATATGCACCGGTGGTAACAGCTTGCATTGAAGCGCCACTGAACCAGAACACCACTGCTCCACCACAAATCAATCCTAACAGGATAGGTGCTGAAGTTAATGATACGCTTAGCAGGCCTTTGCTTTCCAGAAGTAATATGATGGAGAAAATCATGGTGGTTGCTCCTACTACGGCTGTTCCGATTAATACTGGCTTTGCAGTTGCTTTAAATGTATTGCCGGCAGAATCATTCGCTTCAAGGTAATGCTTACCAAGTTCAAAATCAGGAGTAAATCCAAAATCCTTTTCAATCTCTTTTTCTATGCCAGGAATCTGATCGATTTGTGATAACTCGAAAATAGATTGAGCATTATCGGTTACCGGTCCGTAACTGTCAACAGCAATGGTAACAGGTCCCATACACAGGAATCCGAAGGCTACTAAACCAAAGGCAAAAATGGAAGCGTGAGGTCCAAGAATGGAAGTAAGTCCAAGCTGACTAATAAAATATGCACCAGTCATCAATCCGACAATTAAAATGCCTGTCCAGAAAGCCCCAAAATTACCCGATACAATTCCGGATAGAATGTTTAAGGAAGGTCCACCTTCACGGGAAGCAGTTACAATTTCATTTACGTGAGCTGATTTTGAACTGGTAAACAGTTTTGTAAACTCAGGAATCAATACCGCTGCCAGGGTACCACAACTGATAATACCGGCGAGTTTCCACCAGAGTGAAGCATCGGCAGCATTCCCTGTTATCTGGGCTAAATCGCCTACCAACAAATGACTCATGAAGAAAGATGTAGAAATACTCAATATGGCTGCAATCCAGATTAAACGCATCAGTGGTTCTTCAAAATCAAACATTTTAAGTCCTTTGTATTTGCGTTTTGATATAGCCTGGTTTATGAAGTAGGATATCCCGGACATAAGATCCATTAAGAACCGCATACCAAATATCCATACAATAAGCTTTGCCTGAATTTCCCCGATCAGTTCCGGTTTTCCGGGAAATGCAAAAGGAACTGCCAGGGTGATAAATGTAATCAGCGCAACGCCGGTTACCCCATAGGTCTCAAATCCGTCTGCAGTAGGGCCTACACTATCCCCTGCATTATCCCCGGTACAATCTGCAATTACTCCGGGATTGCGTGGATCATCTTCTTTTACGTTGAAAACTATTTTCATTAAGTCGGAACCTATATCGGCAATTTTTGTAAAGATACCTCCTGCAATACGCAGAACACTTGCTCCCAAAGATTCTCCAATGGCAAATCCAAGGAAACATATACCCACTATTTCGCGTGGAACGAACAACAGGATGATAACCATCATGACTAATTCCAGGGAAATAAGGAACAGGCCCACGCTCATACCTGCACGCAATGGTATGTCTACAACATCCCATGGTTTTCCTCGAAGCGAGGCAAAAGCAGTGCGTGAGTTGGCATAGGTGTTGATACGTATGCCGTACCAAGCTACTGCGTATGAACCTCCCATACCCAGAATAGAAAAGAAAAGTACATATAATAAGATACCCACTGTCTTCCCCTGAAGAGCCAGGAAGTAATAAGACATTATAATTGCAACGAATGCAAAAAGCATCAACAGGAATTTACCTTGTTGCAATAAATAAGTCTTACATGTTTGAAAGATTATTTCCGATACTTTCAACATTGAATCATGGGCTCTTTGCTTTTTAACCTGCGAAAAGAGCCACAAACTGATACTGAGCGTCACACAGATAACCAGTGCTCCGTAAAATAAGAAATCCCAGGAGGAAATAACCTGGCCGAAAATGTGAAATTCTCCGGCATGTAAGTCCGGAATAGCAATGTCCGCCTCACTGGCAAACGTGCTCATGGTTGTCAGCATCAAGCCAAACAACAGCAACACCATTCTTTTAATTTGTTTCATAAAATACTATTAATAATTAGAACTGGAGAAAAATTAATCGTAAAAAAATAAAAAAAATTCTCCCAAAATTAATACAACTTTTTCATTATACAATTTTTTTTTAAAAGAAAAATTTAATCAATTTTATGTTTGAAAGCATATTTTTGTACGTATTTTCTTTTTCAGACAGATATCTGGCTTTAATTTATAATTCGATTTAAGAAAACCGTATATAGTTCGTATAATTATTTATTATAATGGATTATGATTACAGACATTGAACATTTACTTAAAATTATGATATAATTATTAGCTTTAAGCATTATAAGATAGAAAAATTGAATTATAAGATGAAAATTAGAATGCAATAAACCCAACAACCAAATAATTTGACTAAAAGTTGTACCTTTGTAATCTCAATTAAAAAAATATGGGCAGAATACTTGCAATTGATTATGGACAAAAGCGGGTTGGATTGGCTGTGACCGATATGCTTCATATTACAGCCAATGGATTGGATACTGTTTTGGTGCATGATGTCTTGGATTATTTGCAGAAATACATTGACAAAGAACCGGTCGAAAAATTCGTGATAGGATTACCAAAGCAATTAAATGGTAAGGAATCGGACTCAATGCAGTATATTCGACCCTTTGTGGTAGGTTTACAACGTAGGTTCCCGGATATTGAAATCGTTTATGTCGACGAACGTTTTACATCAGTCCTGGCACATAAAGCCATGCTGGAGGGTGGTTTGAAGAAAAAAGACCGGCAAAACAAAGAATTGGTTGATAAAATATCTGCCACTATTATCTTGCAAAGCTATTTGGAATCAAATTTGTTTAATCGTTGAACTATGTAATCGTTTTTTTTGTTTCACTTTTTAATTGTATTTTTTTGATTACTTGTTTACTAATTACTTCTATTTAATAATGATATTACCAATTTATACGTACGGCAATGCCGTTTTACGAAAACAAACTGAAGAGATTTCAGTAGAATATCCTGATTTGAAATCGTTGATTAACAATATGTACGAAACTATGTATCACGCTGAAGGTGTCGGGCTGGCTGCACCACAGGTTGGTTTATCAATTCGATTGTTGGTGATTGACTTGGCACCATTCAAAGAAGATGATCCTGTACTGGGTGCCTTTAAGATAGCAATGATTAACCCAACAATATTGGAGCGCAGTGCAGAAGAAGGTTCAGCAGAAGAAGGTTGTCTCAGTATACCCGGAATACATGAAATGGTTATGCGGGCAGATAAAATCAAAATCAAATATCAGGATACTGATTTTAAAGAACATATAGATGAATTTCAAGGATACATTGCCCGGGTTGTTCAACATGAATATGACCATCTGGAAGGTCATTTGTTTACTGACCGGGTAACTCCTATTCGTCGTCAGTTATTGAAATCAAGGCTGACCAGTATTGTAAAAGGAAAAGCGTCCTGCAGTTATAAAATAAAGACTGCATAAGCTCAGTTTCATATATAAAAAACAGGTTGAACTTCATAATTATGAAGTTCAACCTGTTTTTTTTGCACTGTATGAATCAACTTTCAAATTATGGGATGCTGTCAATTTTTTGCGATGCAAGCTCGATAATTAATAATTCAAACTCTTTTATTTAGTGAAAAGATATTACGATTCTGATTCTATTGATTCAACATCCTTTTGCGGAGCTTGTAGCTCCGGATTATTCTCAAAAAAGAACCTTGAAACCTTTATTGAAATCCATGTCAATCCGAAATAATATACAATGTTCAAAAGTATCCAGTGGATATAAAATGTACCTAAATTATCTGGCTTAAACAGTCCGTTGTCAAACATCCCGTTGATTGGAAAATATAGATATAGTATATCAATCAGGTATTGGCCACTGTAGCTTAGATATTTCAACCCAATATTGCTAAATGTTGATTCAAAATGTATTCCATGGTGTATCTTTAAATTAAGAAAGAAAATGATATGAAAAACAATGAATTGAAAAGCTACAAAGGCGTAATTCACAAGCTTTCTGTTTTTTACAAACATAAATGCTGTTGCTAAACAAATGCTGAATAAGATGGATTGAATGATAAGTGGCATAACAAATTCATTCTTAATACTCTCAATATAGCTATATTCAGCTTCATTGAGTATTTTGGTTATGAACAACCCAATCATGTTGAGTGATATATTTAAGAATGTCCACGTAAGGATTAATTGGCTTAAATACTTAATTTTCGGTTTTGAAACTTTCATTGTAACACTATTTTATTTTTTATTCATTTGTTCTATCAGATCCTGATAGTTATTTAATTGACAAATTGGCTAATGCTTCCCCGACTACAAAATTACTTCCTCCAATAAACACAAAATCATTTGGATCAGCATCTTTTAGTGCTGATGTTACAGCTTCTTTTACTGACGAATAAGCATGTCCGCTTAAACAAAAGGTTTCAGCTTGCTTCATCAGTTCTTCTGCCGGGAGTGCCCGCTCTATGGCAGCTTGTGTATAGTAATATCTGGCATTTGTAGGTAATAAGGCCAGAACAGCCGATATATCTTTATCATTTACCATGCCGATAACAATGCGTAGGGTTTTGTAAGTCTGAACCTTAAGTTGTTCTGTTATGTACTGAAAGCCACCTACATTATGACCTGTATCGGCTACAACAGTCGGTGTCTGTTGTAATACTTGCCATCTTCCGCGAAAACCGGTAATTTCAGTCACCTTTTCAAATCCGTTTGCTATAGCAGCATCTGTAATTTTAAAATCCAATTCATTCAACTGATCAATGGTAGTAAGTGCAGTAGCTATGTTTTTCAACTGATAATTTCCGCATAGTCCAACCTGATAGGTCTTGTTGTCAGAAGTTTCCACGATCATATAGTTCTTTTCATACTTTTTGAAGGTAACCTGAATATGTTTTTCAGCATAGTAGATCGGTGCATCTTCTTCCATTACTTTCATTTCAAATACCCGGCTGGTTTCAGGAACTGACTCTCCGATCACAACAGGTATATTCTGTTTTATAATACCAGCCTTTTCAAATGCAATTTTTTCGAGTGTGTCTCCTAAAAACCCAACATGATCAAAACTAATATTCGTTATCACCGACAATTCAGGGGTTATTATATTAGTGCTATCCAACCGGCCTCCCAGTCCGACTTCTATAACGGCGATATCAACTTTACAGTCGCTGAAATAGTTAAATGCCATGGCCATTGTTGCTTCAAAAAAGGAAGGTTCAATAACGTCAAACATCCTTTTATGTTGTTCTACAAAGTCAACAACATACTGCTGTTCTATCATTTCGCCGTTTACGCGTATACGTTCCCTGAAATCTACTAAATGAGGGGAAGTGTATAATCCTACTTTGTATCCCGATTGTTGCAATACGGCAGCCAGTAAATGTGATACAGAGCCTTTCCCGTTAGTACCTGCAATATGAATTGTTCGATAGTTATTTTGAGGATTATTCAACGTTTTCATAAGTTGAATGCTATCATCGAGTCCTGGCTTATATGCTGCACTTCCAATGTGATGAAATACTGGAAGACGGTTGTATAAATATTCTATGGTTTGATCGTATAAAGAAGAACCCCTAACCCCTGAAGGGGAACTTGAGTTACTATTATTTTGTGTATCTTTTTTCATAATAAAATAAACAACCCCTAACCCCTAAAGGGGGATTATGTTAGCTTTGTTTTCAATTTGTTTTTATTACCCGGTTATACTATATGGACTCCCTTTCTTTTCACTTCTTTCCCCCCTTTAGGGGTTGGGGGTCTTTTCTTCTAATACTTATCGTACGAAACTATCTCTTCTTTTGTCTTGCGCTTCTTTTCGCGCAGGGGTTGTGCTGAAT
>Ga0302205_10000310_pt1 | contig 21526 bp, 24 predicted proteins | sample II_Fen_E1_3_FD_194582 | JGI IMG/M metagenome (GOLD analysis project Ga0302205, IMG submission 194582) | Peat permafrost microbial communities from Stordalen Mire near Abisko, Sweden - II_Fen_E1_3 | ecosystem: Environmental > Terrestrial > Soil > Wetlands > Permafrost | place: Sweden: Abisko...
GACCTGTCTGTGATTTTGTGGAGCTGATGTTCAAGTCGTAAGCTGATGGTCCGAAAACGGCTTTGATAGCTTTCGTTTCAGCGATATCACCAAGTGGAGTCGAGGTACCATGAACGTTGATGTAATCGATATCGGAAGGCTGCATTTCGGCATCTTCGAGTGCGTTTTTCATCACATTCAAAGCACCCAATCCATCCGGATGTGGAGCGGTCATGTGGTGAGCATCAGCAGACATACCGACACCGGCAATTTCTGCATAAATTTTTGCACCTCGAGCCAATGCATGTTCTAATTCTTCCAGTATCAGGGCAACACCGCCTTCTGCTATGACAAAGCCGTCACGGCTCTTGCTGAAAGGGCGAGAAGCGGTCAGGTAATCGTCATTGCGGGTAGAAAGGGCATGCAGGGCATTGAACCCACCTACACCGGATGCGGTAATGGCTGCTTCTGAACCACCGCAAACAAACGCGTTCGCCTTACCCAAACGGATCAGGTTGAAAGCATCTGCAATGGCGTTGGATGAAGAAGCACATGCGGAAACGGTACAGAAATTTGGACCTCTGAAGCCATACATGATAGAAATATGTCCGGCAGAAAGGTCAGAAATCATTTTCGGGATGAAAAACGGGCTGAAACGTGGGGTCCCATCACCGTTGGCAAAATCTATGACTTCCTGCTCAAAAGTTTCAATTCCTCCAATACCTGCTCCCCAGATGACTCCGATACGGTCGAGGTCTTCTTTTTCGGTGTCCAGGCCTGAATCTTCAATGGCTTCTTTGGCACAAATGACGGCGTATTGCGCAAACTGATCGTATTTGCGGGCCTCTTTTCTGTCAAAATGGTCGCCTTGAATGAAATCTTTAACTTCGCAGGCAAATTTTGTTTTAAACTTTGACGTGTCAAAGCGCGTAATAGGCCCGGCTCCGCTTACACCCTTGACCAACGATGCCCAAGTATCGGTCACGTTGTTGCCCACGGGTGTAATGGCTCCAAGGCCTGTTACGACAACTCTTTTTAATTCCATACGTTAATTGCCTTATTATTTGGCAACAGCTTCGATATGAGCAATCGCTTCACCTACAGTGGTGATTTTTTCTGCTTGATCATCGGGGATAGAGATTCCGAATTCTTTTTCGAATTCCATAATCAGTTCCACAGTGTCAAGTGAGTCTGCGCCCAAGTCGTTGGTGAAGGAGGCTTCCGGAGTAACTTCAGTTTCTTCAACGCCTAATTTGTCAACGATAATGGCTTTTACTTTTGCAGCAACATCAGACATAACGGTCATTTTTTAGGTTAATAATTAAATCTAATTCGTAATTTTGCGGCACAAAGGAACGAATAAAAAATGGAATTCACCTACTAATTTATCTGAAAAGTGCAACGTTTTGCACAAAAAGTCGAACTCTGTGCAAGGAAAAACCCAAATTAAAGGCAATATGATACCTGTACGTTTAGCCATTCTAGCTTCTGGATCTGGTTCAAATGCAGAGAACATCATCCATTTTTTTTCTTCCGAAAATCGGGTGAAAATCGGGATTATCATTTCCAACAAGACTGACGCTCAAGTTCATCAGCGGGCTGAGCGACTTGGAATCCCTTCTGTCACTCTTTCAAAGGAGACCCTCACTGACGGCATGACCTTGACTCAAATACTTAAAAAAGAAAAGATTGATTTTATCATTTTGGCAGGCTACCTTGTAAAAATTCCAATTGAACTGATTTCTGCTTTTCCGAACCGAATTGTCAACATTCACCCTGCTCTTTTACCAAAATTCGGCGGGAAAGGGATGTATGGAAATCATGTGCACCAGGCTGTCGTTGATGCAAAAGAGCAGGAATCTGGAATAACAATCCACCTGGTGAACGAAAACTATGATGAAGGATCCATTGTTTTTCAGGCAAAATGCCCCGTTGTTCCGGGCGATTCAGCGAATGATATTGCTGCCAAAGTCCATGAACTGGAATACATGCATTACCCCGAAGTTATCAGACAACTGCTTCATAAAGAATTCAACTGGTAATACTATTCCCTGTATTCGTCCGTATTGTTCATTTCAGCACGGGGTGGTGTCTGAAATCCGAAAGCTCGAAGCAATTCTGCTTCAGTTTCGGCTGAATTTACGATTCGGAACGCTTTGTATTCTCTGCGAAACACGTATGTCCCACGGATTTCCTCAAATTTCTCAGGTGATTTTTTCAGAACTTCAGTATCCTTAATAGGGTCGTAGGCGTATAATAATGCGGATGCAATTTTATGGGGGCTGTTTTTGTGAATCTTGAGTACCGGTTCTTCGGGTACCGGCAGCTCCAGATTAATTTTGGGCGGCATATTCAACTCTAAGAACATGTTCAGTTGTTCAACGATCGTACGGGTTGCATTGGCTTTACCGTCCGATGAATAACCAGCAATATGCGGGGTTGCGATTAGTACACTTTCAAGGAGTTCCAAGTCGATGTCAGGTTCATTTTCCCAACAGTCAATAGCACAATCAATGACTTTCCCGTCACGGATGGCTTGTTTGAGTGCATCCGTTTGAATAATACTGCCACGAGCTGTATTAATCAGAAAAACAGGCTTCTTCAGCTTGACAAAAAAGTTTGAATCAGCCATATGCCAGGTTTTATCTGGCCCCTCTTTCTCCAAAATCGGATGGAAAGTAATGATGTCGCAATCGGTTTGAATGCGTTCCAAATTAATGAAATTCTTTTCACCCTCGTTGCGGGCACGGGGGGGGTCGTTCAGCAGCACTTCCATGCCCAACAGGCGGGCGCAACGTTCCACCTTCTGACCAACCTGACCTACACCAACGATACCGATTGTTTTATCGGATGGGTTGAAATTATATTTTCGGGAAAAGCAGAGAATGCTGGACGTAACATATTGAGCAACAGCTCTGGCATTGCAACCAGGAGCATTCACCCATTTGATGTTCTTGACGGCACAATAATCAGTATCTATATGGTCGAAGCCGATGGTCGCTGTTCCGATAAATCGGACTTTAGTGCCTTCAAGCAATTCTCTGTTACAGATGGTACGGGTGCGGATAAGTATGGCATCGACATCCATAAGGTCTTCTTTACGGATGTCTCTACCAGATAGATAAACTACTTCCGCGTAAGGCTCAAGAAGGCCTTTGAGATAAGGAATTTTATTGTCGGCTACAATTTTCATAGGGACGATTGAACACAAAAATTTCGGGGTACAAATGTACTCAAACTTTTTGATAGAGGAAAATAACGCGCATCAAACGTTAAGAGGCTTTTTGTTAAAGGGGTAAAAAAAGGTAAGTGGTTTTTTGTACAACCTGACTAAGAGGATCTTAAAGTAAATATTACGGACAAAACCCTTGCTTTCGGAATGTTCATGATGTTGCAGGTATTTTGTAATGGTACGTGTACATTCAGCATTGGAAAAACCAGCTCGGATCATATATTTTGCAAAATTGACAGTCATATACTTGTATTCAGTTTTGACCAACATTTCCGACGAAACTGGATTTAATGAAATGGGTAATTGAGCACTCCATTTATCTGAAAGCATCAAGGAGTTGTTGATCCAACCCAAATTATGGCTCCCTTTTGAAAAATGCTCAATCAGTACATCATTGACGGAGTAGTTTTTATATCCTGCCATATGGGCTTGAAGACAAATGTCTATGTCGTAAGAGTGATATCCTTTAAAGGATGCTTCATCAAAACTGATTTCTTGAAACAGTTCTTTTTTAGCACACATGAAAACGCCATCCACGGCAATGACTTCCTTCTTCGCAGAATTAAGGTTAAATCCAGATTGTTGCAATTTTTGTTTTCGCTGGGAGGGTGTTGATTGTAAAATGTACATTGAAGGATCGTACAGACTCCAGGGAGATGGGATTTTCAAGATGGTTGTGCAACCACAAACACCAATGATGCCAGTTGATGGGTCACTTAAATGGTTCACGATCTTTTTTCCCCAATCTGATGTGTGGAATAAAATATCTTCGTGCATAAAGCAGATTGCGTTATACTTGCTTCTTGCAACACCTTCGTTATATGCTGAAAAAATCGAATAGTTGTTTTTAGAGTTGTCCATTCCGATGATTTCAAAAGGGACTCCTATCGTCTCCTCGATGTTTTTCTGCAGAGCAGCAGTGATTCGCGGTTTGGTTGAGCAGATTACTATCGAAATCATTTCGTGAATAGGTGTTTTGACGGTGTTTTCACTCAGGCAAAGCTATTAAAAATATCGGAGACTTAACTTAATGATTGTCCATATAACGGTGATATTGTCCATTATTGCTTTTCGGGAGGGAAGAAATATGTATCTTTGCACTCACATCATAATGCAAAACGATATGACTTTCAGCGCCCTTTCCACTTCTGTTTTTAAAGAGGCTACCCGGATCTATCATGTGGCCGATAATGTTGATGAACCGTTCAGCAATCCCTATACTCCGAATACCATCGAGAGCGACTTGTTTCTAAAAAACTGGATTGATGCAGTTCAATGGCATTTGGAAGATATTATCCGCAATCCTCAAATTAATCCAGTTGATGCATTGGCGCTCAAACGGCGTATTGACGCATCCAATCAGGACCGCACCGATTTGGTAGAGCGCATTGATAGTTATTTTTGGCTCAAATACCAGGATGTTAATATTTTGCCAGATGCTGTCATCAATACTGAAAGCCCTGCTTGGGCTATCGATCGCCTCTCCATCCTGATTCTGAAAATCTGGCACATGCAGGCCGAAGTCGATCGACCTGAAGCTGCAATTGAACATCGCCATCAATGTCAAAAAAAATTGGATGTACTGAATGAACAACTTACTGACTTATCCAAGGCCATCGATCAATTGCTTTCCGATATCGAGTCTGGCCGGCGTTATATGAAAGTTTACAAGCAAATGAAAATGTACAACGATCCGTCTCTGAATCCGGTCCTGTACGCAAAAAAATAATATTATGGCACGGATTCTGGTCATACGACTTTCTGCATTAGGGGACGTCGCCATCTCCGTCCCGTTGGTTAAGGCTTTGGCCGAACAATATCCGGAACATGAGTTTCTCATGATTTCCAAGGCGCAGATGGCCGGACTTTTTGAAGGTTGTCCGTCTAATGTTCGATTTAAGGCGGCTGAGCTGAAAGATGCTCACAAAGGCCCATGGGGGATGTTCAAGCTTTACCGTGAAATTGGTGCAAACAATGTGGACGTCATTTGTGATATGCACCATGTTATCCGTACACGTATTTTCTGCTTCTTCTTCAAACTCCACCGAATTCCTGTTTTTTGCATCGATAAGGAGCGTAGTGAAAGACGAAAGTTGACTCGACGCAAAAATAAAGTATTCAAACAGTTGAAAACCTCTTTCGAACGTTATCGTGCTGTTTTTGCCCGTGCTGGGTTGTCCCTGAATTATTTCGATTTTTGGCCAAAAATGGTACCATCGGCTGAAAATCTGCCTTCAGTCGAGGCTGAATATGGTCAGAAAAATACCAAATGGCTCGGATTCGCCCCATTTGCAAGACACGAAGGGAAAATCTATCCCACAAATTTGTCAGAACAAGTGCTTGCACATTTCACTGCCGATGCTAGGGTTACTGTATTTCTATTCGGTGGTGGCAAAGAGGAATTGGACCAGATGAAGAAATGGAAGGAAAAATATCCAACACTGATACTTCAGGGTGGTAAAAGCCTTCAGGATGAGGTAAAACTGATGAGTTGCCTGGATTTGATGTTCGCAATGGATTCTGCCAATATGCACTTAGGTTCTTTGGCACATACACCGGTCATTTCCGTATGGGGGGCCACCCATAAATTTGCAGGTTTTTATGGCCTATTCCAGTCGGAACGCAATATTGTTCAATCAAATATTGAATGCAGGCCTTGTTCCGTTTTTGGAAATAAACCTTGCTTCAGAGGTGATTATGCATGCATGAATCAAATTTCACCAGTAACAATTATTCAGCGTATCCAAAAGGAAATCGGATTATGAAGATTGTCGTCAATCCGGACTTTAAAGAGTTGGAATCCCTGCTGATAGAGCTTCCTACTATTTTCGAACGCCAAGGGGAAATCGTTTACAAATCTCGTAATGAATTGAGATTCATCGATGTTCCAGGATTTACGATCAATGTAAAGCGATATCGAGTGCCTATATTCATGAACCGCATTGCTTATACGTTTTTTAGGAAATCCAAAGCCTGCAGGGCTTATGAATATGCCTTTAAATTAAAAGAGAAAGGCTACGGAACACCTGATCCAATCGCCTATCTGGAATATAAATCGAACGGTTTGCTGAGTCATTCCTATTTTGTTTCAAAGCACATCCGTGATTTCAGGATGATGCGAGAATTTGCTGATGGGTCTGACATAACCGGTAGGGAAGATATCATTGAAGCGTTGGGCGTTTTAGTCGCGCGTTTACACGAGGATGGAATTCTTCACCTCGATTTATCTGTCGGCAATATCCTATTTAATAAGGAAGGACAAGAAGTCCACTTCTGGCTTGTCGATTTGAATCGGATGCGCTTTTGCAGAATTGGTCAGGAAAAAGGGTGTAAAAACTTTGAGCGACTTCGTGGGAACGAGGCCTTTTTCAAAGTGTTGGCAACGGCGTATGCCAGAGAGCGGGGGTTTGACCCTGCCGAATGCTTTGAATCCATCTTAAAGCATCAGAAAAACAGCGTCCAGAAATTTCGTTCAAAATCAGAGCGTAAGAAGAGACTTCAAAAATGGAAACTGAAGCGTTGATACTGGTTTTAAGCCAGGTGATTTGGTAAAACTTTATAAGCCATTTTCAGACAAAGAGATAAGCGGTGTAATCCGTTTTTGTTACGTGCTGCAGTTAAGGAACGAGCATGTTTAAGGAAAAGCAAGACTCTGAAAAGGTTGTTCCAAATAGTGTCAGAACGATACGTATTCCGAAGTTTCCTAAGGAAATCCTTATAAGGAGCCTCATCAGGGGTAAATGTATAAAAAGAGTCGATTTCATTCATGCAAATGGCCCTTGTGGTGGCATTCAGGCGCTTACCTTTCAGTTTATTTGCAGCATTGTTTTGTCCGTGAATACGGTAACGGACAAGACATTTGTCTATATAGCAGATATTTCCATAAGTTGAGGCGATGAAACCCAGCCAATTGTCGTAGTAAATATGTTTGGGAAACGGGAAAAGTGGTTTGGAAAGCAATTCTTTAGAAAACATACATGTATGTCCCGTAATGCAATTCAAGGCAATGAACGATAAAGGATTCAGCTTGGCGCCAAGGCGGAATTTATCAGACAGTTTTTTATTTAGGAATTGATCGTCCTTTGAAATTAGTTGTGAATCATGATAATACAACAGACTCCCATTGATGGATAGGATGAGGCATTCCAACTTTTCGAGTTCCCAAAGATCGTCCTGATCGCAAATTAAGAGGTAATCACCCTTCGCTTGCCTGATTCCGAACTCAAAATTCTCATTGAATCCCAAGTTCATTTCATTTTGGTAAATCTTGAATCGATCGTCTTTGGTGCTTTGTTCCTTCAGAATAGAATAGCTTTGATCCGTGGAGCAATCGTCGACTGCAATAACTTCAAAATTCCCGTATGTTTGCTGAACCAACGTGTCCAATTGTTTCTGCAGAAAACGTTCGCCATTATAGGTGCATAAAATGATGGAAACGAAGGGTTGATTCATAACATCACACTTTTTGAATACCGTTCTGACAAAAAAACAGGTTTTGAAGCTGTTTATGTTCCATCATTCGGATGTTATCTTCTTGATCGCTCCAGTTTTCCTTATGATTCAGGTGATACTGAACGGCGATGTTTCGAACTGAGCCCAGTTTGTATCCGGCCCTTTGAAATCTCCAGGTCAGATCGATGTCTTCACCAATGGCCGGACGGATGTAATCTTCGTCAAAACCATTGATATCCAGTATGCTTTTCTTATGGAAGGACATGTTGCACCCTTTCAGTTGTGACATTTTCCGTAGACGCGGGATGAAACCGAATAGCCCATTCGGACGTATAAAGAGACCTTCTTCGTGAAAGCGAAATCCCATCTTACGAAGTTGGAAGAAATGCCGGAATAGAAAGGAATTCATTTCATTGATTGTCAACGTCTTTTGAAGCAACTGCTGAGTAAGTTTCTCATTCAACTTCACCCGCTTTCCACCCAGTATCATCTTTTCGTTTGCATATTGAAGATGCATTTCCATGAAACGTGCATGAAGGATACAGTCACCATCAATAAAGACAAGATAGTTTGATCGCGAAGCTAGGATTGCCCTGTTCAGCGCCTGGTTTTTCCGCCAACCGATATCGGACTGAGTCAAATGTTGCCAAGGTTGTTCAAAAGGGTATGCATTCAGAAACTTCTTCATTTCCGGGCTTTCGCCATCTTCAGATATCAGGATTTCAAAATCCTTGCAGGTCTGATATTTAAGTGCGTCCAATACTGCTTTCAAAAAAACGGTGTTGGTATAAACAGAGATGATCAATGAGGCTTTCGGTTCAGGCATGATCGATAGAATCAACGTAGTTTGCGGATACCATTTTGCGTTTCAATCTTTTTGGACCTTCTGGTATTCTTCCTGATTTCTTTGTTTTTACGCATGGTTTCATCGGTTTTGTACGGCCTTTTGTGGTCTAAATGAAGACAAATGGCGGAGTAACGAATTTGAATGGATTTGAGCCCGTGATTCCAAAGCCGTTCACCGAATTCTCTGTCTTGTCCCCCGTATTGCATATCTTCATTGAACCCGTTGATAACCAACATGTCCGATTTCCATCCGGAAGCATTGCAACCGTTCCAGGAAGCTGCAGCGGGAGTGACAAGGTTCATGAATTTAGCCCAGAACTCCCAATTCCAAAGCTTGGAACACTTGAAACTTTTTTTCAATCCATGTTTAAACAGCCATTTAAGGTTGAAAGGGGACCCTTCTTTGATGTCTTCGAGCGTTAATTCCTGGCTGATGGACATTGGTAACTTGAAATAACCACCGGAGAGGAATCTGCCTTCACGAGCGAATTTCAAATGTGTTTCCACGAAATCCTTACGTGGGATACAATCCTGATCCGTGAAGATCAAATATTCGGATTCAGCTTGCAGGATGGCCTTATTCAGAATCCGGCTTTTTTGAAAACCTTCGTCTTTTTGCCAAACATGCTTGATATTCAGCTTTGATTCAGTTTTAAACCGGTTTATCAAGTCCTTGGTTGGTTGACCTGAACCATCGTCAGCAATGATGATTTCCAAATGCTGAATGCTTTGTAATGTGTACCCCCACAATACTTTCTCCAGCCAGGCCGGATTGTTGTAGGTGGAAATGACCACACCGACCGATTCAGGTTTTTTTTGGATTGTACTCATGACGGTTCGATAATTTTTTATTTTCTTCCGAAATCGGCTGGAATTTCTCCCCAAGAGGAAGTCTCCCATTTATATAAAGGGATGTTCCAGGAATGAGAGGCCAGCCACTTTTCAGCCCTGTCAATCAAATCGAAAATTGGCTCGTTGGCGGTGGTTTGCTCCAGTTTGGTATTGCATTTTTTCTTTTTGATCCAGGCAAGGGCGTTCATACTGTCCGAATAGATCGGGTAACAGGTATTCTTCGTGATTTGCAATGCAAGGGCATGTACGATGGCTAAAAATTCTCCGATATTGTTGGTTCCTTCCTTAAAAGGTCCCTGATGGAAAATTTCCATAGTGTTTTCTCTAAATACGCCTCTATACTCCATTAATCCGGGATTACCACTACAAGCGGCATCGACAGCAATGAAATCTCCGGTGGGTCGGGGTGAATTTTTGGTTGGTCGAACTTGAGCCGATTGTTTGTAAAAGGCATGCCAACCTTTCCCCAAGGCCTTTTCCGCTTCGTCTTTGGTTGGGAATGCTTTGTATTTTGCTCCATCAACTCCATCGATCTGGGCTTTGCACTTTGCCCAGTCTGTGAAGACTCCGGGAGTATGTCCTACCCAAACCACATAGAATTTCCCCTTATTCGCCATGCGTTACAGGTTTGTCCTCGTACAGTTCTTTGCGTTTGCCACGAAAAATATCGTATTTTCTGAATTCGCAATCCAAAGCACCATTCATCAGTGGAATACGTGCGGAGGGGCGCAAGCCAATTTTGTCAAAGCACTCTTCACGGTAGCTTAGAATCCAAGCAGTATAACCCATGAAAGCGTGTTTGAGTCGCTCACCGATGGTTTCATAAAGTGCCAACAAGTCGTTGGAAGAGATGCGTTCCCCATAGGGTGGGTTCATCACCAACATGCCATTTTCAGGCGCTTCCGTAATTTTCTGAATGGAGCGGGTTTCCAGTTCAATGTATTTGCCAAGGCTGGCGCTTTTTACATTTTTCTGTGCAATGGAGATGGCTTGTGCAGACATGTCCGAACCGTAAATCTTGAATTTGAAAGGGTTTTCGTCAGGTTCTTCTGTGCAAAGTTCTTCAAAGAGGTCAGCATCGAAATCCGGCCATTTTTCAAAAGCGAAACCTTTGCGGTAAATGCCTGGCGGAATCTTCAGGGCTATGAGCGCTGCTTCTATAAGCAGGGTTCCTGAACCGCACATGGGATCGATGAAATTGCATTGTCCTTCCCAACCTGCGAGCAGCAACATGCCCGCGGCAAGAACTTCGTTCAGAGGTGCTTCTGTCTGATCAACGCGGTACCCTCTTTTATGAAGCGATTCACCAGAACTGTCCAATGAAATGGTACACGTTTCATGGGAAACGTGAACATTGATGTAAACATCCGGGTTTGTGAGCCGAACTGAAGGTCGCTTGTCAAACTTCTCCATGAAATAATCTGCCATGCCATCCTTTACACGATAGGCCAGAAATTTGGAATGACGGAAAAGGTCTGAATAGACCACGGTGTCGATGGTGAACGTCTGATTTGGAGAAAAAAACTTTTCCCATTGAATCTTTCGAACTTGTTCATACACTTCGTCCGGATTCTTGGCTCTGAACGAAGCAATTGGCTTTAAGATACGGACGGCAGTTCGCAGATAAAGATTGGATTTATACAGCAAACGTTGATCTCCAGAGAAGGACACCATTCGGCGGCCGATCTGCACATCATTTCCACCCAATTCAGTGATTTCTTTGGCAAGGACTTCTTCCAGTCCCTGCATGGTTTTGGCGACAAGTTCGAAAGACATTATTTTTTTGCTTTTGATTGGACAACGCGCGCATTGGGGGCAACATCTTCGGTTACCCAGATGTTTCCACCTACCGTGGCATTTTCTCCAATCGTGATACGACCTAAAATGGTCGCGTTGGAATACACGACGACATTATCCTGAAGGATGGGATGACGGGGGATGCCCTTGATGGGATGTCCGTCTTCGTCCAGCGGGAAACTTTTTGCTCCAAGCGTCACACCTTGATACAACTTGACGTTGTTTCCGATGACAGCTGTTGCACCAATCACGACTCCAGTGCCGTGGTCTATGGCGAAATGGGTACCAATGGAGGCACCCGGATGAATGTCGATTCCGGTTTCAGAATGCGCCATTTCGGTGATCATTCTTGGAATCAACGGAACGCCCAGTTCCATCAGTTTATGAGCGATGCGATAATTGTTGATGGCTTTGATGGCAGGGTAACAATAGATGATTTCTTCCATGCTTTCAGCGGCCGGGTCGCCGTTGTAGCATGCCAACACATCAGTAGCCAGCACATCTCTCAAGGAAGGCATCGATTCGATGAACGCAGCGGAAATGTCTTCCGCCTGGTCTCGCATCACCTGTTGTTCCTGGCGATTTTTGGGCAAATCGTCACAATCTCCTTTTATGTGGGCATCAACTTGTTTTTGAAAATATAGGCCAGCCAAAACCTGTGCACTTAGTAACTGATGCAGTTTTTCAACATTGAGCCCGATGTGAAAAGACAGATTTTGCCTGGTTACAGAAGCATTTCCGAAATAACCTGGGAAAAGGATGGCGCGGCAAAGGTTCACAACCTCCATCAGTACCGGAGATGAAGGCATCGGATTCGATTCGATGTCCTCGTGGCAAAGACCTTTAAGCAGGTCGTATTCAGAAAGATCCTGAATGGCTTTGGCTATTTTTTCCGAATGGATGAGGTTCATATTCTAGCATTTTGTGCTCTTACAAAAGTAAGAAAATGTTTTCACTAAACCTGCATGATGATTTATAACGTCGATCAGTCTTCTATGCCTTTAGAATAGGAGGATACCAATTTGGCATTTTTTGATAAAAGCATTTTTTTGTAAAGTCTCAAATACAACCCCATGAGGTTATTCGGGCTGTTTCTGTATTCCAACGAGACAATATCATAAGCGGAGGCCTTTTTTTCAAGTTTTTCCGGCGAGATAAAACGTGAATATTTTTTTCCGGCTCTTCGAAATGTTTTTAATGTTCGCATCTCATAGGTTCCTGGGAAACGGTTAAGCACATACGTGCCATACGTTTCAAACTCTGAAAAGGCATTGACCTCATGCATTGGCAGGGCGTTTATGATTTTTTCGCACCAATTGTCGCCAACAACTGTGCTTTGCTCAATTTCAGCGATCAATTGTTTCATCATCTGAACATCGATCAGCATATTCTCTGAGATGAATGATTGTTCCGTCGATTTTCTCAAATTCAACAACTTCTCCATCGTCATGAAATACGGTTTATGATGCTCCTCTTTCATACTAAAATAGGGCAACCCCTCCTCATTGAAAAAAACAAGGGGCTTGACCGGATAGGTATCTGCATCAAACGTCAGATAGTATTTATCGGCATAGCCTGAAAGGGCAAACCCCATCTTTAAAAACTGTTGGAAATACCATCCTCTTGCATCTTTATTCAAACCAACCTTGTCCAGATAACCAGCAATCGTATTATAATTGACATTGGTCAATAAATCATCTTCATTGATGAGTATGATTTTTTTTTGAATGACAGGCTCAAGATTTCTGAAATGAAAAAAGAATGGAGCCTTCGTAATGATATAAAGTTTGTCTGGATCAATATTTTTCAACACCAATGATACCAGATTCCTTAATAAAGGGCAGTCTTTTCCTGCAACAGGGATGATACAGTCAAATTTTACATTCATATGTTATTTCGGCTTGTACCAACGATCCTACAAAGCGGCCTTGATCTTTGCGATAAGGGCTGAATATTCTTCTTCAGTGAGGTAAACCTTCTGGGGATTCATTTGAAATGTTCCTCCGTAATCTGGTCCGTCCACATATTTTGGCGCCAAGTGGAAATGGAGATGTTGCAATTTGTCGGAATAGGCACCCATATTGATTTTAACAGGGCTGAAAGCTGCATTTATAGCTTTGGCTACACATGCCACATCCGCCATGAACGCATTCCTGTCTGTATCGGAAAGTTCGAAAAGCTGGTTCGCATGGTCCTTATAAGCAACGACGCAACGACCACTATAGGTCTGTTCCTTGAACAAGAACAAAGTTGAAACGCTTAAGTCGCAGATTTCAATCATCAGGTCGTGTTGCAGTTGATTTCGGGTGCAGTACAGGCAATCCGGATTTTTTTCCATGAGAATATTTTTTTGGTTGAACGAATGATTTATACATTCAAAAGTAGGGATTAAATCGCAGAAATCAAAAATCACACTTTGAAGTGGCCATCTGAAATCATTGATTAACGAAAAAATTCCGTAATCACTTGCGGGGGAAGTCTATTTGAAGTAATTTTGCATCTCCAAAAAAAACTCTCGGAAATCCGCCAAAAATTCTATAATCACTAATTATTCAAAGGTATGGGTGTATTCATCTTTAATTCTTCCATTGGGCGTAAGCTGGTCATGAGTGTGACTGGTGCAGCTCTCGTATTTTTTCTCGCCTTCCATAGCGTTATGAACATCTTTGTGATCATTTCACCGGAAGTTTATGACAAGATATGTGAGTTTCTGGGTGCGAACTGGTACGCTGTCGTCGGTACTATGGGCCTTGCGGCCTTAGTTGTGATCCACATGGCTTATGCTTTCTGGCTTACGCTTCAGAACTACATTGCACGTGGTAAAGACCGCTATGCTGTTTCCAAACGCGCTCCGGGTGTTGACTGGGCTTCACAAAACATGCTGGTGCTCGGTATCGTTATCATCGGTTTTCTGGGTTTGCACTTGTTTAACTTCTGGTACAAGATGCAGTTGCCCGAAATGATGGGTGGTGAACCCGCTGTCGGTTCAAAAATCGTTTCCGGATTGTTTCAGATGCCTGCTTACTGTATCCTTTACATGGTGTGGCTCGGAGCCCTTTGGTTTCACCTGACACATGGTGTCTGGAGTGCCATTCAAACCATGGGTGGCAGCAACCACACTTGGTTGCCACGCATCAAGGTGATTTCAAACATCATTGCAACCCTTGTGATTCTGATGTTCATGGCCATCCCTGTTTACTACCTGATCACAAACCTTCTGGGATAAAATCTATTCATTATGACTGCAATAAAAGACACTAAAAAGATTGACGCCCGGATTCCTGAAGGACCGTTGGCTGAAAAATGGTCTGAGTTCAAGGCCCATCAGAAACTGGTAAACCCTTCAAACAAACGCCGCCTCGATATCATCGTGGTTGGTACCGGTCTTGCCGGAGCATCGGCTGCCGCTTCACTCGGAGAACTTGGTTTCAACGTATTGAACTTCTGTATACAGGATTCTCCTCGTCGTGCGCACTCCATTGCTGCACAGGGTGGTATCAATGCCGCTAAGAATTACCAGAATGACGGTGACTCTGTATACCGTTTGTTTTATGACACTATTAAAGGTGGTGACTATCGTGCTCGTGAATCCAATGTTTATCGATTGGCTGAAGTCTCCAACAGCATCATCGACCAATGTGTGGCTCAGGGAGTTCCTTTCGCCCGCGAATACGGTGGTCTTCTTGACAACCGCTCATTTGGTGGCGCACAGGTTTCTCGTACTTTCTATGCCAAAGGTCAGACCGGCCAGCAATTGTTGCTCGGCGCATACTCTGCTCTAAGTCGTCAGGTTCATCAAGGCAGCGTTAAGTTGTATACTCGCTATGAAATGCTCGACCTTGTCATCATTGAAGGTAAAGCTCGCGGTATCATCGCCCGTAACCTGGTAACTGGTAAAATCGAACGTTTTGCAGCCCACGCTGTTGTTGTTGCCACTGGTGGATACGGAAACACGTTTTTCCTTTCCACCAACGCCATGGGGTCCAACGCCTCCGCTGCTATTCAACTGTTCAAAAAAGGCGCTTACTTCGCCAATCCCGCATATGCTCAGATTCACCCGACTTGTATCCCCGTTCACGGAGAAAATCAGTCCAAACTGACATTGATGTCTGAATCCCTTCGTAACGACGGTCGCATTTGGACGCCCAAGAAAAAAGAAGATTCCGAAGCCATCCGCGCTGGTAAACTCAAACCTGCCCAACTTGCTGAAGAAGACCGCGACTATTACTTGGAACGCCGTTACCCCGCATTCGGTAATCTAGTTCCCCGTGACGTTGCTTCCCGCGCTGCCAAAGAACGCTGCGATGCCGGTTTCGGTGTCGGTGCAACTGGCTTGGCCGTATACCTGGACTTCTCCGATGCCATCAACCGTCTTGGTCGCGACACCGTTGCTGCCCGTTATGGCAACCTTTTCCAGATGTACGAAAAGATTGTGGACGAAAATCCCTACGAAACGCCGATGATGATTTATCCGGCCATTCACTACACCATGGGTGGCGTTTGGGTGGATTATGAACTACAAACCTCCATTTCCGGTTGTTTCTGTATTGGTGAAGCCAACTTCTCTGACCACGGTGCAAACCGTCTTGGTGCTTCTGCACTGATGCAAGGTTTGGCTGACGGTTATTTCGTGCTGCCTTACACCATCCAGAATTATTTGGCTGACGAGATCCGCACCCCGCGCTTCTCAACCGATTTACCCGAGTTCAAGGAAGCTGAAAAAGCAGTTTCTGACCGTATTGAAAAGCTGATGAAAATCCAGGGCCAACGTTCTGTGGATTCACTGCACAAGGAGCTGGGTCTTATCATGTGGGACAATGTGGGTATGGCTCGAACCAAAGCAAGTCTGGAAAAAGCGCTTGTGGAAATTCTACGTGTCAAGAAAGAATTCTGGTCCAACGTATTTATTCCTGGTTCCGGAGCAGATCAGAATACCGAACTTGAAAAAGCCCTGCGTGTTGCTGACTTCTTGGTTGTAGGTGAACTGATGGCTCGCGATGCCTTGCTTCGTGAAGAATCTTGCGGTGGCCACTTCCGTGAAGAATATCAGACTCCCGAAGGCGAAGCTCTTCGAAACGATGCTAAGTTCTCCTATGTTTCCTGTTGGAAATACAATGGCGAAGAACAGGAACCTGAACTGCTGAAGGAAGATCTGAACTACGAATTCATCAAGGTGCAACAACGGAATTACAAATAATCTACGGTCATGGAAAAAACGATCAATATAACCCTCAAAGTATGGCGTCAACGCGGTCCCAAGACCAAAGGCGCTTTTGAATCTTACCAACTCGACGGTGTTTCCACCGATAGCTCTTTCCTCGAAATGCTCGACATGCTGAACGAGCAACTGTTGAAGGAACGTCAGGAACCCATCGTGTTCGACCACGATTGTCGCGAAGGCATCTGTGGCATGTGCTCGCTTTATATAAACGGCCATCCCCACGGGCCTGATGAAGACGTGACCACATGTCAGCTGCATATGCGCAAATTCAAAGACGGTGAAATCATCACAATCGAGCCTTGGCGTTCCCATGGTTTCCCGGTCATTCGGGACCTGATGGTGGACCGTACTGCTTTTGACAAGATCATGCAGGCTGGTGGCTACGTTTCAGTCAACACCGGTGGCGTACCAGATGCCAATACCATTCCCATTCCCAAGGTAATTGCTGATGAGGCTATGGACTCTGCATCCTGTATTGGTTGCGGTGCTTGCGTTGCTGCTTGCAAAAACGGTTCAGCCATGCTGTTCGTTTCTGCCAAGGTCAGTCAATTAGCCATGTTGCCACAGGGCAAGGCTGAAGGCGCACGTCGTGCCAAGGCCATGGTTGCCAAAATGGACCAACTGGGTTTTGGCAATTGCACCAACACAGGTGCTTGTGAAGCGGAATGCCCCAAGAACATTTCCATCACCAACATTGCGCGCTTGAACCGTGAGTTTCTGTCAGCCAAGTTTAAGGATTAAGAGAAACGTATAATTAAAAAAGGCTGAATCAATATTGATTCAGCCTTTTTTTTATGCATATTATAGGTTGTTTTTCTTCAGGAAATCGGCGATTTCCCGTATTGTTTCGGAGAGGGGGATGAACGAATAGTTGAGCGTTTTACGGAGGCGTTCGTTGGAATAGGCTTGTGGATTTTGAGCTGACCGAATGGTTTCTTTTGTCAATTGTGGCGTTGTCCCTGTTATCCAACCGGTAAAGCCGGAAAACAAAACACCAGCCTTTAATAGTGCTTTTCCGGCAAGAATCCGCGGAGGCTTTTTGCCGAATTCTTTGGCGACGAGCCCAAAAACAGTGCCGTTGTGTGCATTTTCCGAAATTAGGATGAACCGCCTTTTAAAAAGACCTTTTTCCATCAATTCAACGGATATTTTACAAACATCACGGACATCGACGTAGCCTGTGGTGGCAGTGGTGTAAAAGGGCATCCCCTTTCTGCCTGTTTGAAACAGTAGTAAACTGCCTTTTTTCGGATCTCCGGGCCCCAAAATAACTCCAGGATTGACAATGACGGCATTCAAACCATCACTAATTCCACGCCAGACTTCAAGTTCCGACCGGAATTTACTATCCGAGTAGGCTGAACTGCGGTCTTCATTCTTACGTGGCGTGTCCTCCTGAATGGGTGTGTGGTCTGGGGTAGCCCCTAATGCTGCGATTGAACTGATGAAACAGAACTTCTCCACTCCTGCTTTCAGTGCGGCATCTACCATATTGGAGGTGCCCTGGATATTGGTTTGTAGTACTTCCGAACGATCTTTTGTGTTGAACGAAACAATGGCTGCACAGTGATATACTTCTGCAACATCTTCCATTAAATCACAAAGTCCAATGTAATCGAGGGTGTCCCCCTTTACCCATTCTACCGAAAGTTGAAGTTCTCCAAAAGGCAAGTTATAATAGGAGCAAATCAGCTTCAATTGTTCCAGCGATGAAGTGGGTCGTACAAGACAACGAACCCGCTTGCCTGTCTTAATTAGGTGAACCAGCATGTGCCCACCCAATAAACCGGTAGAGCCCGTCAGTAATACCAAATTGTTTCCAGATGCACTCATATCAAAGGATTGAGGTGCAAAATTACGAAAAGAATGCGTACTTTTGCGAATAAATTCATTAGGTAGCGCCCAATTAGTCAGAGGATGGAAGGAGATTCACTCACAGTCATTGACAGTACAGCCCAATGGGGTGGACCTGTTTCTACTGATTCCACCATCGCCCTTGCAAAACAATGGAGTTATAGTCGGGATTCAGCTCTGTATAATGGTTCCGGGTTTTGGTTTCAAGAAGTACTCCAATATTTTAGACAAAGGGACAATTTCGGATTTGAACGACATCAGGCCATTCAACGTCCTGATAGATTGGTTTCTGAAAGTTTACTGCTGACACTCTTGCTTTTTGAAGTTTTCTTGGTAGCATTCCTGCTAAAACGTGGATTGAAACTCATTACCCAATATACTAAAATTAGTTTTACGCCTGGGGACAGAGCTTCGTCAGCCAATGACTCCGTTCAAAGCGGCGGTTTCAGCATTTTTCTTTGGCTATTGACCTTGGTGGTTTTTGCTTTGATGGGCCATGTGCTATTGAATGCCAAGTTGGGTCATCAGGGTTTTAGTCTTGACTCCTATATTCTTTTACGTCTGTTTGTTTTCACGGTTGCCTTCTTTATGATACAAGGGTTATTGTATCAGATATTGGGTAAGATTTTCTTTTCTCCGCTGCAGACAACCCGTTGGATTTCAAACAACAAAACGATCTTGTTCTTTTATGCCATGATCTTGTCACCAGTTCTTATAGGTGCTGAAATCGGTGCTTTAACCAATGGCGCATTCATCTTCTATTGGACCCTTGGATTCTTATTTTTAGCAAGGGTCTGGATGTTCAGTAAAACCATTCAAATTTTTTCTATAGGCAAAGGCTATTTTTTCTATTTGATTTTGTACCTTTGTGCGCTGGAAATACTGCCTATTTTATTGTATTATAGAGGCTTATTTCTGTTATAGATTCAATCGTTCAATTTAATTTTAATATTTTGAAAATCAAGAATTTGTTAGTATCACAGCCGAAGCCCGCGACTGAAAAGTCGCCATATTTTGATTTGGCTGACAAATATGGCCTGAAAATTGATTTCCGTCCTTTCATCAAAGTGGAAGGTCTTGCTGCTAAGGATTTCAGACAACAGAAGGTTTCCATACTTGATCACACTGCAGTCGTCTTTAATGCACGTCACGGTATTGATCATTTTTTTCGTCTATGTGAAGAAATGCGCATCACCATTCCTGAAGAAATGAAATATTTCTGCATTAATGAACAGGTTGCTTTGTATTTACAGAAGTATATAGTTTATCGCAAACGCAAGATTTTTCATACTACAACCGGGAAAAATGACGAATTGGTCCAGTTGATTCTAAAGCATAGCACCGAAAAATTCCTGATTCCTGTTTCTGACGTAAGCAAGGATGATTTGACTTTAAGGTTGGATGAAAAAAAGGTTTCCTACAGCAAGGCCATCATGTATTGCACTGTCAGTAATGATTTCTTGCCAGGTGAAGCGTTTGACTACGATATGTTGGTGTTTTTCAGCCCCGCAGGTATTGCCTCCCTGCTGAAAAATTTCCCCGATTTCGTTCAGGGCGAAATTTCAATCGGTTGTTTTGGTGCAACAACGGCAAAAGCGGTTCGCGATGCCGGACTTCGTCTTGATTGCGAAGCCCCGATTGCTGAAGCTCCTTCGATGACAGGTGCACTTGATTTGTACATAAAGGAAAACCATAAGTTGGCCAAAAAGGCCTGATCAAATAATCATATTTTCAACACGCTGTTTTCCGGTAGAATCACCTACCTTTGTGAAAACAGCGTGTTGCTTTTTTATAGGATGGTACAACAATTTACGTTTTCAAAAAAAGAGAAACTGACCGGTGAAACGGTGGTGAATGAGCTTTTCTTAAAGGGAGCCTCTTTCATTGCGTATCCTGTTCGCGTTGTCTGGTCTGTTTCAAAAACGGAAGATGTACCCTCTTTAAAGGTCTTGATGAGTGTGCCTAAAAAGAAGTTAAAACATGCTGTTGACCGAAACAGAGTGAAACGTTTGCTTCGAGAAGCCTACAGATTGCAAAAAAAAGACCTTACCGTTTTGGTTGAAGAGCAGGGTTTACAAGTTCGCATGGCACTCGTTTGGATCCCGAATGAAGTACTGGAGTATGCTAAAGTGGAAAGAAAGGTATTGGACGCCTTATTCAGAATGCAAAAACTGCTTATAAACGATTCCGAAAATGGTTAAAAAGGCTTTTTCGATGTTGTTCATCGGGCTGGTGCGTTTTTATCAATTAGCCATTTCCCCGCATACGCCTTCATCATGCAGGTATACACCAACTTGTTCTCAATTTGCAATTGAAGCGATCCGCAAGCATGGACCTTTCAAAGGTGGTTGGCTTGCCTTGAAACGCATCTCACGCTGCCATCCTTGGGGCAGTCACGGATACGATCCTGTACCTTAATTTCTTGAAACAATGATGACAGACATCCACAGTCATGATCCTCATGAAATACCAGGGCAAAACAAGGTCTTATCCCTACAACTTCACCCGGATATGGACTATAAGGCGGTGCTGAATGCGCTACCTGCAAATATTCTGGTAAGTGCTGGCATACATCCGTGGCACGCCTCAGAATGGCACTCTACGAATATACTAATGCTTGAAAACCTATTGCTATATTCGCGTATTATTTTTATTGGTGAAATTGGGCTTGACAATTCCAGTGATGTTACTTATGAAGATCAACTTTTCGTATTGGAATCTCAATTGAAATTAGCTGAAAGAACGGGTAAAGTCGTCCTGATCCATAATGTAGGCCATCAATCTGAACTTCTGGCTCTAAAAAAGAAATACAAAAACATTCCTGCTTGGATATTACATGGGTTTCGTGGCAAAGCTCAAATGGCAGAACAGTACATTAAAAACGGCTTCTATCTTTCTTTTGGCTTTAAATATCAGGTTGAGGCTTTGCGAGTATGCCCAATTGACCGACTTTTTGTAGAAACGGACGATTCAGATGCCGATCTGAAAATTCTTTACCAGAAAGTAGCTGATGATCTTGGTATTACATTAGATGTTTTGGAATTGTCCATTTGTAAGAACGCAGAATCACTAGGTATTAAATAAAAAAAAGGCCACGTTTCCGTAGCCTTTTTGAATGTATTCGTTTTTAGAATTAACCTACGAACTTATAACCGACACCTTTAATGGTGGAGATATAATTTTCGCCGATTTTTTCACGGATCTTACGAACGTGAACATCGATGGTGCGATCACCGACAATGGACTTATTACCCCAAACCAATTTGAAGATTTCTTCACGGGTGAAGACTTTC